>Ga0209575_10000338_pt1 | contig 36852 bp, 22 predicted proteins | sample Medcelwee11metaG_FD_187172 | JGI IMG/M metagenome (GOLD analysis project Ga0209575, IMG submission 187172) | Freshwater pond sediment microbial communities from the University of Edinburgh, under environmental carbon perturbations - Medium... | ecosystem: Environmental > Aquatic > Freshwater >...
AGCTCAGGGCATCGCTCTTCGGCAATGGTGAATAGGGCGGTGGGCCAATCTACTTACAAGCTCGTAGCTTCAGGGTGGGACGGCCTTTGATCTGCCTTAACCAACCGGGTCTCTAACCCGATTTAGGAACTATTTTATATACAAGGGTGGGGAACATCCTTTCGTTGCCTGCCCCGTTTCGGTGCATCGAATGGTGGATAAATACTTCGACAGAAGCTCTCAGCACAGGCCAAAAAGACGTTTTGCCCACTCTGCCAGCCTGCTCACTCTTGCATATCATCCAAACGCAGACCAGTCAACTCACAAATTTCCTCTGCACTAAAACCCTTCTCGCGCATTTTATAGGCGGTTTCAAGTGCTTTGCGTTTTTCGCCTTCTGCTTTGCCTTCTGCCAAACCTTTCGCCAAGCCTTCCGCTTTGCCTTCTGCTTTGCCCTCATCAAAAGCGGTCTCTATCACATTCGATAAATCACGGTATTCTTTTAAGCTCTGTTCATATTCTTGGTATTCTTTTGCAGAATAATTAGCGATTTCTGCTTGCTCAAACAATTTAGCAAATATTTTCTCCTGCAATTTCGCGGGTCTTTTTGTCAAATCTTCCAAGTTTCTCAATACATACAGCCAGTTGTCAAAATGCGTTTTCAATTCTTCCTCTGTTTTGCGGAATTTTGGCATTTCTAAATAGATGTAAGTCAGTTTGTCGTAAAACACCTTTTGCGTGTTTCTATCAATCAACTTGACCTCATGGTGAAACACCGCTTCATCATTCTTGTCTTCGGCAAAGACAAAATCCAAAATACCGACCGTGTAAACTGCGTTCAGCCTAAAATCCCACTTTCCTTGTTTGGCCTGCTGCTGAATGGGAAACGTGGAATAGTAAACACTGCGGTCTTTGAAATAATTTTTTTTAGCTTTTTGCAGTTCAACAATGAATTTCTCCCCTTTTTTGTTTTCACAATAAATATCAAAAACTGCTTTGCGCGTGTCAATGCTGCGCCCTAATTGTTCTGGTGAAAGATAAGTCAGGTCAACGATTTTTCCGGTTTCTTTCTTGAGCAGTTCATTCAAAAAATCCATTAAAATATCTTTATTAGGTTCAGTGCCAAATAGTTTTTTGAATCCAAAATCAGTGAATGGGCTGATATATTTGTCTTTGATACGCATGATTTTCTCCTAAACATGATTAACGCGATGCTAAGGGCTGCCAGTCGTGTAGAGCGGGCAACCTCTTCGTTGCCTGCCCTGTTTCGGGGCGTCGAATGGTGAGCTACCAGCCTGCTCATTCTTGCATATCATCCAAACTCAGACCAGTCAACTCACAAATTTCCTCTGCACTAAAACCCTTCTCGCACATTTTATAGGCGGTTTCAAGTGCTTTGCGTTTTTCGCCTTCTGCCAAACCTTCTACTTTGCCCTCATCAAAAGCAGTCTCTATCACATTCGACAAATCACGGTATTCTTTTAAGCTCTGTGAAGGTGTTTTCTGTCAGCCTGGTTTGAGCTTGTTTTTCTGCTTTGCGCGCCGCGCCGGGGTCGGTGTCGCTTGCCACCAAAGCGATAATCAAACCGCCACAGCTTCCCGCCCGCTGGGGTAATAAGCAGCTACAGCCCCTTTCCATCGGTGAGCTTGTAGGGCTTGGCTTGGGTTTGGCGGTACGACACTTGATGTCTGAAAGCGGCATGTTGTCTAGGTTTCCTGTGGTTTGACGGCATGAAACGTCGGGAGCATAGCAAATACCGCCAAAAATGACGGTATCAGGTGGGTCTGGGTGTACTGTATGAGACTATCACAGGCACAAAAAAAACCGCAATGGCCTAAAACCATGCGGGTTTTGAGTCTTGATGAGACTGCTTGAAACTTTAATTTGGTGCCCTGAACAGGAGTTGAACCTGTGACCTTTCCCTTAGGAGGGGAACGCTCTATCCAACTGAGCTACCAGGGCGAAAAACGGGGAATGAGCTGGGTTAAGGAGCCGGGAGTGTATGGCTCGGCACCCGGCAAGTCAAGCCAAATCCCTGTGGATGACTGGGATACTACAGCACACGATTGTGTGCGTTGTGGGTGTCATCAGTCACACAGGGCGGGTGCGCAATCCGCAAACCCTGGGTGACTGGTTTGTCGTACTAAAACGGCTTACAGCCCAGCCGCTTCGCGCAGCATTTCGGCTTTGTCGGTGCGTTCCCAGGAGAATTCGGGTTCTTCACGACCAAAGTGACCGTAAGCGGCGGTCGCGGTGTAGATTGGGCGCAGCAGGTCGAGCATTTCAATCAGGCCACGCGGACGCAGGTCAAAGTGTTCGCGCACTAATTGGGTCAAGCGGGTTTCGTCGATTTTGCCCGTGCCGAAGGTTTCCACGCGAATCGAGGTGGGTTCAGCCACGCCTATCGCATAGGAAACCTGGATTTCGCAACGGTCAGCCAGACCGGCTGCCACGATATTTTTTGCCACATAACGGCAAGCGTAGGCCGCAGAACGGTCAACTTTGGAAGGGTCTTTGCCGGAGAATGCGCCGCCGCCATGACGCGCCATGCCGCCGTAGGTGTCTACGATAATCTTGCGCCCGGTCAAGCCGCAGTCGCCAACGGGGCCGCCGATGACAAAACGCCCGGTGGGATTGATGTAAAAACGGGTGTCTTTGTCTATCCATTCGGCGGGCAGGGTGGGCAGGATGATTTCATCCATCACTGCTTCACGTAACACCTTGTTTTCAATTTCTGGATTGTGTTGGGTAGACAACACCACTGCGTCGATGCCGATGGGGCGATTGCCTTCATAGCGCAGGGTGACTTGGCTTTTGGCATCGGGCCGCAACCAGGGCAAAGTGCCGTTTTTGCGCAATTGCGCTTGGCGTTTGACTAAACGGTGGGCATAGGTAATCGGGGCGGGCATCAGTACATCGGTTTCGTTGCTGGCATAGCCAAACATCAAGCCTTGATCGCCAGCACCTTGTTCGTGATCAGCGCTTTCGTCTACGCCCATCGCGATGTCGGCAGATTGTTTACCAATGCCCAGCAGCACGGCGCAAGATTCCCAATCAAAGCCCATCTCGGAACTGTTGTAACCGATTTCCTTGACTGTTTGCCGGGCTATCGCTTCAAAATCAACCGAGGCGTGGGTGGTGATTTCGCCAGCGACCATCACCATCCCGGTTTTTACCAGGGTTTCGCAGGCTACGCGGGATTTTTTGTCCTGGCTCAATAAGGCATCCAGGATCGCGTCGGATATCTGATCGGCGACCTTATCGGGGTGGCCTTCAGACACGGATTCAGAGGTAAACAGATGAAATTCAGACATTGCAGATTCTCTTGTCAAGTTAAATAGGCACAACACACTGGACGGGCATTATAACTGAGCCAAGCCAATTCTGAGAAATGTCTGTGTGTGTGCTTGGATTTGAAACGGCGGGTTAGGGCTGATAAATATAAAATTGCAGCAGGTCTTCGACACTGTCCGCGCCTTGTTCTGCTTCTAAGGCACTCAAGCGTTTCGCCATTTTTAGCGGCATTTCCCGCTGTCCAGTGCGAAAGTCGTTCATCGCTTTTTGTAAATAGGGTAGCCACTGTCCGGCTAAGAGGCTGACGCCACCGGGATCGGTGCGTCCGCCTTCAATATGGCATTTTTCACAATAATCGCGTTGATACACAGCCCCCCGTTGAGCGCGTAAGGGATCTGCGTTTTGGGGGGCTGGCACAAAGGCTCGGGCGGCAAAATACGCCGCCAATTCGTCCAATGGCAAGGCGGAATAATTTGGTAAAGGACGCCAGCGCCCGCCAGTCGAGCGCTTACCGCTATGCACGGTGGCTAAGGCTTGACGCAAGGTTTTTGCAGACAGTCCGGCAATCCGGGGAATCTGTGGGTCGTTGCTCACTCCGTCAGGCCCGTGACAATCGGCGCACAGCGGCAACACGGTGGTCAGGGAAGCTGGTGGGGTTGCTGCCCACGTTGGGCTAATCACACCGAGTAGGCTGAACCAAAATAGCGCGTGGCGAAAACGACGACTGGTCATCAGGGATACCATTCGTCGTGGGTGTTGGCGGGTATCCAGGGCAAACGACCGGGCAAATAGGCTCCCAGTTGTCGCTGTATTTCGGCATGGGCTGCGGGGGTGTACGGTGTGCGCTCGGTTTGGCCCCACACCGGTTGCGGCCAGCAAAAATCGCGGCTGTGCCGACCAATCACATGCACGTGTAATTGCTGCACGACATTGCCTAGGGCGGCCACGTTGAGCTTTTCGACTGGAAAATGGCTGCGCACAAAACGCGATAAGGTATTCATTTCTGACAATAAACGCTGTTGGTTGTCCACCGGTAAATCACACAGTTCAGTGGCCTGTTGTTGTGGCACCAGAATAAACCAAGGCACTCGCGCATCATTCATCAGCAATAGCAAACTGAAGTCTAAACGCCCCAAGGGCAGGCAGTCGGCGACTAAACGGGGATCTAAGCGAAAGTTTTTCATGGCTCACTCGTCTCTGCGGCACCTAGGCAGCGATCTCTTTTTGTCAGGCAGTTTTATCGGGCGTCTCAGCGGCAAGCGCCCGCAACAAACGATCCACGGCCTGGATCACAGTAGCCCCGGCGAGTTCATCCAGACAACGACTATGGCTGGCACGGTGGCGGTCGCAGCCTTCCTGATGACAGGGCACGCAATCTGCAACACCCTGGACTAGGGCCAAGTTGCCTTGGCGCTGAAAGGTGCCTATCCGTTGTACGGGGCAAGCATCGCTGGCAAAAGCGTGTGGCCACGGTGCCCATTTCAGCGGATTAGTCGGCCCAAACAGTGCCACTGTGGGGCAACCGCTGGCAGCGGCTAAATGGGTCACGGCAGTGTCTGGGCCGACATATAAGCGGCTGTGTTGCAGCAATAAACCTAAATCGGCAAAGCGCAGTTGTCCGGCCAGGTTGTGCATACCGGGCGGCCCTTGGGTCAGTGCTGCGCGTAAATAGGCTTGTTCCTCGGCTCCTGGCCCACCGCTGAGAATCAGTTGCCAGCCGCGTTGCTGGAGCTGGTTTGCCAAGCTTGCCCAACCGCTGAGCGTCCAGCGTTTGTAAGTCCACATCGGCGCTAGATGCAGCACGGCATAAGGCGTGTCGCGCCAGGCAAACGGCAGCAAGGCATCCAGTCGCGCCGCGCTGTCGGGCTGTTCTGGCAGCACCACCGTATAATCACGCGCAATCCCTAGCACATCGGCCAGCCGCAGATTTTGGATCACCGTTGGCGTATCGCGATCATCCAGTGCCGTCCAGCCCTGAAATAACCAGCGTTTCCAAAAGCCTTGGCCTGGTTCAGGCGGCGGCACAATCCCGACCCGTTGTGCTGCCGCTGCCCAGGCGTATAGGCTGGGACGATCACCGCTCAGCGTGGAAATGGCTAAGTCATAGCGTCGCCACACTTTTTTTAACAACGCCCAGTGTTCACGAACACGCGGTTTTTCTGGCACGCACAGCACTGTCGCCAGATCGGGATTACCCGCCAGGATTTCGCCTTTGCCACACAACACCAGCGCGTCGATCTGCGCGTTGGGCCAAGCGCGGCGCAGGGTGCGCAACAAGGGGGTGGTCAACAGCGCATCGCCAATTTGGCGGGTTGAAATCAATAGGATACGTGCTGGCGGTGCGGCGGCGGGCAGGGTGTAGGCTTGTTGGGCGTAGGCAGGCCAATTCATGAGAAATACCGATCTAAGCCTTGGCGGGCTTCGGTGTGCTGGGCACTGAGCAGGGCGGCTAAACGTTGGCGATTCGCGGCTTCTTGACTGCGGTCGTGGCTGTGGTGCCACAAATGTATCACCGGCAGGGCATAGCGGCCCTCTTTACGGCGTACTCCGCTGCGCAGCAAGCGCACCACCAAATCGGCGTCTTCATGCCCCCAACCTTGGTAGGCTTCATCGAAGCCATTGATCCGCTGAAGATCAGCCAACCATACGCCTAAATTGCAAGTCTTAGCACCGCGCCAGTCTTGATTACGCTTGCGCCATTGACCATCGGGTAAGCGCAACAACGGCAGTAAGCGATTGATATGGCCGCGCAAGCGCTGCCACAGCCACTGTTTGCCGGACAAAGCGGCGATAGTGTTGGGCTGTTGGAGCAGTGCGCGATTACCGGCGGGGGAACACAACACCCGGTTGCCCGCCACGAAATAACCGGGTTCTGCCAAGGCGCAGTGGCGTTGTACAAAATCCGCCAACGGCACACTGTCGCCGTCCAGAAAAATCACGTAAGGGCGGGTCACTTGAGCCAGGGCGCGGTTACGGGCGGCAGCGGCGCGAAAACCTAAATCGGCCTGCCAAACCTGTCGCATTGCAAAGGGCAGGGTTGGAGTCAGGCTAGACAACAGCGCTGCTGTGTCGGCGTCGGAGCCATCATCGGCAATCAGCACGTCAAACCCCAGCCAGTTTTGCTGTGCCAGGGCTTGCAGCACTGCGGCTAAAGCGGCAGGCCAATTATAGGTGGTGACGATAAGCGTCAGTTGACTGGGATCGAGCATACGCTATTTTCAGCGGGGGGTTATTCACAAAAAATTGATCCCAATAGCTGGCGGGCTGCGGCTGGTTGAACAAATAGCCTTGTCCTAAATCGCAGTGTTGCTGAATCAAAAAATCGCGTTGGGCGGCGTTTTCAATGCCTTCTGCGATGACCGTCAAGTTCAGACTGTGGGCCATCACAATAATCGCCGTGACTAAAGCAGCATCGCCTGGGTCTTCGGCCACATCGGCCACAAAAGATTGATCAATTTTCAGCGTATCCACTGGAAAACGCCGTAAATAGCTGAGCGAGGAATAGCCTGTGCCAAAATCATCAATCGCCAAGCGGATGCCCAGTGAACGCAAGCCCGCTAGAATGCCCGGAATATCCGCGTCACTGTGTAGATCATCTTGAATGTACAGACTTTCGGTGATTTCCAATTCCAGACAAGCCGGAGGAAAACCGGTTTCTTCCAGTATCCGTGCCACGATGGTCAGCCACTGGGGCTGATAAAATTGTAGGCTGGAGGTGTTGACTGATAAGCGTAGCGGACAATCAGTCTGCTGTTGACGCCATTGCTGCCCTTGACGGCAAGCTTCGCGCAACACCCATTCGCCTAAGGGCAGAATCAAATTATTCTGCTCGGCATTTTGAATGAAGTCTTTGGGCAGCAACACGCCGCGACTGGGATGCCGCCAACGCACCAGCGCTTCCAGACCAACCAGTGGATATTGGCTGTGAGTCAAGTCAATCAGGGGTTGGTAGTACAACATCAACTCCCCTTGTTCCAGCGCCTTGCGTAGTTCTCCCTGCATCACCAAACGATACATCGCCACGGTGTTCATTTGCGGGGTGAAAAATTGATAAGCCTGGCGCGTTTGTAATTTTGCCCGCGACTTAGCGGTGTCGGCGTGCTTTAACAATTCGTCGGGATTGAGGGCGTCGTTGGGATAAAAGGCAATGCCGATATGCGCGGTGAGGGTCAATTCATGTTCGTTGATATAGATCGGTAGGGTAACGGCTTCCAACAAGCCTTGGGCATAACTGGCTATCGCTTCTTCATCCACCACTTGCTCGGGTTGATGCAAGATCGCAAATTCGTTACCCACCACCCGCGCCAAGGTGTCGCCGCCTTCAATACACTGTTGTAAGCGCCGCACCACTTGCTGCAACACCAAGTCGCCCTGTTTTTGCCCAAAATTTTCGTTAATTTGTTTTAAGCCACCTAAATCCAGGTAAAGCAGTGCAAAATGCTGTTCTTGACGCTTCGCCAACAAGCAGCGTTGCGACAAGCGCTCGTGCAACAAAGTACGATTGGGCAAATTGGTGAGCGGATCGAAATTCGCCAGACGATTGAGTTGCTCGCTGGTCTCCAGCAAGCGCCGATAACGGTTTAAGCGCGTGATGGTGCGGATACGAGCGCGCAACTCCACCCGATCATAGGGCTTGCCGATAATATCATCCGCCCCCGCTTCAATGCCCCGCAGCCGCGCCTCACGACCGTCCAACGCCGTCACCATCAGGATCGGAATGTCGGCCAGCAAGGGATTGGCGCGCAGTTTCTGGCAAACATCAAAGCCGTGCATGTCGGGCATCATGGCGTCCAGCAATATCACATCGGGACGCAACGCCTCAGCCTGCTCCAAGCCTGCTTGTCCGTTGTTAGCAAAGGCCAATACATAACCTTCTGGTTCTAACAGCATCTCTAAGGCGGCGCGTGCAGCGGCGTCATCATCAATAATCAGGACGGTACTTTTATCCGCCATAAGTAGCAATCCGGCTCTTGAAAAGCAAGGGGTTTTTTATAAAAACCTTTTTAGAATCAGAATATTGTAACACATAATCAATAAAGTACATCAAAAACACCCGATTACCTTTTGCTAAACTTGAAAAAATGTTAGCATCTCGGCAGAAAATATGCTTGAATTAGGAAGCTGAAAACTTTACCCAGCAGGGGGATTTATGAGAAAAGCATACCTCGCCGTCATGACTGTTTCGTCACTCATGTCGGCCTGTGTTTACCAGCCCGTGCCACTGGAAACCAATCGACCCGTCACTTATCAGTTCGATATGCAGGCGGCTGACCACTGGGACAAGCTGGCTGAACAGGTTGCTACCAATATCGAAGCCAACTTGCCTAAGCCGCCCACCGCTTACACTTCGGCATCAGCAAGTACTTCGCCAGCCCCCATGCCAACCCCTCTGCCGGCTCCCATGCCCAGTGTGGCCGAAGATCCCTTGAGCAACTTACCCCCTGGCACTTTGCCGCCACCCGGCCCTACCCCTGGTGATGAAGCGATGGCCGCCAGTGCGGCACCTGCACCTGCAACGTCCGCAGGCCCCAAGGTAGTGCAGTTTGACTTCTCTGCCCCATCAGCCACGCAGACCGGTGGCGGTGGCGGTGCCAGCACCGATCTCAGTCAACTGGCCATCACCACGCCGACCAACGCCAACAACCGCCCGCTGCTCTACATCAATCCGCCGCGTGGGGGCCAAGAAACCGTATTTAATCAAACCTTCCATGACCTATTACGCACGCATCTGGTACAAAAGGGGGTCGCCATCACCAACCGACCCGATGGTGCCAACAGCTATTGTACCCAAAACGATTTCTGCCGCCCCATGATTCTCGACTATGCCGTGGAAGTGGTCAAGCACAAAGACCGTCGTTATGTGCGACAACCCGACACGGAAGTGGTGGTCAGCACCGCATTAATGGACGGTGATCTGGTGTTGTTCAGCCGCTCAGATATTTATTACATCAACGCAGGCGACGACGATCACTATGATCGTGGCATGAAAACCCTCAAGGTGGTTGACCAATGAAGCCAATGACTCCCGTGACGCTTGCGCTGATGGCCCTCATCGCCTTGACCAGCGTTGGTTGCGCACCCACCATGACCAGCCGTTCGACCGCACCTGAGCCGACTAAACCCGGCGTCAACAGCACCTATCATCGCAATGCTTATCTGATTAATGCCAGCTATGACGCAGTGGATCGTACTTTGTCGGCGATAGAAACCAGCCGTTTGAGTTTTCAACTCAACAAAGAACGCCCGCTGATCGTCACCAGCTTCGTGGACATAGACGACGTGCGCTATTCCTCTACCTTTGGCCGCATGATAGGCGAGCAAGTCGGCTCTCGTTTAGCACAAAGTGGCTACAAGGTGGTCGAGCCGAAAATGCGCAGCAATATATTCATCCCCAATCCCGACCGTGGCCCTTCCAGCGGTGAATTCATGTTATCCCGGGAACTGGTGAGCTTAAGTTTTGAACACGACGCCCAAGCCGTGGTCGTAGGCACTTATGCTGCCGCCAAAGACATCGTATACGTCACCCTCAAAGTGATCGAGGCACGCGACAATATGATCCTGTACTCCATGGATTATTCGATGCCGCTTGACGACAACACCAAAAAACTACTACGCGACGAACAGCGCCGCCGCCTTAAACTCTAGCCTCCTACCCCCAACGCACCCAACGGCACTGCGAGAAGCTATTCGCAGTGCCGTTGGGTGTTTTTGCGTCTGTACGCCGCCCAAACCTCAGGTGCAGTCAAGGACTGCCAGTCCTCGACCCCGTTCAGCCAGCGTTAAAAAAGCTTTACTCTTTGGGAGTCAAGCTGCTGCAATGCGCTCCGCCCGTGACTGCGCCGATTTCCAGCTTCCAACGGGCATTCACCGGCACTTGTTTCCAGGGGGTTTCCTCTTGCGCACATTCATAGGACTTGTCGTCTGCGGAATTTTTCAGTAGCAACCAATACTCGGCTTCGCGCTTTCCTTCGCGTTCGCAACCCAAGCGCTCGCCGCTACAACGCAGTTGATAAGTTGGCCAGTGCGGATTTTGATCACTGCCCTGCGCCTTGACTTGACGGGCATAATCCCAGCGATTCACTCGGTAATTGCAATAACTGTCATAGACCGGCTCGCTGCGGTATTTGGTGCGACATTCCTGCCGTTCGCGATAAGTGCCATCCCCTTGATCGACGCGCCGCGTGCTGCATGCTTCGCCATCTGCCACTTGTTTTTGGCTGCGTTCTTTTTGACTGCGCGACACACTGTAAGCATCTCTGGGCAGAGAATCGCACCAATCGCCTTTGCTACGGGCCGCATAATCTTCAATGTTGATGCTGCGTTCCCAACGATGCCCGGTGGTGGTGACGCTGATTTCTTGAGTCCACAGGAACAGCACCGCTATTCCGCTGAGCAGCAACACCCCCCCCGCAATCAATAGGCGCAGAGTGCGGCGACGACGTGCGGCGGCGGCTTCGGCCAGGGCTTGTTGAGCCGCCGTGCGTCCGTTCTGATCCTGTTTGCCGCTTTGGTCAAAGCGCTCGTCGGTTGCCTTGGTTTCATCGGCTAGACGCTGCGCCTGGGGCGCATCGCTCAACGGCGCACCGCAACTCATGCAAAACTCCGCACGGCCTCCGTTGGGCGTACCGCAGGCGGCGCACAGCTTGTCTACCCCGGTGTATTGGTGATCTTTGACCGCAATTTTTTCCTCATCTGACGGAAAATAGCGGGCTTTGGCATCCTGCGCTCCCCCGCAGTTGGGACAGTAGCGGTGGGTTTTACCCAGCAATTTCGTCGTACCGCAAAACGCACAATCCCACAGCATTTCATAAACGGCGGCCCCGTCTTGATCAGGCTTCTGTTTTTTTTGACCGGGATTTTGTGGGGAGGCTGGTGTTTTACCTGCCTGTTTTTGTAAAGCCAGCGCCTGCGAATTGCGCGGATTCAACACTAATACGCGCTGCATCGCGGCGATGCGCTCCCCCTCGCTGGCCGCCACGTACATCTGAAGCGTCCAGGCGTATTCGTTATCCGGTTCGGCGGCCAGTACCGGGGCCAACAAGGTGCGGGCGGTGGCAAAGTCTTGACGCTGATAGGCGTCGAGTGCGGCTTGTAAACTCATCGTACAGTTCCCGAAGTCAACGGTTATACCGGTGGTAAAGGCGGTGGCAGCGCGGCGAATAAAGGTGCTAAATCAGGCACTTGTGCCGCCGCCGTCCATTGCGCCATGCCTTGCTTCCACACCAAGGTTTCGCGTTGCAGTTGACCACTTTGGACTTGTGAACGCAGCGCGTTTAAGTCAAACGGCCCGCTGGTTTGACCGGCCTGGGCGACATGATAACTGACCGCTGAGGGCAAAGGCGGCGGCGCGGCGCTGGGTGCAGCTTGTGGTGTGGACTGGTTGAACATCGTGCGCATCTGCTCGGCCATTGCAAAACCCGCGCCCATGCCCACGCCCGCTCCAGCCATGCCGTTGGGATTTTCAGCCGCCTTCGTCATCGCTTCCGCCGCCTGGTATTGGGCATACTGACCGAGATTGCCGATGACGCCCATGCTGCTGCGTTTATCCAGCGCTTCTTCAACCGCAGGCGGCAATGAAATATTATTAATCAACAATTGGGTGAGTTGCAGGCCGTATTCTTCAAATTCGCCGCTGATGCGGCTCATCACAAACTTACCCAGCTCGTCGTAATTAGCCGCTAGATCCAGCACGGGAATGCGGTTTTCTCCCAACACATCGGTAAAGCGCGTGACAATATTGCTACGCAACTGATCGGCAATCCCATCGATTTGAAAACGGCCTTTGGTGCCGACGATTTCTTTTAAGAATTTCGGTGCATCTTTGATTTTCAGACTATAAGTGCCAAAAGCCCGCAAGCGCACCGGGCCAAACTCCGGGTCACGGAGCATGATAGGATTGGGCGTGCCCCATTTCTGATTGGTAAAACGGGTGGTATTAAAGAAATACACTTCCGCTTTGAATGGACTTTCAAAGCCGTATTTCCAGCCTTTAAGTTTCGATAAAATCGGCACGTTTTTGGTTTCTAAAGTGTAAGTGCCTGGCTCAAACGCATCCGCTGGTTCAAACAATACCTGATCGACATGGCGCTGTGCTTCACCCTCATTGACAAACACCGCCACTTGGCCTTCACGCACCACCAGTTTAGCCCCGTATTTGATTTCGTTATCTTTACGCTCAAAACGGTAAACCATGGTGTCCGACGAATCATCCAACCATTGAATAATATCAATGAGTTCGCCGCGAATAAAATCAAATAAACCCATAAAAATCTCCTGTTTGTTTTCTGCCTGTTTCAATGTGAAAGTGGTGTTTTTCTGGTTTGCTTGGCAGTGTCATCGCGCTCCCACAAACGCGCCCTCCCTGCGCGACCATTTTAAGGATTCAGCAAAGCACTCGTCCAGCCCTCGGCGGATTTGCAATAACACACCCGTTCGTGCAGACGGAAAGGCCGTTCTTCCCAGAATTCAATCAAATCAGGTAATAAGCGATAACCCGACCAATGTGGGGGACGGGGAATGCTGGCACCGGGATAAAGCGCCTCAAAATCAGCATAGCGTTGTTCGAGGTCTTGGCGATGGTCGAGGAGGGCGGATTGCTTGGAAGCCCAAGCGCCGATGCGGCTTTCACGCGGACGGGTAGCCCAGTATTCATCGGCTTCTGCGGCGGTGACGACCGTGATTTGGCCTTCCACGCGCACTTGGGTGGCGAGGGCTTCCCAATAAAACAACAAGGCGGCACGGGGATTGTCGGCCAGTTCTTGACCTTTGCGGCTTTGTTGGTTGGTGTAAAACACGAAGCCTGCTTCATCCATGTCTTTTAGCAGCACAATCCGGGCGCTGGGGCGTCCTTCTGCGTCGGCAGTGGCCAGCGTCATGGCGTTGGGGTAAGTCAGCGGCAATTGCTGGGCTTGGGCCAGTAATTGAGTAAAACGGGCTAAGGCTTCTGCATAAAGAGGCATGGATTTTGGCTCCTTTGGGGAATTGGGTTTCGAGACAAGCAAGATTGCCCCATAATAGTACCCCGTCCCTGGGTACTTGTGCTAACCAGGCGCGTTAAACCGCAGACACCCGCAAATAAACGCTAAAAAATTTGCTTTACTCTAACCCAAGGAACCTCGATGCCATTAACTTCTCCGCAAACCCGCTATTTGCGCGGCTTGGCCCATAACTTAAAACCCGTGTTGATGGTCGGTAGTAAAGGCTTGAGCGCGCCTTTGTACGCTGAACTCGAACAAGCACTGGAAGCCCATGAACTGATTAAGGTCAGCATTGCCAGCACCGAACGCGAAGATCGTCAGGCCTTGACCCTGGCCTTATGCAAACACGGCCATGCCGAACTGGTGCAAATCATCGGTCGCATCAGCGTGTTATACCGTCCCGCCCGCAAGCCCAAGCTGGTTTTACCCGCATGATTTTGATGAATCCCAGTACACCACGCTGGATACGCGAATTAGATCGTTTTATTCATTTGAAAAGCCTGCTGTTTGTGCATGGTAATGTGCTGGATTTGGTGTCTTATCCAGTACAGGCGGGCAACGGTAAAAGTTATTGGACAGAAAGCCCACTGGCCGATTTTTTTCAGCGTTATCTGATCGGCTTGGGCTATGAAATCGTGGGGATTTTTGATCCAGTGTGTGGGCTGGAATTCGCCACGCCACCGATGCAAACCCTGTATGAACAGGTGCTGGCGGGCCGAGTGAATCCGGCGCAGGCCCAGGCTGCCACCCCCGACGCTGTGCCGACCACGCCTCCGACGGCCCCCTTGTCGCGGCCCAGCGGCCCAGGTCTGGTCGATGCCGAGCCGCTGTTGCGCGATATGGCGCGGGTATTGGCGAATCGAGTGGTGCCTGCGGCTTTCGTGATGTTATTTACCTCGCGCTTGTTAAGCGCCCCAGAACGCCTGTCGCGTCAGGAACAAAGCCTGTTTACCCGTTTACTCAAGGCCGGACTGGAGAGCCGCGAAGTGCTGCGCGGTGAACAAAGCTGGAACAACGTCTGTGTGTTGGTGTGCGACAAACTCAATGATTTGCCGCCGTTTTTATATCTAAACAATCCCCGCGCCCGCGCCCTGTTTTTGGATAAACCCAACAGCAGCGAACGCAGCCGTTTTTTACAAGTCAATCACAGCAGTTTTTATGGTGCGGTGCCCACCGAGCCGCCCTCACCAGAACGTTTGGCGACCTTCAGCGTCCTCACCGAAGGCTTTTCTTATTATGAAATGCTCAGTTTGATTGGATTATCTCGGCGCGAACAGATTTCTGTGCAACGTTTGCAGCCGCTTTGTGAACGTTTCAAATATGGCATCACGGAAAGCGAATGGGATAATTTGAGCCGCGCACGTTTAGGCCAGGCCGAAACCCTGTTGCGCGAGCGGATCAAGGGGCAGGAAGCGGCGGTGCAACGGGTTTTAGAAATCATCAAACGTGCCCGGCTGGGCTTGGCCGCTGGCAGCGGCAGCAAAAGTCAGCGCCCGCGTGGGGTGTTGTTTTTTGCAGGGCCGACTGGTGTCGGTAAAACCGAGCTGGCGAAAGGACTAGCCACGCTGTTATTTGGTCGGGAAGAACGGCTGGTGCGTTTTGATATGAGCGAATACGCCGCTGCCCATGCCGATCAGAAATTACTCGGCGCACCGCCCGGTTATGTGGGTTATGAAGCAGGCGGTAAACTCACCAATGCCATCAAAGAACAGCCTTTTTCAGTGTTGTTATTTGATGAAATCGAAAAAGCCCACCCCAGTATTTTCGATAAATTTCTACAAATTCTCGATGACGGTCGCCTCACCGATGGGCAGGGCGATACCGTGTATTTTTCGGAAAGTCTGATTATTTTCACCAGCAATCTGGGCACCGCGCCCAGCAATACGCCGGGGCAAGCCCAGGCTGGCATCACCGCCAACATGACTTACAGCGAGGTGCGTACGCAGATTCTGGCGGCGATTCGTCACCATTTTAATGAGGCGCTAGGCCGCCCAGAGATTCTTAATCGTTTTGGCGATAACTTTGTGGTGTTTGATTTCATCCGCCCGCCAGTCGATGAACAAATCTTGGATCACTTACTGGGACAATTGCTGACTTCATTAGCCTCGCAACAAAAAATGCACCTGCGCTTGAGTAAAAAAGTGCGTGACAGTTTATTGTCGCTGGCACAGGAATATTTGGAACACGGCGGGCGCGGGATTCGCAATCTGGTCGATGCCGCATTGGTTAATCCACTGGCCAGTGCCTTGTTTGATCAGGATGTACAGCCCGGCAGTCGCTTGCGGGTCAACCAGCTCCACGACGCAGGCCCCAATGCGCCGCGACGTTTTACCCTGGAATTGCAACAAGAAGAAGCGGGAAGTCAGTCAAGCTGAGTGCTTCCCCGGTTTCAGCCGTGCAGTCACTCAAAACCTGACAATATCCAGGCAGGTTATACTGTTTATTTTGACTCTACTCACTCCTAATACCGCGCACCCTGCAAGTCGCTGTCATTAAATTAAGCGGTTTCAGGACTGCCAGTCCTTGAAGGATCGGCAGTCCTCAAAAGACCTCTCAGGTTTCCAGTGGGGGTCGATGTTTACTCATACTTAAAGCGGTGTGGTCCAGACAGCCACCGCCTCCATAGAAGGACGTTTATGAACACCGTAGTAGCCTTTTTAGACGCGCTGGCTGAGTTACAAATTAAAGTCTGGCGCGAAGGCCAGGAATTATGTTTCAAAGCACCCAAAGGTGCCTTAACTCAAGCACTGCGCAGTGAACTGGCGGCGCGTAAGGCCGAAATTCTTGCCAGTCTGCCCGATCAAACTTTTCAAACCCAGGCCGAAGTCGAACTGTTGCCGGTGTCGCGTGATCAGCCGTTGCCGCTTTCGTTTACCCAGCAACGTTTGTGGTTTTTGGAACAACTCGACGGGCCAAGCGCGACCTATAATCTCAGCGCTGCCTTGCGTTTGGAAGGCCCACTCCATCAAGCGGCGCTGACCGCCGCTTTCAACTGGTTGGTGGCGCGGCATGAAAGCCTGCGCACCACTTTTGAGCTGCGCCTGATCGCGGGTGAAGAACAGCCAGTGCAAGTGATTCATCGCGAGGCGACTGCGGCGCTCGACTACCTGGATTTACAAAGTTGGCAGGGTGACGCACAAGCAGCCGAATTGCAGCGGGTGCTGACCGCCGCGATGCAACAGCCCTTTGATCTGGGGCGTTTGCCTTTGTCACGCGCTTTGTTGTTACAACTGGATGCGCAGACCCATATTTTGGGCTTGGTGCAACACCACATCATCGCCGATGGTTGGTCGATCAGCGTGCTGCTGCAAGAACTGGGGCTGTGTTATGACGCGCTGCTGGCCGGTCATCCGCCCGCTTTGCCTGCCTTGACCCTCCAATACGCGGACTTCGCTTATTGGCAGCGGCAGCGTTTGCAAGGAGCCGTGCTGGAGCAGCAACTTGCCTATTGGAAAACCCAATTGCGCGGCGCACCCGCTTTGCTGGCTTTGCCCACGGATCGCCCACGCCCAGCGGTGCAGCGTTTCCACGGTGGCTGCGTGTATTTTGCGCTGGAACCGCGCGAAACCGCCGCGTTAAAACAACTCGGCGAATCGGTGGGCGCAACCCTGTTCATGACCTTGTACGCGGTGTTTGCGGTGCTGCTGAGTCGGCTCAGCGGTCAAGCCGATTTGGTGATCGGCACGCCGATAGCCAACCGCACCCAACGCCAACTGGAAACCCTGATCGGCTTTTTCGCGAACACCCTGGTGCTGCGTTTACAACTGCCTGCCGATGCGACTTTTCTCGACGTGTTGGCTTTGGCCCGTCAGACTGCTTTGGACGCTTACGCCCATCAAGAAGTGCCATTTGAACAACTGGTGGACGAGCTGCACCCAGAGCGCAGCCTCAGTTACTCCGCGCTGTTTCAGGCGATGTTCATTTTCCACAACGTGCCCGCCGCTGATTTGCGTTTGACTGGCCTGCACGTCAGCCCGTTGGCACTGGCGCAAATCATTGCCCGCTTCGATTTGACCTTGCTGATCGAGGAGACGCCCAGCGGTTTGCAAGGGCGTTTTGAATACAATAGCGATCTGTTTGATCACAGCACCATCGAGCGCCTGAGCGGACATTTTCAAAACCTGCTACGCGCTGGTGTCGCCACGCCACAACGGCCAGTGACGCAGTTGCCGCTGCTGACCGTGGCCGAGCAACAGCAATTGCTGGCCTGGAATCAAACCGCCTGCGCCTATCCTCAGCAGCACACTGTGGTGGCCTTGTTTGAACAGCAAGTGCTGCGCAGCCCCGATGCGATAGCCGCCAGCGATGGACAACAGGCGCTGAGCTATCGCGACTTGAACGCCCAAGCCAATCAACTCGCCCAGTATTTGCGTAGTTTAGGTGTGCAGCCCGACAGTTTGGTGGGGGTTTACCTAGAGCGCTCCGTGTCGATGTTGGTGGGTTTGCTCGGCATTCTCAAAGCCGGTGCCGCCTATTTGCCGCTAGACCCGATTTATCCCGCTGCCCGTGTGGTGGCAATGTTAGACGATGCGCAAGCGCCTTGGTTGCTGACGCAAAGCGATTTGTCCTTGCCCCCCTGTCAAGCAGCGCAGCCGATCTTTTTGGATCAACTGGGCGAGACTTTGGCGCAGCAAAGCACCGACAATCCCGAGGCCGGAGCCGCGCCGTCGCATTTGGCCTATGTGATTTACACCTCGGGTTCCACCGGTAAGCCCAAAGGGGTGCAAATCTCCCATCAAGCGCTGGTGAATTTTCTCTGGGCGATGCGCAGCGCACCGGGACTCAGCACCACTGACAAGCTGCTGGCGGTGACTACTTTATCCTTCGACATTGCCGGATTGGAACTGTATCTGCCGCTGATCGTCGGCGCACAAGTGGTAATCGCCAGCCGTGAACAGACGGCGGACGGGGCGTTATTGGCAGAAGTGCTACACAATCAACAGATTACTTTGCTACAAGCCACGCCCGCGACTTGGCGATTATTGCTAGACAGCGACTGGGCGGGTTCCACACAACTGATGCTGATTTCCGGCGGCGAAGCGCTGCCCGGTGAACTGGCGGCGCGCTTATTGCCGCGCTGTAAAGCCTTGTGGAATTTATATGGGCCGACCGAAACCACCATCTGGTCGATGGCTGAGCGGGTCAACGCCGAGTTATTACCAGATATTTTGTACATCGGACGCCCAATAGCAAACACCCAAATTTATATCCTGGACGCCCAAGGCCAAGCGGTGCCCATCGGCGTACCCGGCGAGTTATACATCGGCGGCGACGGCTTGGCACGCGGTTATTTCCAACGCCCGGAATTGACGGCTGAAAAATTCATCACCGTTGCCGCCGACGCTGGCCCACCCTTGTGCGCGGGCAGCCGTTTGTATCGCACCGGTGACTTGGCCCGTTATCTGGCTGATGGCCGGGTCGAATACCTCGGACGCATCGACAATCAAGTCAAGCTACGGGGTTTTCGGATTGAATTGGGCGAAATCGAAGCGGTGTTGGCGCAACATCCCAGCGTGCGCGAAGCCGTGTTGCTGTTGCAAGACGACGCTCAAGGCCATCCGCGTTTGCAAGCCTACGTGGTGGCGGCTCCCGACGAGACGCAAGCTGAGCAAAGCGCTCAACAAATTGCCCAATGGCAGGCGGTGTGGAGCGAGGCGTATCAGCAGCATTACGACGCCAGCGCCGATCCCGGCTTCAACACCAGCGGCTGGCAGGACAGCTACACCGGACAGCCGATCCCGCTGCATGAGATGCGCGAATGGCGCGATGCCACCCTCGCTCAGATAGTGGCTTGGTCGCCGCAACGGGTGCTGGAAATTGGCTGCGGCACCGGGATGTTGTTGTTTCACATCGCGCCGCATTGCGCCCATTACACCGGCACCGACATTTCCGCCGAAGCGCTGCGCTATATTCGCCAGCATTTGAGCCGCCAAACCTGGCGTGAACGCATCAGTTTGTACCAAACCGCCGCCGATCAACTCGCTGATTGTGGGATCGATTTGCAATCGCGCTACGACCTGGTGATTTTAAACTCGGTGATTCAATACTTTCCCTCGGTGGACTATTTGCTGGCAGTGTTGAGCCGCGTCATCAATCTGTTGGCACCGGGGGGGCGTATTTTTGTGGGCGACGTGCGCAATCTGCACTGGCTAGAGGCGTTTCATGCCGCGATCCAAGCGACACACGCCCAACCCACCGACACTTGGGCGCTACACCGACAACGGGTGCAAAACAGCCTACGGCGTGAACAAGAACTGCTGCTAGATCCGGATTTTTTCCTGGCCTTACCGCAGCAATTTCCGCAAATCAGCCAAGTACAAATCGAACTGAAACGAGGACGGGCGCACAATGAAATGACCCAGTTTCGCTACGATGTCACCTTGCATCTGCAAAGCGAAGCCGGGCCACGCGCTGCGGTGCAGTGGCGGGATTGGTCGGCAGAACCCGGCTTTCTGGCACAAATCCCCCAACTCATCGCCAACAGCCAAGCCGACATCCTGGGCTTTAGACAAGTGCCCAATGCGCGTTTGTTGACAGAAATGGCCTGGGTTGAACAACTGGCGCAAGCCCCGCAAGACGCGCTGCTGGGTGAATTTCCGTCCCGTTCCCTGAGCGGAGTCGAAGGGAACGGCATCGAACCCGACGATTTTCGCGATCTGCTGCCGCGTTTAGCCGCACCCCACAGCGTTTTTGTGTTGCCAACGGCAACCCGCTCCGCCTGTTTCGACGTGATTTTCCAGCGCAAATTGCCCGGTCAAACCGCGCAACAAAGCCAGTTACCGCGCTACCAACTCGGACGACAGGTGTTGGGCAAAGCCTGGCAACGCTATGCCAATCAGCCGTTACGCAGTAGCAGCGCGGCACCTTCGCCAGCGCAAATCAGCGCATGGCGGGATTTTCTCAAACAACGCTTGCCGGATTACATGGTGCCTGCCGCTTTCGTGGTACTCGACACCCTGCCGCTGACTCCCAACGGCAAAACCGACCGCCGCGCTTTGGCGACTTGGCAGGTCGCAAGTCACACCGGCAGCAGCACCGCTTTTGTCGCCCCGCGTACCCCGGAAGAAAGCCTGCTGGCCGATATTTGGGGCGAAGTGCTGAAACTCGCGCAAGTTGGCGTGCATGACAATTTCTTCGATCTGGGCGGTCATTCGCTGCTGGCAACCCAAGTGGTGGCACGGGTGCGCGACAGTTTTAACGTGGCTTTGCCGTTGCGCGAACTGTTTCAAAATCCCACCGTCGCCGAACTCAGTGTGCGAATCAGCCAAATGCGGCGTGTTCAGCCGCTACCGCCGATTCAGCCGGTGGATCGCAGTGCCCCGTTGCCCTTGTCGTTCGCCCAGCAGCGCTTGTGGTTTTTAGCGCAATTGGAAGGCCCCAGCGCGACCTATAACATCCCACTGGTGTTGCGTCTGCACGGACGCCTGGATCAGCCAGCGCTGGTGCAGAGCTTGACCGCGCTGTCACAGCGCCATGAAAGCCTGCGCGCCAGTTTTCCCAGCGTCGCGGGTAAAGCCCAAGTCCAGATTCATCCCAGCCTTATCCCCTTAGACCACCAGGATTTACGCGCGCTGCCGCAAGCCGAGCAAGCCGCTGCGGTGCAACAACACATCACCGACCATGCGGCCTGGGTGTTTGACTGCGAACACGGCCCGCTGTTTCGCGTCACCTGCTTGACTTTGGCCGACGACAGCCATTATGTGCTGTTCAACCTGCATCATTTGATTGCGGACGGCTGGTCGATAGGCGTGTTGCTGCGGGATTGGACGCGCTTGTATCAAGCGGCTTGCCAGCAACAAACCGCTGTTTTGCCCGAGTTGCCGGTGCAAGTGGTCGATTTCGCCGCTTGGCAACGCGATTGGTTGCAAGGCAGCGTGCTGGCGCAACAAGTCGCTTATTGGCAACAACAACTGGCGGGGATTCCCGTGTTGTTGGAACTGCCTTGCGATTATCCGCGCCCGCCACAGCAGCGTTTTCACGGGGCCAGCGTCGCGTTCAGCCTGTCTGCGCCCTTGACCCAAGCGCTCAAACAACTGAGCCGCCAGGCGCACACCACGCTGTTTGCCACCTTGTTGAGCGCGTTTGCGGTGCTACTGGCGCGTCACAGCCGCCAAACCGACTTGGTGATCGGCACGCCCATCGCCAACCGTACCCAAACCCAAATCGAAGGCTTGATCGGCCTGTTCGTCAACACCCTGGCGCTGCGCCTGGATTTGTCTGCCGATCCCAGTTTTGCAGCGCTGTTACAGCAAGCCAAACAAGTCACGTTGGATGCTTACAGCCATCAAGACGTGCCGTTTGAGCAATTGCTGGAGGTGCTACAGCCGACCCGCGCCCTCAGCCACAGTCCGGTGTTTCAGGTGTTGTTTGCGCTGCAAAACGCGCCGATGCCCAGCGATTTGAACTTAAGCGACGGACTCACCGCCACTCTCGAAGAACCTGGCAGCTTCAGCGCCAAATTTGATTTGAGTTTGGTGATGGAAGAAAGCGAACAGGGCATGGTGGCGGGCTTTGAATACAACACCGATTTGTTCAGCCGCGCCCGCATCGAGCGTTTGGCTGGTCATTTCGTCATCTTGCTGACCGGCTTAGTGGCGCAACCGCAGCAGCCGATCAGCCGTCTGCCACTGCTGACCGCCGCCGAACAGCAACAACAAGCCGCTTGGAATGCGACCGCCGTCGCTTATCCGCTGGAAACCGTCAGCTTAGTCAGCCTGTTTGAAACCCAAGTCGCCGCCAACCCAGAGCGTCCCGCATTGTGGTTTGACGAACAAACCCTGACTTATCAACAACTCAACGCCCGCGCTAATCAACTGGCGAGGCGGTTGCGTGAACTGGGCGTGGACACGGAAACACGGGTGGGCGTGTGTTTAGAACGCAGCCTGGAATTGGTGATTGCGCTGTGGGGCATCCTCAAAGCGGGCGGCGCTTATGTGCCGCTAGACCCGGAATATCCCAGCGAGCGTTTGGCTTTCATGCTCGAAGACAGCCAAGTGCCGGTGTTGTTGACTCGAACCAGTTTACTGGCCGGGTTGCCGCCGCATCGCGCCCAGGTGTTGTGTTTGGATAAGCTGGATTTAAGTGCTTATTCTGCCGACAATTTGTCGATTGCAATCGCTCCAGCACAAGCGGCCTACCTGATTTACACCTCTGGTTCGACCGGTAAACCCAAGGGGGTGATTAACACTCAGCGCGGCATTTGTAACCGTTTGCTGTGGATGCAAGACGCCTATGGTTTGAATGCCAGCGACACGGTGTTACAAAAAACCCCGGCCAGTTTCGATGTGTCGGTGTGGGAATTTTTCTGGCCGTTAATCACCGGGGCCAGATTGGTGTTAGCCAAACCCGGCGGTCATCGCGACAGCCAGTATTTGTTGACGCTCATCGCCCACACCCAAGTCACGACCCTGCATTTTGTGCCGTCGATGCTGCAAGCGTTTATTGAAGAAGAACGCTTGCTGAGCGGAGTCGAAGCAAGCGCCGCCTCCAGTCTCAAGCGAGTCATCACCAGCGGCGAAGCCTTGCCCTTTGAACTGCAACAGCGCTTTTTCCAACGTTTACCTCACGTAGAATTGCACAATCTCTACGGCCCTACTGAAGCGGCAGTGGACGTGACTTATTGGCCTTGCCGCGCTGACAGTGGCCTGGATTTCGTGCCCATCGGACGACCTATTGCCAATATTCAGATTGAAATTCTGGACGCGGCTTTACAAACGCTGCCCATCGGTGTGCCGGGTGAATTACACATCGGCGGGGTCGGTTTGGCGCGGGGTTACTTAAATCGCCCGGAATTGACGGCGGAAAAGTTTATTACCCTCGACAATGGTGTGCGTTTATACAAAACCGGCGACCTGGCTTGTTGGCTGGCCGATGGCAACATCCAGTATTTAGGCCGCCTGGACAATCAAATCAAATTGCGCGGTTTTCGCATTGAACTGGGTGAAGTCGAAGCGGTGTTGGGCCAGCATCCAGCCGTGAAAGCTGCCGTGGTGACGGTGTATTCCACCAATTATAGCAAGCGCTTGGTCGCTTACTTGACCTGCCAAAATGACCCGCTTAAAGTGGACGAACTGCGCCGTTGGCTGGCGGCCAGATTGCCAGAGTACATGGTGCCCGCCAATTTCTTGATTTTAGACAGCTTGCCCTTGACTCCGAATGGCAAAGTAGACCGCAAAGCTTTACCTGATCCCACCGCCACCCAGCGCAACAAGGGCTTTGCCGTGCCGCGCAATGGTTTGGAACAACAACTGGTGGAGATTTGGGCCAAGGTTCTCAAACGCCCGACGCTTGGGATTCACGACAATTTCTTTGAATTGGGCGGCGATTCGATTCTCAGCATCCAGATCGTGGCCTTGGCGCGTCAAGCTGGGCTGGGTTTGAGTCCGCGTGATCTATTTCAACATCAAAACATTGCTGAACTGGCGCAGGCAGTGAAACCTGTGCGCCAGTTGGAGGCAGAACAGGGCGCAGTGCAAGGCATCGTGCCCTTGTTGCCGATTCAAGCGCAGTTTTTGGCCTCGGACACGCAAGAACCTTGGCACTATAATCAAGCGATGTTGCTGTATGCGCCTGAGAATTTGCGTTTGCTGAGCGGAGTCGAAGCACTGACACAAGCCCTGGCAACCGTGTTAGCGCATCACGATGCTTTACGCCTGCGTTATCAATGGGTTGATGGAGTTTGGCAACAAACCCAGGGCACGGCAAGCGCCGAGGACTCGCTGATACACGAAACAGTGCCCAGCTTTACCGACGCAGCCTTCATACAACGCGCCACGGATTGGCAGGCCAGCTTAAACCTCACCAGCGGCCCGCTGACTCGGCTGGTGTACTTCACCACGCCAGACGGCGAAGCCCGTTTGCTGTGGATCATTCACCACTTGCTGGTCGATGGCGTGTCTTGGCGGATTTTGTGGACAGATTTGCAACAAGCGTATCAAGCGGCGCTTGCTTCGGCTCCGCTCAGCACGAGTGCTTCTTCACTACCGCAAAAAACCAGCAGTTTCAAAGCCTGGAGTCAGCGGCTGCAAGCTTGGAGCAAAACCGCGCAATGTGCCGCAGACGCCACTTATTGGCGTGCTTTGCCGTTGAGCGAGCTTGTGAATCCCGGCCTGCAAAGCGCCGAGCCGCTACTGTGCGACATCCAACTGGAAACCGCGCTGACGCGCCGTTTGTTGGAAGAGACACCGGCGGCTTATCACACCGGGATCAACGACCTCCTGTTAAGCGCGTTGCTGTTGGCGTTACAGACCCTGAACGGACAGACTCAAGCGCTCATCGATCTGGAAAGTCACGGGCGAGTCGATGGTTTGTTCCCTGACCTCGATTTGAGCCGTACCGTCGGTTGGTTTACCACGCTCTATCCAGTGTGGCTAAGTTTGCCTGCCTCTGGCGATCTCGGTCAGGTGATCAAACAGCTTAAGGAACAACTGCGCCAAGTGCCGCATGAGGGCTTGGCTTACGGGTTGTTACGGCAAGCGGGCGAAACCCTGCCACAAGGCCAGATTTTATGGAATTATCTGGGACAATTAGACCGAGACGGTGCGAGCGGAGCCTTTACCCTCGCCCCAGAAAGCACCGGGCGCAGCCACAGCCTCACCGGTAGCCGCAGCCATGCGCTGGTGATCAATGCCTATGTGTTCAAAGGCCAATTGAGCTTAAATTTCGACGCCAGCCGCACGGGTTACACGGCGGCGGCGATACAGACGCTGACTACCGCCTATCAACAACACTTACAAGCGCTGATTGCGCATTGCCGTGATCACAGCGGCTACACCCCCAGCGATTTCCCGTTGGCGGCGCTCGACCCAGCGCAATTGGAGGCGCTGACCGCCCGCTATCCGCGCAATCTGGAAGCGATTTATCCGCTCAGCCCGATGCAGCAAGGGATGTTGTTTCACAGCCTGTATGCCCCAGACAGCGGCCAGTATTTTGAACAACTGCATTGCCGTTTGCACGGCAGTCTGGAAGTCGAACTGTTGCACCAAGCCTGGCAAACTGTGCTGGCACGCCACGCCATCTTGCGCACGGCGTTTTATCATGCCAGCGACACGCCGCTACAACTGGTGTGCAAACAAGTGTCCTTGCCCTGGACGGTGCTGGATTGGCAAACGCTCAGTCCCGCCGCACAGGATCAGCAACGCGAAATCTTGCTGCAACAAACCCGGCAACAAGGCTTCGATCTCAGCCAGCCACCACTGCTGCGTGTGCAATTAGTGCGACTTGGCGCGGCGGAATTTCTGCTGCTGTTACATCACCACCATATTCTGATGGATGGCTGGTGTTTACCGATGTTATTCAGCGACTTGCTGGAGAGCTACAGCGCCTTGCGTGCCCAGCGTCCGCCCACTTGGTCGCCAGTACCGGCTTATCAGCGCTATATCGCTTGGTTGGGCCAGCAAGATCGGCAAGCCGCGCAGCAGTATTGGCAAAGCAAGCTGGCCGGATTCAGCGCCCCGACGCTGTTGCCGATAGCCCGCCACAGCACGGCGGCGCATCCGCAGGCGACCACCCTCAGCCATCAGCTCAGTGCCGACACCACCAGCCAGCTTGAACAATTGGGACGCCGCCTGCGGGTGACGCTCAACACCTTGATTCAAGCGGCTTGGGCCAGTTTATTGGGACGTTACAGCGGCACGCAGGAGGTGGTGTTTGGGGTGACGACTTCCGGGCGGAATCTGCCCCTGGACGGCGTTAATCAGATGTTAGGCTTGTTTATCAATACCTTGCCCTTACGCGCCCGACTCGATCAGGATTTGCCAAGTTTGCTGCATGAACTACAGCAGCAACAGCAGCAAGACAACCACTATGCCTACACCAGTCTGGCCGACATCCAACAGTGGAGCGACGTACCCAACGGCACACCCTTGTTTGAGAGCATCTTGGTGTTTGAAAGTTATCCAATGGACGTGACCGACAGCAGTCTGCCGTTCACCGTCACTGACGTGCAAACCATTGAATACACGCATTATCCGCTGATGGTGATGGTGATGCCCGGCGCACAACTGCATTTCAAGCTGGCCTTTGATCAAAACCGCTACAGCGCCGACAGCATCCAGCGCTTGCTCAACCATCTGGCGGTGTTACTCCAAGGCATGTTGGACCAGCCCGAAGCGGCGGTGCTGCGCTTGCCCATGTTGAGCGCACCAGAAATCGCGCTGTTGCAGCAGTGGAATCAAACCGCAGTAGACTATCCCGCCGATCAAACGCTGGTTGATTTATTCGAGCAACAGGCGGAAAAAAATCCCGATCAGATCGCGGTGGTGTTTCAAAAAGCGGGCTTGCAAGCGACTGTCACCTGTAATTATCGCGATCTAAATACGCAGGCCAACCAGTTGGCACGTCATCTTCAGCACTATGCCACCGGGAATTTTTTAGTCGGCATTTATCTGGAACGCTCGTTAGACCTGTTGGTGGGCCTGTTGGGCATTCTTAAAGCGGGTGCGGCCTATGTACCACTCGATCCCAGCTACCCTGTTGAACGCCTGGCCTTTATGCTTGAAGACAGCCAAGTGCCGGTGCTACTCAGTCAACGGGCGCTCCAGACGCGCTTGCCAGCACACCAAGCCCAGGTACTCTATTTGGATGACGCGGGCCTGTTTGCAGCCGAAGCGACGCATAATTTGGTGCGACAAAGCGGGCCAGACGATTTGGCTTATGTGATTTATACCTCCGGTTCTACTGGCAAACCCAAAGGCACGCTGTTGACCCATCGGGGCTTCACCAATTATTTGCACTGGGCACTGGATTATTATGCCGTGACCGCTGGCAGCGGCGCACCCGTGCAATCTTCGCTGGCGTTTGACGCCACTATCACCAGTTTGTATCTGCCTTTGCTGGCGGGTAAAACCACAGTGCTTTTGCCTGAACGGGAAGAAATCGAAGCTTTGGCTGAGACCTTGCGGCAAGGCCCCGCGTTTAGTTTGATTAAAATTACCCCAGCCCATTTGGAAATCCTCAATCAACAATTGCAGCCTGCTGACTTTCCACGAGCCAGCCGCGCCCTGGTGCTGGGCGGGGAAGCATTGACCAGCGCGCATATCCAGCCCTGGTTACGCCACGCCCCAGACACCCATTTGATCAATGAATACGGCCCGACTGAAACCGTCGTGGGTTGCTGCGTGTACGATGCTAAAGGCCAAAGCACGCTGCATGGGGCGATTCCGATTGGTCAGCCGATTGCCAACACCCAGATTTACGTGGTCGATCAGCAATACCAACCCCAGCCGCTGGGCATTCCAGGCGAACTCTGTATTGCAGGGGCGGGTTTAGCACGGGGTTATTTGAATCGCCCAGAGCTGACTGCCGAGAAATTTATCACCGTCACTACCGACAGCCCGCCCTTGGCGGCGGGCACGCGCCTGTACAAAACTGGCGATTTAGCCCGTTGGCTACCCGATGGCAATCTCGAATATTTGGGTCGCCTCGATCACCAGATTAAGCTGCGCGGTTTTCGCATCGAATTGGGCGAAATCGAGATGGTACTGAGTCAGCATCCAGCGGTGAAGGAAGCGGTGGTGCTGGTGTACACGGGCAGTGACGCCGCCGCACCACACAAGCGCCTAGTCGCTTATCTCACCCTCGAACCGGATGCCGTCTCCGTTGATGCGTTGCGGACTTGGCTAAAAAGCAGATTGCCTGACTACATGGTGCCCGCCAACCTCCTGGTCTTGGACACTATGCCCTTGACTCCCAACGGCAAAATCGACCGCAAAGCGTTGGCGGCACACACGCCGGATGACAGTGCGTCCAATTGTGCTTATGTCGCACCTGAGAATGCGCAAGAACAGGTCTTGGCCGAGATTTGGCAGGCGCTACTGGGTGTGGCACGGGTGAGCCGCGACGACAACTTCTTTGAACTGGGCGGCGATTCGATTATCGCGATGAAGCTGATGGCGCGGGCGGCAGCAGCGGGCTGGCACATCACCGCCAAGCAAATTTTTCACTACCAAACCCTGGCCGAATTAGCCGCCGTGGCGCAGGGTGCGGCGCACGCAGCGATTCCCCGGCTTGCCGCGCAGCCCGATTATCCGCTGTCCCACGCGCAGCGGCGTTTGTGGCTGCTCGATCAGGTGACGCAACACACGCTGACTTATAACATTCACGGCTGTTTATCGCTGCACGGGGATTTTAACCGCGAGGCTTTCGCCCAAGCGCTGGCTTGGCTGGTCAATCGTCATCAGGCGTTACGCACCCGCTTTATTACACGGGATATGGAACCTCGGCAGCAGGTGTTAGACACCTTACCCTTACCACTCGAAAGCCTGGATTTCAGTCATCAGGCTGATCCAGAAAGCGCGGTGCTGGCAAAAATAACTGAACAAGCAGCCACGGTGTTTGATTTGAGCAAAGGGCCGTTGTTGCAGGTCGTGTTGATTAAACAAACCGCGCAACAGCATTATTTGATTGTCACGCTGCATCATATCATCAGCGATGGCTGGTCGATGGAAGTGTTTTCACGCGACTTGTTCACCGCCTATCAAGCCTATCTGCAAGGTCATGCGCCCTTATTAGCACCGTTGCCGATTCAATATCCAGACTATGCCGCTTGGCAACAGCAGCAATTGCAACAAAGCAGCCATCATCAATTAAAACAGTATTGGCAAAACCAATTGGCCGCGCCATTACCGCGTTTGAATTTCCCCAGTGATTATCCGCGCCCGCCCTTAAAGCACTATAATCACACGGCTACTTTGTCGCTGCGGATCGATCAGCCCCGTTTACTGGCTATGCAACAATTGGCTAATCAATCGCAATCAAGTCTGTTTATGCTGCTAGTGGCTGGGGTGAGTGTGTTGTTTTATCGACACACCGCACAAACCGATTTGATAATCGGCACTGCGGTGGCGGGTCGTGAACAAATGGATTTGGAAAATCAAATTGGCTTTTATGTCAATTTGCTACCGATGCGGACTCGCACACAGGGCACAGACAGTTTTCGCCAGGTGTTGCAACAAGCCCAGCACACCATTGTTGAGCTACAAACTCACCAGGCTTATCCTTTTGATTGTTTGCTGGAAGACCTGAATTTAGACAAAGACCTCAGTCATTTTCCCCTGTTTGATATTGCAGTGGATTTTCAGAAAGACAGCCAGTTTGAAACTGTGTATAGCCACGACTGCTTGCGCATCACACCTTATGAAAAGGCGCATAAAGCAGAAATCAATCTGGTGGATTTGGCCTTTTTCTTTGTCGAACAAGCGGATAATTTGAAATTACGGCTGACTTATGACCAGCATCTATTCAAAGCAGAGACGATACAAATGCTATTAACTCACTTTGAGAAAATACTCGATAGCGTCTTGACCCAGCCGGATTTGAGCATTGCTGAGATTCCATTGACCACAGCCCCCTCGGTGACGGCTGAGGCTGATCTTTCCACCAGTTTTAACTTTTAAGTTTTCGGAGAATTTCATGCACCTATTAAAACAAGTCAAACGGCTGTTGACCGGCGTTGGCTATGCGCGTTACACCACGGTTTTTCCAGATGACGTGTTTATCTGTTCTTATCCCAAGTCGGGGAATACCTGGGCTAAGTTTTTATTGGCTAATTTGTTATATCCTCACGAGGAAATCAGTTTTGCCAATATCGAAGACAAGATGCCCAGTATTTATTATTCAGAAGGAAAAACCCTGAAACTGCCCAGACCGCGTTTATTAAAATCACATGAGGCTTTTGATCCGCGTTATCAGCGCGTCATTTATTTAGTACGAGACCCCCGAGATGTGGTGTTGTCCTTGTACCATTATGCGATTAAATTAAAACGCATCAATGAAAACTATAATCTGGATCAGTTTACCGAGGAGTTTATAATCGGTAATACTAACCGGGATTATTTTGGTTGTTGGGGTGAAAATGTCGGCAGTTGGTTAGGAGCGAGAGAGCATGACCCTCAGTTTTTATTCCTTAAATATGAAGAGATGTTAGCCGATTCTGAGCAAGCGCTGACGCAAATGGTGCAATTAATTGGCTTGAATCATACGCCCGCCGATATTCAACTAGCCGTTGAAAAAAGCAGTTTCAAGAAACTGCAAAACCTGGAAGCCAAGGAATCAGCCAATCCGCGCATTGGTGGCGCATTGAAAGGACGTAAAGACAAGTATTTCATTCGCAAAGGTCAGCATCAGGCTTGGAAAGAAGAATTGTCTCCCCAGAGTATTGCGTTAATTGAAAATAAATGGCGGCCTTTAATGCAAAAGCTGGGTTATCTTTGATTTTAATGGAGAGTCAGAAGCCCAGACCTGCCAGGTTTTCAAAACCTGGCAGGTCTCGAAAGGACAATTAAAAACCCTCAGCATACACGGCATGGAACTCAACAGCGATATGAACCAAACGATTCCCAACCTCACTCTTTTCTTAACCAGCGCTGAATATCAGCCGCATTTGCAGTATTGGCAAACTCAACTGGCGGATTATGGGCAGCCGTTTCATCTCACGGGCGACAGGGACGGCTTGGCGGATGAAAGCCACAGTGAATGGCGCGGTGATTTGAATCCAGCGGCGCGTGCCGCTCTTCAGCGTTTGACGCAAAACAAACCCTTAGAAAGTTTTATTGTGTTGTTATCGGCTTATTTGTGGACTTTAAGCAAATACAGCGGCAATTTGACGGTGATCGTAGAAACACCGCCGTTGCATAAAAACGGTGTTACTTCGACTCCGCTTGCTTCGGCTCCGCTCAGCACCAGCAGCACGAGTGCTTCGACTTCGTGCGTGCCTTGTGTTGTGTCTTTACAGCCTGCGGCCTCGGTGAAGGATTTGATTATTCAAACTAATCGCATTCTTACCCAAGCCTATCAATATCAAGCATTTCCGGTGGCTGCGCTGTGTCCAGCTTTACAAACCACGCCCGCTTCTCATTTGTTATTCTCCCACACCGACTTACACCAGGAGGTGGCTGCGCTCACCGGGCGTTATGCGCTGTGCTTGCAGACTGACGGGCAACAATTGGTGTTTCAGTATCGAACCGCACAGTTCAGCCCAGCGTTTATCGCGGCGCTGGCTGGACACTATCAGCAGGTACTCGCGGGCTTTGCCGAGGTGCAGACTCCGCTACAGCAGCTCAGCCTGCTGTCTGCGGCAGAAACCCAGCAATTGCTGGTCGATTTTAATCGTAACTCAGCCGATTATCCGCTGGATACACCGCTGCTGAGCCTGTTTGCCGCGCAAGTGCAGCGCAATCCAGCAGCTTGTGCGTTGGCTTTTGGGACGCGTCGTTTAAGCTATGGCGAACTGGACGCGCAGTCAAATCGGCTGGCGCAGGTTTTGGCACGGCAAGTTGCGCCGGGCAGCGTGATCGGGGTGGCTTTGGAACGCGGCGAAGCGCTGATTATCGCGCTGTTGGGCGTGTTGAAAGCCGGTGCGGTGTATTTGCCGCTAGACCCGGATTATCCGCCAGCGCGCTTGGCTTATATGCTGGATAACAGCGCGTGCAGCCAAGTGATCACTGAAACCGCGCACCAGGCTTTATTCGCCGCCCTGCCTGCGCTCAAAGTCTGGGAAATCGCCGCTTTACTCGACGGCGATGAGGACGCGCCGCTGGCGCTGCCGCGTGCCCCGGACGCGCTGACTTTCGTGATTTACACCTCGGGTTCCACCGGTGCGCCCAAAGGCGTGATGCTGGCGCAGCGCGGCTTTGTCAACATGATTTGCGACAAAATCGCCCGCTTTGATTTGTCGCCTGCGGATCGGCTGTTGCAGTTTGCCTCTGCGTCTTTTGATGCCAGCTTGGATGAAATTTTCAGCGCCTTGCTGGCGGGCGCAACGCTGGTGTTGGTCAGTCGCCAGACTATTGATAACACAGATGAATTTATTCAATATCTCGCCGCGCAACAGGTCACGACCGCGATTTTGCCGCCGGTGTATTTGCACTTGTTGGCGCGTCATCCGCTGTCCAGCGTCACCAAGCTGATGACCGTCGGCGAAGCGCCGGATTGCGCCGATGCCGAGTTTTATGCGCGTAGCCGCCGTTATTTCAATGGTTACGGGCCGACAGAAGGCTCGATTTGCGCGGCGCTGTACGAACTGCCGCCACAGCAAAGCGCCGCCCGTTTGCCGGTCGGCACGCCGACTGCGAACACCCGCATTTATGTGCTAGACCCGCAGCTTGCGCTGTTACCCGTCGGCGTGGTGGGTGAAATCTGCCTAGCCGGGGCGGGAGTAGCGCTGGGCTATTTACATAATCCAGCGTTGACCCAGGCCAGCTTCCTCGACGATCCCTTTCATCCGGGCGAACGGCTTTATAAAACCGGTGACTTGGGCCGTTGGCGCGCCGACGGCGTGCTGGAATTTATCGGTCGCCAGGATGAACAAATCAAAATTGCTGGGCATCGCATCGAGTTGAGCGAAATTGCTGCGCAATTGCAAAACCATCCTGAAATTCAAGCCGCCGCTGTGCTGAAAACCCCACAGGCTGCGGGTTTGAGCGCTTATTTCAGCCGCACGCAGCAGATTGAATTATGGCCGTCCATCGCCGAGTTTTTTGTCTACGACGACGTGGTGTACCACAGCATGGCGGGCGATGAAACCCGCAACCAGCATTATCGCAATGCCTTTGCCCGCTTATCGGGTAAAACCGTGGTAGAAATCGGCCCAGGCCCGGAAGTGATTTTAAGTCGCTTGGCTTTGGCAGCGGGTGCTAAACACATTTATGCCATAGAAATCTTAGAAGAAACCTTCAGAAAAGCCCAAGCCACGTTGCAACGTTTAGGTTTAACTGAGCGTATCACTTTGATTCGTGGCGATGCCACACAAGTGACATTGCCAGAAACCGTGGATTATTGCATTTCTGAAATCGTCGGCGGCATTGGCGGCTCAGAAGGCGCGGCCAAAATCATCAACAGCGCTCGCCGCTTTTTACGCGATCCCAGTGCGATGTTGCCGCAACGCAGCTTGACTAAAATCGCCGCTTTGAGTTTGCCAGAATCCGCTTTTTCTTATGTGTTTACCCCCATTGCCGCGCATTATGTCGAACGTATTTTAGCGCAAACCGGTTATCCTTTTGATTTCCGTGTTTGTTTAAAACACTGTCCGTTGGATGCGTTGTTATCCACGGCAGAGGCTTTTGAAGACTTGGATTATACCCAGCCCATTCCACTGGAAACCCAACATGACATTACCCTGGTGTTTGAAAAAGCCGGGTTGTTTAATGGTTTTATTGTGTGGTTAAACCTGCATATAGCTGCTGATGAAATTGTCGATATTCTGCATTCGCAAGGCAGTTGGTTGCCGGTGTATTTGCCGATTTCTTTGGCAGGTTTGAGTGTACAAATCGGCGACAAAATTCAAGCAACGATTCAAAGAAAGCTGTCGGCAAATCAATTAAATCCCGATTTCTTCATTGACGGTGTGTTATTACGGGCAGGTCAAACACCACACGCTTTCCATTATGCGTCTTATCATGACCAAGCAGTATTCAAAGCCACGCCGTTTTATGAAAAATTATTTGCCGGTGATAAAATCAGCGTTACGCCCGCTTTGAATGCGGCGAGTTTACGCAGTTTTCTGGCACAAAGCCTGCCCGATTACATGTTGCCCGCCCATTATATTGAAGTGGCGCAATTGCCTTTAACCCCTAATGGCAAACTCGACAAAGCCGCACTGGCTAATTTGGTTGAAGAAACTGCGCCCACCGACCAATATGCCGCCGCTTCCAATCCGCTAGAAACCCAGTTAGTGACGGTGTGGCAGCAGGTGTTAGGCGCATCGCGCATTGGCATTCATGACAATTATTTCACGCTGGGCGGCGACTCAATTAAGGCGATTCAAATCATCACCCGCTTACAAGCGCTGGGTTTGAAACTGGATGTGCGCGACGTGTTTCTTTATCCCACGATTGCTCAATTGGCGGGCGTGGTGACGCAAGTGGCGACGGAACAGCGCGCCGAGCAGGGCACGGTGAGCGGGCCACTGCCGCTGACGCCGATCCAGGCGTGGCTGTTTAGCCAACAGCCGACGGTGTGGAGCCATTTTAATCAAGCGACGATGCTGCGCGCCAAACAGCCTTTAGACTTAAACTGGTCGACTCAGGCTTTTGCCGCCTTGCAAAACCATCATGATGCGTTACGGATGCGTTATCCGCAGCGGGTCGAGGGCATTTGTCAGGAAAACGCCGATCTGACCCATCCGCTCAGCGTCACCTTGCTGGATTTGCGCAACGAGGCCGCCGCGCCCGCTCGCTTGGCCGAGGCGGTGAATGCGGCGCAAGCCAGTTTTGATTTAGCCCACGGCCCGCTGCTGAAAGCGCTGCTGTTCCGGCTGGATGACGGAGATCGGCTGTTTATCCTGATACATCATCTGGTCGTCGATGGCGTGTCGTGGCGGATTCTGGCCGAAGACTTGGAAAGCGCCTATTTGCAAGCCAGTCGCGGCGAAACCATCCACTTACCCGCCAAAACCACCGCTTTCAAACACTGGGCCACTGCGCTGCAAGACTATAGCCGCAGCCCGGCGTTGCTGGCCGAACTCCCGTTTTGGCAAGCCATCGACAGCCAGCCCGTGCCGCTGTTGCCCTGCGATTACCCAGCCGCCGCACGCGGCAGAAGCGAACAAGACAGCCGCAGTCTCAGTGTTAGCTTATCCGCCGCGCACACGCAAGCGCTGCTGACCCAAGTCCATGAAGCCTATCACACTGAAATCAATGATATTTTACTCACCGCGTTGGCAATCGCGATGTACCGCTGGCACGGCGGCACCCACACCCGCTTAAGCCTAGAAGGACACGGACGGGAAGCGATACTGCCAGGATTGGAGGTAAGCCGCACCGTCGGCTGGTTCACCAGCCTCTATCCGGTGTTATTACAACTGGCGGTAGACAAAGACCTGGGTTATTGGATCAAATCAATCAAAGAAAACTTGCGCCAAATTCCCCACAAAGGCGTCGGTTATGGGATTTTGAAATACCTCACTGGCGCGCTCACCGACACGCCCCACCCACAACTGAGCTTTAATTACCTAGGCCAATTTGCCGACGAACAAACCAGCGCCCTGTTCACCGACGCCAGCGAAACGTGTGGTCAAAACGCCAGCCCCGCATTCAGACACACCCATGACCTGGATTTACTGGGCATTATTCAACAAGGCCAGTTGACGCTGACCTTCCATTACAGTCAGCACCAGTATCAAGCCAGCACCCTACAACACCTAGCGGATTTATACCTGACCGCCTTGCAAGCACTCATCGCCCATTGCTTGGCCGCCGAAGGTGGCGATTTAACCCCCAGCGATATTGACTATGACGGCTTGGATATTGAGGGCTTGGATAAGCTGCTCAATTCGGTGGTGGGGGAGTGAGTTTCGCGGTTATGAAAATAAACTTATCATCCGCAACCATGTGGGGTGCGTTAGCGATAGCGTAACGCACCTTTTCGGATGCCAAATGGGGTACGTTACGGCGCAAACAGACGCGCCTAATGCACCCTACCCGACTGAATATCAAGTGCTGGCCGACTATTACCGTGGTGCCGAATCTAAATGTCGCTATGCGCTTTTTCTGAATAAATTGGGTAAAACCGAACAAGCCCAACGTTTGTTTCAAGAAATGCTCAACTATGCGAAAGATGCCCCCAAGTTCTATAGACAAGCCCAAAAACAATGGCTAGAAATTGCCAAACAACATGTGTGAACTCAAGATTGGCCTAAAATGAGTTGGCAGAGCTTGCGTTAAACAGCCTCTACTAACCTGTTCAGTTTTTAGAAAACCACTGTGAGTCATGCCACATTCAGGAACCACCATGCGTCATCATCCTATCATCAGTGCTGCCGAAGCAATCAGACCCCATCTGTCAACCTTATTGGGTGAACACGCTGAGTCAGTAAAAACCGCAGTAGAAGCTTTACTCAATCAAGCCAAGCAAGGGCAGGAGATAGAATCTGAACTTCTTGATTTGTTAGGAAAATATCCGGCAACCTCGGCCTGGATTAATAAAAAACTGGCAGAAGAAAATTCGCTCAGCAAAGGGATAACTTTAAGTTATAACGAATTGCCTGGCGAACGCGGCCCTGTTTCCGGTGCAAAATACTACAAGTGCCCAAGCTGCGATTACCGCTGGACAAAAATTCTGGATTGGCAAACCCCGCCAAACTGCCCGGAAGATGGTTCTGCTTTAGTTGAGGACAATTAACATGCTCTCCAAGTTTCTTTCCACGTTGGATAGCTGGGTAAGTACCCCATTAAAATCCGGTTTATTTTTTTGGCTAGGTGGAGTAACTGCATGGTTATACAACATAGTTAATTTAGATGTTGTTAGTAATTTGCTCCATAACCTGTTTATTCCGGGTACTTCAATGATAAAACTAGAATGGCAGCCATTGTGGAGATGGTTAAATAAAGAATTGCAACCGGAACATGCTGCTTTGTTGTTGTTTATAGCTTTATTTATCATGATGGTTAGCAGTGTGTTTGTTACACGCCTAACATTTCCCACCTTACGTTTTTTGGAAGGGTATGGATGGTTATGGAAACCATTTCATCATTTGGCTATATAGCCATATTATACCATACATATGTTATAATAAAAAACCTGATTCTCAACAAAGCAACCCAACAGGAGTAATGTATGACAGCGCAAGATAATTTGCTATTTCTTATAGAAACAGGAAAGCCACTA
>Ga0209575_10000341_pt1 | contig 36759 bp, 25 predicted proteins | sample Medcelwee11metaG_FD_187172 | JGI IMG/M metagenome (GOLD analysis project Ga0209575, IMG submission 187172) | Freshwater pond sediment microbial communities from the University of Edinburgh, under environmental carbon perturbations - Medium... | ecosystem: Environmental > Aquatic > Freshwater >...
GCGAAACCCTTCAGGCCAACGCGCTTTCCAATGTCTGCACACACTGTTCTTCTGTGCCAAACTGCCGATAAAATGCCGGGAGGGACAGACCTTGCTGAAACTGTACTCGGTTCATTGCCATGACAAATTCCCCATAAAGTGCAGAAGAGGTGATGAGTATGCCTCATACTATCGGGGATGGATGCAAAAGCTTGCTAATCAACGCCGTGTGCGACTTTTTTCCGCACACGCCCAGAAAACAGCCTGTTTCCCGCTCCCTGAGCGCGGTCGAAGGAGGCGCGGGAAACAAGCCCGGCGGCGTGTTCCCTTCCCTTCGACTCCGCTCAGGGAACGGAAAGTTGCACACAGCGTTAATCAGGAATCATTAAGTTGAAATCAACTCATCACGGAGCCTGGGCTATGACAAAGATCGATGTTCACACCCTAGGCATTAGACCTGATCGACTGCGCTTGCATCGGCTACGCTTCAAAGCGCCGTTGCCAAGGTGATGGGGAGACGGTCGAGACTTGCCGTATCCGCCAACAGCGGTGAATTTTCGGGCTACGGCGGAAATCTTCTGGCAAAGTGGCTGCGCTCAGGTCTTCGATGTCGCAGTCGCTTAAGGCGGCGCTGTCTAGTTTGAAACGCTGGTGATTGGTGGAAAAAATCAAGCTGCCGCCGGGGGCGAGGCGGGCCATCGCGGCGCGTAACAGCGGGACTTGATCGCGTAGCACGTCAAAACTGGCGTCCATGCGTTTGGAATTGGAAAAAGTCGGCGGATCAAGAAAAATCAAGTCGTATTGTCCGGGTTCTTGGGCCAGCCAGGTTAAACAATCGGCTTGAATGAAGCGGTGGGCGTGTTCGCTGAAGCCGTTGCGTGCCAGGTTGCGTTGTCCCCACTGCAAATAGCTGTGCGACATATCGACGCTGGTGGTTTGGCGCGCTCCGCCGAGGGCGGCGTACACGGTGGCGGTGGCGGTGTAGCAAAACAAATTGAGAAAGCGCGTGCCAGCCGCGCTGTCTTGAATTAATTGCCGAGTCAGCCGGTGATCCAAAAACAGGCCGGTGTCGAGATAATCCGTGAAATTCACCAAAAAAATCGCCTGGCCTTCGCGGACTTCGTGAAACTGGCCGCTGTCGTCCAGTTTTTCATATTGCGCGCTGCCTTTTTGGCGCTGGCGCACTTTCAAAAACACCTGTTCCGGGGCCAAGCCCAATACCTGCGGCACCAGGTGCATCACTTCTTGTAACCTCGCCGCTGCTCGATCCGGATCGATGGTTTTGGGCGGCGCATATTCTTGCACTTGCGCCCAGTGTTCGTAGTAATCCACCGCGACTGCATATTCCGGCATGTCAGCATCGTACACGCGATAGCAACTGATTTTTTCCCGTTTAGCCCAGCGTCCCAGGCTGTGCAGATTTTTGCGCAAGCGATTGGCAAACGGGTGATCGGCAGGCGGTGACGGCAGGGCCAGCGGCAGCGGTTCGCGCACAAACCAGTCGGGGCTGATGTCAAAATGCAGCAGTCGGCAGGGTAAGGCACCGTTGTACAGCGCATGGTGTTTCTTAGCCCGCAAGCCCATGCGTTTGCCCAAATCTGGGTTGCCGGTGAACAAGCTGGCGCGCCAGCCGCTAAACGCGCTTTTCAAGCGTTCGCCCAGTTGGGTGTACAGCGGTTCTAACAGCGCCACTTCGCCCAGCCGCTCGCCATAAGGCGGATTGGCAATCACCAAGCCGGGCGTGACCGGCGGGGCGCTCAACTCAGCCAGGGCGCGTTGAGTGATCTGAATATGACCGTCCAATCCGGCTTGTTTGAGATGCACCAGCGCGTTGCGCACCGCACGCGGATCGGCATCATAGCCAAAAATCGGCGGTAAACGGCTTAAACCCACAGTGCGGCGGGCCTGAGCTTCTACACGCAAGGCTTTCCAGAGCGCGGCATCGTGTTGTTTCCAGCCTAAAAAGCCGAAATAGTCGCGCAGCAATCCCGGTGCGGTGTCGCTGGCGATCAGCGCGGCTTCTATCGGCAAGGTGCCGCTGCCACACAGGGGATCGACCAGCGCTCCGCCAGCGGCGGCGATGGCAGGCCAACCCGCCCGCATTAAAATCGCGGCGGCGAGGTTTTCTTTTAACGGAGCCAACCCACCATCTTGGCGATAACTGCGGCGGTGTAAACTCTCGCCAGACAAGTCCAGGCTGAGCGTGGCGTCGTCGCCGTATAAGTGGAGATTGAGACGCAGATCGGGCCGAATGCTGGCTATCGAAGGCCGCCCGCCTTGGTGGGTGCGGAACCAATCCACCACCGCATCCTTGACCTTTAGTGCGCCAAAATGGGTGTTGTTGATCTGGGTATTGCTGCCGTTAAAATCGACTAGAAAGCTGTTGTCGATACCCAGGTGTTGATCCCAGCGTAGCGCATACACCCCGGCGTAGAGCGCTTCGGCATCACTGGCGGAAAATTTGGCTAACGGTAACAAAATCCGGTTAGCCAGCCGTGACCACAAACACACCCGATACGCCAGTGCTAAATCGCCCTGAAAATACGCCCCGGCTTGACTGGCTTTGGCTTCGCTCGCGCCCAATTGGCGCAACTCTTCAACCAACAAATCTTCCATGCCTTTGGGGCTGGTGGCAAAAAAACGCATCGACAGCATGACTCAATACCGGTGATTAAAAAAAGTAGGTAAGTCACTGAAATCAGGACACCACATAGCGCTGAGAAGCTGTTGGTAAAACAGACCTTCCAGGTTTTCAAAACCTGGCAGGTCTTGGTAGGACTGCCAGTCCTTGAAGGACTGGCAGTCCTTTTTTGAATTTACCAACAGCTTCTAAGTGTCTTGGTGGTTAGGGCAGTGATTTCAGTGTACATAAAGCTCAGCGGCGTTTACCGCGTCCAGCCGGGCTGCCTGCCGTCCAACTGCGCGGCGTGCGCTGAGTTTGCGGAGTAGCCGGGCTGTGTTTGGTGAGAAACGGCTGGGCGGTGGTTTTTTTAGCTTGCGCCGGGTTCTGGGTGTCGCTGGCGGGTTGCCAAGTGGGCACCAGGTGGTGTTTGCCATTGCCGATCAGATCGGCGCGGCCCAAGCTTTTCAGCGCTTCGCGCAGCAACGGCCAGTTCTCCGCGTCGTGATAGCGCAAAAAGGCTTTGTGGAGGCGGCGGTTCTTGATGCCTTTGGGAATAAACACGTCTTCGCTGTCGCGGCGCACCGCGTGCAGCGGATTTTTGCCGCTGTAGTACATCGCGCTGGCCAGCGCCATCGGCGAGGGCAGAAACGCTTGCACTTGATCGGTGCGAAACTGGTGGCGTTTCAACCACAGCGCTAGATTCAGCATGTCTTCGGTGGTGGTGCCGGGATGGGCGGCGATGAAATAGGGAATCAAATACTGTTCTTTACCCGCTTCTTGAGAAAACTGATCAAACATTGCTTTGAAACGATCATAAGTGCCCATACCCGGTTTCATCATTTTCGACAACGGCCCCGCTTCAGTGTGTTCTGGGGCAATTTTCAAATAACCGCCGACATGGTACGTCACCAATTCTTTTACATATTCAGGGGATTCAACGGCTAAATCATAGCGTAACCCAGAACCGATGGTGATTTTCTTAATCCCCGGCAAAGCACGGGCGCGGCGATATAAGGCAATCAGCGGTGCATGGTCGGTATTTAGGTTTTTACAAATCCCAGGATAAACACAGGACAAACGGCGACAGGTGCTTTCAATGGCTTTCTCTCGACAATGCAGGCGGTACATATTGGCGGTAGGCCCGCCCAAATCAGACACCACGCCGGTGAAACCAGGCACTTGATCGCGCAGGCTTTCGATTTCACGCAAAATAGAGTCTTCAGAGCGATTTTGAATAATCCGCCCTTCGTGTTCAGTAATGGAACAAAAACTACAGCCGCCAAAACAACCGCGCAAGATATTGATAGAAAAGCGAATCATCTCATAAGCGGGAATTTTTTGACCCGCATAGGCCGGATGCGGCTGGCGGGTATAGGGCAGTTCATAAACCCGGTCAAATTCAGCGGTTTCCAGCGGAATCGGCGGCGGATTAATCCACACTTCCCAGTCGCCGTGCTGTTGTACCAAGGCGCGGGCGTTGCCGGGATTGGATTCCAGATGCAGCACCCGTGAGGCATGGGCATACAGCACCGGATCATCTCGCACTTGGTGATAAGCGGGCAGGCGCACCACGGTCAGCGCGGGATCGCTGACCAGCGTGCGGCGGCGCGGCGGCATCGTCACTGGCACTGCGCCGTCGCTGGGCGCAGTTTGGCCGTCGGCGTAGGGATTGGTGGGCGGAGCCAACGGGCCGGGCTGGTCAATTTGGCTAGAATCAATCACCGTCCAGCCATCGGGCACATTTTTACGCGCCAAGGCGGTGCCGCGCAAATCGGTAATAGTTGCAATCGCCTCGCCTTTGGCTAAACGATGTGCCAATGCCACCAAAGCGCGTTCGGCGTTGCCATACAACAAAATATCGGCTTTAGCGTCTAACAACACCGAGCGCCGCACCTTGTCCGACCAGTAATCATAATGGGCGATGCGGCGCAGGCTGGCTTCGATGCCGCCGATCACGATGGGCACGTCTTTATAGGCTTCACGGCAACGCTGGGCGTACACGATCACCGCCCGATCTGGTCGTTTACCACCCAGACCGCCGGGGGTGTAGGCGTCATCGCTACGCAGGCGGCGGTCGGCGGTGTAACGGTTTACCATTGAATCCATGTTGCCCGCTGTCACCCCAAAAAATAAATTGGGCCGTCCCAGCGCCATAAAATCCTGCGGCCCTTGCCAGTCGGGTTGGGCAATAATCCCAACGCGAAAGCCTTGGGCTTCCAGCAAGCGCCCGATCAGCGCCATGCCAAAGCTGGGCTGATCGACATAGGCGTCGCCGGTGACGAGGATCACATCACAACTGTCCCAGCCCAGCGCGTCCATTTCAGCACGCGACATCGGCAACACCGGCGCGATGCCGAAACGTTTGGCCCAGTAGGGACGGTAAGAAAACAAAGGGGGCACGGTGGCTGACATCAAGCAAACCTGTGGTGTTCATCAAGGAAGCGCTAGTGTAGCAGTAAGCGCAGGGTAGGAGCGGTTTGTCACCGCGAAAACACGCTCACAAAGACTGATTTGCAACAGGCACCTGAACGTTTTATGCTGTGCCTTATCAAAATATCTCAATTATTTGTTTACAAACTCAGATTATCTTGACTACAGGTCAATCACAATGTCACCGGTTCCCAGAAAGCGCTTTGTTTTTACTGCGGTTATTCTCTATTTACTGATCGGTTCATTATGGATTATCGTCTCTGATCAGCTGTTGACGTTATTTACTGATGTGACAGGGCTGGTCTATTTCAGCATGTTCAAGGGACTGGCTTTTGTGGGGGTGACAACGCTGTTGCTGTTTTTAACCCTACACCTGGAACCCAGTTGGACTATCGAGTTACCCCCCCAGTTGCCTGAAGGGACGCCGCGTACCCTGCGGATACTGCTGTTTGGGCTGATTGTCATCATGTTGGGTCTTAGCGCCCTGACTTTTCAACTACAAGTGAAGGCATTAAAAACTGCCGCCTTAAATCGCCTGGAAGCGGTGGCCGATTTGAAGGCTCAGGGTGTGGCTGATTGGCTCAAGGAACGCCGGGCCGATGCTTGGTTTCTGGCGAATAACAGCTTGTTACAGCAAGCCTTAGTCCATTGGCGGCAAACCCAAGACCCCGACGATCAGGCGCATTTATCTCAAGTTTTGCAGAGTGCCCGCGATGCTTACCACTACGGCGCGGTGCAATTACTCAGTCCCAGTGGCGAGGTTTGGTTTAAGGATGGGCCAGTATGGCTGACGGAACCTTGTGTCCGTGACACCCTGGCGGAGGCGGTGCGCAGCCGACAAATCAAGCTGTGTGATATTCACCGTCATGCGAATGACCCGGTTGTGCATCTGGTGTATCTGATGCCGGTGTTAATGCCCACACCAGCCACCTCTGATGCTGAGCCAACCGTCTTGGGCGTGATCTTGCTCAGTATCGATCCCACGCTGTATTTATTTCCCTATTTGCAGACTTGGCCTTTGCCCAGTGAAACCGGGGAGATTGCTCTGTTGCGTCGCGAAGGCGATAGCCTGGTACACCTCAATCCCCTGCGTTTTAAGCCTGATGCCGCACTCAATTTGCGCGTGCCACTGACTGCCGAACAGCCGTCTGTCCAGGCTTTGCGTGATGGTCAAACCCAAATTGAGGGTTTAGATTATCGCCAAATCGAAACTTTAGCCGCTGCCAGGCCGATTCTAAAGACACCCTGGACGCTAGTAGCCAAAGAAGACAAGGCCGAGATATTTACGCAGATTTATCGTTTGGCCTTCGGCATTGCGGCCATGACCTTTGCGGCTCTGTTGTTATTTATCGGTTTTATCGTGGTGATTTGGCAACGCCAGCAATTGCGTAACACGCAACGCGAGTTGGCTTATCTGCATGAGATACAAGCCAATGAGGCGTTTGCAAAACAAGCACAAAAGGATTTGCGCTTACAAAGTACCGCGCTGGCGGCTGCCGCGAATGCGGTAGTGATTACTGACTATGACAGCGTGATACAGTGGGCAAATCCGGCATTTTTTGAACTCACCGGTTATAACCAAGCCGAAGTCATCGGCCAACCGATGCGCGATTTGATCTGTGCTGGCGAACAATCTCAACCCTTTTACAGCCAGTTGTGGCAAACCCTGAAGGCCGGGCAAACTTGGCGTGGGGAACTGGTGAATTGCCGTAAAGATGGCAGTTTCTACGATGAAGAACTGGTGATTTCTCCGGTGTTTGATGAGCAAGCGCAAATCACCCATTTTGTCGGCGTGATTCAAGACATGACTGAACGTAAGCGTCTGTTCACCGACAAACTCGCCAGCGAACAACGGCTGACTTTAGCCCTGGAAGGGGCGGCGCTGGGTTTGTGGGATTGGCATGTGCCCAGCGGGCATCTCACTTTTAACGCCCACACCGCAGAAATGCTGGGCTATACCTTGGATGAATTGCCCCCAAATTTATCGGTGTGGACGCAATTGATTCATCCCGATGACTGGCCCGTCCTCAGCCATGCCTTGGAATCGCACTTACGCGGGGAAAGCCCGCATTATGTGTGCGAATACCGGATGCGTCACAAAGCCGGGCACTGGGTATGGATTTTAGACAGTGGTCGCGTGTTGGCCCGCGATCCACAAGGCCAAGCGATTCAAGTGGTTGGAGTGCAACTGGACTTGAGCCAACGCAAACAATATGAGGAGGCATTGCGCAGCCAAAGTGCTGCGCTGGCCCGCTCAGAACAACATTTACGCGAAGCCCAGGCGATTGCCAAAATCGGCAGTTGGCATTTGGATATTTCCAACAATAGCCTGAGTTGGTCAGATGAAAACTATCGCTTGTTTGGAGTTGATGTGGAACCCGGCACAGCGCTGAGTCTTGAAATCTTTCTGGCTTGCGTGCATCCAGACGACCGCGCACGGGTTTTAGCCGCTTGGCAAGCCGCATTACGCGGTGCCCCCTATGAGATTGAACACCGTATTTTGGTTAATCAACGAGTCTATTGGGTCAAAGAACAAGCGGTGGTGTGGTTTGCTGAAGACGGTCATGCCCTGGAGGCGATGGGTACGGCGCTGGATATTACCGAACTGAAACAAGCAGAACAGGCGCTGCGCGACAGCGAATCACGCTTGCATCGGGTACTTGAACACATTCTGGATGTGGTGGTGCTATACGACCGCGATTTGCGCATCGAATACATCAATGAGGCCACCACCCGCCTCACGGGTCGGCCAGTCGGCGACTATCTGGGGCGGCGCGATGACGAAATGTGGCCAGCGGCGGTTTACCAAGTTTGGCTGCCTACGTTGCGCGAAGCGCTGGCGACCGGCCAAGTGAAAGTGCTGGAAACCAGTTTGCGCATCACTGATGAAAACGAACGCCATTTGACGCTCACCTGTATTCCGATTGTTGATGAGTCCGGCCAAGCGCAAGAAGTGATAGGGATCGCCCATGACTTTACCGAGCGCCGCCGTGCAGAATTGGCTTTGCAGACCGTGACTCGACGCCAAGAAGCCATTTTGGCCGCCGTGCCCGAAATCATCGCAGAAGTGGACAAAAACAAGGCATACACCTGGGTCAATCAAGCGGGCTATGACTTTTTTGGCCCAGACGTGATTGGTCAAGAAGCTCAGCATTTTTTTATTGGCAGTCAAAACAGCTATGACTTAGTGGAACCCGTGCTTCAAGGCGGTGAGCAGGTGGTGTATATCGAAAGTTGGCAGCGCCGCCAAGACGGTGAAGCACGCCTGCTGGCTTGGTGGTGCCGGAAAATCACCAATTTAGACGGACAAGTGACTGGCGCGATTTCCAGCGCCCGTGACATCACCGAACAACAATGGGCAAAACAAGCCTTGATTGCCAGTGAAGCCCGGTTTCGCACCATTTTTAATCAGGCCGGAGTGGGGATCGCCCAAGTCTCGCTCGACGGTGAGTGGCTCCAAATCAATCAACGTTTAGCCGAGATGCTGGGCTATGAGATTGCAGAATTACAGGGTAAAAAATTCATAGATTTTACCTATGCGGAAGATTTAATCACCGATCAAGAAGCGATTCAATTGTTTTCAAGCAATCAAATCCAATCGTTTCGCTGTGAAAAACGCTATCACCACCGGCTCGGCCATTTGATTTGGGCCAGGGTGGCGGTGGCTGCTTTACGCAATGAGGCCGGTGAGGCGGAAAGTTTTATCACCGTCTATGAAGACATCACTGAGAAAAAAACCGCAGAATCCAGAATCGAACGTTTAAGTCAGATGTATCAAGCGCTGAGCGACACCAATCAAATGCTGGTGAGGGTCAAGGAACGCCAAGCCTTATTAAAAAATATTTGCGAGATTATTTTATATCTCAACAATGTTTGCGTAGCCAGCATCACTGTGTTGGATAAAACGACTCAAGCGCCTAGTCTCCAGGCTATCAGTTATAAAAAAACCACGCAGATGGAACAAGCCGGATTAGACAACCAGGCTTGGTCCACTCAGGCTTTGGTGATGCAAACCATTCAGCAACAGACCACACAACTGAATAATGACTATCAAACTCAAGCTGATGCGGTGATTCCTGACATCCTGGCCGTTTTATGCCTGCCCTTGTGCGAAAACGATCAACTGATTGGGGTACTCAGTATCGGCGTCACAGAAAAAGGCTATTTTGACACAGAGATTATTCATCTCTTTGAAGAAATGACTTATGATATTACTTTCAGTTTAGACAATCTCTACCAAGCTAAAATATTAGACCACACTTTAGAAACCTTAAAGGAAAGCGAAGAACGTTTACGGATTGCCACAGAAAATATCCGCGATGCTTTTATTATCATCGAATGCGAAGCGGGTAAAGTGATTTCCTGGAATGCAGCGGCTGAACAGATTTTCGGCTGGCAACGGGCAGATATTTTGGGAAAATCCTTACACCACTTCTTACCCCCACCTGAATTGCGTGAGCAAGCCCAAGCAGCGGTTGCTGTCTTTAATCAAACCGGACAAGGCGCGCTGGTTGGTCAAACCTTGGAACTCCAGGCGCTACATAAACAGGGACACCGCATTGAAGTAGAACTGTCGTTGTCTGCGATGTTCATGCAAGGACACTGGCAAGCAGTGGGCATTGTGCGCGACATCACTGCACGTAAACGCAGTGAAATGCAACTTCAGGAAAGTGAAGCCCGCTTCAGAGCGATTGTTGAATTACAAGACGATGCGGTGTGCCGGTGGTTGCCAGATACCACCTTGACTTATGCCAACGTACATTATCGCAACCTGTTTGGGATTGCCGAACATGATCCCCTCACCAATCGTCAATGGCTGGATTTTATCCCAGAATTAGACCGGGCAGAAGTCAGAGCCTATTGTTTGGAATTGGCTAAAAATCCGCGCAAGATCACCTATGAACACGCGATTAAAGATAAACAGGGGCAAGAGCATTGGATTTTATGGGTAGATTTACCGCTGTTTGATGAACAGGGCCGCTGTATTAAATTCCAATCGGTAGGCCGTGACATCACCGAGCGTAAAAAAGCCGAAGAAACCCTGCGTCAAACCAATGAGGTATTAGAACAGCGAGTGGCTTTGCGTACTGCAGAACTGAATCATGCACTGCGCTTGAAAGATGAATTTCTAGCCAATATGTCGCATGAGTTACGCACGCCCTTGAATGGTATTTTATCGGGCGCTGAAATTTTAGAAGAAAAGCTTTTTGGAGAGATTAACCAAAAGCAATTAAATTATCTCCAGATGATCCACCACAGTGGCACGCATTTATTGACCTTAATCAATGATATTTTAGATTTGGCCAAGATTGAGGCGGGGCATACCGAATTAGATATTGGGCCTTGTGCGGTGAGTGAAATCTGTAGCGCCTCATTAGAAATAATTAAAGGCATCGCGCATAAGAAATATCTAACCCTGCATTATGTGATTGATCCGCCCAATTTGATTTTACACGCAGATGCACGCCGGATTAAACAAGTGTTGGTCAATTTGCTCAGTAACGCGGTGAAATTCACCCCAGAAAAGCGGCATATCGGCTTGACCGTCACAACGGATACTGAAACTGGCACCGTCAGCTTAATGGTGTGGGATCAAGGGATCGGCATTGCTGAAAAAGATTTCAGCCAGTTATTTAAACCTTTTGTGCAATTAGATGGCGGTTTGAGTCGTCATTACGAAGGCAGCGGTTTAGGTTTGTCGCTGGTGGCAAAGATTGTCAAATTACATGGCGGCAGCGTCACCTTGGACAGCACGCTGGGCGAGGGCAGCCGCTTCACCGTGACCTTGCCGAATCAGCAAGACTTGGCTGCCACAGAGACTGGACAGACGGCGGTGGCTGCCGTCCCGGTGTCCAGCTCTATCAGCAATCGCAGAAAAGCTTCGATCCTGTTGGCAGATGACAACCCGTTGATTGCAGAAATTTATGCCGACTATTTTCAAGTCAAAGGCTACCAAGTGCGTTTAGCCGTTGATGGCATTGATGTGTTGCAAAAAGCGCAGGCGCAGGTGCCTGATGTGATTTTGATGGATATTCAGATGCCTGGCATGGATGGCCTGGAGGCGATTCGGCAGATTCGTCAAAGCCCGCTGCCCGCGTTGGCACAAGTGCCGATCATCGCGGTCACCGCGTTGGCGATGCCCGACGACCGCGAACGTTGTCTCGCCGCCGGTGCCGATGGGTATTTACCAAAACCGATTGCCTTGAAACAAGTGGAAGAACGGATTGAGAGCTTGTTGCAGGAAAAATAAGCGGATGTGGGAGCAGATTGTGGGAGCGCCTTGCAGGCGCGAATCTAAACGTCCTATCAATTCCCTTCGGCTCCGCTCAGGGAACGGAAGAGCCGCTGGCTGAGCGGAGTCGAAGCCAGCCGCCTTCGGTTCATTCCTTCCCGTTCCCTTCGGCTCCGCTCAGGGAACGGAAGAACCGCTGGCTGAGCGGAGTCGAAGCCAGCCGCCTTCGGTTCATTCCCTTCCTGCCTTTCCCTTCGGCTCAGCTCCCTTTGAGTCCGCTCCCTTCGACTCCGCTCAGGGAGCGGCGGCGGCGGGGAGTGCCGTTCCCTGAGCGGAGCCGAAGGGAATGGCACTCCCCGCCGAAGGGAATAAACAAAACCTGACAGGTCTTCAAAACCTCTCAGGTTTAGACCTGCGCCACCGCCGCTGCCTTGGCTTTTTTCTTAGCCTCCGCTTCCGCTTTACGCTGAGCCGCCGCTTCCGCTTTGACCCGCTGTTCACGGGCCAGCCGTTCTTGGCGTAACTCAATCAACTTCTTATTTTCCTGCGCCTTGTGTTTAGCTTGCTGGCGGGCCGCCAGTTCACCTTTGGCATAGTTAAAATACTGCACCAAGGGGATGTGCGACGGACACACATAAGAACAGCAGCCGCAGGACACGCAGTCTACCAGGCCAAAATCGACCACTTTGTCCAGCTCGCCCGCTTTGATCTGAGCGGCCATTTGTAGCGGTAGCAGCCCGTTGGGACAGGCTCGCACACAAGACCCGCAACGGATACAAGGCATGGTTTCACGGTCGGCCACTTCAGCGGCGGTGAGGGCAATAATGCCGCTGCTGCCCTTGACCACCGGCACGCTCAAATCGGGCATGATCTGCCCCATCATCGGCCCGCCCATCAATAAACGCGCCGCTGGTTCGGTGAGACCGCCACAAAAATCAATCACATCTTGCAAGGGGGTGCCGATCAACACCGACACATTCTGCGGCTCGCGTATCGCTCCGCCGCCCACGGTGAGAATCCGCGAAATCAGCGGCTGGCCTTGGCTAATCGCCTGATGAATCGCGTAAGCCGTACCCATGTTGTGTACTAAAATACCGATGTCTGCGCCCAAACCACCTGCGGGCACTTCCAGGCCAGTCACGGTCTGGATCATGTGCTTTTCCGAACCCATCGGATAACGCGCAGGCACCGGCACCACGCTGATATTGGGCAAACCGCTGCAAACCGCTTGCAAAGCGGCAATCGCGGCGGGTTTATTGTCTTCCACCACCAAATAGGCACGTTGCGCGGCAGTGGCTTGTAAAATCAGTTTCACCCCGGCGAGAATCTCGGCAGGTTTTTCCTGCATCAAGCGATCATCACAGGTCAAATACGGCTCACATTCGCCGCCGTTGAGGATCACCGTGTGAATTTTATTGCGCGCACTGAGCTTGAGTTTAACCGCCGCTGGAAAAGTCGCCCCGCCCATGCCGACGATGCCCGCCGCCCCGACGCGGGTGGCGATTTCTTCGGCGGACAGGCTTTGCGGATCGGTAGGCGTGAGACCATCCAGCCAGCGATCTTCGCCATCGCTGGCTAACACCACGGTGCGCACTGGCAAACCAGACGGATGCGGCGCGGGGTGTTCGGTGATGGCCACGATCTGGCCCGAGGTCGGCGCATGGACTGGTGCCGAAATCATCCCTTGACTGTGCGCCAGCAATTGGCCTTTGCGTACCTGTTCTCCCACCGCGACCACCGGCTCGGCGGGTGCGCCGATGTGCTGCTGCAAGGGGATATACAGCCGTTGCGGAATCGGCATTTGCCGGGTGGTTTTGTCGGTGGTAGCCGCTTTATGGCCTGCTGGATGCACGCCACCACGAAACTGGAATAATTTCATCGAAGAGACTCCTGCAAAAACAAGCAATTAGGCAGCGGCTGCCAAGATGGGTTCTGGTTTATTCCAACGCCAAGTTTTCAGCGTGGTGCGCACGGGGTGCATCTGCAAACAACCAGTGGGACAAATCGCCACGCAAGCTTCGCAACCGGTACAAGCATCTTGAATCACCGCATGAATCTGCTTTTGCGCCCCGATAATCGCGTCGGTGGGGCACTTTTTGACACAGCGCGCACAGCCGATACACAGTTGTTCATTGACTTGCGCCAGCATCGGCGGCTTTTGCTCCAAAGTCGATATATCCAGAGTCACGCCGAGGGTTTCGGCCAATTCTTCGGCCAGCACATGTCCACCTGGGGGACAGCAGGTCAGCGGGGCCACGCCATCGACAATAGCCTGCGCCGCTGCGGCACAACCGGGATGCCCGCATTGTCCGCAGTTAGAACCCGGCATCATTTCGATGATGGTTTCAACTATCGGGTTTTGTTCCACTTTGAAAAATTTAGCGGCATAACCCAATCCAAAGCCCAGGCTTGCACTGAGAAAAGCCAGGAAAAACACGGCGATAAATAATACTTCAGGACGCATGTTCACACCCTCGCTTACTTAAAGGACAGACCACTAAAACCAATGAAGGCCATCGACAGCAGGCCCGCCGTGATAAAGGCGATGGGACTGCCCGCAAAAGACGCAGGCACATTCGCCAGCGCCAAGCGTTCACGCATCCCCGCAAAAATCACCATGATCAGGGTAAAACCCATCGCTGAACCAAAGCCATACACGGCACTTTGCATAAAAGTCAGTTTTTCTTGAATGGCCAGCAACGCCACGCCCAACACGGCGCAGTTAGTGGTGATCAGGGGTAGGAAAATGCCTAAGACTTGATACAGCACTGGGCTGCTTTTGCGAATCGCCATTTCGGTGAATTGCACGATGGCGGCGATAACCAGAATCAGAGACAGGATGCGCAAGAAACCCACATTCAGCGGGATCAAGACATAATTTTCAAGCGCCCAAGCGGCGATGGAGGACAGCGTTAGCACAAAGGTGGTGGCTAAACCCATGCTCAGTGCGGAATCCAACTTGTTGGACACGCCCATAAAGGGGCACAAGCCCATAAACTTTGCCAAAAGCACATTATTGATTAAGACCGTGCTAACCAACAATAAAACATATTCACCCATGTCCGAATCCTCATGCAGAAAACCACATCGTGAGGACTCGGAGCGCAGAAACTATGCCAGCCTATGCTGGCAAAAAATCACTGCCATATCAAATAATTAACTTTTTGTCGCAACGACATAGACCACACAAGCACACAGGCGCTTTGTTGCAAAGCCGACAAAACCAGTCAAGACCGTAATTTGTAACCGCTGTTCAGTAAACGCAGGCAAAACACACTGACCACCAACAAGGACAGGAGCGTGATGAACAAACTCAGGCTGACATTGGCATCGGAAACTCCAATAAATCCGTAACGAAAGCCATCAATCAAATAAAAGAACGGATTATACCAAGACAACTGCGCCCAGATGCCCGGTAACTGATTGATAGAATAGAAAACGCCGCTTAAAAAAGACAAGGGTAAAATCACAAAATTCTGGAACGCTGAAATGTGATCCCATTTATCCGCCCAGATCGCGGCGATCAATCCCAACGCGCCCAACAACGCACCGCCCAACACCCCAAAGGCCAGCACAATCCCCGGATGCTCAACCGGTAAACGCACAAACACCAGTGCCGCCAGCCACACACATAAGCCCACCAACACCCCGCGCACCGTCGCCGCCCCCACATAAGCCCAATAAAATTCTGCACTCGATAAGGGCGCTAATAACACAAATAAAACATTGCCATTTTGTTTAGCCTGAAACAAACTCGACGAGGTATTAGAAAAGGCATTTTGTACCACCGATAACATAATCAAACCAGGCACTAAAAACGCCAGATAACCCACCCCCGCATACACTTCTACCTGTTCCGACAACACCGAAGCAAACACCACCAAATATAACAACACCGTCACCATCGGCGTCAGCACCGTTTGCGTGGTCACTTTGAGAAAGCGCCACACTTCTTTGGCAAATAAGGTATAAAATCCACGCCAGTTAATCAGGTTAGTATTCATTTTTTGTTCCGGTTAAATAAAAAAACGGATAACTTGGCTATCCACCAGGTTATCCGTATTGATTGGATCAGCAAACTTATGTTTTGGTTTTTACGCTTAGAATACGAAATGCCTCATCTGGTAAACCCGGCAGCGGGGTAAACTTAATACCACTCGCTTGGAAACGTCTGACAATTTCACAATTAATGTCGGTTTCTACTTTTGCGCGTTCTTTGAACTTGCGCACATCATAATGCAGACGTAACACAAACGAATAATCATCAAAATGGTCGTGTTTCACCCAAATAAAACGAGCAGCAGGATTATCGGTGATCACCGCTTCGATCAGCGTAATCGCTTCCCGAATCTTATCTGCCGGGTTAGTGGTAGCTAGGCGAATGTTGGTGAGGATAGTAAAGCCTGGGTGTGAAGAAATATTCACGATTTCAACACCCGATATCATCGCATTAGGCACGGATACCCGATGGTTATAACTAAAATCCTCCAAGGTGGTGTAACGAATCCCAATTTCTTTCACAATATACCAATTTTCTTTGAAAGAAATCAAATCTCCCACCTTATACAAACGCATAATCATGACGGTGACACCGCCAAAAATATCGGCTAACACCCCCTGGGAAGCCATCGCGATACCGATCCCACCGATTCCCATCCCGGCCACAATCGCACCGGTATTGAACCCCATAGTGTCTAAAGCCAGAATAAAACTGGTACTCCAGATCAGAAATTTCAATACTTTATGCGATAAGTGGATAACCGATATAGAAGAAGCTGCTGTGGCTTCACCAGCGTCTAGACGTTTCTGGGCACGACTGAGTAGTCGTTTAATAAATAACTTTAATAGCAAGAACACCACAAAAGTGGCTATGAAAATCACTAGTAACTTAACCCCAATCAGATAAAGAATATGCTGATAGAGCTTAAGCCGGTCGGCCCTTAATGCCCCTATTTCACCACTGTGAAAACGCTGCCAAGCCAAAGGATTAGTGGGCTGTTCTTCTTTGCTAAGCTTTGCCACAGCCTCTGGCGGATTACCAATCAGCACCGCAATTCTGCGCTGTAAAGCTGCGTCTTTTGCTTGTAATTCCGCAATTTTATCTTGATCTTTCCCAATTTCTGCATCAATTCCGGTAGCTAATAAGCGTGCCTTGAATAATTCGACCCACTGTTCTAATGCCTCAATTGAGATTTGTAAATTGAACAGATATTCGCTGGCTTTCACCACCGCAGCCGGTTTGTCCACCTCATTCAGTGGCGCGGGCGCAGTCACCTCATAACCAGCCTGGGCCGCAAAAGTGGCTAATAATTCCTGTGCTTTATCTGGCGCAAGTTGGGCTTTAACTTTGACTGATTCTTCTTCATAGAATGTGCCTGCCTTATCAATGTGCTGGTCAAATAGCGGCAGCAACTTAGTCAGGATATTTTTTTCATCTTGTAGATAATGGATGGCTTTTTCATACCTTTCCTTTTGTTCTAGCAGATTTTGCTGCTTAGCTTCCAATTCGCTAAGCTCTAAATAATAGGCTTGCAAAATCTCGGTTAAACTGTTTATTTCTGGGGAATGAAAGAAAGCCAGCATAAATTCTTGCAAGGTATTTTCTGTTCTAATCCGGCGTGTTGCCGCTTGTTCCTGGATTTTGCGTTCAATTGGCGTCAATGCCGCTTGTTCGACAGTGAAAGTCTGGGCCAATTTATGGACTTGTTGTGAGGCATCCAAACGTTTACCCGTGAGGGTGTTAATTTCTGCCACCAGACCTTGTAAAACGGGAGCTTCTTCATCTTTTTTAGAAAAGAGCTTGATACTCTCTGTGGTGGTGAGTTGTGTATTTAATAATTGCGTGCGCTCTGTGTTTAACGCGGCGATGTTATCATGTTTAAGCGCAGCGGTAATGCCGGTTGGAATGGTGTCATCTTTTAACTCACCACGCCCCACCCGTTTTTTAACTTCCATCGCAGTGGCTTGCTGTTGTTGGGTTAATTGCTGAGTTTCTATGAGCGATTTAAGATAGCTATTAACTCTCGCCTCTAAAGTGTGCAAGGTCGTCAGTAATTCCGCCTTTTGTTTGGTTTTTTCTTCATCGATCTGTAATTGACTAGATAGCAATTGTTGATAAGCCAAAATTGCCGCATTCGGGTCTGGCTGAGGCGCTTCCGGGGATTGGACTGGAGTGGCCGCCGTGGTCTGAGTGGCTGAGGGCGTCGCAGTCGCGGGTGCAGTCGTGGTTCCGGCAGTGGGCACGGTGGTGGTGGTTGCCGCAGCACTGGTCGAAGCAGCCGGAGGCGTAGTGGTGGCTGCGGTGGGCGCAGTGGCGGTGGTTGGCGGTGCGCTGGCACTGGCTGCCGTCTTGTCGGCGGGCGGTTCTATGCCTGCAAACTGATGAAGCTGGGTAGATAACAGGGTAAGCTCGTCTTGCTTGCTCTTGTGGAGATCGCGTGCCAGCGGGTCTTGTAAGGCCGCTAATTTAAGGGCGGCTTCTTCGTAAGCGGTGTTTATCTTAGCGAATTCGGCCCGTTCTTGTTCTAAAACTTTCAGGCTTTTTTCCAGACTTTCAGCAGTGCCACGAAATTTTTCAGCCACCTTGTCGGCTTTTAATTCCTTTAACTCAGCTTCCCATTTCTGGGTTTCCAGCATGACCTCGCGTTTTTTCTGTAAATCGCTGAGCATGTTTCTAGCCTGTTTGACGGATTCTTTAGATTTTTTCTCGATGTCTTCCAATTTAACCAATTGCTGTTCCGCCTGCTTAACCGCTGCAGACGCATCCGACAAACGACTAGAGACCTCGGTATCAAATGCTTTCAGGGCTTCAGCGCGAGTTTCTGCCACCAGGGGTGCTGATTCGGTTGGGGTACTCAGCTCGGTGCGTTCTAACACTTCAGCCACCACGCGCATTTTGAATAGGTGTGCGCTGAGGACGCTGGCATCCCCTTCTAAAGTTTCACCTGCTTTGATCTGTGCATCCAAGGCTTGGCGATAAGTTTTCAAAGTCTTTAGACGATTTTCATGATAAGCTGCTAAGTCTTTGAGGCTTTGATCGGCATCGGGTTCTTTAGTCTCAGGCGCTGTCATTGCTGCTAATTTTTCAGCCAATGCCTCTTGAGCTTCCCGTTTCGTGGTAAAGCCCCGCATCGAAACCTCTAGGGTACTTTGCAACCAACTCCGCTCTTCTTGCAAAGCCGCTAATTCAACGCGCAACTGGGATGGGGGTTGTTGCGCGTAACTTTTTTCTAATTCTTGACGTTTCTGTATATGGTCATATTTTTCTTGGGCTATTTGCTGCGCAGCTTCTGCTTCTAATAATTTTTTATGCGTATTTTCTAACTCTTTCATCGCAACTTCGGTGGTTTTTTGAAACAATTTAATTTTATCCAACAACGCGGTTTGCTGTGTCAACAGAGATTGATGCAGTTCTTTGACTTTAACTGTGTCTAGGGTTTTTGGTACAGCGGTGCTGATGAGGGTATTGTCATGAATTCTTAATTCCACTTGCAATAAGAAACTGTCTAATTGCAGGCTGTCTTGTAATAAGCTATCCACCTCAGTTTGGGCAGCAGCTATCCGTTTACTGTGCTGCTCACGCAAAAATTTTTCTTTTTCCTGGTATTCCAATTGTTGTTTCACAGCAATGACCAAAGCTTTGCTGTATTCGAGTTGTTGCTGATACGCTTCAGTGATAGCCAAGTCCTGAGTGTTTTGCTCTATATCTGGCGATATAGGCCAGCTAATTTCTTGGCTATTTTTAGCAGCTTTGGCTAATAAAAACTCGCTTTCTGCAATGATTCGCAACTGTACCTGCAAGCGATTGTTTAGCTTATCCAAAGTTTGTTGAAAATTTTGCAACAGTTCTTCATTGGTCAGCATATTCAAGGGATTAGCTGGAATTTCTACCACAGCAGCCGCTGCTGGCTCGACAGGAGCGGCGGGCGTGGGTGTGACTGAATCGTCGGCCTGATCCACAGACCACAGCCCCAGTAATAAGGGTAACAATAAGCCCCATAATTGCAAGCGCGATAAATTACTCGATGTCATGATGAATTCCTCACAAGCCAGGTGATTGGTGATATAAAGTCAGTGATTACAAATAGCTGATTTCTAATTTTAGGATTCGTAAACCACGCTGATTCTGGATAGTGTCGTGGTTAATACAGAAAAGGAATAAAACGCCAACTGCGCAATTGATAGTCCACATAATCCGTGAAATGTGCCACTAAAAATTGTTCTTCATAAGCCGCCTTAGCCACTAAAACCAGCAATAGTGCCAGCCACAGTCCCAGTTTCAACCAAGTCAGTGGATTGAATAACAGGCCCAGTGAAAATAACAGCAAGCTGCTATACATGGGATGACGAATCCAACGATAAGGCAGGGGTATATGCACTAACTGTGCCCCCAGTTTCAGTTCTGGGCGGATATTAAAACGGCCCACGCCCATCACCGCCACTGCCCATAAACCCAGGATTACACCGCTTGCACACCACAACCAGCAAAAACAAGCCAGGTTATGCAAATGGGTCAGTCCTAATAAAGCAACCAGTAGTACAAACTGCAATCCCACTAGGCTCCAGGATTTCCAAGGACGTGCGCTAATTAATTGTGAGAACATATTGGGTTCCTCTCATAAAATAGCATGGATTTTGGGCATCGTTACATTTCATGGTTAATGAGATGCTGTCATAACCGTTTTATGCGTTCAAAAAAGAAACTCCTATCACCCCTTGAAAGGTATCGGCACGTTTGGTAGGTAGGGCATTGAGATCGGGTTTTCCCATATTTGGATTAGCCACTCTTGCTACACGTAAGCGATGATAGTTTATGAATAAAGCAGAAATCGGCAACTCATGGGCTTGATAGCCTTGTTTTTCATGTAATTCTGGTAAGCGGCACCAAGGAATAAATGGCTTGGCATGATGCGCGTTATGATAAGAAAAATTTAAGACTAATAAATTCAACCAGGCATAAGGAGGTTGAAACAAATTGCTGTAGGTGTTTGCTTGTTCGTAGGCTTTATCATGGGCAGGAATAACCGGCAAATTGGCTTGTGCATCCAGAGTATAACTGAGATAGGTGTGCTGGTGCATATCCATCAGACGCAACACATGTAATAACAGCAGATAAGCCAGGCTAACACCCAATAACATGGAGGGCGCTTGCCAAGCTAAAGCAGTGGCTAATCCACTATACACTAACACTGCGCTTAAGATAAGGCGGCGTTCTGAGGAATGTGGCTCACCATTTTTCCAAATGCGTAATAGGCTATGCCATTTCACGCTTAATTCTACGGCAGGAATATATAACCATTCTAATCCCTGCAATAGTTTTTTCTGAAAGGGGCGGTGCAGTAAATAAGCATGAAAATCAAAAAGTATCACATCGGCATGGCTGCGATGGTGCCCACTATGTAATTGCTGAATTTTTTCAAAGGCAAAAAAACCATGCAAACTGAGCCACATGAATAATTTTCCCGCTAGTTTGTTCCAAACACCGAGGCTGAAAATAGTGCCATGCGCAAATTCATGCACAAAAAAAGCCGCGAGAATCATTGCCTCTGCCAGTAGAAAAACCCCAATGGCTTTTATTAACCAAGCGGCCTGGTACAATAACCAGAGACCACCTAGGTAAGCGATTAAAATAAAGGATAAAGCCAGCAGATTAGGCAATCTGTCTTCTGAGTGCTTAAATAACGGTTTGCTTGTCATAAATATCGACCATTTCTAGAGGCTGGTTACTAGCGGGCTATAAAACGAATTGTCACCACAGAGAGTAGAGAAATTTCTTATTTTTGTTTTGTGGTTTCTTGTACAAAGCCAAGTCATTACCAAGCAAACTATATGCCATGCAATGATATTTAATCAATCAGCCGTATTTGATGTAGGTTCTGCCTGGCTTGTGAAACTGGGTTTTTCATGGTTGACTGAACTAAGCGGCGTATTCTTATGGGCAATTTGCCGCAAGGGCAACATCGCGTTGACAACACCCACCGCCAAGCCACCTTGACTGATAATTAAAGCCGCAATAATGTCAATGCGAAACAGGAAAGCACTGGCAATCGTCATCGCCCCAGGAATCAGATTAATGAGCAGTGAATTTTGTAAGTTTCTTTCTAAATTAATAGAAATATCTATCAAATCAGGAATACGTTTTAAGCTGCCATCCATTAAGACGATTTGTGCGGTGTCGGTAGCAATGGAAGTCGCACCGCTGAGAGAAATAGAAATATTGGCTTTTTTCATGGCAATAGCATCGTTCACACCATCGCCAATAAAGCACACGGTGCGTCCTTGGGCTTGTAAGTGCGCCACGATATTGGCCTTGTCTTGTGGCAACACATCGTAGAAATAATCATCCATCCCTAATTGTTCAGCCAGACGTTGGGTAGGATGCTGATGATCGCCAGAAACAATGGCCAGGTGTTTAATGCCACGTTGACGCAAACTCTGAATTAATTCTTTGACTTCAGGGCGTACACTGGCGTGTAATTCAAGAATCCCGGCGATGTCATTCTCAATCGCCACCATAATCAGCGAGTGTCCGTCGATTTGTGCGGATTGAATCAGGGTTTGTACCGTTTCAGAAAAAGGTAAGTTTTCTGCTTCCATAAACCGCGCACTGCCGACGCGAATCAATTTGTTATCCAGACGCACGGTGATGCCATAACCCACTTTGTAATGGGCTTCTTCAATTTCTGGCAAGGCCAAGGCCATTTCCCGTGCCCGATTCACAATCGCCCGCGCAATCGGGTGGGCCAGCTTGCGCTCAGCCGCTGCGGCATACAGCATGATGTCATCGTCGCTGTAATCGTCATGGCAGCCAATAATCCGGCCCACCACCGGCTCTTCGCTGGTGAGCGTGCCTGTTTTATCAAACAGCAAAGTGTCGATGCCGTGTAAGTCTTCCAAGACGCGCCCGTCTTTGATGAGAATGCCTTGGTGGGCGGCGATGCTGAGATGATTCAAAGTGCCCAGCGGTGCGACAACGCGGATGGTTTGGGCGATATGTCCATTGAGGATAACCACCGTACCCACCGGGCCAAGAATCGGCCAACTTAAAAAGGCCAAACCCAACACCGGTAAATTCCAGCTATCGGCCCATTTCTCACCACGCAATTGGGTGCTGGTTTTGAAATCTATAGATTTGTTTAAAATTTGAGTAATTTGCGCCACGGTGGTGGCTTGTCCAGATTGGGTCACTTGGATATGCAGTTGCCCCATAATTAATAAAGTGGAAGCAAACACCAAATCTCCCACAACTTTTTCAGCAGGTTGTGATTCACCCGTTAAAGCCTGTTGATCGACAGCGGCCATGCCGTGAATTACCCGACCATCCACTGGAATCACTTCACCGGTATTCACCACCACCACATGAGCGGTGGTGATTTCTTCCAGCGGTAGTTCCAATTCTATCCCGTCTTGTAATATCCACACGGTACGCGGCTGTTGATCAAAAATATCAATCAAGGCTTTCTTAGAATCATCTTCAGCATTACTGATAATGAATTTAGCACTGTGAACCAAGCCTATCGCAAAAGCAGCCGTGGCATAGCGCTTTAAGCCTAGAGTCATGAAATCGGCAATACCGTACAGCACATAACCATCGACTTTTTTATCAGTCAATAAGGATTTTTCAATTTGGCGTAAATAGGGAATGGCGGTGTAAGTGAAAACGGCGAGGCTGGCAAAAGCCACTGGCGGATAACTGTTGCGTAACAAAGCCAAGCCAAAAGAAGCCGCGCTGGCTTTCATATAATGCAGATTTTCTGCTCGGCCACCGCTGTCTATCGTACCTACAACTGGGACGGGTTCTGGTTCCACAACGGCTGCTAGAGCCTGATCTTTTGCCTCGACTTTAGAGGACACTGGCAGTTTTTGTTTTGAAACTTTATATTTCTCGTAGAGTCGGAGACAGCCGTAAGTAGCAAACACAATGCCTAAATCAAACATATCCAGTACCCGTCATGCCTTGCTTTTACAAACGTTCCCAGTATTCTTCAGGCATTTCTAAGCACATTTTTAACGCACCTGCACTGCCGCAATATTCTGCATCTTGAACGCAACTGACCCGGCCTCCGCCATACTCACGCAGGCTTTTTTCAATCGCACTGTCGATGCCTTTTAGACGCGAGCCACCACCGGCAACCACCACATTATTGCGCAGTTTTTCTTGAAAATCGGGATCAAAACTGCCGACTAATTGCTGGACAGCCTGACTGATTGGCCCAGTTAATTTCAAACAGGCCAGTTTGAGTATCTCAGTTATATCATAATTACCTGGGATACCTTGCTCGGTTAAAGTCACCACCACCGGTTCTGATACGTCATACACATAACCATATTTTTCTTTGATTCTCTTAATGATTTGTGGCGTGAGTTGTACTTTGGGATATTTTTCTAAAATACCGCGCTGTAATTCATGATCCAGAAAATTCCCGGCAATATTGAGCGTCAATTGATCGCTTTCTTCTGGCATCGCGCCATGCATCCGGCACAAATCGGTGGTGCCTGCCCCTATATCGACGATCAAACACTCATCAAAGCGATCTATCGAATAAGCCACCGCAAAGGCTTCACTCACAATTAAAATTTTATCAATAAAGTCGCGGGTTAAATCAATCAACACTTTTTTATTGGTGAAACTGGCTTGGGCAGGCACTCCAATGGCAGCATAAATTTTATCGTCCGCTTGTTTCTCTGGCAGCGCTTGTGCAATCAGGTTTTGTAAGATTAAGCGGGTAGCTTGTAATGCAGTTTCTTCTTCTCGAATAACGCCATCGGCTAAAGGCCAGATCATATTTAGGGAAAGACGATGCTCCAGGGCAGAATCACCTAATAAATAGTCTTTATTCAAGCGCTTTTTAGAAATTGTGTCTTTGGGATAACCCACACAACTGATAGTCGAGACCCGTTGTCCAGTGGAACTGGTGAGCGTGGAACGGCTGGTGCCTAAATCAATGCCAACACAGTAGATATTTGCCATGGCGTTTATTCCTGGATTCAAATGGCCGGAGTAGTTTCAGGAGAAACCGTTGCAGACTTGCGCAGTTTTAGATTGTCTTCTAATAGACGCTTTAAGATGGAACGTTTCTGGGGATCGGTAGTCGGACGGCTGGTCGTGTTTGCGTCGGACACCACCGCCGCCACGGGGATCGGCACAGAGGGGGTGGCTTGCGTTTGCTGCGTCTGTTGCTTTTCCAGTTCAATCAGTCGTTGCTGCAACTTTCTTTGATTCGCCATCAAGCGCGCCAAATGTTGATCCGTTTTCTTATCTTTTTTATGTAACTTGACCAGATTGACACTGCTCCAGACCTTCCAGGCCACCACGCCGCCGAGTACACCAACCACTAGGCTCGGCACCAACACCGCCCCCAGCAGTTTTAAACCGCCGGTTTTGGCTAAAAGCACCTGATTTTCAACCATATCTGCTTCCTATTGCTTAACTCTGGAAAATTGCTGAATGCGAATTTCAAAGCGACGATTCTTACTGCGTCCCGCTTCCGTGGCATTGTCTGCGACGGGCTGCGTTTTACCCGCCCCGCGTGAATTAATGATGCGCTTATCCACTCCCAATTCAATGAGGTATTCAACCACGGCTTGGGCACGCTGTTTGGACAATTTTTGATTAAAGTCTTCGCTGCCGATGCTGTCGGTGTGCGCCACCACTTCTATGCGTTGAATTAACGGCAGTTCCAGGCTTTGGAAAAACTGGCTCAGTTCAGATTTGACTTTAGTAGACAAGGTATCGCCACCCACCGTAAAGCTGTGGTCAGCCGGAAAAGTGGTGGTTTTTTCTTCGGGACAGCCTTGGGCATTGACGCTGAGACCGGGCAAGGTGCCCTGGCATTTATCCAAATAATCCGGCAAACCATCACCATCGCTATCCGCAGGACAACCCTGGGTATCAATGCCAAAAGCCAGTTCTTTAGCTTGGTTATGCGGACAACGATCTAGATAATCCGCCACCACGTCTTTGTCGCTATCCAGCGGGCAACCCGTTTTATCTACTCCTTGGCTGATGGCCTTGGCGGTGTCGGCGGGACAAGCATCCACATAATCAGGCACGGCGTCGCCATCTTTATCGGCAGGGCAACCGGCTTTGTTCACGCCCTTGCTAATGGCTTTGGCGGCGTCTTTAGCGCATTCATCTAAATAATCCGGCACGCCGTCTTGGTCGCTGTCTGTGGGACAACCGGCTTTATTCACGCCTTTGCTAATGGCTTTGGCGGTGTCTTTAGCGCATTCATCTAAGTAATCCGGCACGCCGTCGTTGTCGCTATCCGCTGGACAGCCGCTTTCTTTCACACCTTTGCTAATGGCCTCGTTACTGTCGCTGGCGCAAGCATCCAAATAATCCGGCACCTTGTCGTTATCTGTGTCTGCTGGACAACCGCTCTCTTTCACGCCTTTGCTGATGGCCTCGCTGCTGTCTTTAGCACAAGCATCCAAATAATCCGGCACCTTGTCGTTATCGCTGTCTGCTGGACAACCGCTCTCTTTCACGCCCTTGCTGATGGCTTTGGGCGTGTCGCTGGCACAGGCATCTAAATAATCGGGCACGCGGTCGTTGTCACTGTCTAGCGGACAACCGGTTTTGCTCACACCCTTGCTGATGGCCTCGTTACTGTCAGTGGCGCAGCTATCCAGATAATCCGGCACCGCATCGCCATCGCTGTCTGCTGGGCAACCCTGGGCGTTGACACCGCGCGCAATTTCTTTAGCCGAATTGTTGGGGCACTGATCCAGATAGTCCGCCACACCGTCTGTGTCGCTGTCCACGGGACAACCGCTTTGCATCACGCCTTTGCTGACAGCCTCGCTACTGTCGGTGGGACAAGCGTCCAGATAATCAGCCACCTTGTCTTGATCACTGTCTTGCGGACAACCTTGCGCATCCATACCACGACTCAATTCTGCTTGGCCACTGCCTGGACAGTGATCGCGATAGTCGGCGATACCATCCTGGTCGGCGTCCAACGGGCACCCTTCGCTGTCGATACCGCCGACCAATTCGTTGCCGCCATTTTTGGGGCATTTATCCAGATAATCGGGAATACCATCGCTGTCATTATCCACTGGACACCCCAGCGCATCGACGCCTGCCTGCCGTTCAGCCTCGGTATTTTGCAAACAGCGTTCCTGATAATCGGGCACCCCATCACTGTCACTGTCCGTGGGGCAACCACGTAGATTAACGCCCTTACTGAGTTCCAAGGACTGATTGGCTGCACAATCGTCGCGATAATCCGGCACCTTATCCTGATCGGTGTCAGTGGGCGCACCTTGCGCATCCACGCCCTTGCTGATTTCTTCAGCGGTATTGTGTGGATTATTGTCCCGATAGTCTGGAATCTTGTCAGTATCGCTGTCTAATGGGCAACCGATCTGTTCGCCCTCGTAGTAAACGCCTTTACTCAATTCCTCACTGAGATTATTCGGACAAGTATCGCGCACATCTGCCACACCGTCATCGTCTTGATCCAGATTGGCACATTTATGCACTGTGGATTTTTCTTCTCTAATCTCGGTGTCTTGCAAACTGCGGTAGCTAAAACCTGCTTTGGTCAACCATTTGATATAAGCATCCACATTGTCCACATCCCCATTGTCTTTAAATTCAATCGGGCCAGTTAAACCCAGACAAGGCTGCATATAGCGTAATTCATCAGCTAATTTACCGGAATCCGTGCTTTTGGTGGCGATCAGAGCCTGAGCAATCACTAGAATGCTGTCATAACCCAATGCGGCATAGCGGCCTGGTTCTTGTTGCTGATTAAAATGTTTAAATTGTTCAATAAAACGTTGTGCAGCCTGAGAGTCGGTATGGAACAAGGTTGGCGCTGCTACCTCGGCAGACAGATTATTCGTTTCCTGCCAAGCTTTCATTTTGTCCCAAAAAGCAGTGCTGTCTAGGGCTTCTGCCCCCAGGAACGGCACCTGAATACCCCCACGCCCACGGATTTGTTCATACACTCTTGCCGCGACACTGGCTCCACCCAGCATAAATATCGCATCAATTTTGACCTCTTTGCCTAACCGGTTTAATTCAACTGCAATTTTGGCAAAATCCCGGTCGGTTGCACTGGAAAAAACCGACTGAGTATAGACAATATTAATATCGTATTTTTCAGCCGCCGTGGTGGCCAAAGAAGCCGTGATTTCTTGTGCATATTCGCTGCGCTCACCCAGCACTGCCACATTTTTATAATTTCTGCTTTTGGCATACAAAGCCAATTGCTGACCCAATTCATCATTGTTTTGTAACATACGAAAAACCAAATCGAAATTCAGCGTCGTCAATATGTTGTTGGTGGCCGTGGGCGCTAGATATAAAATATTTTCTTGTTGATAAATGTTAGCCGCAGCAATGGCTAGGAAGGAATAACGATGACCAATAACCGCAACCGGTTTATTTTTACGTTTAGCAAAGTCACGCGCAATCTGGCGAGAAATTTCTTTGGTGCTTTCTCCAATTGTCAGCGCAGAACTGGCGCGTAACAATTCTGAGACTTCTTGCTCGTTTTCATTCACCACTAATTCAAGCGGCTTACCCAAGAGACCGCCCGCATCATTGATCTGCCGTACTGCCAGTTCAGCCCCTTCAATAAAGAAATTTTCGCCACGCGGCCAAGCAATCCCAATCGCAATCGTATTGGATTCCTGATGTGGATCAAAACAAGCTGTTAGCCCACACAGAAACAAAAATAATAAAAACCACGATGTAGATCTAAACCAAATGGTCATAAAGCGGAAAAGCTAGGTAGGAGGGGGTTTAACTAAACCCAGTTGATAAAATGCGGAAAAATATCAAACTGATATTTTCCCGCATTGGTAAAGCTGAATAGCGAGCAGCTTAGGCTGCTTTTTTATCCTGCTTCAGGTTTTCAACGATCTTTTTGCCTTCTTCAATTTGCTTAGCAAAATAATCGCGCACTGCATCTGGGTCGAAACTTAAGAAAGTGCCGCCGGAAGCAAAATGCTGAATAAAGACCTGGCCTACCGCATAGGTAATCGCACCGCTAATCACCGGCATCGTGACCATGGACACGACCTGACCAACGAAGGGAATGAATTTGCCGAGACTGGCGGCAACCGGCATCCCGGCCCCCACAGACATCGCACCGCCCAGCAAGCTGCTGATAGCGGATTTGCCCAAATCTTTTTTGAACTCAACGCCGTAAACACCCGCCAAGGCATGTAACATTTTCAGTTGCAATGCACTCAGGGCGGCTATATCGACCAAGGGCAGAGGAATCAAACCAACTGCCATGGCACCCATAGTATAGCCCTTGACTTGGCGATTCGCGGCGGCGGTTTGATCGGATACGCCGGGTGCCGCTTCAGAAACAGGGATTTCTTCTATATTTAATGTATCGGTATTGGTTGCTGTCGTCATCGCAAAACTCTCCTCTTGAACAAGTGACTGTTGACAAAAAACCCTTGCATGGGTACGTAGATTATATACGTGTTACTAGAATACTGTACAGCTATATCAGTGTTTTAATAAGCTGTCATTGATTTTCTTTAGGGTCAGATGCTGCCAATAAAATAATGCCGATAATCGGGGTGAGTAAAATAGAACCAAAAAAGTAGCCCCAAAAACCCATTTTTCTGTGTCTTCCCAAATAGCCTATAATCAGGCAAATTAAGAAAAAACCAATTCCATAAAGCATGGCAACTCCTAGACTCACTATAAAGCGTGATAAAGTTATTTTTCAGTATTCAGGATAAGCGGCAAGCCATCTTTACCAGAACCAATCACAACAATTTTGGCATTTTCAGAAGCGGCGAGTTCTTTGGTGGCCTCTATCCCTTTCCATTTCAGTACATTTTCGTTCATACCTTCCGACAAGGTTTTTGCATAATCTCGAATCCCGCCTGATTCAATTCGCTTACGCTGCGCTTCTTGTTCTTCGGTTTTCAGGCGAAAAGTATAAGTCAAAAATTTTTGCTCTTCTACCAATTTATCCTCGATGGCGGCTTTCACATCTGTTGGCAATGTGACACTACGGATAATAATGTCATCAACCACCACAAATTTTTGTCCAATTTCTTCAATTGCCTGAGCAATTAACCGATTCAGTAAATAATCTTTATTGGTATAGATTTCTTCCGGGGTATGATTACCTAAGCCCTTACGCAGCACTGATTCTATCTGCGGTAAAATAATCTTATCCGCATAATCTGGCCCAACATTTTGATGTAACACACCCAACAATTCAAAAATAGGACGAAAGCGCACCGCTAATGCCAAATGCACCGGCAAACCCCGATTGGTCAAGACATCAAATTCATGATGCACGATCTGTACGCGGGTGTCGTAAATGGTCATTTCATTGAAAGGCCAAATCAAATGTAAACCTTCGGTATACACTCTTTCTGTGACCGTCCCCCCTAAGAAGACGCGATAGAGTACCCCGCCTTCCCCCGCTCCAACCCGAATCACGGTACGCTGCCACAACACCAGAATAATGAGCGTAGTCACCAGACCCATCATCACCAGGTAGGGCCACTTATCCCCTACCCATCGGGAAAATCGTTCTCTCAAGCCCAATTTCGGATGGTGTACAAGCTTATCATCATCGGCAGCGGGTAGGTCTGCGGATAAGTCTGTGGTGTGTGTCATAAGCAGCAGATCGTTCCTTGAACGGCAAGAGGGTAAAGCAGTGATTCACTCATCAACACAGCCCAGCAATGGATTTGCCATGACTGCGCGCAGATCATAGCAGCATACGCCTGCGAAACCTAGCCAGCGAAAAAAGTGCCGAGCCACCGCCAATAAGTTCATCTAATAGCTTATTATTCAGAGAGTTATCTGATTAATTTCAGAGCAAATCGCGGTCTAAAAATAGGCGGAGAGCGGCGCAAGCGAACTCGTGTCGATGTGGCAACGCAGGACTGCACAGGAGCAGGATTAGCAAGGCGTTTTGGCTGGCAATCTCCCCAAATGAGAAGCGGAATCATGCTCGCATGTTTAACAAAATTAAAGTTTTGCGAAAAGGATCGAGTGCTGTCTGCCCCCGCCAAGCCCTCTTTTTTAATGTTCTGAAGTTGTGGATTGTTAATATTCATTATCCATAGATTGTCTCCATATTTATTTTGCCTAACGCCTCAAGTCAGCCGACCCAACCGCGTAGACGGGTAGGGTGGAATAGGCGCGTCTGGCTTGTGCTGAGCGCAGTCGAAGCATTGCGCCGTATCCACCATGATCGCCACCTCCGCGTGGAATACGGCGCGTGAGAGTTCATCATCAATCCGTATTTCAATGGACGCGCCTATTCCACCCTACCTGGCTGAAAGAACATAAAAGGCGATGCGCTCTTGTGCGTCGCCTGGAACCTATGGTTAGGCATCTTATGGCCAGGATCCTTCGCCGCCTTTTAACGCATGCTCTAATATTTGCATGGCATGATTGACCTCCGGATTGGAGTCATCAAGGTGGGAAAGGCGCAAATAGGCACCGCTGATGATTTTTCGCAGCCGAGCTTCTTCGTCGGGGCGAGATTCGTCGAACGTCCACGACCTCCACCGTTTCATTTCTTCTTCTCGTTCTGCCGCCGTAACGTCTCGATATCGCATAACGATTGTCTTCACCGTGGGATCTCCCTTGTCTTGCCCAGCTTATTAGACGGGTAGGGTGGAATAGGCGCGGCTGTTTGCGCCGTATTCCACCATGACCGCCACACCCGCCGCGTGGAATACGGCGCGTGAAAATTCATCACAAATCCGTAGTTCAGTGGACGCGCCTATTCCACCCTACCTGGCTACTCTCCACGGGCTAACAGCTCCTTGGCTTTCTTGAGCCGCTTCGCTATTGCTTGGAACCTAGGCCCCTTCCGAACATCTGCAATGCCCTCCGTCCCACTGGTGCGATAGTAGGCTTCAACAGCTGCGATATACCTCTCGCAGTAAGCGACCTCTTGTTCGTAGTTCTTTTCTTTTCTCGAAAGGATCGCGACCCGTTCGAAATAATAGGGCGCTGCAACCAGGCCAGCCCTCTCCATGGTTTTCAGTTCAGCGTCACAACACTTTTTCATGTAGTGAAGATCGTTTTTCTTTTGCTCAGCTAGCTCCCACGTCTGGCAACCTTCTACCAAGTTTGAGCCGTCAGTTACCTCGGCAATGAGTTCGCCGGATGTTTTGGATTCCCCCGACGGCTTAAGAACCTGGGGAGACTTCGTACGGAACAGCTTGCTCAAGAGGCTCATGACTGTCTCCTTGCCACCTAACGACCAAGCTCACCCGACGAAAACCGCATCGCGGTTTTTGGTCGGGTGGAGCGCCTTGTTATGCCACACTACCGAATCCTACTATGTGGGACGCCAATGCTTTCCGCCACCTTCTTAAATGTAACCTGTTCAATACGCTCAATTAGGTCTGAGGCATTTTTGAATCTGTCCTCTCTCCAAAGCTCTATTTTTAGAATCATAGGGTCTGATTGATCGTCAATAGGTTTAAGCTGGAGATCTTCAATTAATTTCTGCTCTCTTCGTTCCCCACCAGAAGGCCGATAAAGCATATAGTCCCTACCCACCGAGACATGAGCATGCGCAATCATGTTTCTTAGGTGATAAAGCTCTTCGATATCCTTTTTTTCATCATCAGTAAGAATATCTGCAAATGCTTTTTTAAATTCATTCCTCACTGGGCCGAACTGCTTTTCCCAATAGGTAACTCTAATTCGATGATATGAGTTCTGAACACGACTTGGGTTGTCTACAAAATCAGCAATGAAATCTGGGTTATTCTTAAAAATAACCAAATCGGACATTTGCCCCTGAAGCCACGCCGTGAACATAAAAACAATCCCGGCGTTCACAATATTTTTCTCAGGAATTTCCATTGCAACTCCCTAAGGCATAACTTATTAGTATCAAGTCATTTCGCCCTGATACTCTCCAAATATTAAAAGATAAATCAGGCAAGCTTGACCTGATACCCATTTCCCTGCATTTTTGCCTCAATAACACGGGATATTGGCGTAAAATTCGGGCATATTTGCCTGTTATCCAATTTATCTCGTCAATTTAACCTGATAACTTGATGTTGAGCAAGTAATCACGCATCCTTAGCAGGATATTTTTTGGATGCTATCACTGCCTTTATACTATGTCAACAACCCAATCAGGTAAAATACTACTTACGGAAACCCGCGATTTAATGCGGCGTTTGCATTATTCCATCCATACCGAGCGGGCGTATTGCGATTGGATTGCGCGCTTTGTGCGATTTCATCACATGCAGGCGCGGGAGACTTTATTGACGGGTAGGGTGGGCGAAATGCCGTCTAATAAACTTCAAAATGGGTATGCACTCACACGGCATTTTGCCCACCGTTTGATGTAAAAAAAATGGTGTGATATTTGGGGTATTTTGGCGGATTCGGTGGGCGAAATGCCGATAAACCAAGGTGCCAATAAAAGCATCACGACGGCATTTCACCCACCCTACGGCTTTCTACTGGAATTAGACTTTTGTCTACTGTGCATTGAGGATGAGAAATACCGATGGTGTTGCGCATACTTTCTTTCCGGTTTCATTTTTATTCTGATGAAGCCTTGTAGTAATGATGGACGAAATGCCATCCAATAAATCGTGAAGCTGGTATGAATTAATACGGCCTTTTGCCCACCATTACGATGCCAATAACCGCCGCAATGCCGAATATCCGGGTGAATTTTGGTGGCTAAAACGCCGATGAATACCGTGCCAGAATGCGCATCACGGCGGCGTTTCGTCCACCCTACGAGGGCCGTAGGGCTTGCGGGCGGTGCCCAGATTCGCCAAAAATAGCCTAGTCATCCCCGGTTCCAGCCTTTAGAATGGCGGCCTTTTGCCATTCAACTAAGGAAGTGCTATGTCTTGTCAGCGTGGGTTTTGCTCTCTGGTTTTCGGTTCCCTACTTCACAGCGTAGCGGTGAGCGCCGTGGAAGTGGAGTGGTCGCATACGGAGTTGCAGGCGCTACATGGACGACATTTTGAGCTGGGCTCGGCCCAGCGCACCCTGTTGACCCTGGAACACGCAGATGTCTGGACTTACGGCGTCAATTTCGGCTTTTTGGATTTCACCGAGCCGTTTGGGCACAGCGGTGAAACCGACACTTACGGCGAAGTGTACAGTTGGTTAAGTTATGAAAAGGTAATGGGGCATGATTTTGGTACGGGTCTATTTGACGATATTCGTCTGGGCGGGGGGATGCAGGCGGATGACGCGGCGTTTCGCGCTTATTTGTACGGCACGACGCTCAGTTTTAATTTGCCCGGTTTTGACTTTTTTACGCTGGATTTATTTGCCTTTGATGATCAGGCCGACAGTGAGCTGACTTACGCGGTCACGCCGTCTTGGCGTTATCCTTTCAAGCTGGGCGGTCAGCGGTTTTTGTTTCGTGGTTTCGTCACTTTTACTGGTGCGCATGGTACGGCGGCACGGCAAGTGTCGGCACAACCTCAGTTGTTGTGGGACGTGGGCGCGGCGGTTTGGGGACAGGAAGATAAGTTGCTGATGGGATTGGAGTATCAGCATTACCGCAACAAGTACGGTGTGGCGGAAGTGGATGAACATAACCCAGAAATCATGCTGAGTTATACGTTCTAAGCCTAAAAAACCCCAAAAAAAACCTGACAGATCTATGAGACCTGTCAGGTTTATTGTCTTAAGGCGTGTTCGCACGCATATTGTGAATCACCGCATCCCCAAAGCCTGCGCAGGTGACAAGCGTCGCCCCAGGGATTAGTTCAGCGATTTCTTCTTGCACTTTCTTAGGCTTAGCCCCTTCCTCGGTGTTTTGAGGGGATTGGTTTGGAATGCCGGCACGCACCCGCGCTAAGTCATAAGTGACGGTTTTTGCGGCTATTGCACCAGCCACGCCGTTGAGGATCAAATCAGCGGCTTCTACCCAGCCCATATAACGCAGCATCATTTCTCCTGAGAGAATGATCGAACCTGGATTCACCCGGTTCTTGCCTGCGTATTTGGGTGCCGTGCCGTGGGTGGCTTCAAACACTGCCACGGCGTCGGCGATATTGGCACCGGGCGCAATGCCAATGCCCCCGACTTGGGCGGCCAGTGCATCGGAAATATAATCTCCGTTGAGATTCAAGGTGGCGATCACGTCGTAATCTCTAGGCCGCAATAAGATTTGCTGCAAAAAGTTATCGGCGATCACGTCTTTGATGAGGATGTCACGGCCAGTTCTGGGATTTTTCAGGCGACACCAAGGCCCGCCGTCGATTTCCTGGGCACCGAAATGGGCTTTCGCCAAATCATAACCCCATTGGCAAAAGGCCCCTTCTGTGAACTTCATGATATTACCCTTGTGTACCAAGGTCACAGAACTGCGGTCATTGTCAATGGCGTATTGTAAGGCTTTACGGATCAGCCGTTCGGAGCCTTCACGCGACACCGGTTTAATCCCGATCCCGGAAGTGGCCGGAAAGCGGATTTTGGTCACGCCCATTTCTTCTTGCAAAAAGCGAATGATTTTCTTCGCTTGTTCGCTGTTGGCTTCCCATTCGATCCCGGCGTAGATGTCCTCCGTGTTTTCCCGAAACACGATCATGTCGGTGGACTTGGAATCCGTCAGCGGGGTCGGCGTACCCGGAAAATACCGGATGGGACGCACACAGGCGTACAAATCCATCGCTTGGCGGATCGCCACGTTCAGCGAACGAATCCCGCCGCCAATCGGCGTAGTCAGCGGGCCTTTGATGGACACGACGTATTTACGCATCGCATCCAGGGTTTCATCAGGCAACCAACTGTCGCCGCCATACAATTTGACGGCTTTTTCACCGGCGTAAATTTCCATCCAAGCCAGCTTGCGCTGACCACCGTAAGCTTGCTTGACCGCTGCATCCAATACCCGCCGCATCACTGGCGTGACATCAATGCCGATGCCATCGCCTTCAATAAACGGGATAATCGGATTTTCCGGCACATTCAAACTGCCGTCTGGATTGGCAGTGATGGCTTTGCCACCTGCCGGTATTTGTATATTATCGTAAGACATAAGCCCCTCCTCTACTGTACCAAGCGCAATACAATACTGCTTATTGCCTCATTTGTCAGGCGGCCTGCCAAAAACTCTTTTAGCCACGCACCAACTGCGCTTCCACCGCCTCACGCTGCGCGATACCGAGTAAAGTCTCGATAATCGCCAACGCAAACTCCATCGCGGTGCCCGGCCCCCGCGAAGTCAACACCTGACCATCGATCACCACCGGCGCATCCACAAAATGTAAGCCGCTGATCGCGTTCAATACGCCGGGATAGCTGGTGGCCCGTTTACCCGCCAACAAGCCCGCACTGGCCAACACCTTGGGTGCCGCACAAATCGCGGCGACATAACGCCCCGCTGCCACCGTGGTTTTCAACAAAGTCTGAATGCGGGCATCTTGATTGAGATAATCAGCCCCCGGCAAACCACCGGGCAACACGATCATGTCAAACTCTTGATCCAGCACCTCATCCAGCGTGGTATCTGGCAACAACACCACGCCCCGGCTGGCACGCACCGGCATGGCATCCAATCCGGCGCTGATCACGGTCATCCCAGCGCGGCGCAATAAATCAATCAGGGTCACGGCTTCGAGTTCCTCACAACCTTGAGCGAGGGGAATCAGAATACGAGGCATCAGTGGGACTCCTTGGGGTGTGGGCACACCGCGTGATAATAAATAAACGGTCTGCCGCACTGTCACGGTCAGCAGACACCAGGGGCGCAGAGCGCCTCCGCCAAAATTATCCGCCGGATTTCAAGGATGCGGTACTGGTTTGTGCGCTTTTTGTACCGTGAATTGATCGAGCACCCAGGTTTTGTACCACGTATTGATCGAGCGCCCAATTCAACGTCAACACATTAACCCGAGGCTCACCCAAGAAACCCCAAGTGCGCCCCTCGGTGTGTGCGGTGATCAACGCCTGCACTTGTGCCTCGGACAAGCCGCGCAGCCGCGCCACCCGTGGCGCTTGCCACAACGCCGCCGCTGGGCTGAGATGCGGGTCTAAGCCGCTGGCCGAGCTGGTCACCAAGTCTACGGGAATCGGCGCAGTTTGGCCGGGATCGCTGGCGTGCAGCGCGTCGATGCGGGCACGCACTGCGGTTTCCGTAGACGCGAACGCCGTGTGTTTTTTAATGTGGCTGCTGCATGAAAAACCTGCCAAGTTTCCTTGTGTTGCGCCTGTGCTAGACTGGTTGTCCACACGGAAAAACAGGAGAACCGAGATCGATAGTGCCGCTACCTCGTGACAAATTTTTTAGCTTCCCTGCTAAAAAATCACTCGCTCACGCGGCAACTCTTCCTTTCCTCCCCGATTCGTCCGGTGTCTCCCGTCCGCCTTCGCCACTCTGCGGCTTCGGCACACTCCTTCCCCCATGACTCTACGCCAATCACACCCGCTGCGTCTCTCCTGCGGCTTACGCTCTCGCTTCAACCTACGGCTCTACGGTCGGGCATTGGCTATCGGGGACTAACCGCCTTCGCTTCGCTCTCCATGGCGGTCAGCGTT
>Ga0209575_10000343_pt1 | contig 36436 bp, 32 predicted proteins | sample Medcelwee11metaG_FD_187172 | JGI IMG/M metagenome (GOLD analysis project Ga0209575, IMG submission 187172) | Freshwater pond sediment microbial communities from the University of Edinburgh, under environmental carbon perturbations - Medium... | ecosystem: Environmental > Aquatic > Freshwater >...
GACTGCCATCATTTTTCACGGCGCGGTAGGGAATCATCACGACATTATTTTTTTCAAATATATTAATATCCGCGTCCGCACTCATACCAATTTTCAATCTCTCATCTTGCTTGGCCAGTTTTATTTTAGCCTTATAATAAACCACGTCAGAAATCACAGTCGAAGCCGGCTCAATTTCAAAAATTTCTCCTTTCAATTTTTCATCGCTTGGCAAGGCATCAAAAGTTATTTCAGCCTTTTGACCAATTTTCACATCAACAATATCCGATTCTGGAACATCAATTTGGACATATGGTTCGCCCAAGCTAGACACAGTCAAAACGGGACTATTGGCTGTGATATTTTCTCCTAATTCTGCAATTTTTTTTGTCACCATGCCATCCAGCGGAGAATAAAGAGTTGTCGCCTTAATTTGAGTAAGAATAATATTCACCGCATCCTGCGCTTTTTTTATTTGTGCTTTTTGTGCTCTCACTTGATCATCGCTATAGGTGTCATCTTTATCCTTCATATCTGAGAGCGTCTTTTTTTGTACTTCAATTTCATTGTTAGCTCGGGATAATTCTTCTAGCAAGGTTCCTCTGTCAATGGTCGCTATTTTTTGCTTGGCCACAACCCGATCCCCCACATCCACCAGCATAGAATCTATCCGTCCACTTAGCTTGAAAGATAAATCCGCCTGAACTTCCGGCACAATTTCTCCTGTAGCCGAAACAGTCCTCGCAATTGTCCCTATCTTTGCAGTTTCAGTCGTATAAGTAATTTTCTTTGGCTGAGATTTCCAATAATAAATTCCGCCAATAATTAAAACTATCAGAACCAAAATTACATAAGTTTTTTTCTTTTTGAACATGATGCTATTGTCATTGCGAGGGAGCGTAGCGACCGTGGCAATCTCGAACTTTAATACACTCGACTCGACATTTATTTAAATTTTTATTTTATAATTAAATTACAAGATTGCTTCGCTCCACTTTGTTTCGCTCGCAATGACATGAATCAAAGTAAACCTTTTTGCTTCTCTTTTTGATCCAGCGCTTGATTAACTAAGCTATCAGCAACCTTATTTTTTTCTCTAGGTATATGCTTAAATATAACATTTTTGAAGTCTAACATCAAATTCCAAATTTCAATGAAATTCTTTTGCACATTTTCATCTTTGATTTTGTACTCATGATTCATTTGTTTCACAATAAGTTCACTGTCTAAATTGCATTCGATCTCATATTGCTTAGCTTTATCCTTGCCCAAGAGTTGTTTTAATTTTTTGAGACCATATATCAAAGCTGAATATTCTGCCACATTATTCGTTGTTTCACCGATACATTCCCCATATTTTTTGTTCAAAGTTTCCACATAAATTCCAATCCCCGCCGGACCGGGATTTCCCCTTGATCCACCATCCGTAAACATCACAATTTTTTCTGACATAATTTTATATTATTTTTAATAATTCACTTAAATCATCCACCTCCCTCACTCAGAGATTAAGGTTTTATTTTGTAAAAAATTCCTGTTTGAGAAAGTTTATTTTCTCTAAAATTGTTTAGTGTCCGCCGTCGGTTGTCTAAATAATTTTAGTTAGAAAATAAGCTTTCGAGTTAATTTTTTTCAAAATAAAATCTTAATCGATTCTCAAATCAATCAAATTCAACTGTATTTTTTTGTTCCCACTCCATTCATCTTCCTGAATATTAAAAACCATCTCTATTTTATCATTCTTTTTCAAATCAGGAAATTTTGTTGTCAGGGAAAAACCAATGGCATCAAAAATTTTCGGACTACCAGATTCGCTCATCAGAGAAAGTTTCCAGTGCTTACTCCCATTGCCGACAATTTTCAAATCACTAATGATTACATTCTTTGCCAGAAAAACCGGCTCTTCATTGCCAATGCCGAATGGTTCCATTTTTTTGAGCTCAGCCACAAATTCCCAATTGATATCATCTAGTGTTATTTCACAATCAACATCCAAAACTGGAACAATTTCTTTGCCGGCCAGTTCCTCTTCGATGAGTTGCGACATTTTTGCATAAAACTTTTCAATGTTTTCTGGTTTGACCGTCACGCCCGCCGCTTGCGAATGTCCGCCAAAACGAGTGAGCAGTTCTGAACATTTTTCCAATGTCTCAATAATATTTATCTCCGGAATACTGCGCAAAGATCCAACAAATTCAGTTTCTTGGCGTTGCAAAACAATGGTCGGTTTTTTAAATTCATCGGCAATTTTCCCCGCCACCAATCCCAAAATTCCCACCGGCCAATGCAGACTTTCCGCAAAAATAAATTTCTTGTCTTTGAAAGAATTACTTGCCAAAACTTGAATCTCTCGAAAAATTTCCGCGGTTATTTTTTGTCTTTTTTGATTGTTACTTTCCACTTCCAGCGCCATGTCACGCGCCAGCACCGGATTTTTTTCGATGAGCAGATTATAGGCCACGTTGGCATGATCCATTCGACCAGCTGCATTTATTCTGGGCGCAATCTGATATGCTACTTTGTGCGCATCAGGAATATTGTTTTCCGAAATATCAATTCTCCCCACCTTGAACATTTCCAAGAATCCAACTCTTTTTGTTTTCGAAAGCACAATTAGTCCATATTTTGCCAGCACTCTATTTTCAAAAAGAAGTGGCACACAATCAGCAATTGTTCCAAGCGCTACAAGGTCCAGTGTCCATTTTAGTTGCTCCAATTTCTCCGGCGCTTTTTTTTGACACAGAGCCTGCGCTAGTTTGAAAGCCACCCCCACCCCAGCTAATGACTTGAATGGAAAACCAGAATCAGGGATATTTGGATTTATTAGCGCATAAGCTTTCGGCAGAATTTCTGGTGCGTGATGATGATCAGTGATGATCACATCAATTCCCATTTCCTTAGCCTTTTCCACTTCAGTAATATTAGTTATTCCACAATCAACCGTAATTATCAGCGTTATTTTTTTCTCATTTAAATATTCTACAGCTTTTTCATTCATACCATAGCCTTCTAATTGTCGATCAGGAATATAACAAGAAATATTTTGTAGTCCTAAATTTGTCAGAGTTTCAAAAAGCACTGCCGAAGAAGACACTCCATCCGCGTCGTAATCACCAAAAATAGCCATGTTCTCTTGCGTTTCGATCGCTTTAGAAATTCTCTCCACGGCTTTTTTCATGTCCGTAATCGAAAAAGGATCACTCAAATCTTTTTCATAATCAAAATTGAAATATTTTTCAATTTCTTCTGACGTTTCTAATCCGCGACTTTTGAGAAGTTGCAAAATAATCGGACCATATTTCTCCAATAACATGTCCAAAAAATTTCCATTATTTTCTTTTATTTTCCAATCTGTCATAAAATAAAATCAATTAAGGGGCAAGAACCCCTTAAAAAATATCTTATTCGTAATTAGTATATTTGTACTCAATTAGTAATTAGTAAAGACTACCCGCACTTAGGACAAACAAATTTCGCCTTAAATTCTTTCTTATCAACATCAGCCACTTCTAATTCCAATACCATTTCTGCTTGGCAATTCGAACATTCGAAGTTATGCACAAAACTAAAATCCTGTGCTAATTTTGACGTATCCAATTCGTTGACTGAAAATTTTATCCGATATTTTACAGAGCCAAAAATATTTCTTATTCTATCTACTACCTGTTTAGGCATTACCATACCCTGGACGATAAAATCCTTCACTCCCAATTCTTGTGCCTTAACCCTATCCTCTTCTCGCCCCATATGAGAAAGCATTATTACAGGAACATTGGAGGTATTAACATTTTTAGCCAACGCTTCCTTAAGGGCAAATCCATCCATTCTTGGCATAATAATTCCGGTAAAAATAATATCCGGATTTTCTTTAGTTGCCTTATCTAAGCCATCCAAACCATCCTCCGCTTCACTCACTTCAAAACCCTCCTGACGAAAAATATCCGCATAAGTTTCGCGAACTGTTTGATCATCATCGACAATTAAAATCTTTATTTTTTTATCTTCCATTATATTTAAATTAAATAATTATTTTAACATCCACAGCAGTCGCTTCCTGACTATTATTATATACAATTAGCGGATTTATATCAAACTCGCGAATTTCCGGAATTTCTAAGGCAAAAGAACTGACACCCATGAGTATTTTGGCCATTTCTTCAACATTATATTTTTTCTGTCCACGCGCGCCTTGAAAAAGAAACTTAATTTTCCCAGAAAGCAATGATTTTTCCACTTGACTCAAATTTAATGGCGGAACTAGATAATCCACCGTTTTCAAAAATTCCGCATAAATTCCACCTAAGCCATAAACAATCACTGGTCCAAAAATTTCATCCTTCTTTATTCCGACAATAAGCTCCGCTCCTTTTTTCGCCATCGGCTGAATTATGAGATGACTTTTGGGAAAATTAGTTCTCATTTGTGAAACGGCTCGCGAAAGATTCATTTCATTTTCAATGTTAAGTATCACGCCATTCTTGTCAGTTTTATGCAAAACTTTGTCACTATCAACTTTCAAAACTACTGGGTATCCCAAATTTCTCCCGTGATAATTTTCAATTTCAAAACTTTCCACCGTGTTTATCCCATACATCGCCATAACTTCGGCGCTTTCACCAAAATAGAGCGCTTGGCGATTTTCCGATTTAGCTTTGGCAATTATTTCCAAAACTTTGGCTCGTCTTTTTTCATTGATTAATTGCGCTGGAGTTTTTGTTTTGACTATGCGAAATTCATTCCATTGACTATAACTGTCAATTGCTGTCACCGCCAAATCCGGAAAACTAAAATTGCAAACTTCATTTTGTTTGAGCTTAGCAATAGCTTTCTCCACTTTTTCTCCACCCAGGAAAACTGTCACAACATTCTTGTCAGTTTTAGTTTTGAATTTTATTATCTCCTTGGCAATTTCCATCACTGGCGTTTGCTCTTGTGGGGTGAGAAGACAAATCACTGATCCTATTTCAGAAACACTAGAAATTATTTCTAAAGCTTTTTTGTATCGATCCGCATGTGCATCGCCCAAAAGATCAATTGGATTTTCCACTGATGATTCAGCCGGAAGAAATTCCCGCAGTTTATTTTTTGTTTCTTCAGTTAAATCTGCCAACTGAATTTTTTTTCCACTAAAGGCGTCCGAAACTAAAACTCCCGCTCCACCAGCATTAGTAATCACCGCCACTTTTTGATTAGGCACTGTGCGCGAAAAACTGATAAAATTCAACAGAGCAAAAAATTCTTCCAAATTATTGGCCCGAATTATCCCACTCTTTTCAAAAACCGCCGAAACAATTTCGTCATCACCCGCCAATGCGCCCGTATGAGAGCTAATGGCTTTTTGGGTTTTTTCATTTTTCCCCGCTTTCAAAATCACAACTGGTTTAATTCGCGAAATTTTTCCCGCAATCTCAATGAATTTTTCTCCTTCTTTTATCCCCTCAAGATACATGCCGATCACTTTCGTGTTTTCATCCTGCGCCAAAAATTCCAACATTTCCGTTTCCGCTATTTGCATTTTATTACCCACCGAAACAATATTGGAAAATTTTGTGCCTTCTTTTTTGGCCGCATCCATAATCGCCACCGCCAGCGCCCCAGATTGCGAAACAAAAGCAATATTGCCAGCTTCCGGCATTCCGCCGGCAAAAGAAGCATTGAGCTTTATCTTTGGCGCGATAAATCCCAAACAATTCGGACCTAAAATATTCAACTCATTTTCTTTGGCAATTTTTTTGAGTTCTTCTTCCTGTTTTTTTCCATCTTCTCCAATTTCCGAAAATCCCGCTGAGATAACAACATAATTTTTTACTTTATCGGAATTATTTTTTATTTCTTGATTTACAAATTTGGCCGGAATAGCCATGATCGCTAGATCAATTTTATTTTCTATTTCATCTAAAGATTTATAGCATTTCTTCCCAAAAATTTCCGCATATTTTGGATTGACCAAAAACACTTCACCCTCATAGCCAAGTTCAATTATATTTTTCGAAATTACATTCCCAATTTTCCCCTCCTCACTTGAAGCTCCAACAATTGCAATTGATGCGGGATTAAAAAGTTTTTCCAAAGACATATATTTTGTTTTATTTTTATAATTCTGTCATTGCGAGCGAAATGTAGTGAAGCGAAGCAATCTCGAAATAATTTAGCTAATTTAACTTAGAACGAGATTGCCACGGTCGTTCCGAGTACGAAACTCCCTCGCAATGACAAAATAATAATTCCATATTTATATTATACCCGATTTCCACCCAAAAAACAATTTTTAGAAAATAAAAGAGCCCCGTGCTGTATATAACAACACGGGACCCAATTTTTCAAAAGATCAATTTCGGAAATTTATATGGCCAAGATTAGCCACGAAAAAAAATAAAACTTCCAACATTCCATTTATAGAAGCTCTTCGTGGGATAGGCCTCGATGAGCCAACTATTGTTATTTCGATTACAAATCACTGTGCGAAGAATGCCTCTCTTGTCGCGAATATAAAAAATATTCGAATGACCATTAACAAGTAATGTGCCTGCCTGCCCAAGCGACTGCTGTTCTGTGAATGTAAATAGTTCAGCCAAGGTAGTTTCTGCCTTCGCTTGATTTTCAAGCTCATCAATGATTGCTTCGTCAGTTGCTTTTTTTTGCAATATATAACACTTTATATTTTGTTCTGCAACCGAACGAACACTTTGATTAAAAAACCATTCTTCAAAATTGCTTCCCGTAATAAATTCGCTGCCAAGCTTTTTTAATTCATTGATACGATCGCGAACAATAAATGTCATTGCGGTTATTGAAACTGTAATTGTTGCGAAAAGCCTAAGTAAAACGTTTAGTCCAAGAAGCCTGCGGAACGATTCACGATCAACCTTATTGAGATCACCATCACGAAGATCCCTAAGAAATCCAGATCCAAGAATTTCCTGCATTTTTTCCACAGAAACGTCTTTAAAAATTGACAAAAGCTTTGTTGCTTGATCAAGGGTCGCATCTTTCATGGCAAGTCCTCCTTTTTTGCGGTCGCTATTGCGGCGCAGATAATATTTCGCTGTTGGGCTAAACCCAGTGATTTCGCCACAGCAGAAAAAAGTCTTTATGCAAATTTTTAATTTTATAATTTTTGAATTTTTAAATAAATCTAAATTTCTAATTTTTTAAACCGCTACTCAAAGTTCTAGTTTTAAAAATTTAAATTTAAAAAATTATTTACAAAATTACAAAATTTAAAAATTAAAAATTCCGCTTTCAATAAAACCTCTTTCTGCCATGGCAAAACGCAAATTTCGCCTTGTTAAAGAACAATTTTTCACTAACTGTTTATTATACACCTAAAACGGCCTTTTGTCCAGGCCTTGTGCTTTTTTTGGCTTATATAAAGAATGTCTTATTATTTTAATTGTTTTTCCTTCCCCATCTTCGCAATTGTTAACCGAATTTTCTCATAACCAATACTTTCTGGCAATTTAGCTTTAATTGGAGACAATTTTTCGGTGCTTCCAAGTTGCAAGATTACACGCGCGATTTTCTCTTCTTCTGCGGGAGACAAAAAATCTTCCACTTTCAGTTTTCCGCCTGATGCATACCAATCAATCAAATGACCATAAATTGTTCTTATTCCTAGTCCCCTAATCTTGGCAATTTTTTCCACGCTATAATTTTGCTCATATAACTTTATCGTTTCTTTGATCGTGCCAGAAATAAATCCCTTGGTTTTCTCTCCTTTAGTTTTTTCAAATTTTTCCTGGCCTTTGGTGGCTTTCCAGTTGAGGCACACATCGCATCCGCGACAATTGTCGGGGTGATTTTTCAAATCCGGATCATTGAAATATTCCAAAATCATTTTCCGCCGACACTTTTTTCTTGTGGCATATTCAACCACCTTGTCCAGTTTGCTATATTTTATATCCAAAACTTTCTGAATTTCATTCCAATTTTTTCCGCCGTCCATCATTTCGCCTCGACTCATCCGAATGAAAAATTTGTGCGTGTTGGTATCCTTCTTAGCGTGAAGTAAAACACAATAGGCTTTTTCACCGTCTCGTCCGGCGCGACCTGCTTCCTGGTAATATCCTTCAAGACTTCCGGGCATACCACAGTGGATAACATAACGAATGTCAGCTTTGTCCACACCCATACCAAAAGCAATGGTCGCCACAATCACTTGAATCCTGTTTTCCATAAAATCATCCTGAACTTTTTCTCTTTTTTTCGCTTCCATTCCGGCGTGATAGGCCACAGCCTTGATTCCATTTTCTTTCAAATATTTGGCAATAACTTCCGTTTCTTTTCTGGTGAGTGAATAAACAATTCCTGAACCTGAAAGACTTTTTATAATGCGCAAAATTTCTTCATATCTTTCCTTGGTTTTCAAATCACATTGCACCAAAAATTTCAAATTCGGTCGATCAAATCCGCGGATAAATATTTTTGGATTTTTCATTTCCAATCGCTCCACGATATCGTCTCGCACTTCCGGCACAGCCGTTGCCGTGAAAGCCGCCACAATTGGACGGTTTTTCAAATTACGGATATATTTTTTGATTTCCAAATAATCCGGCCGAAAATCATGTCCCCACTGCGAAACACAATGTGCCTCATCCACTGAGAACAAAAAGATATCTAAATCCGAAAAAAGTTTTTGAAACTCGACACTACCAAATCGTTCCGGCGCCACATAAAGAATTTTCACACTTCCCTTTTTTATCTTCTCAAAATTTTCTTGAATTTCTTCAAAAGTTAGTGAGCTATTAATGAAAACCGCCGGAATTCCCCGGGCGTTAAGCGCATCTACCTGATCTTTCATCAGAGCAATAAGTGGAGAAATAACTACTGATAATTTATCCGCAATTATCGCCGGCAGTTGATAGCACAAAGATTTCCCTCCACCCGTCGGCATCAGCGCCACCGTGTCGTGCCCATTGAGGATTGCCTCCACAATTTCCCTCTGCCCCGGCCGAAACTCAGAAAAATTGAAATATTTCTGCAAATTTTTTTCAAGCATTTTTGTTTTTAAAAATTAAATCTTAAGCTTTACAGTAGCTAATTAATTTTATTGCTGATTCACTTAACTGTTTTAAATATTCTTTATTATAATATATTTCATCAGCCTTTAATAAGATATTTTTATTATCCTTAAAAAGTAAAATGTTTTTAGCCTTATTCATGACACGACTAAGCTTTAAATATTCTACTTTGCCATTAGCAAGAGGTAAATATTTATTCAAATATTTTTCTATTATATGCTCACTTAAAGATTTAATAATTTTTATAATATTCCTTTTTTTATCCAACCCGCTAATTCCATCTATTGCACTTTTTTTGACTAATTCATCTTCGCTATTTTTAATTAAATCTGAAAATTCTGCTAAATCTGCGGAGAGAATATCAAAAAAACACAATTCAACAAACCATAATGGATCATCTTCATTTTTTGGATGAATTAAATTGTCCGGAGAATCTAAAATTATTTTATTGATATAATTTAAAATTGTTTCTTGTTTTTCTGAATTTAATAAATGTAAATGACTTTTTAAATAACCAATTCCTTCAATAAATTTATCGATCAGTTTTGCATTTCCGTTAAATAATTCTTTATCCTTTTCTAAACTACTAACTGCAAGTTGAATCATATTTATTTCGTCCAAGGCACGGCCGTTACAATCAAAAATGTGCAACTCACTAGATGCTTTATGCTTTTCTAATAATTTTCCTAGAAGTGGATCCAAACAGCTTGAATCATACAGTCTACCACCTTTTATGTCTGTATAACCCAATTTTCGAAGCACTACGGAGATAACCGAATCCAATGATTGCTGACCATTACATTTAATCACTGCAGATTCCGTCTTATTATTATCTTCGTTTATTTTATCACTTATGGCTATTACCACTGTTTCTTTGGGAAATTTTATTTTTTCTGCTCGCCAATAAGTATCGATGGAGTTGATAGCTCTAGGTTCTCCATTTATTTTAACCATTTGATCAAAAGGAATAATTACCGCTTTTTTAGCGTTTGCCCAATCTCCGCCTTCATGCGAAACAACAAGATGGTTTAAAGAAAAATGTAAGCTCATACGTCCGCTTACGCCTATTTCAAAATTGCTTTTTATACACCCCTCCGATTCATCAAAATCATGATTGAAAGCCTTAACTAGAGCTAAATTATCTTCATTGATAATCTGATTTTCCTTCACTTCTTTTTTGGAATCTAATAAAATCGGTTTTCCTATAGTTGGCAACTTCTCAAAATCTTCCATATTCAAAATTCCAACTAATTCTGCTTGTTGTTTTAAATTTAATTTTTCAAGATCTTCTATCTTACTATTATCTTTAGACGCTTGTTTTTGAATTGTATCTAATCTATCAAATGACATATAAATTTAAATATTTATGCAAATTTTTTTCCAGCATTTTTTTTCAAAAAATAATTCTATTAATTTAAACTAATATACTAATTTAAATTAATATACTATTCGAATTATCTTTTCTATACTACCGTATACTAGAATACGGTAGTGATTACTTTTTATTAATCATATCCCACAAAAGATAATGAAATGGATATTTTTTCATCATTCCCGCCTTAAATGGTTTCGCGAGTTTTGTTTTTGGATTGTCTTTATATTTTTTCTGATATTCTTCAATTGTTTTTCTGTATCCCCCAAAACCGTTGTTCAACCATTTTTCTACTTGATTTATATTATTAAACCCTACTTTTAATCTTTTTCTTATTTCATCATAAGTATGACCTTCTAGAAGCATTTTGGCTATTTGAATTCTTCTGGAAATCATTACTGCCTCACTAAGTGTTAATAAATCTTTGAAAAAATTCTTAACTTCTTCCCTATTTTTTAATAGCGAAACCATTGTATAAAAATCACCTAAATATTTTTTCTTTTCGAGCTCAGAGAGTTCATGATATTTGACTTTCCCCGCCATATTTTTACTAAATACTTATTTTTACTTTACTACCATATACTAGAATATGGTAATAAAATTAACAGATCAATAGGAGTATTTTTTATTTTAATCTCTCCTCCAAATCTCTCCTTTCAAAAGTCCTTCGATTGCGCCGTAATGTTGAATCACACTTGTGCTATTTTCGATCCCCCAACGCAAACATTCTTCCAAGCTTTTTTCTTTGAGATGCGCCGCGATGAACCCACTAGAAAATGCGTCGCCTGCGCCCAAAGTATCGGCGACTTTTTCTCGCTTGGCGTCGATATGCAAAAAGTTTTCTCCATTAAATCCCCATGCCCCATTTGCTCCGTCTGTTAGAGCTACAACTTTAGCCCCTAAGCTATGTAACTTTTCTGCTAAAAATTTTTCGTCATTAAGCATTTCATTATCAGCATCACCTAGCTTGTCTACTATTTCAATCGCCTCATCTTTGTTGATTATTAACATTTCTGTTTGAGTAATTGCTTCTAAAACTTTTTGTGGATTACTTTTGATGTTTTTTTGTCCGGGATTGAAAATCAATTTAATTTCTTTTTCGAAAACTAAACTCAATATCTTGTCTAATTTTTTATCCCAACTTTCATTTTCATTTCCATTTAAGGAACTTGCAAAAATCCACTGCGCATCAACTTTTTCCAAATCCTGCGATACTATTTCCAATTTTTCATTAGAATCACGATCAGAAAAAATTATCCGGTCTTCACTAGGAATGTTTGCAATGATAGCTGACAGATCACTGCGATGATTTTTCCCTACTTGCACCAAACTAGTTTTCACTCCATTATTTTCCAATTCTTTTTTCATCCAACTGCCCGCATCATCGTCGCCCACTCGCGTAGCACAATAAGTTTCAATTCCTAGTCGCGCAAGTCCGCAGGCCACGTTAGCGGCGCAACCACCAATTGATTCGTGACGCCCCTGAGCAACTTGATATTTAGCGCCAAGTTCAAAAACAATTTTTTTCTGCGCTTCTAAATCATTGGGTGTTTCCAAAATTTCTCCGTCGTTAACCGGAAAGATAATATCCTTCGCCATTGAGCCAATGCATATTATTTTAGTCATAGTAATTTTAAAAATAATTATTTATTTTATTAGTGAATCTTTTTCCATCACCTTTGGCTTTTCAATATTCATTATATCCAGAATTGTTGGCGCGATATTGCCTAAAATTCCACCTTCTTTTAGTTTTATATTTTTAAATTTATCAGAGACCAAAAGAAATGGTACTGGATTTTTAGTATGAAATGTATTAAATTGAATAGTTTTTTCATCAAACATCACCTCTGCATTGCCATGATCAGCTGTGATAATCAAATTTCCTCCGCGTTTCAAAACTTCCTTAGAAAGAACTTCAATTTGCTGATCTAAAATTTCACAAGCTTTGACTGTCGCCGATAGATCACCAGTATGCCCTACCATATCCGCATTGGCAAAATTGACCATATAAAAATCGTATTTGTCCTTGCGCATTTTTTCCAAGAGATAAGTGGTGATTTTCGGCGCTGACATTTGTGGCATTTTGGCATAAGAATCAATTTTTGGCGAAGGAACCATAATTCTATTTTCATCATCTACGGGATCAGCATAACCGCCATTGAGAAAGTATGTGACGTGAGCAAATTTTTCTGTTTCTGCGATATAGAGTTGTTTGATATTTTTAAGAGCCATTGGCAAAGTTCCAATGAGTGGTTGATCGTCCCAGATAGTATGCACATCAAGATCTGGTCCAAAATCTGTGAGAGCTACGAAATATAAATTTTTAATGTGATCGATCACTGGCATATCATCGTTTAAAATAGAAATTTTATTAGAAGCGATAAATAGTTTGGAAAATTGTCGCGCTCGATCTGAGCGAAGATTGAAAAATACAATACTATCATTTTCTTTTAGTCTTGTAGCTGGAGCATTATTATCTAAAATTACTGTTGGTAAAATATATTCGTCACTAAGTCCAGCTGTATAAGCTTTTTCGATTGCTTCCTTGGGACTCCTTGCTTTTTCTCCCCGCGAAAAAACAATAGTGTCATAAGCTTTTGCCAACCGATCCCAATTTTTTGATCGATCCATCGCATAAAATCTTCCTGAAAGCGTGGCAATTTTTCCAATTCCCTCTTCTTTCATTATTTGTTGAAAATTTTTGAGATGCGTGAGGGCACTTCTTGGATAAGAATCTCGCCCATCAGTAAAGAGATGGCAATAAACTTCAACTATTCCATTATTTTTAGCTAACTGCAAAATTGCGCGAAAATGCTCTGGATCACTGTGCGGGCTATCACCATTCCCCATTAGCCCCATTAAATGAAAATTTCCTCCATTTTCTTTAGCGTGTCGAACAGAACCCATTAGCGCCGGATTCATAAAAAAACTTCCGTCCTTGATACTTTGTGTAATATAATAATTATCCTGAGGCACTATCCTGCCCGCACCAATATTCATATGTCCCGCCTCTGAGCCACTCATCTTGTGATCCGGAAGTCCCACGTCAGATCCAGTTGCACCTAGCAATGTATGCGGATAAAGTTCAAACAACCGATCCAATGTCGGTCGCTTTGATAAAGTTATAGCATTATATTTGCTCGCCGGAGCAACGCCATAACCGTCAAGAATAATTAATATCGTTGGAGTTTTCATAATTATATTTCTTCCTCAATTCTAAGTAATCTATTATATTTACAAATTCTTTCTCCACGAGACAGTGAACCAGATTTGATAAAATCCGCGCCAGCACCAACCGCTAAATCGGAAATGAAATCATCAGTAGTTTCGCCACTTCTATGAGAAACCACCACTTTCATTTTATTTTTCTTAGCCAGCTTTATACATTCAATAGTTTCAGAGAGTGTTCCAATTTGATTAACTTTAATGAGTACGGCGTTGCAAGCTTTTTCTTCTATCGATTTTTTAAGTCGTTTTACGTTTGTCACGAGCAGATCGTCGCCAATGAGCATAGCCCCTGCCTCACCAGCAGACAAGTTTCCTCCAATTTTTTCATTCATTGCTCGCCAACCTGAAAAATCATTTTCATTGAGTCCATCTTCCACAGAAATCACATTATATTTAGAAATCCATTCGTTATAAATATTAATAAGCATTTCGCGAGTAAGCGTGGAGTTTTCCGGTTTGAAAATATATTTATCTTCTTTTTCATCATAAAAAGAATTAGCCGCCGCATCTATTCCAATACTTGCCTCCTTGCCCTCAATGTATCCAGCCTTGGCAATTGCCGTGTTAATTAGTTCCAACGCCTCCGCATTGCTTTCTAATTTTGGCGCAAAACCACCCTCATCTCCCACGGCTGTGCTATATCCCTCACTGCTTAAAATTTCCATGAGTGAATGAAAAATTTCACTACCGGCGCGCAATTGTTCTTTGAAGGTTTTCACTCCATTTGGCACCAATTTATATTCTTGAATTGAAAGACCGCTGTCACTATGCTTTCCGCCGTTTATAATATTAAACATTGGCATCGGCATTTTGTAGTTTTTTCCGCCGGAGGCGGATCCGCCTTTGGCGGAAGCTTTTAGCTTATAGCTTTTAGCAATGTATTCATAAAGTGGTAAACCATTTTCAATCGCCGATGCCCGACAAACAGCCAAGGAAACTCCCAAAATTGCGTTGGCACCAAGATTAGTCTTATTTTCCGTCGCGTCCAGTGCCAGCATTTTTTCATCAATTTCTTTTTGATTCTCAGCTTCCATTCCAAGTAGAATTTTAGAAATTTTTTCGTTCACATTTTCTACCGCGACCAATACTCCTTGTCCATGATATCTTTTTGGATCCTTATCGCGAAGTTCCAAAGCTTCGTAAGCTCCAGTGGACGCGCCACTTGGCACCGCCGCACTCGCTTTTACTCCCGATTCCAATTCAACCTCCACTTCCACTGTCGGATTCCCTCTGGAATCCAAAATCTCCCGCGCAAATATTTTTTTGATTTTTGACATAATACAATAAATTTCCAATTCGCAATAATCAATTTTCAACCAATTATCAATTTTCAATTATTTAATTTTGAAAATTGAAAATTTATTACATTGAAAATTCATTGAAAATTGCAAATTTGATAATTAAAAATTATTTAAGCATTTCTATCCCCGGCATTTCTCCTCCACCTAAATATTCTAACATAGCTCCACCGCCTGTGGACACAAAACTAATTAAATCTTCGGCATTATTTTTTTCCAAAATTTCAAGTGTTTCTCCGCCACCAACCACAGTGTATGCGCCTGACTCCAAAACTGCTTTCAAAATTTCATTGGAACTCACGGCATATTTTTCGTCTTCAAATTTTCCCGTCGGTCCATTCCAAACAATTGTCTTGGCATTGGAAATTATTTCTTGGAATTTTTCCAAAGTCTTCGGCCCAATGTCCAGTCGATCATCGATAAAATCAAATGGCAAAATTACTTTTTCACTAAATTGAGTTTTTTGATCTAATGCTTCATTGGCAATTTTTCCACCGACTAAAATATTGTCATAATTCTCTTCAAAAAAATTAATCACCGGCAACTTTGTTTCAATTTTGGCTCCTCCGATAATCGCCACAGCCGGATGCGCAAAATCATTTTTTATCTTTTCCATTTCCTCCACTTCTTTTTGAAGCCGAAGCCCAGCAAAACTTGGCAAAAATTTTGCCACACCCGTCACTGAGGCGTGATCTCGATGAGAAGCGCTAAATGCATCATTTATAAAAATATCAAAACCACTTGATAATTTGCGCGAAAATTCTTCGTCATTGTTTTCATCTCCCGGATAAAAACGAACATTTTCCAGCATGATAATTTCCCCATTGGATAAATTTTCTAAACTTGAACTTATTTCACTTGAAATACAATCAGAAATAAATCTAACTTCTACTCCTAAAATATTTTCAACATCATTCACAATTTGCCCCAGAGAAAATTCTGGATTAACTTTCCCTTCGGGACGGCCCAGATGAGAAATCAGTGCCACCTTGGCATTTTTTTCTAAAAGATAATCAATAGTTTCCTTGGCTGATTCAATCTTAAATTTTTCCTTCACCTTCCCATTTTCCACCGCCACATTAAAATCCACGCGAAGAAGTACTTTTTTATTTTCAACATCAATATCTTGTATTTTTCTCATATTTATATTTTTTATAATTTAGTGAAAATGCTTCCCCGCCCCCAAAATCCCAATAATTACTCCGAAAAGCGAAGTTATAATTGTGAAAATCCAAACGCGCATTGTCACCTTTGTTTCCGGCCAGCCCAAGGCTTCAAAATGATGGTGAATTGGCGCCGCTAGAAAAACCTTTCGTTTGAAAAACTTTTTACTAGAAAGTTGAATAACTACCGAGCTAGATTCAATTACATAAATAAAAACAATAATTGGCAATACTAAGGCGGAATTAGTGAGCATCGCTACTACTCCCAAGGTTATCCCTAGCGACATTGCACCAGTGTCCCCCATAAAAAATCTAGCTGGATAAATATTAAACCAAAGAAAGGCCAGAAGCGCTCCGGAAATCGCCGCGCAAAAAGAAGCCAAGTCCATTTTGTTTTGAAAAAAAGAAATCAAAGTGAAAGATCCAAAAGCCATCAGAAGCACTCCGCCGTTTAGCCCGTCCAGTCCGTCAGTTTCATTGGAAGAAATAGCAGAAAACAAGATAATAAAAATAAAAACAGGCATATACCAAAGACCGATTGAAAAATCACCTACTGCCGGAACATGAATTTTGTCCCAACCAAGTTTATAATAAAACCACCAGGCTCCTAAAATTGAAATCACAATCAGCCAGCCAAAACGCGCCAAAAATCTCATCCCACCCCCCTTATTTTTTCCAATTCCTTTGACACTCATATAATCATCACAAAGCCCGAGAATTCCGGCCGATACCAAAGCAAATAGCGGAAGCCAAACTTGTGGACGACTAAAAAAATCCAGTCTGGCCACAAAATTAGTTTCAAATATTTTCGCAATAGACGGAAAAATATAATGTGAAATAACAGCCAGGATTGCCACCGTGAACCAAACTAAAACACCGCCCATTATCGGCGTTCCGGATTTATGCTTATGCATTTCATTTATATAAGTAAGTTTTTTCCCATCAACTGAATTTTCTTTTATCTTTACGCCAATTTTATATTTATAAAGTATATACGTCCAAAACGGCGTCAAGACAAAAGCTAGAATAAAAGCCAAGAAACCGGTAGTGAGAATTTTCATCACATCCACTACCTCAGGAATAGTTTGTATTTGCGCAATATTCATAAATTTTTATTTCCACTCATAATTAGCAAAAGTCCAATCAACTAGTTTTTTCATATCCTCCCAACGATTTTCATCATTTAGAATCACTGAAATTATCTTATGCTCTCCGGTTGGATCCGCTGCCACCGTAAGGAGTGATTTTCCTGCCAACGGAGTAAAGCCGGTTTTCCCTCCCAAGCAGTTTGGCATTTCACGAAGAAGCATATCAGTGTTTTTAAGTTGGTGCATATATTTTCCATCAGCTGAATAAATTTGTTCCTCTTCTATTCTCATTATATCCCAAATTATATCATATTGTAAGGAATGGGATGCAATTCGCGCAATGTCATAAGCTGATGAGTAACACTCCGTTTCTTTGCCATCAATTTCTAATCCTGAAGGAGTACAAAAATTAGTATCCTTAAGCCCTAATTCTTTTGTTTTTGCATTCATTAGTTTTACAAAATCTTCCGGAGTCTTGGCCACATGAATCGCAAGTGCCGTTGCCGCATCATTAGCACTATTTAATAGCATTGCTTTTAGCATATTTCGTACTGTTATTTTTTCTCCAATATACATTCTATTAGAATTGCAAAAAACACTAGTCGGACAGCCTACCACTGTACCATCAACATTCAACGCTGTTTTTGTAATCGTTGAAACTTCATCCAGATTTTTCACATTTTCCACAGTAAGAATGGCAGTCATGATTTTAGTAAGTGAGGCAATTTGTGTTTGCCTTCTACCTTCTTCATAATGCAAAATAGTTCCGCTATCGGCATCAATTACCACTGATGCCCCTGACCAAATTTTCATGTCAGCATAGTTAATTTTTCTTTTTGGAATGATATGGGAAGGAATTTTTTCTTTTAGAGGAAAAAGATCGCGAGAAACAATATTTTCTGCTTCATTTTGACATGAAGCTGTTCCTGTTTTTTGATTTTCTTCACCCAAAACTTGGTTTTGCACAATTATATTCTTTGCTTCACTTTTAACCACGATTAAATCGCCATACATAAATATCGGCACAAAAGGGACTATTAAAATTGCAAAAATTATATTAAGCATAAAATTTAATTCTTCGTCAGTTTACAAAAATCTAACTTTCAACCACGTTTTCTATCCGAGGATCTTGTGAGAGCGTTTCAAAATCCGGTAATTTAGAAACGCTGTCTAATCCGAGTTTTTTCAAAAAATCAAAGGATATTTTGTACAGATATGACCGATTGTCCGACGGATTGTCCACTCTTTCCAGAAGTCCCCGCATCAAAAGATTTCGCAAGGTAAAAGTACAATTAACTCCGCGAATCGCCTCAATGTTAATTCTAGAGATTGGTCCGCGGTACGCCACAATTGAAAGCACTTCCAGTGCCGCCTTGCTCAAATTCTCTTGGATTTCACTTTTCACTAACTCAGAAATAATCTCAGAGTTTTCCGGTGCCGTAGCCATTTGAAGACTATCTTCTTTTTGGATGATTATTACCCCGCGATTAGTGCTGTATTCGCCTTGCAAAACCATCACAGCATTTTCCACCTGCGGAATTTCCACGCCTGTTATCTTAGCAATCCGAGAAATCTTCACTGGCTCTCCACTCATAAACAAAATACTTTCAATGATTGATTTTATTTTTTCTATTTCCATTTTTATAAATTAATTATTTTTTAAGCTTAATTTTATATCTTCAAACAAATCAGTTTGCTCCACTTCGATTAGTCTTTGCTTTATCATTTCCAGCATAGCCAGAAATGACACGATGACTTCCACCTTATCGGTTGATTTTTCCACCAAACTAGAAAAGGATGATTGAATCCGACTGCGCAAAAAATTCTCCAGTTCATTTATTTTCTCTTCCAGCGTCACCACTTCATTTACTATTTCTTCAGAAAGCTTTTCTATGATTGGAATTTCATTTAGAATCGCCAGAAAGTGTTTTTTGAAGTCATAAGCATTGAAGTCTTCCGGCGGATAAAAAATTGATTTCACAGCGGAAAAACCTTCCCGAGAATAGCAAATTTTTCTGCTTTCGGCAATCTTGCCAATCCTAATTGAAATTTCCTTGAATTTTCGATATTCTTCTAATTGTTTTGTGAGGTCTTTGATTTCTGCTTCTTCCTCTTCGCTGAATTTTAGCATCGGCAAAAGCGCCCGAGATTTAATGAGGATGAGGCGCGAAGCTACCGACAAAAAATCAGCTAGATGTTCCAAGTTAATGCTTTGATTGTCTCTAATATGATCTAGATATTCTCCTGCCACCTGAGACAAGCTCAACTCTGTGATTTCCAGTTTTTCTTTTTGAATAAGTTCCAAAAGCAAATCCATTGGACCTTCAAATTTGTCGGTTTTTACATTATATGTCATGTTTTCGAAGTTATCTCATTACGAAAGTACGAATCTAGCTAAAATACGAATAAATGCAAGAAAGGATTAGTAATTTCGTTAAATTCGTATTTTCGTAAATTATTTCTTTTTACTAAAGCTTCCCTTAATTATTTCTTCTTTTTTTATATATTCACTAATATTTATCAAAAATGACTGAGTGTATTCCCCTGATCCGACATATATTTTTTTGTTCTTAAGTAGCAAGCTATCCACGAAAATTTCCATCTTCAGAAGCCCTGCGAATGGCGGTGTTGCTCCGACTTTTCCCAAGAGATTTTTCTTCATCCAAATCTCCTTGGCAAAATTAATCTTCTTAGAATTTTTCAATCCCTGTTTTTTTCTTTGAATATTTATAACTTTCAAAAGTTTTTGTTTGTCTAGATTCTTGTTTCCGGAAATTAGCGCCAAAAGATAATCTTTGTCTGTCCTCATTACCAAAGCTTTCGCCACGGTTTTTGGGTCAACTTTTTCTGTCTGCGCTTTATCCCAGGCCGTAAAAGTAGTCTTGTGATCAATAATGTTAAATTTGTACTTTTTATCCTCTAAATACTTCAATATTTTCTTAGAAATAGCCATAATTTTAGATTATTTTTTACCTTACTATCATATCACAAAACAAAAATTCAGGAAAATCCTGAATTATTTTTTAAAATAGCTTGTTTTTACCTCAACTTTTCCCCATCTCTTTTTCACTTCTATTGTCCGTAAGGCGGAAAGCTGGATAAAGGGCGGAGAGAACGATGATGCCCGTAAGAATGAAAACGAATTTGATTGGCAAAAAAAGAAAGATAAAAGAAGAAAAAATTGTTGCGAAAATATAGGCCATTGGCAGAGATGTTCGGAAAAAATCAATCACATCCACATCCCGACAATCAATTCTTTTGTAGAAATAGGAGTCCCTGAGAATTTCAATAAGAGATGCTCCAATTCTCGTGATAAATAGGATCAAAGCCCATTTCACAACACTACCAGTGCCTATAAAATAAATCAGCATTGTCGAAATTCCCATAATCAAAATAGAAAAAAATAACAACTCTTTTTCTCCCATTTTTTTGTCCGCCAAAAGTCCGGCCGGATATTGAAAAATCACAAAAGGAATGAGCATTACGGTGAAAATTTTTCCGATTTCCCCCCAAGAAAAACCCAGATCGCGGAGATAAATCGGAGTGTAGATAACCATCAGCGCATAGAAAAATTCCAACACAAATGAAATGTAATATATCCGCATAATATTCTTCCTGGCCAAAACTTTTTTCAAAATATCCAAGACTTTTAGTTTTTGTTCGAATTTCTTGTTTACCTTGCGAAAACCTAACAAAGCAAAGATAAAAACGAAAATATTGAAAATCAACGCAAAAATAAACACGCCGTGAAAATTTATCTTATCCAAAAAATAGGTCGAAACAAAAGGACCAAACAAAAATCCGGCGTTAAGAATGGTAAGATGCATTCCGCGAATTCGACCTGACATTCGATCAGTAGAAACTTCTTCAATTATAAAATCAAGGGCCACCCATTCAATATGACCCAAAATTATATAGGCAATCATGAGAATTATTCCAATTTTGGAAGGTTCCACTAAAATCAAACCAAAAATAACAATGAGTTTAGCAAAAAGAGAAAAATAAAAAACATTGGATTTACCCAATATTCTAACAAATTTATGCAAATTAAGAAGAATTACCAAAAATATAATATAGGAAACAGCGTAGAAAATTCCCACATTTTCCGTTCCGATTGACAATTCAAAATAAGTTGACATCACATAGATGAGCATTGCCTGTGCAAACCCCATCAGAAATGTGACGAACGTCACCAGTTTTATCTTGCCTTCATCTAATTTTTCTTTGTGTTTTTTCACTAATGTATGTTTGTTTTATGGAGCCAATCTTTTCACATCTCGTGGGAAAAGAATCGCCTCTTTGATTGAAGCAATACCAAGAATTTTTTGCACAATTCGCTCTGAGCCTAACCCCCAACCGCCGTGCTTTGGCATACCAATTTTGAAAACTTCCAAATAATCTTTGAAATCATCCGGATTAAGTCCATGCTTTTTGATATTAGCTACTAATTGCTGATAATTATGAATTCTTTGACTGCCAGTAGCAATTTCCACTCCATTGAAAAGCAAATCGAAACCTTCGGTAAATTGCGGATCATCACTGCTTGGCATAGTGTAAAATGGTTTGGCGCTGGCTGGGTAATGAGTAATAAAGATAAAATCACTACCATGATTTTTCTTGGCCCACTCACAAATCAATCTTTCGCCTTCCGGATCGATATCAATCCCTTCGCTCTCCTTGCCATATTCCTTTTTGAGAATTTCCAACGCTTCGGTCAGTCTTATCCGCGGAAAATTTTCTTCTGGCACTAAAATTTCACTTTGATATTCTGCCAATTCTTTGGAGCATTTTTCTTTGACATCTTTCATAATTCTTTTCATCACGGCTTCAAGTTCATCCATTATTTCCGAAAAATTTTCAATAAATCCCGGTATATTCATTAACATGTCGAGTGGTGAAATGCGGTTCTGCACGAAAAACTGTGCCAATTTCAAAAACTCGCTCAAAAGCTCCCACGCCAGCTTGTTTATAAAATTGCGGACTTTGTGCCAAAAATGCTTCCCGTTTGAAATATTTTATCTTGAAAAAATTCGCTCCGCCTTCTGTAGCAGTTGAAAGAATTTTTGGAGTTTTTATCTCAAGAAATCCTTTTTCTCGCATCACATCACCATATGATTTCAAAATTTGCGAATAAACTTTGAAAATATCATTGACTTTTTTATTTCGCAATGCCAAATTTCGATTATCCAAAAGTGTGACCAGATTTACGTCCAAATCTTTCTTAGAAACATCAAATGGTAACTCTTCTTCTACACGAGAAATTATTTCCATTTTTTCTACTTCCAGCTCAACCCGACCCAACGGATTTTCACTTTTCTCTTGTCCACCTGGGCGTTCTTTAACTAGACCCTCAACCGATATAACATATTCATTTCTAATTTCTTTGGAAATTTGATAAGCTTCTTCCTTATCCGGAATTATTACCATTTGAATTATTCCAGTTCGGTCGCGAAGATCAATGAAAATAAGCTTGCCGTGATCGCGCCTAACATTCACCCAGCCAGAGAGTTTTACATGTTGACCAATTACATTTGGCGTATCTGAAATTAAAATTCTTTTCATATGGTTATCTAAATTATTATTCCAATATTTCCGCAACTTTTTTGGAAAGTTCACTAGGAATTATTTGAGTTTTAACGAAAAATTCATTCACTCCCATTTCTTTTACTTTCTTTTCCATTTGTTTTTCCACTGAAGCACTGAGCACAATAATCGGAATGTTTTTAGTTTTTTCTTCTAGCTTCAATTTTTCGATTATTTCATCCCCTGTCATGGCCGGCATCATCATGTCGATTATGAATAAATCAAAATCTTTTGCAAGCGCCTCCTTTAGTCCCCAAGCACCATTATTGGCTGTCTCCACAAAAAAACCGTCTTGTCTAAGTTTTCCTCCAAACATTTCTAAAAATATTTCCTCATCTTCAATAAGCAGAATTTTCTTCTTTCCGTTTTCTTCTTTTTTCCCAAAAAATTCTCCACTGCCACTTTGCAAAGCTTCATTTCTTTGACTTTCTTTGTCTTGACTGATTCTCCTTGAAACTTCTTTTACTAAATCCGATGGAGTATAGTTAGATTTGATAATAAAACCATCGGCACCTAAGTTCATTGCTTTGTCTTGATCTTCTTTTTGACTAAGATTACTAAAAACAAAAATTTTCATGTTAGGATTGCATTTTGACTCTCGAACATTTTCAATCACTTCATAACCATCCATCTTGGGCATAATAAGATCTAGTAGCATTGCATCTATTTTTTCTATTTTATCCAATTCCACAGCTTTCTCCCCGCTGTCAGCCGTTAGAATTTCATAACCAGAATCACTAAATTTTTTCTGATATATCTCAGAAATCATCGGATCATCTTCAACAATAAGGATTTTTGTCATAAAATTAAAAGTTAGAGATTTTTATCTTACCCCCAAATTATAGCTATAAAAAGAGAAAAAAGCAAATTTTCACAATCTCACAACTTTTCCAATTTCTCCACCACATCCTCAATCACCCAACTCGGCGTAGAAGCGCCAGCTGTCACCAAAACTCTTTCAACCTTATTAAACCACTCTTTTTCGAGCTGACTAGAATTTTCTATAAAATAAGTTTTTGAATTTTTTTCTTTGGCAATTTCAAAAAGCCTAGTTGAATTGGCACTTTCCCTAGAGCCAATTACGATAACCACATCATTATTCTTAGCAAATTTAGAAACTTCTTGCTGTCGATCATGAGTTGTATGACAAATAGTTGAAATTATCTCTGCTTTAGAAAATTTATTTTTCACGAAATTCCCAGCTTTTTCAAAAAATTCTTCGCTTTGCGTTGTTTGAGAAAGAATTACAATTTTTTTGTCTTTGGAAAAATCCAATTTTTCCAAATCAACTTCACTTGAAACTATCCGTGATTTTCCTTTTCCCCAAGCATTAATTCCTTCCACCTCCTTGTGTCCCTTATCTCCAACTAAAATTATCGAGTAATTACGATCGGAAAAAACTTTCGCCAAGCGCTGAACCTTGATTACCTTAGGACAAGTAGTGTCGATAATTTCAATTTCTTTTTCTTTGGCCAGCGCGAAAATTTCTGGGCCAACTCCGTGCGCCGTAACTATTATCGTGCCAATTTCGCCTTTTTTGACTTTTAAAAAATCTTCCAAGCTTATTTTATCTATTCCTTTTCCTTCAATTTTTCTGACAACATCAGCATTGTGCGCTAAAGAACCCAAAATAAAGATTGGTTTTTTGGCTCGCGTAATATCCAGCGCGCTTATCATCTCATAAGCTCTTCTCACGCCGTCGCAAAAACCGGCAAATTGGCTAAGGTGTATTCTCATTTCATTTAATAATATCTTCTCCGTATACACCCTTGAGTAATTCAAAATCTTTTTTACTCTTCAAAAGCAAGTCCAAGTTCTTTTTTTCAATAGATCTAAGAATTTCATTGCCTAGTTTGTCATCAACAGCCTTTTCATAGTATTGAGTGAAAGCTGCAAAATCCTTAATGAAACAATTTCCTGCTGCTCCTCGACCACCCTTATGTACTGGCTGTGTGTAGGTTGGTCCGTTGTCTGGATCCATCGCAATCGCTTCTCTGATTTTTTCCCAATCCGCTCCAACCTTGGTGGCTGCGTCAAACATTAAATTATAGAAAATAATTCTAATGTAACCCACGCAATTTCTGGCATATTTGATAAATTCAGCTTCTACGGCGGAACAGATTGTGTTATATGGAGCAACGGCGGAAATAGACAAAAATTCTTCCGCTCGAGCGCGATATTCTTCATTTTCCTTAGCAATTCCCACAATGTTTCTTTTTGGATGAGTAGTGTCTTGTTCAGCAGTAGCCTCCGTCAAAAATTCCGGTGAATGAAACACAAAAATATCGGGATTTTCATCTTGAATTGAATTTGTAGTTCCTGGTATGACAGTAGACTTAATAATAGCTGTCTTTCCTTTTCCTACTAATTTAACTGCTTCTCGTACAATTGAATCATTAAAACCATTCGGTGTTGTTGGGGATGGAACGGCAATCAAAACATAATCACATTCTTTTATTTTTTCTTTATTACCAACATATTCAGGTTCGAGAGAATAACAAATTGGTTCAAAGCCTCTGGAGATAAATTCTTTTGCATAACTTCCCCCAACCCAGCCTGTACCAATAATCCCAATTTTCAAATTAGTTTCGTTCATTTTTATTATAATTATTATTTAATTACCTCATTATAATATCCCGAGCACAAAACACTGTCAAACGCTATTTTTTATAATATCTTAATTTTTCTCCTCCGCATGTTCCTTAGGAATTTCCAGAAAGAAAGTTGAGCCGAGGTTGGTGCCGGCGGATTCGACCCAGATGCGACCACCGACGGCTTCCATGACTTTTCGGGCGACGTGAAGGCCAAGACCTGTGCCTCCGGCGTTTAGACGATTGATGTCTTTGCCACGGGAGAATTTAGAAAACAAATAAGGCATTTCTTCCTCGGGAACACCAATGCCGGTGTCAATTATCGCCACCAAAACATTTGTGTTATCCTCGGAAATTTTCATTTTTACTCCACCCTTAATCGTATATTTCAAAGCATTGTCAACCATATTAGAAATAACTTCGCGAACTTTGCTTCGATCAGTGTTGGCCTCTGCTGTTGAATTTTCCGGCAAAATCAACTCCAAGCGCAATTCTTTTTCGCGAGCACGCAGAGCAAAAGTATCATAAATTTCTTGGCACAAGTCGCCTAAATTTGTTTTTTCAAAAGTATATTCCATTCTTCCAGATTCAATGCGGGACAAATTCAAAAGATCTTCCACCAGCTCAATGAGACGTTCATTGGAAATATACACTTTATTAAGCACATCTCTGATTTCTGCGCTAACTTTTCCGTATGAATCTTCCAAAATCAAAGAAATGAAGCCCTTGATGGCGGTGAGAGGCGTTCGTAGTTGATGGGACGCAATAGAGATAAATTCCGATTTAGCGTTGTCCAATTTTCGCAACTTATCATTGGCCAGCGCCAAGCTGGTGGACATTTTTTGTAATTCGTCTTTTCTTTCAATTTCAAGCTTCACCGAGTGAATCAGCGCCCATCCAAAAACGATTGACAATGCCAGAGTTATGCCCGTAAGAACCTGATTGATAAAAGATCTTATGAAGAAAAATTGCGAACCAATAAGAATAACGAGTCCTGCTACAAGCGCCTGTGCTCCAAACATTTTTATATCAAAGGCTTCGAATTTTACTATTAAATAGGCGAGAAAGGCCATGAAAATTGGCATCCCAAAAAGACCGTATTGTTCAAATCCATAATCGCCACCTGAAATATAGCCACTATCAATCAAATAACTAGCTAAAAAACCTGAAATAAAAAATGACAGAAGAAAAAAACCAATACCAACTGTCAAAAGAAGAATTTGTTTTTTTAATTCTTTATCGGCTTTTCTATATCTTAAAAATGATACCGCTAAAATCCAAATAAATACAGCCAAACCAACAAAATAATAATAATTCGTAAAATAACTTCCTTCCATTGCTATGCAATCGACCGTATTAAAGCTTTCTAAGTTAAAACTCGTAGGAGTTAAAACTATTATTGGCAATAAAATAAAACCAAAAATTATTTTTTTAGTAAAAGAAATATCCCTTTTGTCAATAAACACATAAACAAAATAAAGAGAAAATATATAAATTAAAGCATATAATACACCAAAAAATGCCCAGCTAAACATCAGTAAAGTATTTTTATCATAGTTTAGCCATACAACCAAATCAATAATAACCCACAATGAAAATGTAAATGCTATAGCAAATAATAACTTACTCACTAATGATCCTCTGTTTTTTATTAAAACAAATAGACCAATTAAAAGAGATATTCCCGCCGCTGGAATATGAGAATAATACAAAAGGCTCATCGCTTGCTTCACATAAAAATAACAAGCAGCAAGATTTTCTGGTGAATTATAATCCATGTTTTTTATTAATTTTTTATTTTATTATCAAAAAAAATCTTAAATTTTTTTACTATTTTTTACTATCAATTTTGGATTCATCCATGAAAAAATTTGCCTATTTTTTTTCTTCTTCTCCACCATATTTTTATCTTAGCTTTTACTAACTTTATTGTAGCATAAAAATAAAAAAATGAAAGCCTCCCCAGAAATATTTCCAGGAAGGCTTCTTTTTTTGTTTTGTTGAAATTACGCCAGCATTTTTATGCACAGCATTGAATCCCCCGCCGATTTGTCCAGTTTGTTGAATTGATCGTTATATGCCTCATCGCGAGAGGATATTTCAACGCCATAAAGACATTTGCCATATGCTCCTTTCGTAATGAGTGATTGGCTATGGTATTTCTCAGCCTTGAGAATATTGGCAAGAAAAATTCCAATATCCTCAACTTCCTTGGGTGGTTTCGTGCCATTGTTGGGATGGGATTTGCCACCGAAACATTTATCGAAGCATTCTTTCATTACGGGATTTTGAGTTTTGAGCGCCATCGCATCATAGTGTTCACCCCGCTTATAGGCTTCTTCTATAAGCTTCCGACTGATGCCATATCCTTGACGCGACGGATCAACACAAACTCCGCTTATGTAGAGTATCTTTTTACCGCCAAAATCGATGTCCCGACTAGTAAGAAATGCCATCACGGATAATTCATCGCAATGATCGTCTTCCCCAACGACAATAAATAATTGATCGTTGTTGAAAAGATGACTATACACATCATCTGCCATTTCAAGAGAATGTTTCTGACTAAATGCATTCATCCCGACTTGGTAAGAGTGTTGAAATATAATTGTCTTTTCTTCCACGGAAAGATCGGGAGAAATAAGACGCCAACCCCAGAGTTCACCTACTTTGCTGAGCAACCTAAATTGCTCACCCTTTTGTTCAAAGATTTTTTTCATTTCTGACCTCCCTGTTTTTTGTTATGTTTTTGAAAAATAATCAATCTTCATTGCCGTTTTTACTTCAACCATAGTTTTTTTTGCCACCGCTCGTGCTCGAGCCGTTCCTTCTTTGAGAATTTGCATAACCGCGTCTGGATTTTTTGCCAGACTTTCTCTTTTGGAACGAATTGGATTTAAAAATTCTTCCAATACAAAGAGAAGTCTTTTCTTGCAAGCAACATCTCCAAGACCGCCTCGCCGATAATGATTTTTCATTTCGACTACAGCACTTTTGTCCGGATCAAAAGCATCGAGATATTCAAAAACAATGTTGCCCTTGATTTTTCCCGGATCAGACACTTTAAGGTGATTTGAATCAGTGTACATTTGCATCACCTTTTCTTTGACCGTCACGGATGAATCCGACAAAAAAATTGCATTGTTCATCGACTTGCTTGCTTTGGCTTTCCCATCAATCCCAGACAAACGAGCCGTGTCAGAAAGCAACGCTTCACATTCGAGCAAAACATTTTTGCCATTTCCATAAATCGAATTGAATTTGCGAACAATTTCGTTCACTTGCTCAAGAATTGGAAGCTGATCATTGCCAACAGGAACTACCGTACCCTTAAAGGCTGTGATATCCGCCGCCTGACTAACTGGATAAGTGAGAAAACCCGCTGGAACATTAGCACCGAAACCCTTTTGTTTCATTTCGTTTTTCACAGTTGGATTTCTTTGTAATCTGGCAAGAGTGACAAGATTCAGAAAAAATAGATTTAATTCCGCCAATTCAGGAATAGCCGACTGGATAAAGATCGTTGATTTTTCAGGATCCAATCCAACCGCCAAATAATCCAGAGCCACCTGAAGCACATTTTGACGAACCTTTTCCGGATTGTCTGCGTTGTCCGTTAGTGCTTGGGCGTCAGCGATCATTATGAATTGTTTATAATTCTTTTTCTCTTGCATCTCCACTCTTGTCTGCAAAGATCCAACATAGTGGCCAAGATGCAAAGGACCCGTAGGTCGATCTCCAGTCAAAATAATGCTTTTGCCTTTTTTTGATTCATTACTTTTCATGATAAATTTCTCCTCTTATAAAGTTTAACTATTATGAGTTATTGTCTATGACATTATAGCATATATTGTCAAAGAGCCGTGAAACCTCAAAATTCAGAGGTTCATACTAATATAGCAATGAATCGACCTTAAGTCAAATAGCTAACACTATCGTAGCCCTTGACAATTTATCTATTTTACTGCTACTTTTTCTTATAGATAAAGATAAAAGGTTCTTTTATAATCAAAAACAATAGACATTTAAAAAAAAGGGGGGTGATCATGAAATCAACATCCAAGAAAAAAGTATTTGGAGCATTCGCATTAGTACTCATAGCCACAATATTAGGATCATTCGGTCCGCCTGTTTTTAGGAGAGTTGTTGATCATATGAATGTAGAAGTTGGCGTTATGTATTTTTTATTTCTCGGGGGATTTCTTATGTTCATTATAAGACCTCCTGCAGAAATTAAATCAAAAGAATTGATAAAGAGAATGTTTGAGTTCGGAATATTCACACGCATTTTTTTTGTCGGATTTCTCACCGCTTCAACATTCGTATTCTACACTATGGCAATGCAAACTGGATCAGTTACGGAAGCAGTAATTTTAGTTCGCCTTGATCCACTTTTTATTGTACTTTTCTCTTCATTATTCCTGGGAGAGAAAATAAAAAGCTGGGTCACTATTTTCTTTGCTGTAGTCCTGTGTCTCCTGGGTATCGCAATTTTTCAGGGGGTTGATTATTCCAATTTGAAAAAAATAAATAGTGTATTTATTTTTTTCGGAATACTCACCGCTTTTTCAAACGGTTTAAGAATATCTATACAAGGATACCTCCAAAAATCTGATAAGATATCAAAAGAATTCAATTCTTCAATCGGAATGATCATTGGTGCCTTAATTCTTTTGTTTTATCTTATAATCAAAAGACAACTGCTTATTATTCCTACTGGTGTTGAAATTGCATTGCTATTGTTTCTAGGCTTTGGCACAATTGCTATTCCGATGTATCTGACTCTTAAAGCATATAAAACGATCGGGAGTATGGGAAAAATTTCTTTTTTTGAATATCTATTGCCTTTATTCACAGCTGTCATCGCATATTTCCTTAACAACGAAAAGGGATTCAACTATTTCAATTTATTCCTTGGGTTTGCAATAATTACCATCGGAGTTTTTATTGCAAATAAAAGCATAGCACGCAATAATGCAACCATCGAATAAAAATAGCCACCTTATCATCATAATCAGAAGAGTTGTCGATAAATATTCACAACTCTTCTTTTTTTTGACACTTTGCTTGACAATTTTCTTATCAATGCTACACTAAAATTACTTTGAAAATAATAAAGCTCATGAGTTGGATCCCGAAGTAATTCGGGGTTGGGTCTAGCTTATCTCAGTAGTCTGCTGAGAAGAGTGGTTTCTGCGATAGTGGAAACTCGGCATCCTCCGTAATCAAGGGATAATCGATGTCATCTAGCTAAGCGAGATAGAGTCGATGAGTGGGAATTTTAATCTGCCACGGCAGGTTTTTTATTTCCAAAGGAAAGGTGGTACCACAAGATGACCTCTTGTCCTTTCATCCAAACATTTTTTGTTTGGGCGAAAAGACGAGAGGTTTTTTATTTGACTTCTCGATCAATATAATATATATTGGCAAGTTCGTTCTTTTAAAAATCAATACTTAAATGGGAGGATTGCAATCATGCGAAAAAAGATTATTATGTTTGTTTGTAGAGGAAATATTCATCGTTCTGTGGTCGCAGAGATATGTTTAAAACAAGAATTGAAAAAGCTTGGTTTAAATAAAAAGATAAAAGTAATATCTCGCGGAATACAGGGTTGTTGCAACACAGCTATGCCAAAATATACAAATCTGACTCAATATGAAACAGAGTGGTCGCTTACGAAACCGATTCTAAAAAAACTAGGCGTGGATTTGTCGGAAATAGCAAAACATATCGCAATGCCAGTCACAAAGAAAGATGTTCAAGAAGCAAGCATTATTTACGCAATGGAATTAACTGTTCTAGGAAAATCCAATAACGTTTTATCCAATAGTCTCTCGATTCAATTCCCGAGATATTCTTCAAAAATGCACTTCTTTGGAGAGATTGAAGAAAGCGGAGAAGAACTTTTAGATTGTGGAGGATCAGAAGATCAAAAACTACATTTATTGGTGAATGAAAGGATTGTTCACGCTATAAGAAAAAATGTTCAGCAAATCATAAATTTAATTTGAAAGGAGATTGTAATATGGAAAATTCACTCGTACTCTTGGTTGGATCAGGCTTGCTTTTAACAGCAGTGACGCTTTTGGATCGGGCTTGGTTGAAAAAACATCCGATAACTGTGCTTGCAGAAAATAAACGGATTGCCTATCTGATAACGACAGATTGGGGTGTTGGCTGTAGTGTTTATAGAAGCTTCATTATTGACTTTGAATTGGATAGTGAAAAATATTCAACCTCTGTTTCTTCTGAATTATATGAAAAGATAGAAAAAGGAGCGGTTGTTTATTTGGAATGCGGAAAGAGTCGTCTCACTGGATCAATGATATTTGAAATTTCAAGAAATCAAAATGCTCTTAATGCTATATAACCTCAAAAAGGAGAACGGTGAAATGAACATTTCTGAAAAAGATATTACTTTATCTACTGGTGATTTACCTCGGCTAATTATTCTTTGCGGTCCTTGTCGAACTGGCACAACCGCACTTTCTAATGTGTTCGTTAGGGCAGGAATCGAGTCGCACATGCAACCCATAAAATCAATAAGGAGAGCAAAAGCAGATGGAAATGGAGAAATGGTTCAATGGACAATCAAAAACAATCCGGCTGGAATAATTTTTTCCAAAGAAACTTTTGGAGAAAGTCATTCATCTGAATTCTTCAACCCAATTGATGATCTTTTGAAAATAGGTTATCCAAAAGAGAAAATCGAGGTTGTTTTTATTCTTCGTGATCCACGGCAAACCTTTGCTTCATGGAAAAGAATGTGGGAAGAAAAAGCAACAATGGAAAATCTAAAAAAATCCTTTTTGCTCACAGATGAAATTCGGCGTTCATGTTTTGATTTGAAAATCCCTCATTCGATTATGGTTCATGAGGCCATTCGAGACAGCTGTCCAAAAACAATCATCTCGAAGCTTTTCCACAAACTTAAACTGCATGATTATACCAATGGCTTTACCAATTGGCAGGAATTACCAAAATTCGGCGACAGTGATCCTCAAAATTCTCATTTATTCTTCTATGATTCACCACCAGAAAAATTCATAGAGGGAGTCAGGGACAGAGGGTCATATCTATTTCAGGAGCTTCCAGTGAATCTGAAAGATAAAACCGAATGTGAAGCTTGTCCAGAACTTTTTGGAGTGTATGATCTGTTTCGCAAATTAAGCGAAAAAGATTTGGACATCCATATCAACCCCCTCGAATAAACGACCCAACGAGGTCAAATAAAAAAGAAGTTCCACCGAAATCTTTCAAGGAACTTCTTTTTATTTTTCAAAATAAATCGGACTAGACCATGCCATATGCCCATCTCTTTGAATTACCTTAACAAAGATAGGATTATTTCCAATGTTTAGCTTATCGAGCTTATGTTCAAAATAGATAGCTTTTGGTTTTTCATCTTTGGAAATTTTATATACTTCAACTTTAGCATCAAGTCCTCCCATATTGATTTTTTTTGGACTTTGTTTGATATTTTTGATCGGAATAATAATTTCTCGATTGTTTATTTTCATTTCTAATTCACCTTGATCATTTTTCAAATCAAATATCAAAGCTTGCATTCCTCCAGTAGTTTCTCCTCTCCACTTTAGATTTTCACTATTTTTTTCCACATAGCTACGCGAACTAAAAAAGTTTATCTTTTCAATCTTTCCTTGAAAAGTATTTTCCCTTAATTTAATCTCTCCACCCCAAATCATACCTCGTCCTCTACCCTTAACTTTTGATCCAGAATAAGCAATTTTTACCAAATCATCTTTTATGACAGGAAAATAATTATAAATCTTTTCATCCTTATTCCAAATTTCTATTCGATCAATAGCTGATGTTCCACAACAAGAAACTTTCAAAATCGGTGAATCTTTTGCTTTGACAATATCACCCATAATTCCTTTCTTTTCAGATATAGAATAATTTATATTGAGATAAATTCTTGCGCCAGTCGTAGCATAGCAATGTCGATTATATAACGCATCAAAAATATTTTTTCTAGTTAATTTCGAAGATAGTATGCAAGTCAAACCGCCAAAACTTCCAAAATCAAAAACTCCGGGATAACTCGCACCTGGTCGGCCCTTATGCCCATCGCTATTGGCCACTACGCCTATTTGATAATTTCTTCTTAGTGCTTCGTGAAAAAACCATTCGAAAGTCCCCCAACTAGAATGAATTTCTATGGCTCTTTCTAATTTTTCATTATGCAATGTCAAGTTTGCATAGCGACCACCTACATGAGCAAAAATAATAACTTTTTTTGATTTAAGTTTTTCAAATAAGTCTTTCGTCGTTGGTGCGTCATTTTCAATGTCTTCAAAATCATCCACCAATGCATGAGATGATCTGAAAATTGGATTATTTTCTTCTAAATATATAACATTTCTATCACCTCCAAGTGAAGTATTACCAGACCATTCATAACCAGGAAAAGCAACAAATTCATTTTCTTTGTTTATAACCTTTGTTGTTTTATTAATTTTATTCCATACTTCATTAGTAATTTGAAAATCATTAGCTTGATGTGAAGCTATATCAATAAAAGCATAATTTTTAGCGAAATTAAAATAATCAACCACATCGTTAGTTCCAACTGTTTCTTCCGATTGAGCATGAAGATCAGCCCAATAATAATTTAATTTTGCATTGTTAATTCCAATTAGTGGATTTGAATTTCCACTGATATTTCCAAAACTTGCCTTTATAAAATAAGTTCCTTCTTCGACAATCATTAATTTCAGCATGGCTTTCCCATTTGTAAATTTAGCCTTCGCAGGAAGCCCATTGATTTTAGAATTTTTTTCTAAATTAAATATTCCGTTTTGATAACGGCAAGGATTACCATTTTGATCTTCGATTTTTATTAAAACCTTAAACGGTGCATTTATTTTAACTTGAGTTGGAGCAATAATTTTTAGTTGAGATGGTTTGTCTGGCACAATTTCAATTTCTGGAGATTTTTCAATTTCAATATATTTTCCAGTAGCAAATGAATCAACAAGAATCTTAAACTCAAACGTTTTTTCATAGAATGTTTGTATTCTCCAATTGATAAAATCAATATATATTTCATCATTTTCTTTTAGAAATGATTCAGAAAAATGCAAAGTAAAACCACGACTCCATGGTCGAAGATAGATTTTCCCCAAAGCTCCATTTGATTTTGATTCAACTCGAATTTTTATGTCTTTGTTACTAGATGATATTTTTACAAAGTTATCAACATTAGGATCGATAAATTGAAATTCTTCAAAATCAGAAACCAATCTAAAAAGTATTTTCAAGCTCCCGCTGTCATCAACACCATAAAAACCCGCTTTGTAAGTTAGGCGGCAGTTTACTTTTTGTCCAGCAACAGCTTTTTTTATGTCCAATTTGGCTGTGCCAGCCTTTTTTTCGTAAGTTTTTTGATAATTATTCGTATCCATTTCAATCTTAGATTACCATATCAAAAGTTAATTGTCGAGTTTACGCATCACATCATATAAAAAACCCGCTTTTAAATAAAAACGGGTTTGGCAGGCGCGGAGGGACTCGAACCCCCAACTGTTGGATTTGGAGTCCAATGTTCTAGCCGTTAGAACTACGCGCCCGCAAGAAACAAAATTGATATTAAGCCATACAAGCGCCAACATATTGCTGAACGACGCTCGGGTGAATAACTTCATATTGAGAGATAGAATCCGTACAAGCAGAAACTATTTCTTTCTGTGTTTTGCCTTCTCTTTTCATTTTTTCAAGATTATTATTGCACCATTCAATAACTTTCGAAATAACAAAGAACTGTGTATTTGTCATGGCATTTCTCCTTTTTAAAATGAGCGTTTTTTAATTAAAACCCCATCAATCTTCTATATCTAATTTAATCCAAATCCTATAAAAAAGCAAGCTCACGCTTAATCTATATCAACCCCCACTCTTCAAGTTTTTTCTGATCCCTTTCAACAAACTTCAACTCGATATCGGTTCAATAAGAAGATTTTGGAATTATAAATTTATTTTTTAAAGACTGTTATTTATGTATTTATCAAAATTCTTTTTAACTTTTTTAGGATAGTGTCTCCACATACAATCGATTTCTCGCTTAAAGGGTTCAAGTGGAACAATCAATGGCTTAATACCAAAAAGTTTTTCTAACTTTCTAAAACTTGGTAAAACTTTTCTTTTAGTAAATTCAGCCTCTCCCTTATTTAACAAAAAATTTTCAAATAATATTCCATTGCAGAGAAATAAGGCTAAATAATATAAATAGTAATGATCCTTGTCTTTTGTTCTGCTTTTTTTGAACCACTTCGATATATCAGAAATTTTATTTTTTGTATCTACTATTGCCTCACTGAGAATTTGATGATGAAAATCAATTAATTTTTCTCCAGAAAGAGTTTTTATTTCATCCAGCATCTTGCCTTCATTTTTATTAAAATTAACAACATTAATACCCTCCATTATTGTTCCGCCCTTTTTACCCTCTCCATTATGAAAAATTATCTTTCCCAAATTATATTTATCTGGATTTTTTGCAACAAATTTATCATGAGAATATTCAAATAACGCAATGTCCATGCCAGCTAAATTAGCTAGATCCAAAAAATAAAATAATTCATGATTCGGTGTCATTATATAACGAACCAATACCGCTTTTGGTTCCTTTTTCAAAACCTCCGGCAAATCCCCGCCCAGAAAATCCTCCACCTTTTTTCGTAGTACCGGATCATTCCATCTCCTCCAAATTTCTTTCTTGGCTACCGACAGCGGAGTGTATATATCCTTAATATCAAATTCTTCTGTTTTTTCATCAATCTTCTTTTCATCCATAACTTAAAAACCTAAATACTTACATATTTCCCTGATAGCTTTATTCTACCACAAAACTAAAAAAATACCACCACCGCTTTCCAAATAGCCCGCACGAAAACTAGAATGACAGAAGTATATAGAATCCAATAAATGTTAGCGATTAGTCCGCTTAGCATAAATATCATCCAGTCTTTTTTTGACAAACCTTTGCGGTCTTTTTTGAAAAAAGACAAAGTGACAAAAGGGTCGCTCATGCAACTCAAGACTATAAAGCCCAACACTCCGCGCTTCGCTACGGAATCAAGTGAAAGTTGCA
>Ga0209575_10000344_pt1 | contig 36286 bp, 35 predicted proteins | sample Medcelwee11metaG_FD_187172 | JGI IMG/M metagenome (GOLD analysis project Ga0209575, IMG submission 187172) | Freshwater pond sediment microbial communities from the University of Edinburgh, under environmental carbon perturbations - Medium... | ecosystem: Environmental > Aquatic > Freshwater >...
TTGGCGTAGAGTCATGGGGGAAGGAGTGTGCCGAAGCCGCAGAGTGGCGAAGGCGGACGGGAGACACCGGACGAATCGGGGAGAAAAGGAAGAGTTGCCGCGTGAGCGAGTGATTTTTTAGCAGGGAAGCTAAAAAATTTGTCACGAGGTAGCGGCACTATCGACATCAGTTAAAACAAAGTGACCCACCTCTGTGGCCGATTGCGTTGTTCATGCTGGGCGTGATGTTATTGGGGATGTTGCGCTATTAAGACACGCTGGATTGAACCCAGCCTGCTGTTATAACAACAACTTTTGCCCGCTACGCGGTGGCCAGCGTTTCCAAACGCCTTCGCGTTGGCTGCTTTTGATCACCAGTTGGGTGAAGCTGTTGGCTGACACATAAAGCGGGAAAAAGTGGTTTAACACCGTCCCCAACAAAAATGCACTGCTGCCCACGTAAAAGCTGTTGTCAAATTCCAAATGAATTTCAAAGCCGCGCACAAAGCCGCGCCACGCATCTAAGCCTAAGCGGCGCACCGTGGGTTCTGCGTGCAGTTTGCGTATGCCCATTACTTGGCGGTCTATCGGTTTGTGCGGCGCGGCAAACTGATAAAGGCGCAATAGCTCACGCAAGGCGGTGAGGCTTTCCGGGCCGTCGGTGAGGGAAAGATGATTGAGGCTCAGATGCGAGACGATGCGCCACACGCTGCTGCCTTGTAACGGCGGATCGCGTTGCGGCGTGGGCTTGTTGAGACAGCGGATGCACAGCAACGGAGCCACCGCCTCGATTTGTAGCACGGCATTGGCGGGGACTTGGGCGGCTAGATGCCGATTGGTACACAGGGTGTGTGCATATAAGGTGTCCTGCGCGGGTTGGCCTGGTGAAAAATTCAAGTCCAGAAAACTCATCAAGATTTCGGTGCCGGGCAAATCGGCACGTTCTGAGGGTTGACGCCGTGCCGCCCAGAAATAGCGCTGGTCTGCGCCGTGTAAGTGGTGGCGAAACGAAAAAAACGGCTGGAGTACCGTGACTTCATCGGCGTCGTCGGTAGAGGCGGAGACCTTGAGAATGCTGTGGATTTCCGTGGCATATTCGCGCCGCATGTCGGGCATCAGGCGATATTCGGTTTGTTGCTGGGTCAGCCGCAGCGGTTCGGTGAGTTGCTTGAATAAATTGATAATCGGCGTGCAGCCGAGTCGAAAACTGCTGGCATCCACCAGCAAATTGTCCGCTGGACGGCGATCTAGCATGAACAAAATATCGACATAAGTGTCTTCGGCTCGCGCTTGCCAAGCGTTTAAGCCTTGCAAATCAAAGAACAGGAACTTTTCTGGGAAAGCAAAGTATTCTTGCAGCAAGCGATAAGCGGGATGGGCGTGGGGCTGGCTGGGCAAGACTTCTTCTTCAAAACCGACCGCTTGCACCGCCTCGCTGGGCAGCATCAGCGGGTTGCGCTGATCTTGACCGAGGATGCCTACCCATAACACATTGCAAAACAGCATTTCATATAACTGGCTGATTTCAATCCAGATACCGTGCAAATGCAGGCGCAGGCTGTTTAAGCGCAAGTCGTGGAGTGCCGCCCCGCCCAGGCTTTGTAAACGCAAGCGCAACACAGTGGCCACTTCCGGCACGGTGTCGAGAAAATCATAACGGCTGGTGGGTTCAAAACCGGCAAAGCTGACGGTCAACGGCCATAAAGTCACTGGATAACAGGTGCGAAAACGACAGGTGACATCCTGGCTGCTGTGGGTGAATAACGGGGTGTGAGCTGGAATCACATGACCGTCGCCGAGCGGCCCTTGATCAGGGTCTACATCAAACTGGGCGATGGACATCGAGGGAATCGGGGCCAGATAGTGCGGGTAGAGATTTTCCAGCAGCGCGGTGGTGAACAGGGGAAATTCGCTGTCGATGTTGTACTGAAGCCGTCCAGACAGCAGGGCAAACGCCTCGATCAGCCTTTCAACATGCGGGTCTGGGCATTCGCCTTCGCTCAATTCTAAACGGGCCGCCACTTTGGGATATTGCTGGGCAAACCCGACTCCGGCACGGCGTAAAAAGCTGAGTTCCTGGATGTAATAATGCAGCAGCGGATGGCTATCGGTCAGGTTCACGGGCAAGTCTCCGGGTGGCAAGCAGACCCGCAGCGGCGCGGGTTTAGTCTTCTTTGCGCACTCTACCACGCAGGGCTTTTATCTGACCATGCTGGATTTTTTCGGTTAAACGTTTGCGTTTGGCAAGGCGGCTGGGGCGGCTGGGACGGCGCGGCACTTGGGCCAAAGTTGCACGGACGGTTTCGAGCAAAGCTTGCAAACGCTGTAACGCGGCCAGTTTGTTTTGTTCCTGGCGGCGATGTTGTTGCGATTTAATCACTAACACACCGGTTTTGCTGATGCGGTGATCGGCCAGGGCTAATAACTGGGCTTTGTACTCGGCGGGCAGAGAAGACGCGGCAATGTCGAAGCGCAAATGTACGGCACTGGACACTTTGTTGACGTGCTGTCCTCCCGCGCCTTGGGCGCGGATGGCGCTAAACTCCAACTCTTCATCTGGGATAGTGATTAACGGACTGACATAAAACATAAACGGAAACTCAGGTCAATGGGGCTGCATCACAGGCAAGGCTTTAGCCTGTTGCAACAAGTCTTGCACGCCTTCGGCCAGCAAACGATAGCCCTGCGCATTCGGCAAACCGTGCGCCTCGTCCATCGTGGCATGTTCGCCCAGTACCCGGCTCAGCAAGGCACCGTGTTGCGGCAAATCAAAGGCACGCCCCAGTTTTTTATAAAAAGCCGCCGGTGGTAAACCGGGGCTGAATTCAGGTATCGCCAACAACACCAGCGAGATTTTGCGTTGGTTTGCGGCGTTGATCAGAGTGCGAAAATGTTCGATGGTTTCGACCACATCGCGCTCGCTGTCGGTTTTATAGCCACCGTGACACAGCACCACCAAACCGGGTTTTTCGGCATCCAGCAACGCGGAAAAACGTTTGACCGCTACGCCTAACTGTTCTCCCGGCACACCGGCATTGAGTACCGGGTGTCCGCTCAATTGTGCCAACACCGCTGGATAACGTTGTGCTTCTGACACGTTCAGACCCGCTGTGAGTTCATCGCCAAACGCCAGAATCTTGGCACCTGCTGCCAGTGGCGCGAGGGCGGGCACGTTGTTTCCGCAAGCACTGAGCAAGAGCAGCGCTAAAACGCCAGTATAACGGCCCACAGTGCGGGTAAAGCGGCAAAACAAGCGGTCATCCATTGGTTTCTGTCCTGTGTGTCTGAGTTGTGCTAACCTAACCGGCAATTTGCAGGCTAACACAGGGGCTGAAGCCCTGTGCATCGGCTGCGACATATTACACCTTAGTGGATTGAAACAAACCATCCCACACAAAAAACTCACCGTCGTTTCTTTCTCCCGGTTTCATCCTGGAGTGGATTGAAACGAACAAACAAACGAATAAACCAGGAAATGCCAGTATGGATATGAAAACCGCGCTTCAGGCCGTGGTGACACGGCAGGATTTCAGCGCTGAAGACATGACCGACATCATGCAGCAAATCATGACCGGCACGGCCACGCCCGCGCAAATCGCCGGGTTTCTCGTCGGCTTACGCATGAAGGGCGAAACGGTCACCGAAATCACTGCTGCCGCACAGGTGATGCGCCAATTGGCCACCGCTGTGCCAGTGCAGGGCGCGGATGTGATCGATATTGTCGGCACCGGCGGGGATTGTCTAAATACCTTTAATATTTCCACCACCAGTTGTTTTGTGGTGGCTGCCGCTGGGATTAAAGTGGCCAAACACGGCAATCGTTCGGTGTCCAGTCAATCAGGCAGTGCTGATGTGCTGGAAGCGGCGGGGGTGCGCCTGGATTTGACGCCAGCCCAGGTGGCCGCTTGTATTGAAACGGTGGGGCTGGGTTTCATGTTTGCGCCCGCTCATCACAGCGCGATGAAACACACGATTGGGGTGCGGCGAGAACTGGGCGTGCGCAGCCTGTTTAATTTGCTGGGTCCTTTGACCAATCCTGCCAAGGCGGCCCGTCAATTGCTCGGGGTCTATAGCCGCGCTTGGGTCGAGCCGCTGGCCGCCACTTTGCGCAATCTGGGTTTGCAACGGGCGATGGTGGTTCATGCCGAAGATGGCATGGACGAAATCAGCCTGAATGCGCCGACCTACGTGGCAGAACTGAAGCATGGTCAAATTCACAGTTATACCCTCACGCCTGAAGACCTGGGTTTATGCCGCACGCCTTTGGAAGCATTGACGGTGGAAAATCCGGCACAGAGTTTAGAAATCCTCTGTGGCGTGTTGCAAGACAAACCTGGCCCGGCCCGTGACATCGTGTTACTCAACGCCGGAGCGGCGATTTATGTGGCAGGACTGGCCGAGAGTTTAGTCGAAGGCGTACAGCGTGCCGATGCCGTGCTGCATAGTGGTGAACCCAGCCGTAAAATGGCGGACTTGATCGCGTTCACCAACCGTTGTTGACGCATTCCATCCGCTTTTATCCAGTTTATTCTTGCCAGGAAACCGAATGAATCCGCCGGATATTTTAACGAAAATCTTACAGCGTAAACGCGAAGAAGTCAGCGCCGCGACCGCGCAAGTACCGCTGGCGTTGTTGCGCACGCAAGCCCTAAACGCAGACCCGCCGCGTGGTTTCATCGCAGCCTTGAACGCCAAACGCGCCGCTGATCAAGCTGCCGTGATTGCGGAAATCAAAAAAGCCTCGCCCAGCAAAGGGCTGTTGCGGGCGGATTTTGATCCGGCAGCGATTGCGCGTAGTTATGCCGCGCACGGCGCGGCTTGCTTGTCGGTGTTGACCGATCAGGATTTTTTCCAAGGCGCACCCGCTTATTTGCAGCAGGCGCGAGCAGCATGTGCTTTACCGGTGTTGTGCAAAGATTTTGTCATCGATCCCTATCAGGTCTATGCCGCTCGGACTTGGGGCGCTGATTGTATTTTGTTGATTGTGGCGGCTTTGACTGATGCGCAATTGCGCGATTTGGCCGCGTTGGCGCAACAATTGGGGATGGATGTGTTGGTCGAAGTGCATGATGCCGCAGAACTGGCGCGTGCCCTGGCGCTGCCCTTGCCGTTGATTGGCATCAATAACCGCAATTTGCGCACGTTTGAGACCCGTTTAGACACCACTGAACAGTTGCGCAAACAGGTGCCGTCCGCACGGCTGTTAGTGACCGAAAGCGGCATCTTGAATCCAGCCGATGTGGTGCGAATGCGTGCGGCGGATGTTCACGTTTTTTTGATTGGTGAAGCCTTCATGCGTGCGCCCGATCCAGGCCGCGCTTTGCATGATTTGTTTTCCTCCTGAAGCGCTCCCGTTTTATTCAAAGAGAAACTTGGCATGTCTAGGTTATTGCGTGCATTGCAGCGTCATTCGTTTCGAGCGATTACCAGCACCTTGATTGTGCTGTTTTTTCTGGCTCATGCGACGGGCCTCTATGAATGGGGTTATATCCACAATTTGGAACTGCGCACTTATGATGCGCGCCTGAATTTTACGCGACCCAACACCGCTGATTCACGAGTAGTGATTGTGGATATTGATGAGAAAAGTCTGGCCGAATTGGGGCGCTGGCCGTGGAATCGTGAATTATTGGCGCGGATTATTGATGCTTTATTTGATCACTATCAAATCAATTTATTGGGTTTTGATGTGGTGTTTGCAGAACCGGATGTCAGTTCTGGTTTGTCTACCCTCGAAAAACTGGCTCTTCAACAGCTTAAACACGAACCGGCTTTTTTAGAGACTTTACAGGGCTTGCGTCAGACTTTGGATTATGATCAACGCTTTGCCAATAGCCTGAAAAATCGGCGAATTGTGCTGGGCTATGCGATGATTTCTGGGGCTGAAGGCGATGCGCAGGCAAGTATCAGCGGGCAATTACCGGCTCCGACGCTGGATTTAGCCGAGATGCAGGATTACCGGATTTACCCCACTCAAGCCGTCGGTTATGTGGGCAATTTGCCTGCTTTTACTCAAGCCACCATCACCAGCGGACACTTTAATTCTTTGCCGGATAATGACGGAATTACCCGCCGCGTGCCGCTGTTATATGGCTATCAAGATAAGTTGTACGAATCTTTGGCGTTGGCGATGACGCGGGTGTTTCTGGGTGAACCATTTATCACCACTCAGGTAGAAAAAAACGGCAATTATCTGGCGGTGGAAGCTTTAGGACTGGGGACTCATCGGGCACCGGTGGATGCGCGTTTGCATTCTCTGATTCCGTTTCGGGGTGCCCGTGGCAGTTTTACCTATGTGTCAGCCGTCGATGTACTGAAGCATCAAGTCGATCCTGAGACCTTGCGCGGGGCAATAGTGCTGCTGGGCACCACCGCCCAAGGTTTGTTTGATTTGCGGACCACCCCGGTGGATGAAGTCTATCCGGGGGTCGAAATCCACGCCAACATCATCAGCGGCATTCTCGATCAACGGATGCTCGGCAGTCCGCCCTTTGTGATTGGCGCGGAGATGCTGCTGGTGTTGTTGGCGGGCATCAGCATGATTTTACTGATGTTGCGCCTCAATCCGCTGTGGGCCACCACGGTGGCCTTGTTGCTCACCGGGATGGTGGTAACAATCAATCTGCTGTTTTGGACACGATTACACACGATTATTCCGTTGGCGGCGACTTTGCTGACAATTTGGACTTTATTTTTGTTTAATATGGCTTATGGTTATTTTGTGGAAGCCCGCAATAAACGCCAATTGACTCATTTATTTGGACAATATGTGCCGCCGCAATTGGTGGATGAAATGAGCAATAATCCGGGGGCGAAGTTTTCTATGGAAGGCGACAGCCGCGAGATGACGGTGTTATTCTCAGATGTGCGCGGCTTTACCACGATTTCAGAAGGACTCAATCCTAAAGAATTATCGCAGCTCATGAATACCTTTCTCACGCCGATGACCCATATCATTCATGAACACCGAGGCACGATTGATAAATACATGGGGGACGCTATCATGGCTTTCTGGGGTGCGCCGCTGGCCGATCCGCAACATGCCAGACACGCCTTGCAAGCCGCACTGGCGATGACGCAGACTTTGGAAGACATGCAGCCTGAGTTTCGTGCGCGTCATTGGCCGGAAATCCGCATTGGCGTTGGCCTGAATACCGGCATCATGAATGTGGGCAACATGGGTTCTGAATTCCGCATGGCCTATACCGTGCTAGGCGATGCGGTGAATCTGGGTTCTCGTTTAGAAGGCTTAACCAAGCAATATGGCGTGACGCTGATCGTCAGCGAAAGCACCCGCCAAGCCGTGCCTGATTATTTATATCGGGAACTGGATCGAGTGCGGGTCAAGGGCAAAGAACTGCCAGTGGTGATTTATCAGCCTTTGGGTTTACCCGAACAACTGTCGCCAGACCTGATCGAGGAAGTCGCGCTGTATCATCAAGCGCTGGACGCTTATCGCCAACAGCACTGGGATACGGCGTCTGAGCAATTATCGGCGTTAGCCGCCCGCGATCCCGAACAAGCGCCTGCGGTTTATGGGATTTACTTGGCCCGTATCTCGCATTTTCGCACCGACGCCCCTGGCCCTGAATGGGATGGTGTGTTTACTCACACCAGCAAGTAAACACGGCAATTTTAGTGAGATAGGCGGGCAAAAACCGCAGTCTCATTAAGCAAAGTAAGGTTAGTACCATGTTTCCGTCTCCGTTAATGGCAGCCACACTGTATGCAATATAAACTGGCTATGTACGCTTTAGAAAAAAGTGACAAATTGTTTGTCGCCTCGATGTTAGAACTGGCTAGAAAAAAATTCGGGGTACATTGGGTGCTGGATGACAACGCCGGACAAGTCACCCTGGTTGATGTCGATCAACCGGATGGGCTGTCGTTTTGGCAGGCATATCACAGTCAGAAAAAGCTGGTCGCCTTTGCTCATAGCAATCGCTGCCAAGCCGCGCTATATCTCGAAAAACCCCTGCGTGTCCAGCCTTTCACCGAGCTGTTAAAGGCATTGGCCGACGACTTGCCGGGGTTTGAAGGCGCTGTTCCAGAAACCGTAACCACTGCGACTGTGGCAGTGTCCACCAGCGCTAAAGACGCGCTCAATTACCAGCCGGAAATCTATCTCGCGGGCTTGTTGCAACACAGTCTGCGCACGCAACAGGCCATTCGTTTAGGCATTGAGCATTGCCCCGCACTGTATGTGCTACCCAGCAAACACCGTTGGTATAGTGCGCCGATTGATTTGAATCATCTCACCTCGTCGCAAAAACTCCTGCTGTCTGCACCAGCGTCTAGTTTTGTCCAACAACCCATGACTGAAACCGCGCTGCTGAACGAAGTCACGCAACAAGGCTTGCCGCATTACGACCTCAACAGCCTGTTGTGGGTCTCGACGCTGCATGCTTCACAGGGCCGCCTGCTGGCGGGTCATGCTTTACAGCACCCGGTGCGCTTGCGGCAATGGCCCAATTTTGCCATTTTGCCTTACGAACCGGTACACATGCAGTTGGCAGCGTTTATCATGAAAACCCCGGCCAGCGTGGCGCGAATTGCCAGCAATACCCGTATTCCACTGTCTACCGTGGTCGATTTTTATAATGCCTGCGCGATGGTCGATTTACTGATCAGCGTGGATAACAGCCAGGATGTAGACATAGCGGCCAAGCCGGTTTCTGTCGAAAAACGCAGCCTGTTTAAAAATATCCTCCAACGTTTGGTAGGCTGATCCCAGCCTAACTCACACCCTGAAACAGCGAGCCTTGGGTTTTACCGTGAAAGAGATAAAACTGGTGTTTACCGGCAGCATGGGGGCAGGCAAGACCACCGCCATCAGCGCACTGAGCGAGATTCCGGTGATCAATACCGATGTCAAAGCCTCCGATGAGGTGCAACTGCGCAAAGCGACCACCACCGTTGCCTTAGATTATGGGGAGATGACGCTCCCGGATGGTCAAAAACTGCGTCTTTACGGCACGCCGGGCCAAGAACGTTTTTCCTATATGTGGAAAATCCTGATGCAAGGCGCACTGGGCTTGATTATTTTGGTGGACAACGCCAGCCCAGAACCCTTGGCGGATTTGGATATTTATTTAACCCATTTCCGCGAATACATCGAGGTCAGCGGCGCGGTGATTGGCGTCACTCGTATGGATATGGCGGCTGAACCTGCGCTGGATGCTTATTACGCTTTTTTACAAGAAAAGCAGTTACAGTTGCCCATTTTTCCAGTGGACGTGCGGCGTCGCGAACATGTGGTGATGATGGTGCAAGCGTTGGTGGCGATGCTTGAATTCAGTTAAGCACAAGGATTTTTAAACCCATGTTATCTCATTTGGAAAAGGTTCAACTTCAACAACGTTTGCAAACCTTGATTGCAGATTGTGACGAAATTCAGGCCGCACTGGTGGTGACGGTTGACGGGCATTTGTGCGCGATGCAACAGCGTGAAAACTATCCTTTGGAACGTCTGGCCACCATGGGTAGCAGCCTGATGTCCTTGGGCGACACCATCACCGCTGAGTTGCGCTTGGGTTCGTGCAAAAACATCATTGCCGAGAACGAAGAAGGCATCGTGGCCTTTATGCACGTCAATAGCGCACTGGTGCTGGTGACTTTGACGGTACAAAAAAACGCCATGGGATTATTGATTGCCCATTCGCGCCGCTGCGCCACCGAGTTGTCAAAAACCTTGGGAACCTGAAGCACGGCCTTTCGCCGACACAGACCTGATCGAGAACTGCGCACCGTGACCCCTGATTTGCCCTTGAAAAAAATTTTGTATGTGGATGATGCCGACGAGTTACGCCTGATGGTGCGGGTAATCCTGGAACGCTTGGCCGGTTTTCAGCTAAAGCTTTGCGAGTCCGGCGAAGAAGCTCTGCGCGAAGCGGCGGCTTTTCTCCCAGACCTGATTTTACTGGATGTGTTGATGCCGGGCATGGATGGCCCACAGACTTTACAAGCCTTGCGCCGCAATCCGAGTCTGGCAAAGGTACCGGTGGTGTTTATGACCGGTCAATCCAGCGCGGTCGAGAGGCAGGCGCACTTGCAACTTGGGGCGATTGATGTGATTCCTAAGCCGTTTAATCCCGCCCAGTTAGCCGCCACGGTTGAAGCCATCTGGTCACGTTATCAGGCGGCTAAATCAAGAGGCAACGAATAGGATGGGTAGAGGCGCACCACAATGTCTGATTTTGTACAAACCTAACCGCGCCGAAACCCCTCTGGAATGATGGGTTTCGCTATGCTCTACCCATCCTACACCGTTTTGTTCCAGTCACGTCGTTTACTCCAAGCCGGTTTATTGGCGATGGCGTTGTTGACGGTGCAAACAGCGGGGCTGGTACATGCAGCGGTGCATTTATTCCACACGCCAGATCACAGTTGTGGGGTGTATCTGGCCGCCGAGCATCAGGGACACGGGCTGGTGTCCGCCATGCCGGTGCTGCCGCAGCTATTCGCCACGCCCTGTTTCAGGGTGCTGCGCTCTTCCACGATTTATCCCCCTCGTTTATTCGCCTTTCAAGCACGCGCTCCGCCCGCCTCTTCCTGATTTTTAGACTTTCTCTACACCCAGCACAGCCGCGACTCATGCGCTTAGCTCACTGGATTGTTTGATTTTTTAAGCATAATCAGGAAATTCTCATGCGTAAAACACTGACTTGTGCCCTGGCGGGCACGCTCGGGCTATTGCCCACTATCGCTTTGGGCGCAGACGACCTCAATGCCTTGCGTCAACAAATTGAACAACTGAAACAAGAATATGAAGGCCGTATCCAAAGCCTGGAACGGCGTTTGGAACAGACTGCACAGGCGCAAGCCGCGCCAACACCCACACCAAGCCTAGGTGTTCAAGCACCGGGACTCACGCCGCTGCCTTTGCATAACACTGCCAGCAATGCAGGCAATGCCTTTAATCCCGCGATGTCGATCATCTTGGACGGCGCTTATTACCATGACGACCAAGCGGGTGCGGGCGCGAGTCGGGCGGACAGTTTAGACGGCATTCACCACGCACACGCCGATGCTGGCGAAGCGACCCACGCCCATGCACATGGCGGGGTGGAACAAGGCTTTAATCTGCGTGGGGCGGAAATGGCGGTGTCGGCCAGTGTAGACCCTTATTTCGATGCGCGTGCCCAGATCGTGTTCAGTGAAGACGCGGTGGCGGTGGAAGAAGCCTATTTTCGCAGTCGCAGTCTGCCTGCGGGGTTACAACTCAAGGGCGGTAAATTTCTGTCCGGTATCGGTTATGCCAACGAACAGCACCCGCATCAATGGGATTTCACCGATCAAAATTTGGTTTACCAGGTGTTGCTCGGTGGTGAGGGTTTGAGCGATAACGGGTTGCAATTGACTTGGCTGCCCGACTGGCCGGTTTATACCCGCTTTGGCTTGGAGTTGTTCCAAGGGCGTAACGAGAAAATGGGCAGCTTGGTGAGCGAACACCACTACAGCTACGCAGGCGAGGAGCGGGCAGTGCCACTGGCCGAGGAAAAAGCCGGGCCACGTTTGTGGACGGCTTTCGCGAAATTTTCGCCCGATTTAGGCTATGACCACGCCCTGCAAGGCGGTTTGTTTTACCTGCACTCCAATCAATTGCAGGAATTACATGGCGACGATGCCAGCCTAGACGGCGACGATACCCATGCGCTGCAAGGGGAATCTTGGCTGCTGGGCACCGACTGGGTGTACAAATACGACAGCCCCGGTGCCTATGGACAAGGCGATGTGCGCTTACAGGCGGAATACCTGTACCAAGTGAAGGATCATGATTTGATTTATCACGCGGCCCGCCCGGCTGCGGTAGAAGAAATGCGCAAATTCACCGAAGATGGTTTCTATCTGCAAGGAGTCTATGGTTTTGCCCCGCGTTGGGAAGCCGGGGTGCGTTATGACGTGGTGGGTCTGACTAACCAACAGGAAGACCCAACAGGTCTGCTCGATGAATGGGATTCCTCCAGTCGTTGGGGTCTGATGTTGGCTTTCCGCCCGACCGAATACTCGGTGTTGCGCGGGCAATTCACCCGCAGCAACGACAGTCTGGAGGGTGAGACAGCACACAGCAATCAGTTCTGGTTGCAATACCAGTTGAGCTTAGGTGTGCATGGGGCACATGCGTTCTAGCGCATCGTTGTCTCTTTAATGCCGCGTGCGACTTTTTTCCGCACGCGCCCAGAAAATCAGCCTGTTTCCCGCTCCCTGAGCGGAGTCGAAGGGCGCGGGAAACAAGCCCGGCGGCGCGTTCCCTTCCCTTCGGCTCCGCTCAGGGCAAGCAACTCCGCTCAGGGAACGGAAAGTTGCACACGACGTTATTTAACAATTCCCCCTGAAGGGGGAAGTTTCAAACCAACCAGGTATTCCGATGAAAAATATCTTTTTAGTTTTAATGAGTTGTGTCGCATTTAACCTCTCGGCAGCCGAGTTGAAAGTGGTTGCCACCACCAGTGCGATGGGACTGTTGGCACGCACGGTGGGCGGTACTCAGGTCAGCGTCACGGTGTTGGCCCCACCGGATCGCGACGCCCATTTTCTCCAGGCCAAACCCACGATGATGCAAGCCTTGCGCAGCGCAGACTTATTGGTCGCGGTGGGCGCAGAACTGGAAGTCGGCTGGTTGCCGGTGGCGATAGAACGTTCGACTAACCACCAGGTACAGCCGGGACAACCGGGTTATTTCGAGGCCGCCGCACAAGTCAGCCTGCTCGACAGCGGTGGACTTGCTGACCGTGCGCTGGGTGACGTGCATCCTGGTGGCAATCCGCACCTTAGCTTAGACCCGCAGCGCATGGGCCTAGTCGCCCAAGCCTTGGCGGTGCGTTTGGGAACGCTGGACAGCGCAAATGCCCCGCAGTATCGCCTGCGTGCCCAACAGTTTGTGGATCAAGTCGCAGCACACTTGCCGCAGTGGCAAGCGCAGGTGAAAAACGCGCCAGGGGTGGTGTTGCATCACCACGACGCCGACTACTTGCTACACTTGCTCAAGGTGCCGGTGCTGGGCTACATCGAACCCGTGCCTGGGATTCCGCCAACCGCCTCACACCTGCAACAACTGGTGAACACGCTCAAGGGTAAAACCGGCGGCATTATTCGCATGTCTTTTCAACCGCCGCAAGGGGCTGATTTTCTCGCCCGTGAATTGGGCTGGCCGGTACATGCTTTGCCCTTAGACCCTCCGTTGGAGGCGGACACCCAGGCGTATTTGGAATTGATAGGACTCTGGGTTGCCGCGCTTGCACCGCAATAAGCCATGATCTTTTAATCTTTTCTCGCTGTATAACCTGACAGGTTGTTCTGCCTGTCAGGTTTTTTCACCCCGTTTTGGCCTTATAAAACCATCGTCACCAGCGGATGATGACTCAGTTCCTGATAAAGCGCATCTAGCTGCGCTTGGCTCTGCGCCTGTACCGTGACCGTGAGTGCCAGATAAGTGCCCTGCCGACTGGGACGCAGACTGATCGCGCCTTCGCGTAAATCTGGGCAATGACGCTGCACAATAACCCTGATCGTAGTCTCAAAATCAGCCTCTGCCCGCCCCAGGATTTTCACGGGAAAATCGCAGGGAAAACTCAAGGCGGTTGTTTCTGGTTCACGCATAGGGTGTCCTTGTCTTAACGAAGTGGTTGGGATAAAAAACCAGGTCGGATTGTTGAATCAGCGGATTAACAGGCTTTTACTCAGATACTTGCCTATTATACTAAAGCCTCCCCAGCCTTTTTGCACAGGCTGTGACAGCCCCACACGACCCCAAAAAAATACCCCATGCTAAGAAGGGCATGGGGCTGCTTTATAAAGGCCGATTTACACCGGCAACGGAGAAATAAAAAGGGGCTAACTATCCAGTGGAATCATCCGCCTACACACAACCGGTGGGTTTAGGCAAACCCGCATAACGCGAACCTTGTTTGGCCGGGCCGTAGGGAAATAGGCTATATAAATATTTACTATCCGCCTTGTCTTTGCCCAGTTTTTCTTTAGCAAGCTTGGTCAGCACCCGCATCGCCGGAGCGGTGCCGTTTTCCTGGTAAAACGCCCGGATCATAGTGATCACATCCCAATGCGCGGGACTTAGCGGATTATTGTCCTGCTCGGCCAGCAGTGCCGCCAGTTCTTCGCTCCACTCATCCAGGTTTGTTAAATAACCCTGTTCGTCGGTGTTGACGACCTTGCCGTGAATTTCGATTTGCATAACGCATCCTCATATGTTTAGTAAAATAGTAGGTATTTTAGCGTATAGTAAGGCCAATTTCCTAGTGTGTCAATAGGGTATTGTGGGGAAGGATATAGTCAGGGCGCTGTGCTGGTCAGTTTAATTGTTTGCAAAATAGCCACTCATCCCGTATAATTTGCGGCTTGTACAAAACGGGGTGTGGCGCAGCCTGGTAGCGCACCTGAATGGGGTTCAGGTGGTCGGAGGTTCAAATCCTCTCACCCCGACCAGAATTTGATAGAAAAATCAGCCGCTTACACAGCGGCTTTTTTTATGCCCTAACTAAGCTTTTGGGAAAATGTATAGGCTCCCGTTTTGTCACGAGGTTTGATCTAGATTTAAACACAAATTGGCTGTTTATACGGCAACCCCACCACCTCGCGGACTAACTGAGGCACCAAATAGCCCGATACTTGGGCGCGCAACTGCTGCAAGAGCTGTGTAGCCTCGGTTTCTGGCACTTCAAAATGGGCGGCTCCCGCCACGCGATCCAATAAATGCAGATAATAGGGCGCAACCTGTGCGCTGATCAGCACTTCACTGAGATCGGCCAGCGCGGTCACGCTGTCATTCACCCCCCGTAACAACACGCTTTGGTTATAGAGCAGGATACCGGCAGCACTCAGCGTGCGCAGGGCATGTTGCACTTCTGCGTCGATCTCATTGGCATGATTGGCGTGGATCACCAGCAGGGTTTGCAAGCGCGTGCTGGTCAATACTTTAAGACAGGCCACAGTGATCCGAGTTGGCAACACCACCGGCACTCGACTGTGCAAGCGTATCCGCCGCAAGTGGGGAATCGTTGCCAGTGCGTTGATCCAGTCTCCTAGTCGTTCATCGCTCAGCGTCAAGGGATCGCCACCGCTGAAAATCACCTCATGAAGCGAACTGTCGGCACGCAGTAACTCTAGCTTGTCGGCAAAGTCAGCGGGGCGAGCGGTGTCGTAGGGATAATGGCGGCGAAAACAATAGCGGCAATGAATCGCACAGGCCCCCGTGGTCACTAGCAGCACTCGCCCTGGGTATTTGTGCAATAAACCGGGTTGGCGCTGGCTGTTTAACTCGTCTAAGGGGTCTCGCTCAAAGCCCGGTACGCGCAGATTTTCTGCGGCCAACGGCAGCACTTGGCGCAACAGCGGATCGTGTATATCACCTTTACGCATCCTTGCCACGTAGGCACGCGGCACCCGTAGCGGAAAATCCGGATCAAGATTCAGGGGCAATGTGAGTTTGTCTAGTGCTAACAAATGCAGCAGTTCTTGCGGGCGGCGCACGGCATCGCGCAAGGCTTGCGCCCACAGCGGTGACTGCGCAGGCGATGTGGAAACAAGCTGCACACTCAAAGGCTTTCGCGGTATCATAGCGGGTTTTAGCATCCAGGCGGGCCGAAGCAAATCGGCCATTTTAGCATTGATCAGTGATAACCTGGCGGGTTTCCGGCACTGGCACCCAATAGGCAAGGATATTAGGAATTTATGGCGACTTTCAGCACCAACGACTTTAAAACCGGCTTAAAAATCATGTTCGACGGCGATCCGCAGGCGATAGTCGAAAATGAATTTGTGAAACCCGGCAAAGGCCAGGCATTTAGCCGCGTCAAATTACGCAACCTGAAGACCGGACGGGTGGTAGAGCGCACCTTTAAGTCCGGCGACACTGCCGAAGCCGCTGACGTGGTTGACATGGAAATGCAGTATCTTTACAACGATGGGGAATTCTGGCATTTCATGGTGCCAGAAACCTTTGAACAATATGCAGCCACTGAAACGGCGATGAGCGAAGCAGCTAAGTGGCTGAAAGGTCAGGAAACTTGCATCGTGACTTTGTGGAATAACGTCCCGCTGAACATCGCTCCACCCAACTTTGTCACCTTGAGTATTACCGAAACCGATCCTGGGATGCGCGGCGACACCGCCAGCGGTGGCGGCAAACCCGCGACTTTGGAAACCGGCGCGGTGGTGCGGGTGCCCTTATTCTTAAATGTTGGCGATCTGATCAAGGCCGATACCCGTAGCGGTGAATACGTGTCTCGCGCTAAGGAAGAATAAACTGCCGGTCATGCAAAGGACTGCCAGTGCTTCAATCACTGGCAGTCCTGGTGGGTTTATCCTAGAAACGGTGCGAGTACATCAGACTCCAGTTATATTGCGAATGACCCACAGTCATTGAGCCATCAGCCGTGGTTTGATCGACTTTGAATGCATAAGTCATCTCAAAATTGAGCGCTTGATGGGCACTGAGTTCATAACCCGCGCCAAGGCTTAAATGGTTGCGAATAATGGCTGGGAATAAGAAGCTGAGCGTGGAATCTGGCACTGGGTTTTTAGATAAATTAACCCCGGCACGCAAGGTGAGCTGGTCGGTGTATTTATAAGCCGCGCCCAAGCTAAAGACGGTTTGATTGCTCCAATTTTGATAGAGACGCGCATTTAAATCGGCTCCAATAAACGGCCCGTTATTGGGATTGCTGTCAGCCACGAATAACATATCCATGTTCTTCATGACATCCTGCCAGCCGATGTATTTGATGTCGCCCACCAGTTGCAACACATTGCTGGGTTTATAGGAAAAGCCAATACCGAATAAATCCGGCCATTGGAAATCAATGACGGAGATTTTGCCGCTGATGGCTTGTACGCCCTGGCCAGTTTGCATACTCAAGGTGGCTTTGCTGGTTTCCAAGTCCGACATATGGGTAGCGCTGTGATAAGTCAGCCCCATCGCCAACTCAGGCGACATTTGATACACCAAGCCCAATTTGCCCGCCGCACCGCCACCAGAAGCCGCACCGGAAAACTTGCTGCCATTGGAAAAATCAAAGCGTGCCCACTGGGGATTAATCCCCATTTGCTGCATCCCCATCGCCAGACTGCCGCCTGCTTCGCCCATCGCTGGCACATCCATGCCTGCACCGCGCTGCATCATCGCACCTAGGCTTGAGCCAGGAATCGCCATTTTGAGATCCAGCCCGGCCCACACATACTCTAAAGTGCCGCCCACGCTCAGTTGGGGATTGATCTGGTAAGTCAGTGGCAACAAGACACTGCCGACGCTGAGCTCAGAACGCACTTCTTGACCAGAACCCAAGGTTAATGGCGAATTGGCGGCATACTCAGTACCCATACCACCTTGTGAAAACACGCCCAGGCCATAACCCCAAGGGCCGCGTTTTTCGATCCAACCGATAGCCGGCATCCAATAGCTGGTGCCGTCGGAATCGGTACTCATAGATTGGCCCGGCATATTCACCGTGGTGGTGACATTGGGACCTAAATAACCAATCGCCGCATCTATCTGGTCGCCTTCTGGCATCAGACCCAGCGTGGCTGGGTTATTCATCATCCCTGCCGTGCCGTTGTCATAAGCCATGGACGCACCGCCCATCCCCTTGGCGATGGGGCCGTAGCCCTCCAAAACCATCCCATTAGTGGCCGTTGCCATCTGGGTATATCCACTCAGTGCCGCAGACACGGCGAGACTGAGGCTCAGTCGATGTACTAATTTCATAGCTCTCCTCCATCCTTCTATATATACGAACATGACAAAAACTTAATCTTACTAAGAAAGTACGGCAGTAAGCTATAAAATAAAAAAATTTAATGGGGCAAGTCTGAAAACTGGCTAAAAACCCTAAAATAGGGCGCTATTTAAATCAGTGGGATGTGCCACTTAACCCCACAAAACCTGACAGGATTAAACCATGCACGCACCGCCTTTGTTTGTGACAGGCACAGACACCGACATCGGGAAAACCCGCTATAGCTTGGCTTTATTGCGTGAATTACAACAGGGTGGGCGCGCCGTGGCGGCGATGAAACCGGTAGCCAGCGGCTGCGTGGCTACGCCGCTGGGCTTGCGTAATGCCGATGCCACGCAATTGCGGCGTCAGGCCGGATTAGCCGTGCCTTATGCGTGGGTGAATCCCTATGCTTTTGCACCGCCAATAGCGCCCCATTTGGCAGCAGCGCAACAGGGGCAACAGATTGTTTTAACCGTGCTGATCGACGCTTATCGGCAGTTGAGTCAACAAGCCAGCCAAGTCGTGATCGAGGGCGTGGGTGGTTGGCGAGTGCCGTTTAACCAGCGCGAAGGGCAGCCAGAGCTGGTGCGTGCGGTGGGGGCGGAAGTGATTTTGGTGGTGGGCTTGAAACTCGGTTGTATCAATCACGCGCTGCTCACCGCCGAGGCGATTAGCCGGGATGGCTGTCGTTTACGGGGTTGGGTGGCAAACCGTTGCGAGCCTGGCTTTGCCAGCGGCGGCGTTATCGACACGTTATGCCAACACTTGGCAGCGCCGTTGTTGGGGATTATGCCGTACTGGCAAAGCTTGGATTGATACCGCCTGTTATAGAGTAAGCTGCTAGAAATAAAGCCTTTTTAACCACAGACAGTTTGATTCTGGTGATTTTACCCAGTTAGACCGAAACCCTGTCTCAAGACACCATCGCCTGGGTTTTATCCCACCACAGGATTAAGCCCTGCGCATTGAGCGCCAAATCGGGTGCCAGCAAGTCGTGGCAGACAGCAGCGCTGAGGCTCACTCCATGCGTTTGGAGCCTGGCCCACAGGGTTTCAAACAGACGCTGCGTCAACACCGCTTGACGCTGCTCAGGCTCAACGTGGGCGGTTTCGCGGGCTAAACCGACAAAACTGTCGATGAGCAGATGGAGATCATCGGCCAAGCGCACCAGATCACGAATTTCGCCATAATGGGTCAGGTAGATTTTTTCGGGGGCGTAGTCCATCAGGCGCTTAATCGAGGCGTGGAGTGCGCCGGGATCAAATTGCACGGGCGTGGTGGTGGGGAAAATAAAAGTGCCTTGGGCGGTGTCAAATTCGCGGTAAGACAGGCCGAAGGTGTCACCGGTAAAAATGCTGCGGTGTTCCTCATCGACCACACAAAAATGGTGTTTGGCATGTCCGGGGGTGTCGATAAACAGCAGACGGCGCTGGCCGAGTTCCAATTCGTATTCATCGGTGGCTTGAATCACCCGCTCTGCGGGCACTGGCGGAATTTCGCCATACAAGGCTTGGGTTTTAGCCGCGCCATACACTTCAATCGTTCCTTCCAGTAAACGAGCGGGGTCGATCAGGTGACGGGCACCGCGTGGGTGAACCACCAGTTGCGCGTTTGGGAGTAATTGCATCAAGCGCCCCGCACCGCCCGCGTGGTCGAGATGGACATGCGTGACAATCACATAGTCCACGGCGGTGGTGGCGATGCCTTTGTCTGCCAGCACGCTGAGCAAGCGCGGCACGCTGTGGGTGGTGCCTGCGTCAATGAAAGCGGCGCGGCCTGCGTCGATAACCAGATGACTGGCGACCATGCGCGGGCGGTGGTAGCCCGTGTCGATGGTGGTGACTCCCTCTTCGCAGTCTTCAAAAAAGTGCTTATCTATCATGCAGCCTCGGCGGGTAATGCGGATGTGATTGAGAAAATCCGGGGGTTAAAGAGATGACGATAAGTTTACCAGTTTCACCGACACTGTTGCCGGTTTTGCTGGGGTTTTTATCGGGCATTTTAGCGCATTATTGGCGGTTTCAATCCTGTAGAGCCGCATGTTGATTGGCATACGCGAGGCAACTAGAGATGGGTATGCGGCTTGCATAGAGCTGGGAAAGCGCTGGGTGGTATCGGTTGATGCTGATGTTCAAACCTGGCTATCCCTCTCACATCCTTAAGGTGCAATCATGGCCGTTGTGCAAATTGCTTTCTTTCACCGCACGGCAACAGGTGGTTTTCACGACACCGCCGGGCATCGGTTTGGCGGTTTTTCTAAGCAGTTAAGACACCTGGTGTTGCCAGAAGCACTGTGCTGGGAATCCGCTGAGGATGTGATCCTGCATTGGGGCGATCCGGCCTGTTGCGCGGATGCGCCCGCACTGGCCGCCGCCAGTTTGGCAGGACGGGGAGTCGCCTTGTTTGGGCGCAGTTGGATTCATTATCACCGACCCACCCATCACCTCAGTCTGGCGGTGGATCGTTTGGGCTTGTATCCGATTTTACTGTGTCAGCAAGCGCAAGTGACTTATCTGGCCAGCGATGCGCTGGCGATGGCGCAATTGCTGGGCCGACAAGCCTTGCCCGATGGACAGGCGTTGTTGGAGTTATTGGCTTACGGGCAATTACTCAGCGAGCAAAGCAGTCTGCGCGGGGTGCGCCATTTACACGCCGCCACGTTGTGCGACATCAATGCCAGCGGGGCTTATCGTGTCCAACATGCCGCGCCTTACCAATTGCCCACTCAAGCCAGCAGCGAATCCCAGGCGATAGAATCCCTGGTGAGTGCCGTGGATCAACGCCTGTGCCAAGACCCAGACGCACTGTTGCCGGTGTCGGGCGGATTGGATTCACGCTTGTTACTCGCCGCTGCTTTAGCGGGCGGTCATCATCCCCGTTTACTCAGTTATGGGCGGCCTGGCAGCGTGGATTTGGGGATTGCACGGCAACTGGCTGGTGTGGCTGACAGTGAGATTTACACCGGTTTATTGACGCCGCAGCAATTCAGTAGCGCCCGCCAAGTCACCGCCCAATTGGGCGGGGGTGAAGTACCCTTGCATCATGCTCATGCTTTGGTCTGTTCTGACTTAGTGACGCGCACCCGGGGCACTACGCTGATCAGCAGCATCGGTGCAGAAATTTTTCGCGCCCCTTATCATCACGGCCTTAAAGACGGCGAGTTGCATCCAGGCAGTTTGCGCCAGGATTTGTCTTATGCCGCTGGGCGTTACGCCCGCGACAACTACGGCACCACGTTACAGCCCTTTATTGAGGCGTTTCCAAAGCTGCATGATTATCTCGAAGAACGTTTGTATCTGCGTTTGAGCGTGTATCAAGCCAATGCGGTCAGCGCCGACCATTATCTGGATGCCGTGTATCTGGGAGAACAGGTGCGTCGCTTCGCGGTCGCCCGTCAACAGGTGTTAGCACGGGATTATGCCCGCTCTAATCCGTTCATGGATGACAGCGTGATCAGGGCATTTGCGGGATTACCCTTAGCCGTTCGCGTCGGCGGACAGTTTTATCGGCGAGCCATTGCGACCTTGTGTCCCGCGCTGGCGGAGATTCCTTGGGGCGAAAACCTGCGCTCTTGGCAAGAAGGGCTGCATTGGCACGAAGAGTACGCAGTGCTGGCCGGTTGGCTGGATCGGCGTCCACCCGCCGCCGATGCCAATTTCGACAGCGAAGACGGTGCTTGGTTGAAAGCCGTGATGGATGATTTTATGCCGTTACAACAAGCGCTCAGCGATGTGGGTCTGAGTGAAGCTGAGATTCAAAACGGCGTGAGTCATCTGCTGTCTAGCAACAGCCCGGCTAAACGTCTGCATGTGCTGGGCACCTTGGCGGCCTACAGCGGCTGGAGTCGTCACTTGAATAACCAGCAAACGGCTCAAGCCGCTTAAGACACCGCAAAAAAATAACTCGGCCTCTTCTGTGTCTGGCGCATGAATCCGGTATAATCCCAGGCCATGTTCAAACCTCTGCCTCTTTATATCGGCCTGCGTTATACCCGCGCTAAGCGCCGCAACCACTTTGTCTCGCTGAACTCCCTATTTTCCGTGCTGGGCATCGCCATCGGCGTCACTGCCTTGATCACCGTCCTCTCGGTGATGAACGGATTTCAAAAGGAGTTGCGAGATCGGATGCTGGGCATGACCCCGCATATTATGCTGTTCAGTGCCGAAGACGGCATGACCGACTGGCAAACACTCAGCGACTCCATGCGCCAACAACCCCAGGTGATCGGGGTTGCGCCCTATGTGCAGGGCCAGGCGATGGTGACTTTCGGCAAAGCCGTTTATGGCACGGTGTTTCGCGGCCTGGAACCAGCCCTTGAACCCCAAGTGTCACAAGTACAAGAAAAAATGCTCAGCGGCAATCCGCAAGACTTGTCGCCCGGTGCATTCAATGTGCTGATCGGTAAAGAACTGGCCTTTGCCCTGGGAGCCGCCGTCGGCGATAAGGTCACGCTGGTGGTGCCACAGGCCAACGTCACCCCAGTCGGCGTGCTGCCGCGTATGAAACGGATGACGGTGGCTGGCATCTTTGAAATGGGCGTACATGAATTCGACAGCGGTTTGGTGCTGATGAATCTGGACGATGCCGCCCGCCTGTTGCGTCTGCCTGAGGGGGCGGTCAGTGGTTTGAATATCAAACTCGACGACATGTTTGCTGCACCCAAAGTCACCCGCAACTTCTCCCAGCAATTGCCGCCAGGGTACTATTTACAAGATTGGACTTACCGCCACGCCAATTTTTTCCGCGCCGTTAAAATGGAAAAACTGGTGATGTCGATCATTCTCGGTATGATCGTCGCTGTCGCTGCGTTTAACATCGTCTCCACGTTGGTGATGGTGGTCACTGACAAACAAGCCGACATCGCGATTCTGCGCACTTTAGGCGCGACACCCTACACCATCATGGCGATTTTTGTGGTGCAAGGCATGATTATCGGCTTGATGGGATTGGCCTTGGGTCTGATTGGCGGCATCAGTCTCGCCCTCAATATTGAAACACTCGTGCCTTTTATCGAACGCACTTTCAACATGCAGATTCTGGATTCCTCGGTGTATTACATCACCGATTTGCCCTCGGATATGCACTGGAGCGATGTGTTCTGGATCGGCATTTCCTCGCTGCTGGTGAGCTTCCTCGCAACCTTGCCGCCCGCTTGGCGCGCCGCCCGCACCCAACCCGCCGAGGCTTTGCGTTATGAGTGAACTGGTAATTGCCGCCACTGGCGTACAGAAAAGCTTCAATGAAGGCGATTTGTCGGTCACTGTCCTGAGCGGGATTGATTTAACCGTGGCCACTGGCGAACGGATTGCCATAGTCGGCTCCTCTGGCTCCGGGAAAAGTACCCTGCTGCATCTCCTGGGCGGACTCGACGATCCCACGCAAGGCGAAATCCGCATTGCTGGGCGAGTGATCCATCATATGAAACCGGCTGAACGTGGCTTGTGGCGCAATAAAACCCTGGGTTTTATCTACCAGTTTCACCATTTGCTGCCAGAGTTCACCGCCCTGGAAAATGTCTGTATGCCGTTGCTGATTCGCGGTTTGTCGCCCCAAGCGGCCACCGACAAAGCCACGGTTATTTTAGAAAAAGTCGGCTTAGGCCCGCGTCTGCAACATAAACCCGGCGAATTGTCCGGCGGCGAACGCCAACGGGCCGCCGTGGCCCGCGCCCTAGTCACGGAACCCGCCTGCGTCCTGGCCGATGAACCCACCGGCAATTTAGATCGCCGCACCGCCGATCAAGTCTACGAAACCATGCTCGCTCTCAACGCTGCAATCGGCACCAGCCTGGTCGTCGTGACTCACGATGAAACCTTGGCCGCCCGCATGGATCGCGTGCTGCATTTACGTGACGGACACTTGGTAGAAGCTGGCGCGTGAGGGCAGAGGTTGATGCCTGCTGTTCCTTGCGGTGGTGTCGTTGGGTGCCGTCTTGGCTGAATCTAGTCCTGTTTTCCGTTGCATTGCGCCTTTTCCAATTCGCATCGTCCAAGCGCCGCCGTTCAGACCACGGCTAAGTCTATTTTTACCCGTTACTTCAAACCGCTCCAGCGCTACTCAAAGACCCGCTGTGCTGTAAACATAAGCATGGCGTTTCAGGGTGGGGCCGTCAGCCGCAATGGATTGGTCTGGAAAAATAGGGTATAAAAACGTTTTTAACAGGGGTTTTTCTTGACTCTTGCAGTCGAGAATGGCCGGGCTAATACACCACCGGTGTTGATTTTATTATGGAAGTCATTCGCAGTCTGGTTCAGTTGCGCCCTCATCATCAGCCTTGTGTGGCGACTATCGGTAATTTTGATGGCGTACATCGCGGCCACCAATGTGTGTTTGAACAACTGATTGAAAAAGCTGCTGCACAGGGCCTGCCCTCGGTGGTGATCAGTTTTGAACCACAACCCCATGAATTTTTTGCCAGAACCCTGGCCCCGCCCCGCTTGACCCGATTGCGTGAGAAAGTCTTAGCACTGCGCCGTTTTCCAATAGATCGTTTATTGTGCCTGCGATTTAACCAAGCTTTAGCCAGTTGGTCGGCAGCGGCGTTTATTGAGCGGGTCTTGGTGAACGGGCTGGGGGTGCGGTATTTGATTGTGGGCGATGACTTTCGGTTTGGGCGCGGGCGCACCGGAGATTATGCGAGTTTACAAGCAGCAGGCAGGCAATACGGCTTTGAAGTCACCAATACCCCGACTTTTTTACTGGAAGGCCAGCGCGTCAGCAGCACCCGGGTGCGGGCGGCCTTGAATGCGGGCGATATGGCAGAAGCCGCCCGGTTGTTGGGACGCCCTTATACCTTGTGTGGCAGAGTCGCACACGGGGCACGCTTGGGGCGGCAACTGGGATTTCCCACGGCAAACATTCAATTACATCGCCAGTCTGCGCCGTTGCTGGGGGTGTTTGCAGTACAAGTGCGCGGGCTGGCAGCGCAACCCTGGCCGGGGGTGGCGAATTTGGGGATGCGCCCCACCGTGGCGGGCGGCGAGGCCCGCCCGTTACTCGAAGTCCACTTATTCGGTTTTAATCGCGATATTTACGGTAAACAGCTGGAAGTCGAGTTTTTATCGCGTTTACGCGAAGAACGTAAATTTGCGTCCTTCGACGCACTGCGTCACCAGATTGCAGCCGATGCCGCACAGGCCAGACAAGTGCTGGGCGTGTCCTGAGCCAAGTCACGCCACGGCTATAAAAAACCCTGAAAAGCAGTTATGCTAAGGCAGTTGTGCTACGGCAAGAGAGATTCTGTCAAACTTGATAGTTTCACGTTCAAGATAACAATGCAGCGAGGCCGCCATGTCAGAAAGTTCATTGCAAGTCGTTAAACGTCTGGAAAACCTGGAAAAACACCTACAAGAGGAACATCCCGACAATCCAACCTTAGCGCGTGCGGTACAAAGTTTTCGCAAACTGGATGAAGTCGCTTACAGTCTCGGTATTTTTACCAAAAATCAATCTTATGCGACGCGGGTGTCCTGGTGGCCGATGATTGCGATCATGGGCACTTTTTCGGCAGGTAAATCGACTTTTATCAATTCTTATCTCAAACAGTCTATTCAGCGCACAGGCACCCAAGCTGTCGATGATAAATTCACCGTCATTTGTTACAGCAGCCAGGCCGAAACCAAAGTGTTGCCAGGGGTTGCATTGGATGCCGATCCGCGTTTTCCGTTCTTCCAAATCAGCCGCAGCATTGCTGAGATCGCCCAAACCGGTCAGCAACGCATCGACACTTATTTGCAGTTAAAAACCTGCCCCAGTGAAGAAATACGCGGCAAAATCCTCATCGACTCCCCCGGTTTTGATGCCGACAGTCAACGTGCTTCGACCTTGCGTTTGACCCAACACATCATTGACCTGGCCGATTTGGTGATGGTGTTCTTTGATGCGCGTCACCCAGAACCCGGGGCGATGCAAGACACCTTAGAAAATCTGGTGTCGCGTACTATTGATCGCGCCGATTCTAATAAGTTCTTGTTTATTTTGAATCAAATCGATGTGACTGCCAAAGAAGACAATCCCGAAGAAGTGGTGGCAGCGTGGCAACGTGCTTTGGCCCAGGCGGGCTTGACGGCGGGACGGTTTTACCGGATTTACAATCCGGATGCGGCGATCCCGATCACCAATGAAACGGTCAGAACCCGCTACGAAGCCAAACGGGCTGAAGACATGCGCGAAATTGAAACCCGCATGTCGCAAGTGGAAGTCGAACGGGCTTACCGAATCATCGGTGCTTTAGAGCAAACCGCTAAAAACATTGAAGATGTAATCGTGCCTAAACTCAGCGAGATGATTGCGCGCTGGAAAAAACGGGTGCTGATGACCGAAGCCATCTCGCTAGGCAGCGTATTGGGGTTCACTTTGATTGCCCTAGCCGCCACCGGCACGCTGGATATGTTGGGCGGTTTGGTGGGTCATCTGTTGAGTTTTGGGCCGTTGGCCATCGCTTCTTGGGTGCTGATTGTCGGCGGTTTGGGCTATGTGCATTTCAGTGTGCGGAAAATGGCTGCCCGCCGCGTGTTACACGATATGCGGGTTGAGATGGGGCATGATTCAGACTTGGCAGAGCAATATCATCGTGCTTTCAAAAAATGCACGGCGGCTTATCGCCCGATGTTTCTAAGCAATCCCGCAGGCTGGGGCGGTCATGCCCGGCATTTGCTGGACGTGGTGCGTGGCGAAGCCAACGAGTATGTGCAAGCACTCAACGACCGCTTCACCAATCCCTCCGGGCGTAGCGCTAAGAAATAACTGCAACCACACCCTGGTAGACGCGATTGAGTCACCCTTACGTTTACCAGGCTTTCACCGTATCCCTTCTCATTTCTCTAGTGCTGTCAGTGAGTTGCCCATGCGCCTAGTCATCAGCCTCTGCTTGTTGCTTGCGTTGTTAGCAACAGGCATCCCTTATTTTATGGGGCAACAAGTGGAGCAGCGCTGGCAAGCACTGGACGCAGGAGCCACGCCCGCCGCCGCCCACGCTGTGCAACTGCAAGAGAGCCAACACCAACGAGGCTGGTGGTCTTCGGCGCATCAAGCGGTGCTGATGTTGACTGCGTTGCCAGGACAGTTCCAACTCCAGCAAAACCTAAAACATGGCATCTGGCCGTTGTGGGCACCACAGATCGAGACCCGTTTAACCCCTGATGCGGCAGCGGCGGCTCACTTGGCGCACTGGCTGGACGCGGTGGGCACCTTGCACATTCTCACCACCGTGCGTGCCAACACCCAGTTTGATTCTGAGCTGGTGTGGGCGGCGGGCAATTCAGACGCCCCGCCCCGTCTCACTGGACAACTACAGGTCGATCCCCTGCGCACGCGCAGCCAGGGACAATTCCAGTTGTCCCAGATGCAGTGGCCGTCCAAGCTTGCGCTGCAACAACTGGGTTTGGATTTTAAGCTGGCACAACAAGACGAGGGGCTGGATGGCGACTGGACGTTCCGCGTGGCTCAAGCCCACTGGCAATTGCCGCCGTTACCCAGCTTAAGCGCCACAGACTGGCAGCAACAGGGGCAGTTACAGCAGCGAGATCGGCTATTGACCGTCGATTGGCAACTGTCAGGCAAACAATGGCAGTTAAGTGACCTTCAGGGCAGCGTACAGGTGCAACTACACAGTGCCCAGTTAGACCTGGGGGTGTTGCAAAAATTACTGGCGCTCTTGCAAGTACCCGCCCGACAACGCGAGTACCAACTGCCATTATTGTTCTTGCAAGAGGGTACGCGATTTTTACAACAAGCACCGCTGTTAAAGCTAAATCAGTTCAAGGTGTCCAGTAATTTTGGGGACTTCTCCTTGCGCTTGCAGGCACAAGCGAGCGCCGCAGCCGACGGGACTGCACCGAATTTCTTTCAATTGTTGCAAGCAGCCAACGTCACTGGCGAGGTGAGCGTGGCAGAACCATTGTGGCAGCGGTTGCTGGCAATCCACCTGTATGCCAGCGCACAAGCACCCAGCGAGGCGGCAGCCGACGAACTGGCTGCCGCGCAACTGGCACCGATCTGGGCCGCATTGCAACAGCAGGGCTATCTACGGCGGGTGAATGATAACTGGCAGGCCAGCTTTACCTGGACAGCGGGGCATTGGCTAATCAACCAACGCCCTTGGCCGCCGACATCGCCTTAGACGCTGGTCTTGGCGAGACTGCGACGGCGAAAAATATCGACCCGCGCTGGGGGCAGGTTATGCCAAATGATGTGAGACGCTACCCGGATAAAGTGCTTGTGCTGATGTTCAAACGCCCGGCCACTCAAATCGTAAGTGAACTGAATTAACAGGCCGTTGTGATCAAGCAATTCGTCAATTTGCTGCACGATGCCGCGCACACAATGATGCGGTAAGGAACGCAGCGGCAAGCTGGACACCACTGCGCTGACTTTTTTCGGAGATTTACCCAGTAAATTTTTCAAGTGCATCGCATCCCCTTCGATGACTTGTAACTGCGGGAAGCGGTGACGTAAATGTGCCGCCAACGCGGTGGAGCGTTCCACACTGACGATCCGTTCCGGGGCGATGCCGTGTGCCAACAACGCGGCGGTGACCGTGCCCGTACCGCCGCCCAATTCGATCACCAAACCGTCTTCCTCACAATTCAGCGGCGCAGCCATCGCCCGTGCCAAGCGCGGCGAACTGGGACAGGCCGCCCCAATTGAGCGTGGATCGGACAGCATTTCTTTGGCAAACAAAGCCCAAGAATAGCCCGCGCCCGACTGTACTTGTTTATTTCGTGCCTGCCGATGATTGTGTAAATGTTGTTTGAGCGCGTTAAAACCTGACCAATGCGCCATACGGCTGCGGCTACTGCCCGCTGATACTTCCTCACTGCTAACCAGTTTGGCGACCGATTGACGAACCCGAGACCAGGAACTGACAATTTTCTTTTTTAACATCGTATTTCTCCGTGATGACATGCCGCGTACCAGACCAATCTGGCGGCGTTGCCGTCTTGTCTTTGCAATGTGGTCAGCGCCACCATCCTAAACGCCAGGAACAGCGGGCCGAGTCCGCATTGACCTGCCTTGCCAGCTTCACCGAACACGGTGCAGATGCGTTATAATAGAACTTCTCGTATAGTGCAGGAAGCCCGCCACTGCTGGCTTGCTGTCGGATGTGGTCATCGACAATTAAATAACAAGCACTTAAACGCAAAACCCCACCACCAAAACTGGCTTAACACCCCGTGTTGTTGAGCAGTTTGCTTTCAACCGTTATTTCCTTTAACACACTGAACGCAACGCCCTGATAACGGGTCAGGTTGAATAGCGCTCGGAATTCTTTAATCATGAATGCTTGGGATATTTTACGGGGCTTGGCCTTGGCTGTGCTGATTGGCGCACTGGCAGCGCGTAAACACAGAAGCGGCTGGGAATGGGGGCTGGTCAGTTTGCCACCTGCGGTGGTGTTTGGGGTGGATTTTAGTCTGCTGGTGTTACTGCTGCTGTGGTGGATTAAGCCCCTGTGTCCGCAGTGTCAACAGCCTGTTTCCGCTGCCGCACGCCAACAGCGCTGCTGCGCCGCATGCGGCTATCGAGGTCGTTTGGCGTTGATTGACCGCCAAGATTTACGCGATTTCTGGTCAATCTGGATTCTACGCCGGGGCCGTCCTAGTCCTAAAAGCAGTCGGCGCGCACGGCGTAGTTCTTGAAAACAGCCAGATGCCCTCTTCTTACCTGCCATCCGCGCATTCAAATATGCATGAATTCGGTGAGGAGGGTTTTGGCAATAAAGCCCATCATCCCTAAGCCCAGCACCAAAAACAGCGCAATATAGCCATATTTTCCCGCTTTGGACTGCTTGGCCAAATCGTAAATAATAAAAAACATATACAACACCAGTGAGCTGACGCCCACGGTCACTGAAATATTCTCAAACTCAGCCAAAGTCATCGGGTACTGCCTCGCATAGATAGACGTGGATAGGGTTGGGCAAGCATAGCCTAATAGGCTAGAAAAACAAGCGCTGGCCAGTCCTCCAGTCTATTCCTGGCTTGTTCCAAGCCGGTTTCCTCTCCTTCGCCGACGGCTTCCCTAATCCTCCTCCGTGTTGAGTTGCAACGCTGGACTTTCGGTGTTTGCGCATCCTGCGTCACAGAGGCACCTCCAAGCCTTGTGCTTGGTATTTTTCGATGCCCAAAAACCTATGGTGTCAATAGGGTCTCCATCGGCAAACTCCCTGTTTTAGAGCGAGATTTTACCCTCAGCAAATCTGTGGTATCTTTCATACAACTGTTGTTGCTGTCTCTTTTCCGTCACATTATTGTTGCTTTCGTGACTATATTCACTTATGCTTATAAATGACAGCGGTGTTCATACGCCCAATTGCGGCGCTGTGTAAACCAAGTTTTATTATTAATAATAGAAAGTTATCGAGGAAGGAGCAGGGGGAGGCTAGGATGTATCACTGTCGTCAATCACGAAGGAGAAAAATCTATGCCCAGACCAAGCATTACCATTTCATGGTTTATTTTGCTCACTGTGTCATGCCTGAGTAGCGCAAGTTTCGCGGCGACCAAGGCCGAGAAAAAAGCCACCCGCCAGTTGTATGTGATGGCGGATAAGGCCGCCGAAAAACATGGACTGAATCCGCATTTGTTCCGTGCCTTGGTCAAGCACGAATCGACCTGGAAAATCAATGCAGTCTCGCCGATGGGTGCGATAGGTTTAACCCAGTTGATGCCTGCTACCGCAAAGGCGGTGTGCGGGATCGAAGCGGATGAGTTGTACGAGGCACAAAAAAACCTCAATTGCGGTGCCAAGTATTTTTCCCGACAACTGAAGCAATTTGGAACGGTGGAAATGGCGCTTTGTGCGTATAACGCAGGACCTGGACTGATTCAAAAACTGGGGCGTTGTCCTAATATCAAGGTCACTAAACGCTATGTGAATACGATTAAGACCAGTTGGCGGGACAGTCTTTGGAACAGTGTGTGGTTGTTGAAGGATTGGGACTTAAATAGTACGCAGGTTTTAGACAGGAAAAAATCCTAAAACCGCATAGATTTACAGAAAAGGCTTGCGCTCAGGGAATGGGCCAAGGGCTTGTAAACAAACCCTCAAGCAAACAAGCCGCGAACCTTTTCTGCAAGTTTATGGTTGTGCAGGAGGCACCGACTCGGCAAAGAGTGTCGATTGGTGTGTTGCATAGAATTGTAAGCTTTTCTGCACTGCCTTAACCACGGCGCGTGGCGTGATGGTGGCCCCAGTGAACTGGTCAAATACCCCACCATCTCGTTTCACCCGCCAGCCCGCCTCCGCTGGATTCTGTAGCGAACGATCCGTAAAGCCATAGATCCAAGGCGAGCGTTTTTCTTCAATCGCGTCACCCAGCCCCGGCGTTTCCTGGTGGCTGATGACGCGCACCCCCAGTAACTGTCCGTTTTCGCGTATCCCCACCAACAGGCGAATTTTGCCGCTGTAACCGTCCGGTGCCACCGGCATGAACACCACAGCCAAAGGCTTGCCTTGCTGGCGAGCGCGATAGAAAGTGACGGCTTCCTGACTCCCCAACAAATTCGGATTAACCACGGTCAAGGTGTCATTCAGCAAATCGTTGTCATAACTGCCTGGCGGCAATAAGGCATTGATTTGACGCAACAAGGCCATTCTTTCGTTGTGGGCAATCCGATCTTGGGTGCTGAGAAAACTCAGCGCCACCAAGCCCGTGCCAGCCACTGCAAAGCTCAGCAAAATCAGCCCCATGCGTAACATATGGCGATATAGCGTGGGGGATGTATCCAACGGACTAGAGACCAGAACAGTCATGTCAGCGACTCTTTAGGACAAAGGAAGGGAATGGCTCAATTGCGTTGCCGTTCTGATGCGCTGCCGAGATTCTCGGTGCCAAAAAACGGCGGGCGGGTGTAATAGTCAATCATCGGCGCAGCCATATTCATCAATAAGATAGAAAAAGCCACGCCGTCTGGATAACTACCCCAGGTGCGAATCACGAACAGCAACACGCCGATACCGGCCCCATAAACCAGTTTGCCCCGCCGCGAGGTCGCCGCCGTGACCGGATCGGTGGCAATAAAAAAAGCACACAAAAAAGCCGCACCGCTGGTCAAATGAAACAAAGCTGACGGGTATTTATCGGCATCCACGATATTAAACAGGGTAGCCAACAACGCCAAACTACCCAACATCGTCACCGGAATCTGCCAGCCGATCACGCGCCGATAAATCAACCACAACCCACCCAATAAATACAGTAACGAAATCAATTCCCAGCCCTTGGCCCCAAAGCGTCCAAACAGCGAGATTTGCCGAATCTCCGACAAGGTAAAGGCGAGACCCAATTGGGTTTTAATGTGATCCAACACGGTGGCTCCGCTGAGCGCATCAATACCCTGCCCGCTCAAATTATGTCGGTAAAACACCAAGGAAAAACTGTCCAGCGGCCCCAAATAATAACCACTGAGACTGGCAGGCAGCGGCCAATGAGTCATTTCCCGAGGAAAGGCGATCAACAGCACCGCAAAGCCGACCATCGCCGGATTGAAGCTGTTATAACCCAAGCCGCCGTAGAGGTGTTTGGCAAAAATCATCGCAAAGCCTATCCCGACCACCGTCACCCACCAAGGAGCCAATGGCGGAATCGCCAACACCAGCAGCCAAGCCGTCACCAGCGCGCTGCCATCAGTCAAAGAGGGACGCAACGGACGTTTGCGCAACCACAACACGCCACTTTCAACCAGTAACGCAGTCCCGCAAGCCAATAACAAGTGCCACACCGTGCCCCAACCAAACAGCGCAACGTACAACACAGTACCGGGTATCAGCGCGTACAACACCTGGCGCATCACTTGCGCCACGCTGGTGTCGGCATGGGTATAGGGCGCGGGTGCGAGCAATAAAGACATGAATCAAGCCTCGGCGGGAAAACCGGTATTATATACTCAAATCGTAGCGCGGATTAAACGACAGCCTATCCGCCAAAATCCCCAATAGCGTATGGCACACCATGATTGCACACTCCCTCGCACAACTGCTCCACATCACGCCACCCGCGCCGCCTCACGACTTCGCCGCCTTCTGGCAAACACGTTACCAGCAAGCCCTCACAGTACAGCCGCATCCGCGCCTCAGTCACAGCGGCACCCACCGCGCTTTTGAAATATACGACTTACACTACACCTCCACCAACGCCTTCAACATCGGCGGCTGGCTACTGATTCCCCGCCACACCCCCGTGACACGTGGTGCGGTGATCGGACACGGCTACGGCGGACGCGACGCACCCGATGTCAACCTCCCGCTACCCAGCGGCACCGCCTGCCTCTTTCCCTGCTTTCGCGGCTTATCACGCAGCCAACGCCCGCCGATTTCCAACCAACCGCACTACCACGTACTACATGACCTAGACAAAAAAGATCAGTACATTCTAGGCTGTTGCGTAGAAGACCTCTGGTTGGCAGTCTCCGCCTTACTGAGCCTCTACCCCGCCACCCAACAACACCTCGCCTACCTAGGCATGAGCTTTGGCGGCGGCATTGGCGCATTAGCATTACCCTGGGACAGCCGCATCCAACGCGCACACTTCAACGTACCGACCTTCGGACACCACCCCCTCCGCATGACCCAACCCACTTGGGGCAGCGCAGCAGCAATACAAACTTTTCACCGCCAACACCCACAGCTTCATGTTCTCGACACATTAGCCTATTACGATGCCGCGATTGCAGCGCAATTCATCCGCGTTCCCACACACATCGCAGCCGCGCTCGTTGACCCGATAGTCACACCACCCGGACAATTTGCGATTTACAACGCACTCACCGGCACCAAACAGCTATTCCTCCTCGAACAAGGCCATGCCGACTACCCACACCGCGCCGCGCAAGAATTGGCTTTATGGCTAGAATTGCAGGAATTTTTTGCACCACTATGAACCGCGAATATCACTGCTGGTACAGCCCGCGCCTACACCGCGACATGCAACTACTCATCTTCGGACACGCCGGTGCCAAAGTGCTGGTATTCCCGACCCGCGACGGACGCTTTTACGAATACGAAAACCTCGGCATAGTCAACAGCCTACAACACAAAATCGAAGCTGGACACCTACAACTCTACTGCGTTGACAGCCTCGACTGGGAAAGCTTCTATTGCGACTGGTGTCGCCCCGCCGACCGCATCCGCCGCCACCTCCAATTTGAAGCATATATTCTCAACGAAGTCCTGCCACTGATGGCACACAAAAACCCACACCCCTGCACCATCGCACACGGTTGCAGCCTAGGCGCAAATTCCATCATTCGGCACAATATTGACTGGCGTTTTGCCCACCACGATGCACCCACCACGCCGCGTTTGGTGGGCAAAATGTTGCTTGGGTTTTGTGCCAACTTTAAGCGTATTCGCTGACCGCCATGGAGAGCGCAGCGAAGGCGGTTAGTCCCCGATAGCCAATGCCCGACCGTAGAGCCGTAGGTTGAAGCGAGAGCGTAAGCCACAGGAGAGACGCAGCGGGTGTGATTGGCGTAGAGTCATGGGGGAAGGAGTGTGCCGAAGCTGCAGAGTGGCGAAGGCGGACGGGAGACACCGGACGAATCGGGGAGAAAAGGAAGAGTTGCCGCGTGAGCGAGTGATTTTTTAGCAGGGAAGCTAAAAAATTTGTCACGAGGTAGCGGCACTATCGGCAGCAACATTTCGCCCACCCTACCAGGCTATGGGTTACGATAAAAACATTCGGTAAAATTTTACCAAATAATCTATACTTCTTGCCAAGAACTTCCCCTGTGCCCTTGCACTGAAGTTCTTGACTGGCCTGCAAGCCCGTCTCTCGTTCCCATCGTCCCGATGGGAATGCGTACCGCGTCGCTCCAGCGGCGCGACTAACAAAAGATGCCATCTCTTGAAGAGATGCCATCCACCACCTTCGGAAAGTCCATCATGAAATCCTTTATTTTTCCAATGAGTTGCGGCAGCGCTGCCGTGCTGCTCGGCGTCCTGCAAACCGCGTCCGCCGCCTCGTTTGACCCGGCCAGCGGCATGGTGTCATTGACTAAAGTAGATGCCGGCAGTTTGGGCAGCTACAGCGTCACCATGCGCTATGTATCGCCTTTCGTGGTTTTGCAAAACGCGATGCCGGCCACTTCAGCGGCAAGTGCCGATGCTAGTTTCAGCGCCACTACGGGCAGTTTACTGATTCCCGCGCTGAGTGTGGGGACTGCCAAGTACAAACTAAGCCTTCAGCAAGTCGCTGGGAGCTTCGATTTCAACATTACTGGCTTGGATTTCGCCAACGATTATCCGCTGGTGGATACCGGACAGAGCGCCTGTTACGACGCCAGCGCGCCAATTGACTGTTCAGCTTCCGGCGCGAGTTTTGTCGGTCAGGATGCCCAGTTTTCCGGCGTTCAGCCCAGCTATACCAAAAGCAGTGATGGACTTACCGTTAAAGACAACGTCACTGGTCTGACCTGGCAGCAAAACCACTCCACCGCTCAGGTGTACTGGGCGGAAGCCGAAGCTATCCCAGCAGCCCTGAATGCAGCAAATTACGGCGGCTACAACGACTGGCGTCTGCCCACCATCAAAGAGCTGTATTCCCTCTGGAACGGCGGCACCGGTTGGCCCTACATTGATACTAACTATTTCACCGTCAATTACACAAGTGAGATGGAACTCAGTCATGCCATCTTCTGGAGCAGCACGAAGTATACGGGACTGCTTGAAAGCACGGTAGACCCTGAGACCGGCGCAGAAATGGCGTTTGGCGTAAATTTCGGCACGGGACATATCAAAGCGTATGCCATCAATGTAGGGCCGAGACACCTTGCCCGCTGTGTTCGTGGGGATGTTTACGGTGTCAATAATTTCAAAAATAACAGTGACGGCACCATTACGGATCAGGCCACGGGCTTGATGTGGGCCCAGGCTGACAGCAGTTCGGGTATGGATTGGGAACACGCACTGGCGTTTGCTCAGACCCAAAATGCTGCCAATTATCTCGGCCACAATGACTGGCGGCTGCCAAACAGCAAGGAACTCCAGAACATCGTCGATTATACACGCTCACCGGGTGCAACTGATTCAACAAAGGTGGGTCCGGCCATTGATCCGCTTTTCAGCAGCACCGGGATCACCAACGAAGCGGGAACGGCCGACTATCCCTGGTACTGGACCAGTACGTCCGCAAAAGCCAACGCGACCGCAGCGTACGACTCCGCCTGGTATGTTGCATTCGGGCGTGCCGTTGGCTCCGATGGAAAAGACCTGCACGGAGCGGGAGCCGTCCGTTTCGACGCAAAGGTTCAAGGGGCTTCTGGTGGTGAATCACGGTATTTGAATTACATCCGTTTGGTGCGGGATGTGAAATAGACGGTTGAATCTTTCCTATCGTTCCCAAGTTTCACTTGGGAACGATGAAAAGTGGAACTTGGTAACAAGAAAAGCGCTTACCGATTTTTTTAGTTTCGTAGATACCGTCTCTGCTGTCAAATCGTTTTTAGCAATAAAAGTTTAAATTCAGGCGGATTTAGGTAAATAACTGGTTTGATGCTTGAGAACACCAAAGCAGAGATGTACCAACTTGCGCATACAGGCACCAAGTGCGGACATTTTCGACTTTCCTTTTGCCA
>Ga0209575_10000345_pt1 | contig 36256 bp, 34 predicted proteins | sample Medcelwee11metaG_FD_187172 | JGI IMG/M metagenome (GOLD analysis project Ga0209575, IMG submission 187172) | Freshwater pond sediment microbial communities from the University of Edinburgh, under environmental carbon perturbations - Medium... | ecosystem: Environmental > Aquatic > Freshwater >...
TGATCCTCAGCAGTTTCGTGATTTCCTTGTGTGGGTATTTCTGACTTTTTAGGTATAGTGCTTCCATTTTTCGTTGCACTCGTGGATGCGGGTGATGGAATCTTTCGTAATGCAGTTCATCTATTTCCAGGGCTATTTCATTCTAGCAAAAATTAGTATAAAATAGAAAAGTCGTGTAAAGTAGCAAGAAAATGAAAGAATTAGGAATAATTGAAGTCTTTAGGGAATTACCGGATACGAGACGTAGAGAGGGATAACGTCATGAGCAAGCAATATGTTTGGCATTATTTACGATGGCAGTAACAGCAGGAAATAAAGGATTTCTAGCGATAGGAGATTGGCTGAAAGCATATCATAATGAATTAGTGGAATTATTTGAACCGAAGAAAGGAGGGTTACCATCTTACAGCACAATTAGACGGGCATTATTGAGAATAGATTATCAAGACTACTCAGATTGTTTATCAAGGCTATTTAAAGTAGAACCGATGCAAGGAGAAACGATAGCAAAGGATGGGAAAGTATTAAGAGGTTCCTACGAAAATAGTAATGATAATCCTAGTGTAGAATCACATCCAGCAATAATGCTAGTAACAGCGTACATAGTAGAAAGAGGTTTAATATTAGAACCATACGAAGTAGAATCAAAAACGAATGAAATAAAGGCACTACCAAGGTTTATAGAAAAAATGGCAGTAGAGGGAGTAGTGTTTGTATTTGATGCAATAAGTACTCAAAAAAAACAGTGGAAACGATCATTGAAAGTAAAAACGACTATATAGGAGCCTTAAAAGAAAACCAATTGAATTTATTAAGAGCAGTAGAAAAAAACTTTCAGGCAGAGGCAAGTATAAGTAGTGAAGAGAAAGGTCATGGGCGAATAGAAAAAAGGACAGTGAGGATTAGTCATAAATTAGAGGGAATACCTTCATTTCCGGGACTAAAAACACTGATAAAGGTAGAGTCAGAAAGACAAGTGAAGTACAAAGGAAAAATAAAAGAAAGCAAAGAAACCCGTTATTACATAGCGTCATTTGTGGAGACAGTAGAAGAATTTGCCGAAAGAATTAGAAAATATTGGGGAGTAGAAAACAAAGTACATTATGTACGAGATGTGACACAAGGAGAAGATGCTTCTCGTATTAGGACGACACCACTCATACAAATCTGGGCAATTGCTCGTAATTTGGCTCTTAATTTGTACCGAACAAATAGTTATGAAAATATGGCTCAAGCACAAAGGCAAGCAGGGTTTTGTTTTAACATTCTCAAGATTTTATTTAGAATGAAATAGCCCTGATCTATTTCTTTGTTGGTAAAGGTTATTTGGAGCATATTGCATACTTATTTATTAGCTTTTCTCTCATTTTACCCTATTAGAAAATAAATTCTACTCCCTGTCAAAGTATAGCCAGGGTGATAGTAGGATTGATGAATATACCGCAACCATGGGTATTAAGTGTGGATAGAACGACCTGGTCATTTGGTGAAACAACATTTAACATATTGGTATTAGGGATAGTGTACAAGGGAATAGCTTATCCAGTCGTATGGGAAATGTTGAAAAAAAAGGGAAATACAAAAACAAAGGAAAGAGTCACTTTGCTGAAAAAATTCAAGAAAATATTCCCAAAGGAGAAAGTCAAACATATATTAGGAGATAGAGAATTTGTTGGAAAAAAATGGCTGTCATACCTATTGGGAAGAAAGGGGATGCAATTTCGAGTGAGAATCAGAGAAAGTGACAAAATAAGTAGCAAGCAAGGATTATTGAGAGGTTCAGTATATTTTGCTCATCTACAGGTAGGAGAATATGAGATAGGGAAAAAACGTTGTCAGGTGTGGGGAAAGTGGGTATATGTATCAGCTCTGCGTCTGGAGACAAGAGAATTACTCATTGTCATTTCACCTCATTATTCCAGAAATGCAATTGATGACTATGCGGAAAGATGGGGGATTGAAACCCTATTTGGCATATTGAAAACCAGAGGGTTTTGTTTAGAATCAACTCATTTTACAGATGCAGAGCGATTAAGTAAATTAGTATGTTTACTGTCCCTAGCATTATGTTGGGCAGTAAAAACAGGTGAATGGTTAGCAGAATTGCACCCCATACCTATCAAAAAACATGGTCGTTTAGCTAAAAGTATTTTTCGCTATGGACTAGATTTTTTACGTTCTATTTTCCTCGATTTAGACATGAAATCTCATGACTTTTTCTTCTGCCTTAATTTTTTGTCCTGTACTTAGACATAGTGCAAGCATTACCCCATACTCCGTGAATAATCGTATTAATACCTTGAGAACGCAAATAACGCACTTGACTCCGAATACTCTTTTCACTAGCGTTATTAGTGATCGCATAACGACTAATATAAATACCACGCATCGCCTTATTTTGCCAGGCTTTATTTAAAGAGGAATGTGAAGACTGTGCAGACGGCTTTTGAGTGGGAACTGGAGATTTAACTGGCGTTGATTTAGTTGGCTGATTAGGCGAATTCGTTGCCTTGGGAGGCATTTGAGTAATAGTTGTTTTAGAGGCAGGTTGAGGAATATATTTTTGAACTTCGGCTGGAATAGGAATTTGTTTGACTAAAGATATTGTTTCTTTGAATAAAGAAATAGACTGACTGATCACAAAATCCTTATATTGACTATTATATAGCCAATATCCTCCACCCATGAAAAGTAGAATCAAAGAAAAAGGAATACTTGTACAGCCACAACCACTAGGCTCTTTTTTTGACATGATTTTTTGATAAATATAGTGAGAATTTCTCAGTAAGAGGAAAGATGATTAATTTCAGTCAGTTGTCGAGAATGTATTACTATATAGCTAACTAGTTGTTTTAAGGCGTTTGTCTCAAAACCTTAAAAAAATAGTCAGATAAATAATTATCTATGTTCTAATTAAAAATAAAAGTTTTTAAATGTTAAGAAATTTGTTAAGATATTCGCAAATGTAAAGTTTGGTTATCTTCGAGACAAAAGTCCGACTTACACCAACAATTGCATTGACAATCAAAGTAAATAATATGGTTCCTCAAAGTAGCCCTTGCCTGAAGAAAGATACCGCTTGGCTACTAGCGGCGAATTTGTTAGCTGATTCGGTCATTTATTTTTTAAAGTAACTATAAGCAATCTTTTGCTTGACCAGATTACTTTTGACCAGATGGTATAAAACTCTTAATACTAGTTAAAACTAGTTAATATTGTAATTTTTAGCGAAATCTATACCAAAAAAAGCTAATAGTTTTTAGCAAAGAAGCCTCAATCATTAGATTAGTAGATTTTAATTTATTTGAATTTATTAAGTATTAAGGCTTGTTGTAGTTAAGCATCATTCGTAAACAAGTGGGTAAACGAAGGAACCGGGAGAAAACACGATTATAGGAGAGTTAATGAATCCCTCTTTTGCTAGTTTAGGTATTTCCGCAGAGAGAGTTAGTCATCTGGAGAGTATTGGTTTCACTGAACCTACCCCCATTCAAGTACAGGCTATCCCCATTCTTTTAGAGGGGCATGATGTTTTGGGCCAGGCCCAAACAGGTACGGGTAAAACGGCGGCTTTTTCTTTACCCATCTTGGAAAATATTGACTTAAGCAATCAAGCTGTACAGGCCCTGGTTTTAACCCCCACCCGTGAATTAGCGTTACAAGTATCTAATGCTATTGAGGAAATGGGCGGACTAAAACAGAATATGCCTGGTAAACGAGGTAATTTTTTACAGGTATTAACTGTTTATGGTGGTCAGTCTATTGATCGACAACTACAACAGTTACGGCGCGGTGTACATATTGTAGTTGGTACGCCTGGTCGGGTAATTGATATGTTAGACCGGGGCGGTTTGAATCTCGGCCAGTTAAGATTTATGGTCCTGGATGAAGCCGATGAAATGTTAAGCATGGGCTTTATTGATGACGTAGAAAAAATTCTGCGGGCTTCCCCTAGCGATAGACAGACGGCATTTTTCTCAGCGACTATGGATTATTCCGTCCGAGAATTAGTTAATAAGTTTTTGCGATCGCCCGTGACGGTGAAAGTAGATGTGAAAAAATCTACTCCTCGCCATATTGAACAAACCGTTTATATGGTTCCCCGTGGTCTCTCCAAAGCTAAGGCTCTGCAACCAATTTTGGAAGTAGAAGAACCAGAATCAGCGATTATCTTTGTGCGGACGAAACAGGCCGCCGCTGATTTAACTTGTGAATTACAAGCTGCCGGTCATAGTGTGGATGAATACCACGGTAATTTAAACCAGACCCAACGGGAGCGTTTATTACATCGTTTTCGTAACCAACAAGTGAAATTAGTGGTTGCCACTGATATTGCGGCTCGTGGTTTAGACGTAGATCATTTAAGTCATGTGATTAACTATGATTTGCCGGATAGTGTGGAAAATTATGTACACCGGATCGGACGGACAGGTAGAGCTGGCCGGGAAGGTAAGGCGATTTCTCTAATTCATCCTTTGGATAAACGGAAATTGCGGTTAATTGAAAAACACTTACGGCAAACTATTCAAGTAGTTTCTGTACCTCGTCGGGCGCAGTTAGAAGCCAAACAAATTGATAAATTGTTTGACCGAGTAAGAAAGGCTCTAACAGGGGAAAGGATTGCTTCCTTTTTACCAGTAGTGGCCCAATTAGAGGAAGAATATGATGCCCATGCGATCGCCGCGGCTGCTTTACAGTTAGCCTACGATCAAACCCGTCCTAACTGGTTAACGGATGATTATGTTGATCATGAAGAAGAAAATTATGATTATCCACAAAAATCCAGAGTAGGTAGTGGTGGCGGTGGTGGCGGTGGTAATAACCGCCGATACAATCGGGGAGATCGGGATAAGAATTATTCCACTGTTGTTCCGAAAGGCCGTCCGGCTGCTTCCCATAACGGTTAAATCTGAATAGATAAAAATCGTATAAAAATTAAACCGAGTAATCTTAAATGATCTCTCGGTTTTTTATTGATTTTTTTTCAAAATTTTTCTAGCAAAATTTTTTTCAGCAATTTTTCCTACCGCTTAAAGATCACCACCCCGTAGGGCCAATAGTACGACAACAGCCGGACCGGCAATGACAATTAAAGTCAGCATGGTCAATTGACCGATGGTTTCAAAATTAATATTACTAAACAGATCGGTAATAAAGTCCATATTTCCCCTTAGATTTGCAAAAAATTAAGTCAAACAGTTTCCTATTTTACCGGGCGATCGCCCCACTTCATTAAATAAATTAACAAAACGCAACAATTTTTTCATAAAGTTTCGGTCAATTATCAGGATAATTAGAGGGACGAGTAAATATGATATTGTAAAGAAAACAGTCCCTTTTTCTTTTGATTCATGATCTCCAACCCATCAGCAAACTAATTGGTAGGTGTTCTCTTGGTTAACGGCGGTAAATTTAATCCTGAAGTTTGGTTGAGTAATATGTCTGACCTTCCCTTTACATTGGACCAGTTAAGAATTCTTAAGGCGATCGCAGCTGAAGGTAGCTTTAAAAGAGCGGCTGATAGTCTCTTTGTTTCACAGCCGGCAGTCAGTTTACAGGTGCAGAATTTAGAAAAGCAATTAAACGTACCTCTTTTTGATCGGGGAGGCAGACGGGCACAATTAACTGAGGCAGGCCGTTTATTGTTGGCTTATGGAGAAAAAATTCTGTCTCTTTGTCAGGAAACTTGTCGGGCGATCGACGATTTACAAAATTTGCAGGGCGGTACATTAATTGTGGGTGCTTCCCAAACGACGGGGACTTATTTATTGCCGAGAATGATTGGTAAATTTCGGGAGAAATATCCAGAAGTAGCGGTACAGTTGCACGTGCATTCTACCCGGCGGACAGCTTGGAGTGTTTCTAATGGGCAGATTGATTTAGCAATTATTGGGGGAGAAGTTCCTACCGAATTACAGGATTCTTTGGAAGTAATACCCTATGCAGAGGATGAACTATCTTTAATTTTGCCACCTCACCATCCTTTTGGCGAAAGAGAAATTATTCAGAAAGATGATTTATATAGTTTACAGTTTATTACTTTAGATGCCCAGTCAACTATTCGCAAGGTAATTGATCAAGTATTATCCCGCAGTGGTATTGATACCCGTCGTCTGAAAATTGAGATGGAATTAAATTCGATTGAGGCGATTAAAAATGCGGTGCAGTCTTCTTTAGGCGTGGCTTTTGTTTCGGAATCAGCGATTAAAAAAGAGTTGGAACGGGGCGACCTGAAGAAGACAGCGATTGATGATATTGTCGTGAAACGAACTTTATCAATTATTTATAATCCTAATCGTTATCGTTCTAAAGCTGCTGAAGCCTTTAGTCAGGAAATATTACCGCTTTTTGCTACCTTGGATGATTTTCAGGAAGATAAAATTAAATCGGCAATTTCTATTAATAATATTGAACCAATTGAAATTATTGGTCCTGATGTGGTTGATGGTGCAGATAGTGTGGATGGTAGTGAGGTCAATAATACTTAGTGATAATTATTAAAAAAACAATATATTAAAGATTGTTATATTTGATTTTTGCCAGCTAAAATATTGCTTGACAAAGTTTTTTCTGTCGAATACTATAGATAAATATATAATAAAAACATTATTTACATTGATAAATATCTATGTTAGAGGCTTTTATTTTTGCCACGATTCTCTGTGGATTTTTTGGCATCATCTGGAAAAAAAATTTGCTGATGAAAATAGTTGGCATGGATGTGATGAGTACCGGCGTGATTGCTTATTATGTATTAATCGCATCAAAATCGGGCTTTTTTACACCGATTACTGGTGTGCGAGAAAATGTTGATTATGCTGACCCCGTACCACAGGCAGTAATTTTAACAGCTATTGTTATTGGTTTTTCCATTCAGGCTTTAATGTTAGTCGGGGTAATCAAATTAGCGAAAAATAACCCGACTTTAGAAACTAGTGAAATTGAGAAAAATAACACGCCATGAATACTCTGACTATTACCTGGATAGCCTTACCGCTTTTTATTGGTTTTCTTATTTTTCTCTTGCCCCAATTAGACCGCTATTTAGTGCTAATTACTCTCATCACTTCTACTATTTATGGCTTAGAAATATTAATTGCTAACTTAGAATTTCCCCTGACTTTACTAGATAATTTTGGTGTAACGTTACTGGTTGATCAGTTAAGCGGTTATTTTATTTTAACTAATGCCTTAGTCATGCTGTCTGTATTAATTTACTGTTGGCAAAAGGAAAAGCACGACTTTTTCTATGGGCAGATGATTATATTACATGGTAGTTTGAATGCCATTTTTGTTTGTGCGGATTTAATGAGTTTGTATGTTGCCTTAGAAGTTAGTGGTATCGCAGCTTTTTTACTAATGATTTATCCCCGCCATGATCGGGCTATTTGGGTAGGTTTACGTTATTTATTTGTCAGTAATACTGCTATGTTGTTTTATTTAGTGGGAGCAGTATTAGTTTATCAAAGTAACCATTCTTTTAGTTTTACTGGTTTAAATGGAGCATCTCCAGAGGTGATCGCCCTAATATTTATGGGTTTGTTAAGCAAGGGTGGAATATTCGTTTCAGGTTTTTGGTTGCCTCTCACCCATTCAGAATCAGAAACCCCTGTGTCAGCTTTATTATCAGGGATTGTGGTGAAAGCCAGTGTGTTTTCCCTGGTGCGTTGTGCCTTAATAGTGCCAGAATTAAGTCCCCTCGTACAATTAGCCGGTTTAGCAACAGCATTATTTGGCATAGGTTTTGCTATGTTTGCGAATGATACCAAACGCCTCTTAGCCTTTAGTACAATTTCCCAATTAGGCGGTATTCTAGTTAGTCCAGCCGTCGGTGGTTTTTATGCCCTTACCCATGGTTTAGCAAAATCAGGTTTATTTTTAATCACCGGCTCTTTACCTAGTCGCAATTTTCAGGAGTTAGAGAAAACTGCTATTAATACCCGGTTATGGGTAGTTTTAGTGATTATTATTACTTCCGTTTGTGGTTTACCCCTACTGGCTGGTTATGAGGCGAAAACTCTGATGTTAAAAACCCTTTTACCATGGCAGGGGAATATTATGACGGTAGTGGCAGTAGGAACCGTAATTTGTTTAGCAAAGTTTGTTTTTATTCCCCATAATTTTACCGCCACTCCCCCAATAGTAAAACCTAATTTAAGTTTTGCCCTGGTCTTTCTCGTAGCTAGTTTAACCTTAGCTAATATGGTATATGATCAGGCCTATAATTTACCAGATATGACTAAGGCGATCGCCGTCGCAGTAATCGGCTGGTTAATTTATTACCTAATAAAACCTTATTTGAATAGGGAATTACCTCGCCAATTAGAACAATTAGAACATCTAATTGGTTTTATGACTCTGGTTTCTATCCTATTATTTTGGGCGGTTTTAGCATGATTGGTTATCCCACTTTAATCTTAAGATTAACCCTCTGGTTTTTATTAACAGCTGACTTTAGTAGTTTTAATATTTTTCTAGGTTTTCTGATCGCTCTAATATTACCCCGACCCTATCCACAAAAAAGGAAAGGTTCTTTTCGTGCTTGGTGTAAGGCTATTTGGCAAGTGATTAAAACTTTACCGATCGCCTATCGGGAAGCCTGGGAAATTATGGTGCAACCCCATAATGGCGAAGAAATTATCAGGGAATCGCCTCGGTTAGGGCGATCGCCCGGTTTAATATTTCTTGATATTTTTCTCATTACCTTTACGCCGAAAAGTATCGTCGTCAAATACGATCCAGTAGGTGAGTATGACGTACATCATATTTATAGGAGAAGAAAGCATGAATGATCTGGATCTGTTGGTCTTGAATGTGACATTAATAGCCATGATTTTGGCTTTACTAATTCCTATTTATGAAGCCTGGAAAAATGAGAATATTTGGGATCGGGTATTAGCTTTTGCTAGTATTTCTAGTAAAACCGCCATGTTAGTTTTAGTTGTTTCGGTGCTAAGAGATGATTGGATGATCGGACTAGTCGGGGCAATTATGTTAATTGTGGGAAATTCTGGTTTAATGTTACTGTCACATTTATTAAGGAAAATGAATCTATAGTAATTCTCAGATTGCTGGAGGTATAAAAATATGATGTTAATCACATTGTTAACCATACACCATAAGGGCAATTCGTGAATTGCCCCTACTATAGAACTCATTTTGGATCTATTCTGTAATCCTTATGTAGCAATACTTTCAATCGAAAAAGTCCAATTCGGCTGAAATCCTTTAGCCGTAAAGGTTATGACAAAAGATACCAAATGGGTTCTATATAAAAAGACGAAATTTAGATAAAATAAAAAATGATTATTAAAATACTTAGTTATATTTCAATTATTGTCGGCATTATTTTATGGTTTTGGGGTACAGCCCATTTATTAAGTAAAAAATCTGTATTATTTAAGTTACATAGTCTTTCTGTCGCTGACACTCTGGGTTCTCTCGCCATATTAATTGGTTTACTATTACAAATTCCCAGTGAATGGCCTCAGTTATTATTAGCCCTGATCGCCTTAGCCATTTGGAATACCCTATTAGGTTATGTTTTAGCCTACTGTTCGACCGGCGGCGGGGTGAAATATGACTGATTTATACATATATATTATAGCGGCTCTATTACCCTTAACTGCTTATTTGACAGTGATTCAAGCCAATCCCTATCAAGCCATGATCATGCGAGGAATTTTAGGATCAATTGCGGCTTTACTTTATGCTATTTGGGGGGCCGCCGATGTGGCGCTAACTGAAGCCTTAATGGGAACCTTATTATCTGTTACTCTCTATGCTATTACTGTGCGATCATCGTTGGTAATGAATTTAGGTTTAATAGAAGAGGAATATCAGCAATTTTTAGTCAAGACAGGTAAAAAGTCAAAAATTAACCAGCCAGAAAATACAGATAATAATTTATCAGATATTCCTCTCAACGATAATCATATCAACGATTTAGAAAAATTAATAGGAGAATTTCAGACTGTTTTAAATCAATATTATATGCGTTTAGAAATATTCACTTATCCCGATCAGGCAAGTTTAGAAAATGCCTTAATAGCCAAAAAAGTACATGGTATTGTGCATCAAAGGAAACAACTAGACCATAATAATTTTCCCTATTTAACAAAATTGAGAATACAGCGTCTTTATGAGATTATGACCAACCAATTACCTGCTAATATGTCCGTGGTTTATATCAATCAAATAGTTGATCCTTTAACATCGCAGGAGCCACAATCATGAAATGGCTCTATGTTATAGCTGGTATTGCTTTAGGTCTCAAATTATTATGGACCCCTAATATTGGTTTAACCGCATCAAATACTTGGATTGTTGATGCGATTGTGCAAGATAGCGCTATTCCTAATACTGTGTCAGCTATTATTTTAAGAAATCGTCTCTATGACACAATTTTTGAGGTAGTAGTATTTAGTATTGCTGTATTCGGGGTGAAATATTTATTAGCAGATGAACCTATTTCTCAGGAGATTAGACAATTTACCGATCAGCCTTCTGTGGTTTTAGCTCGTTTAGGGGCAACTGTTTCGGCTTTAGTCAGCATAGAATTAGCCCTGCGGGGTCATCTCAGTCCAGGCGGTGGATTTGCGTCAGGGGTGGCAGGCGGCACAGCGATCGCCCTAGTGGCAATTACTACATCGCCGGAAACTATGCAAGGTTTATATAAAAACTGGCGGGCGGCTGGTTGGGAAAAAATATCCGTATTAATTTTCATTATTTTATCAGCCATCAATTTATTTGGTGTGGAGTTACCAAGGGGAGAAATGGGAACGCTATTAAGCGGTAGTTTTATTCCCATTTTGAATATATTAGTGGCGATTAAAGTAACTCTTGGTTCTTGGGCTGTTATTCTCCTATTTATTCGTTATCGGGGTTTGTTGTAAGTATTTTATTTGCAAATAGTAGTTTTACCCTAGATTAGTGGGGCAATTCATGAATTGCCCCACTGTCGAGGTAAGCAAAAAAATAGAATAACTCGCATCAGATTGTTATAATTAGCAGTCATAGTCTCTGGAATTACCCTAATATTTAACCACAATATCATGATAAAAAGTTATGACAAATCAACCCTCTAAATTAAATTTTCAATTGTTAATTTGGCGACAAAAAAATAGAGAAACCCCTGGTAAAATGCTACCTTATCGGGTAAGTGATATTTCCCCTAATATGTCTTTTTTGGAAATGTTAGACGTATTAAACGAGCAGTTAATTATGGCAGGGGAAGAGCCTATTCAGTTTGATAATGACTGTCGGGAAGGAATTTGTGGCACTTGTGGTTTAGTGATTAATGGTATGCCCCACGGTCCTGAACGCACTACGGCGACCTGTCAATTATATATGCGTCATTTCGCTGATGGGGTGACTATTGCGATTGAACCGTTTAGAGCCAAGGCTTTCCCCATTATTAAAGATTTAGTGTGCGATCGCTCGGCTTTAGATCGGGTAATTGCTAAAGGTGGTTATGTGTCGGTTAGTACAGGTAGTGCTCCAGAAGCTAATAATATTCTAATTGGTAAAAATCAAGCGGATCAAGCGATGGATTCTGCCGAGTGTATTGGTTGTGGGGCGTGTATTGCAGCCTGTCCAAATGCCTCTGCTTCCTTATTCATGAGTGCTAAGGTTGCTCAATATACCTTTTTACCACAGGGAGAACCGGAACGAGAAGAACGGGTGGCAAAAATGGTGGCTCAAATGGATGCAGAAGGTTTTGGTCATTGTTCTAATCATTGGGAATGTGAAGCGGTTTGCCCAAAAGGTATTTCTGTCACTAATATTGCTACGATGCGTCGGGAATATTGGCGATCGCTCTCTCCATTAAAATAGTAGGTATTTAAAAACCCGGTTTTTGGCAAAAACCGGGTTTTTCTGGAGAGCATCTATTAATCAGTCCTAATCCCAACTAGAAAAACTATTAAAAATCGAAGTATCAGGGAACATAATTTGATTACCATTATCAACCAATTGTTTTTGTAATTCAATTAATAACGGTTCTTTCGATGGAATTTCATCAACTAATTGAAAGGGAAATATTCCTCGCTCTAAGGCAAAACTAGCCGTTGTACCGGCAGCTGCTCCCGCTGACCACTCAAAGGAATGTACCCGATAGGCAGCAGCCGCAATATAACTCACCGCAATACTTTTACCCGCCACTAATAAATTATCAATATTTTGCGGTATTAAAGAGCGTAAAGGTATTTGGAAAGGATAAGCCCCGCCTTGCCCTTGCCGTATGCCTTCCCTTTCCTTATTACCGGGAGATTCTGCCGGGCTGTATTGCATACAGGGATGGAAGTCAATTGCATAATGACCAATGCCTACCGTATCAGGGTACATAGTCGCTCTAGTGCGGGCTTTGATTTCCTTAACTTCGCCATTGGCATCAGGGAATTGTAAAGCCCCAATAAAACCCCATAAATTTTTGTATTGATTCGGTTCTAAATTTTCCTGATAAAAATCATCCCGGAAATTCTTGCGAGTCATATCAATTTCATCAATGGTAAAACCAGTACGGCGGGTTTTGCCTGTTCGCCCAATAATTCGCCTCACCTCTCGCATATAAGGATATTTTGATAAACCGGAGCCGGTTCCCATGGGAGAATCTAAACCCGTTAATAAACGATGATTAGGATAGGGTTTTTTCACATTATCCCCTAATTGGGAATCGGTTTCACCGGCTACTAACCAATAAAAATAACCTAAAGCATTTTCCTCACCCCGCCGTAAAGTATCAGCCCGCAATCCTCCTAGCCAACCACCAGGGGCTAACTGTCCGCTTGCTTCTAATTGTTCCCGTGTATAAACTAAATTATCTACCTCACTACCCGGACGATAATCATTACCCCACGTCCAGTTTTGCATAGAAATATCACCGGGATAAATAGGAAATAGTTTCGGATCTGGTGGTCTGGGTTCATCGGGTTTCATTGATAATATTTGCCGATAACTAAACACCAAATTAAAATTTGCTAACCGAGGTAATTCATAACTATAATAGGGTTCATAAGTATCATAATAATCCGGTTTGGTATGGGATTGCGGTTGCTCTGTCGCCTCCATAGCAAAAGTATAGGTGAAACCTTGGGTACAATAGGGATCACCCTCTAAACTAGGGGAAGATGGATCGACATAATTACGGGGATCTATTCCCACTCGATAGGGCACATCAGCTAGGGCGATTAATTCACCAGTTTCTGTTGCTTCAATTACATACCAATCTGCTCCACCCATTGCCTTTTCTCGATCTTGGGGAACAAACTGAATAATATTTTTCTTAAATCGAGCCGAATCTTCATACCGATAAGAATCTTCTATTGTTGCCGACAAAGTTTCTGTATTCAAAGGCGGCGCACCAGGGGCAGGGGAATGTTGAATAGCGATCGCCCGTTGAATTTGATTATTAGAAATGTCTAAATCTTTAATTACCGTATTAGGGAACCATTTTAATGTTCCCTTACCCTGTTTAGCCGCATCTTGTAACATTTGCCATAAAACATTATGACCATCGTAAGGCATAAAACAGGAGACACTTACCCAACAACCACCGGGATTTAATCTACCGTATTTTTCTTCTATTGCTTGCCTTAAAACCAAATAACCACGGGGATAATATAATAAAGCCCGTTGGGTTTTCTTTTCGTCTAAAGCCGATGTGCCTTGGGCAGAAATTTGACCGCCTAGCCAATCGGTGATTTCTGTCAAACACACCGTATTACCGGCTAATAGAGCTTCATAGGTGGCGGCGGCTCCGGCTAATCCACCCCCGACTATTAATATTTCGCAGGTTTCTGTGTCGTCTGGATTTCTCAGTAAATTAGCAAAAGCCGGATTTTGACTGATCAGAGAAATTAAGCCTAAAGTTAGGCTAATTAATGATTTGCTTGTAGTTCTAAGATTCAACATTTTGATCTAAATAAGTTGATGATGCTTCATTTTACAATATTTTTTGCATGGCATAATTAGTCAGTATTTCAGTTAGCCTGTCACTCTGACAAAATACCTGCTGTGTTTTATAATGATAAAACCCTATTTACGGATTTTGAGCATAATATTTCTATAATATTTCACTCATTTCATTCCCAGCCATTGATAGATTAACAAAATCATTAATCATCGTCCGATATTCCCTAATAGTTTTATCAACCCATTCTCGGTCATTACTATTAGCATAAATATGTACTAAAGGTTCACTGGCATCAGGTAAAACTAATGCCCAATTATCAGAATGGGGTTCCGTAATTTTTACCCCATCTATCATTTGTAAGGTTTCCGGTGAATTATTTTCGACTAAATAACGCATTAAAGCCCCCTTCACTTTCCAAGGGCAACGCACCACATAACTGCGATGGATCACGTGAGGTAAATCATTATTAGTTTGATTGAGCGATCGCTCTTGAATAGTTAACATCTCTATTAACTTAGCAATACAGAACATGGCATCAAAACCGGGATGCAGTTGCGGGAAAATAAAACCCATATCGCCACTACCGCCTAATATAACATTCGGACTAGCTTGACAGGCTTCCATTAAAGCAGCAGGGTTAGCCTTAGTTCTAATCACCTTACCATCATGGCGACGGGCAAGTTGTTCCACCGCACTAGAAGCATTGACTGGTACAACAACAGTTCCTCTAGGATTAGCAGTTAATACTAAATTCACCATTAAAGCCGTTAAATTTTCACCCCGGATCGGTGTACCAGATTCATCGACTAAAATTAACTGTTCACCATTCGCCGAAACCTGTACCCCAAAATTCGCTTTAAGGGCTTCCACCACTCGCCCCAACTGTTCTAATAATTTTTCTTTTTCTTCCCGTGATAAAGAATGTTCATTTAAACTAGCATTTAATACTACTGCATCACAACCAAATTTAGCTAAAAGTTGCGGTAATAATGCCCCGGAAACCGCATAGACATAATCAATCACTACTTTTGATTTACTATAGCGAATCGCCTCAACATTTAAATGTTTCTCAAAACTAATACCATAAATATCTAATAGTTGTACCCGATAAACCACATCACCAATTTCATTAATCTGAGCCCTTCTTAATTCTTCTTTAAAATATGCTCCTTCTACTTTTTTCTCCTTAGATTTAGAAATATTAATGCCTTTTTCATCAAAAAATTCTATTAATATTTGATCCGGTCGATCCGGTGATAAACGCACATGGATCCCGCCATTTACCTGTAAAGTTGGTACAACAGTGCGGGAAATGGGAATAGCCGTCGATTCTAAATTCACCACATTAATTCCCACAGACATTAAACCGGCAATTAAGGAACGGGAAACCATCCGACAAATACTACGTTGATCACGAGAGACAGAAACAGTTTGACCGGGTTTTAAAGTGGAACCGTAAGCCGCTCCTAATTTCACAGCAAATTCTGGCGTAATATCAATATTCGCTAAACCCTGTACACCCCTCTGCCCAAAGAGATTCCGCTGGGCAGTTGTTCCCCAAATTAAATTAATATTGAGGGTAGCGCCTGATTCAATTTTTTTACTCGGCCAAACCCGCACATTGGGATTAATCACCGCTTCTTCCCCAACTGTGGAAAGGGAACCAATCACCGCCCCCTCTAATACATGAGCCCGCCGATCCACCCTAGTTCCCCGACAAATTACACAGGCACTTAAATGGGCATCTTCCCCAATAATTGCCCCATTCCAGATAATCGGTCGTTTAATATTAGCATCAGAGCCAATCGTCACATTATCACCAATCACCGTACCTGATTCAATCACTACCCTAGGACCAATTCGACAATTATTACCAATAATCACCGGCGGATCGATTCTTACAGAATTATCAATATAGGTATTATCTCCCACCCACACACCGGGCGATCGCTCTTGATAGGGAAAAGTTAATTGTACTTGCTTACTTAAACCGTGGTATTGCACTTCTCGGTAAGAATCCAGATGACCGACATCACACCAATAGCCCTCAGCAATGAAACCATAGATCGGTTCATTTTTATCTAATAATAAAGGAAATAAATCATTAGAAAAATCACACTCATGATTCGCCGGTAAATAATTTAATACTTCCGGTTCTAAAATATAAGTACCCGTATTCACCGTATCGGAAAAAATTTCACTAGTAGAAGGTTTTTCTAAGAAGCGAGTCACCCGATTATTTTCATCCGTAATTACTACGCCAAATTCAATAGGATTAGGTACTCTCGTTAAAACTAAAGTTGCCTTTGCTTTATTCCGTCGGTGAAATTCAATAGCCGCACTCAGGTCAAAATCAGTGATCGTATCGCCACTGATTACGATAAAAGTTTCATCTAAAAGTTGGGCAATATTTTTCACACAACCCGCCGTACCGAGGGGCTGATCCTCCTCAATGGCATAGGTCATTTGTACACCAAAAGAACCACCATCCTGAAAATAATCCCGAATACTATCAGGCAAATAATGCAGAGTGACAATAATTTCCCGAATTTGATGCTTCCGTAACAAATTAACAATATGTTCAGCGATGGGCCGATTTAAAATAGGTACCATAGGTTTCGGCAAATCGCAGGTTAGCGGCCTAAGCCTGGTGCCTGATCCTCCAGCCATTAACACTGCTCGCATAATGTAATTCCTCCTGAATGATACTGATTATGCTGTTTCTCAGCCCGAAATAAAGTTCTCAATTGTTTGATTGCTTTTATATACCAAAGTTGAACTATCTTTAACTTTTGAGAACTACTAATATTTTTTTTAACCTATAAAAGATTTTTATTAAAAGTCTATGCTATTCATCATAGTGGAAAATCTGATCATAGAGCAAATTTTTTCAATAGAAATTTTCCCGATATTGCCATAAGTTGTTAAGATAGAACAAATTAATTTGCTTTTCCCTATCAATTAATTGACAATCATCACAACTAAATTATGAACATTATTATCTTTCTTTTAGTAGTCGGGGCTTATGGTTTCATTGGCTGGAAATTTTGGAGCGGTTTTGAGAATACTAATTTTGCTCGCAGTTTTCCCAATCGTCTAATCTTATCTCTAGCTTGGCCCGTTTTATTCATCGCCAATAAATCCTATCGACAAAATTTCCAAAAGGCCCTGAAAGGTTCTGGCCGTTAAATTTTCTTGAGGTGATTTTCGATAGATCAAAAAAAATAAAAGATTAAATTAAAAAATTAAATTATGTCCAAAACCAGCAAAACGGATCAACAGACTGCTTGGTTTGCCACACCCCAAGCCGGACAATGGCAGACTCAATTATTAGCGGTGCAAAAGCGTTTTGAGCGGGAATATCGGCGGGAAGCGTTAGAATTGCCGGCGGAGGTGGAAGCCATGCCGATTTTTACTGAATATAAAAGCGGTCTTTTAACCGGCAAAACTACTTCTAATTTTTGGGAATTAGCCCAACCACAGAAAAAACAACGTTGTTTAGATATTGGTTGCGGTTTCAGTTTTTTAATTTATCCCTGGCGAGAATGGGAGGCTTTTTTTTACGGTCAAGAAATTAGTTCTTTTGTCAAGGAAAATGTGGATAAACGGGGACCCCAACTTAATTCCATGTTATATAAAGGGGTGACTTTAGCACCAGCTCATCAGTTAAATTATGAGATTGGTTTTTTTGATTTGGCGATCGCCACAGGTTTTAGTTGTTATTACGGTTTAGCGTATTGGCAGTTAGTATTAGATGAAGTGAAACGGGTATTAAAACCGGGTGGTTATTTCATTTTTGATGTATTAAATCCAGCAATAGAAATGGCTGAAAATTGGGCAATATTGGAAATGTATTTGGGGGCAGAGGTATATTTAGAACCGCTGGCAGAATGGGAAAAACTGATGAAAGAACACGGTGGCAAAATTGAAAAGCACGCTTCTGGAGAGTTATTCCATTTGTATAAGGTGAAATTTTAATTCCCCTTGATCAATAGTCAATAACAAGATATTTAGATATTCTGTAGGGCGGGTTAGCAATAAATATCTTGGTGAACACTAAAAATAGTATTCTAACCCGCCTTGAGAATATTCTCCCTTTAGATGATGCTTATTAATATGAAATATTTATGATTCTCCAGTGATTTTGCCCCGAAAAACAATATAGTTATAGATATTGTAAGACAAAACAATCGGAATTAAAAACCCAATAAAAGTCAGCATAAAAACCAGAGAACTAGGAGCCGCCGCTGCTTGATAAATAGTCACACTGGGCGGAATTATTTTGGGGAAAATCACAAATCCTAACCCAATAAATGATAAGGAAAAAACCAAAAACGTCCAAATGATCGGGGTATTTTCTTCTCGATATTTGAGACTTCTCAGTAACAATCCTATTAGTAAAGTGCCCAAAATAGGAATCAGTCCAAAAATATAAATCAGAGGAGCAGTAAATAGTTGTTCTCTAGCTTGTTCAGAAAAAACTGGGGTCGTAATCGTGATAAAAACCGCACCTACTAAGGTTGTCCAAGTGGCAATAGTTGCTGTTTTATAATAAGTATTTTGCAACTCACCAGTAGTTTTCAGAATCAAATAAGTAGAACCAATCAGCACATAACCTTGAATTAGAGTAAGAGCAACTATTATTGATCGCCAGGTAAGCCAATCCCAAATCCCCCCAGCAAAGTGTCCCGCAGCATCTACAGTAATTCCCTCAAAGACGCTACCCAAAGCAAATCCTTGACCTAAAGCCGCTAAAAAACTGCCAACACCAAAAGTAATATTCCAAATTAGTTTCCGCTCGGCATTTTCTCGAAATTCAAAGGAAACCGCTCGTAAAATTAAGCCAACTACCATAACTACGGCTGGTAAATACAAGGCATTGAGAATAGTGGCATAGGCGAGCGGAAAGGCTCCAAATAGTGATCCGCCCATTAATACTAACCAAGTTTCATTGGCATCCCACACATTACCCAAACTAGTCATCAAAATACTACGACGTTCTTCACTAGAAGCAGTGAGAGAAAGAATCCCCACACCTAGATCAAAACCATCAAGTAACACATAAAGAAAGAGAAACAGACCCAAAATAAAAAACCATACTTCGGGCAGAAAATGTTGTAAAGGTTGCAGGGGTTCCATTTTAGACTCCGATTAGCTCAACTTAAATTTTAATTAAAAATGCCTTATTGCATTTGTTATTACTTATTTTTCAATCACCAACACAAGTCGCTCTAGGTATAGCAGTCGCCATGCGTCTTAGGACAGATATGTAGGGTGTGTTAACGAAGTGTAACGCACCATTCCAAGGGTCTATCAGAAATTTTGTCTTAACTGCCTGAGTGGCTGCTATATATTGTTGTGTTATAGCTGTTGACACAACAATATACCTTTAATTGCGATTAGTTCCATTACTGCGCTTCTGTTGGACGACTATCCTGTTTATGTTGTGCTAATCCCGTATTGACGATTGATTCAGTAACTTGACCCGGAATAGGTAAGGTCAAATTTGGTCCTTTGGCGATAATGCGACTACCAAAATAAAGTGTTGTAAACAAAAATACAATATACATACTCGTTAAACCAAGTAAAGAAAATAAAACTTCCCCCGCCGGTAAATGGGATGCCGAATCAAGGGTTCTTAACTCTCCGTAAACAATCCAAGGTTGTCGCCCGACACAACGCACAATCCAACCTGTTTCCACAGCAATATAACCTAAAGGGGCAGCAAAAATCCAAGCCCGCATCAGCCATTTCTGTTCAATAATATTACTTGCCGATAGTTTACCTCGTAGCCATTGCACCACAGTTATAAACATCAAGCCTGCGAAAAATAAGCCAATCGCTACCATAATCCGAAAAGAATAGTAAATTAAACCCACCATGTGCGGGCGATCGGCTAATGACCATTCCTTTAATCCTTTAATCGGATAGGGTAACGTCGGTTTTAGTTCTAATAAATAACTTAACGCCCCAGGAATTTTGATCTCCCAATTATTTTTTTCTGCTTGTTCATTAGGTGAAGCAATGAGACTCCAATCAGCAGGTTCACCGGCTGGCACTGTTTCCCATTGTCCTTCCATCGCCGCTAATTTAGCAGGCTGATAATGATAGACTTGTTCCGCACTTAAATGTCCGACGAATATTTGTAAGGGAGCGATCAAGATTACTACTGCTAGAATCACCTTAAGCGAGCGAGAAAAGAACTCGGCATGACGTTGATTCAAAATATACCAAGCACTAATTCCCCCAATCACAAACATAGATGTTTCTAATGTGGCAAAGAACATATGGAAGAAACTTTTCACCATGAACGGATTAGCGATCGCTGCAAAATAATCTTGCACCACAAACTTGCCATTGATAAATTCCCCACCAGCAGGAGTTTGTAGCCAAGAATTAGCGGACAAAATCCAAAAAGTAGAAAGGTTTGCTCCAAAGGCGACTAAAATAGTTGCTATCCAATGAATCAATGGTGGTACACGATTCCAGCCAAATAGCATAATACCCAAGAAACTAGCCTCTAACATAAATGCCATTGTGCCTTCAAAACCTAGCACCGTACCAAAAAAATCACCAACAGCCTCAGAAAAAGGAGCCCAGTTTAAGCCAAACTGAAAAGCCATGGGTAATCCTGTCGCCACACCAATCCCAAAATTTAGGACATATAACTTTGCCCAAAAACGAGCATGATGGTAATAATCAATATTGCGGGTTTTTAGCCACAACCCTTCAACAATCACCAGATAAATCCCCATACCAGTTGTCAAAACTGGCCAGAGCATATGGAAAATTGCTGTTAGGGCAAATTGAATGCGCGAGAGAGCGACTGTATCTGAAAGTAAGTTGTTCATAAAAAAATATGGAATATTTGCTCTATTCATAAACAGTTGGTCAGATGAATTGTATCACTGAATATCTCAAAGTGTTGAAAAAGCGTTAAATCTTAGGTGATTGAGACAAGGTTTCTTATACAACTGAAAAATCCAGACAACACACGCATAAAATGCTTAACCAACGTAGGGCAATTCGTGAATTGCCCTACTATTCCGGGATAAAACTAATATATTAACGATAAAAAATCGGGGTGAAATAATTTACCCCGATCAGCAAAAATTTGATTTTTTCAATAAATACTGAGAGTTTATGAATTATTGATTAATTATTGACGAGGCTTCACAGTTAATTGATTATCAGCCCCAAAAGTCACATCAAATTCAGCTACGGGTGAAACATTCCCAGCATTTATCACAATATTTGGTAAAGGAATATTCGTCACATTTGATTTACCATCTTCATTAATTGCCTCAAATGCTACCACTTCGCCAATATCATTCACTTTCACTAAATATCCAGCATCAGCAGTAACGGGCGATCGCCAGTTAGCATCTAATTGTTGATAGAGTAAATCCTTTAATTCTTGCACCTTGGCAGAGTCAACAGTGGTTGTCATAGAAGTTGTTTTAGGTGGATTTGTATTATTGTTATTAGCCATATTATCCGGTGTTGTCGCTGTTGGTGCAGGACTAACTGCTGCCTTACTATCTGGTGAAGCATTATTGGCTGGACTAACTTCTGGACTAGTAGCAGTGGTGGGACTAACTTCTGGACTAGCTTCGGTAGTAATCGGGCTAGGACTAACCATCGGACTAGCTTCGGGACTAACAGCAGTAGTAGGACTGGCCTCTGTAGTAATCGGACTAGGGCTAACCATAGCCTGTGGACTAATAGCAGTGATGGGACTAGCCATGGGACTAACTTCTACAGCGACAGAAGCGGTAGGCATGGGACTGGCCATGGGACTAACTTCTACAACCACGGTTTCTACAGGCGAGGGGGCAACAGATGTCGTCGTCGTTTCTTTGCCTAGACGATTATTGGCCCCGGCCATAATAGCAGAGATGGCTACTCCTAATAGAACAGCAATTAAACCAGCCACAGAGAGATTTCTGACTTGAGGTGATAACTCTTCATTACTATAGTGTTCTGCTTCTGGATAATCTATTTTGCCAGATGGCTTGTTTTCCGGTAAAGACATGGGACGGATCTCCTTCGATTGTTCTTTTTGATTTGTGAGATTATAACTAGCTAGTAACGCTGGTACATCGACGGAGTTATCTTCTGTATCATGTGTGCTAATTTCGTTACTTTCTTCGTCTTCAGCATGGGCAAAACGCCGGAAAAGAAAATCTAGGGCATAGTTACGCAGTTCATAATAGCGGGGATCTTCCATGATTTTGCTGCGATTACGAGGCCGGGCAAAAGGAATGTCTAATATTTCACCGATTTGGGCATTTGGGCCATTTGTCATCATTACTAGACGATCTGCTAGGAATAGGGCCTCATCAATATCATGGGTAATCATCAAAGCGGTGATCTGGTATTCTCGCCAAATTTTTAATAGTTCTTCCTGTAATTCTTCCTTGGTAATCGGGTCTAAGGCTCCAAAGGGTTCATCGAGAATTAATACATCTGGGCGGGTGGCTAAGGCACGGGCGATCGCTACCCGTTGGCGCATACCGCCAGAAAGTTGCAAGGGTTTTTTCGTCGATGCTTCCGTCAATCCTACGAGAGATAGATGATCATGTACTATTTGCCGGCGTTCTTCCACAGTTTTATCAGGATAAACAGAATCGACCCCTAATAAAATATTCTGCTCGGCGGTTAACCAAGGCAATAGGGAATAGTTTTGAAAGACCATCATTCTTTCGGGACCTGGTTCTGTCACTTTTACGCCATTCACCCGCACTTCACCAGTGGTAGGTTGATTAAAACCAGACACCATATTTAAAAGGGTAGATTTACCACAACCGGAATGACCGATCAGACAAATAAATTCCCCATCTTTGACCGATAGATTGACATTTTCTAAAACCGTATAGGGACCTCTAGCAGTTTCATAAATTTTACAGATGTTATCGATAACTACATAATTTTCTTTTTGGCGGATGGCAGTTTGTTTATCCGTTTGACTGTTTACTGTCGGTAAGGTTTGCATAACTTTTTTTGGTTGCTGTTGCATGAAATTAATAAATATTGATTAAATTTAAACTTTGGAAAAACTAGGAAATTCTTTAATTTGTAATTGACGTTTAATCGTTAAATTTTCCAAATATTCTAAGGGAGTATCTGGGTTAAAACTGTCTGTTCCTAATAGTTTGAGAATCCGTCGATCTCTGCTCTGATCAACTAAACCAAGTTCTTGACAGGCTTCGTTAAAGACATCTAAACGCAATACCCGCTGATTCACTTCTAGCCAGTTTTTGGGAAAAGGAATCATGCCCCAACGAGCCATTTGCGTCATCATCCAGGTATATTCCACTGAGTCAAGACAATTGCTTTGATTGACAAAAAATTGATTAAAATTCCGTAACATTTCTGGTACGGTATGATCTCCCCGATCAAAGGCTTCTAAAAACCCAGCGGCTGTATAAGTCGGGTCAGATCCTAAATATTGATCCTGACATAATAGCTGTAAAACTTCCTGCCGATTGCGCCAATCATCACAATATTCACAGGCTTTTAAGAGGGCTTTCACCAAGGCTTTATGGGTGCGAGGATATTTTTCGGCCCAGGCTTCTGTCACCCCTAATACTTTTTCCACATGACCGGCAAATAAATCTAAACTGGTTGCCATGACTACACCGATGTCTTCATGCACAGCCCTAGAGTTCCAAGGTTCTCCGACGCAATAACCGTCAATATTACCGGCTTTTAAGTTAGCAAACATTTGAGGTGGTGGAATCACAGTTAAAGTGACATCTTGATCAGGATCAATACCACCGGATGCTAACCAATGTCTTAACATAAGATTTTGCATGGAGGCAGGATGCACCATGCCGAGGGTCCTAATTTTGTCTTCTGTTTGATCAATCAGACGTTTGAAATCAGTCAGGGAATGAATACCCTGTTCATATAACTTTTTACTGAAGGTAATAGCGTCACCATTGCGGGATAAGACTAAGGCTGTCACCACTGACATAGCGGGGTCTTTACCTAAACCAAAACTAAGAGCTAGAGGCATACCAGCGACCATTTGGGCGGCATCTAATCTTTCGTTAGTAATACCCTGGGCGATCGCTTTCCAACTAGGTTCCCGACTGAGATTAACTTCGGCAAAACCCTGTTCTTGGAAAAAGCCTTTTTCTTTGGCGATAATTAATGGTGCACAATCGGTAAGGGGAATAAAACCAATATCTATGACTGATTTTTCTAAACCTGTTTCTGCCACATTGACAGTAGGAATATTAACTAACTGTTGTACCTGTTTTCGCCGTTTTTGTTGATCGAGAAAATAGACTATTTCGTTTCTCAGGGCGTAATAGCTGGGATGATTGACCACTTCCATGCGTTCCCTGGGACGAGGAATATTCACATCTAATATTTGACCGATCTGGGCAGAGGGTCCGTTGGTTAACATGACGATGCGATCTGATAATAAAAGAGCTTCATCTACATCGTGTGTCACCATCACAGCAGTTACTTGATTATCCTGACAAATTTGCATTAATTGTTCCTGCAAACCACCTCTAGTTAAAGCATCCAACGCCCCAAAGGGTTCATCTAATAATAATAATTTCGGTCTAATGGCTAAAGCACGGGCGATCGCTACCCGTTGTTTCATACCGCCGGATAAAGCACCGGGTAATTTATCAGCAGCGTGACCAAGGTTAACTAATTTAATATGATATTGCACAATTGCTTTTTTTTCAGTCGGACTAGCTTTTTTATAAACTTCATCTACCGCTAAAGCAACATTTTCCCGGACAGTTAACCAAGGTAAGAGGGAATAATTTTGAAAAACTACCATGCGATCCGGTCCGGGTTCTGTCACTTCCCGCCCCTCTAAAATAATACCGCCTTTATTCGGGCGATCTAAACCCGCCATAATATTCAACAAAGTTGATTTACCACAACCGGAGTGACCTAAGAGGGTGACAAATTCCCCTTTATTCATTTTCAGTTGAATATTCTTTAGTGCAATATATTCTTCCCCATTACTAAGGGTAAAGATGCGGTCAATGTGATCTACTTCGACAAAGGCACTCATATTTTTACCTGGATGTGATTATTTAATTGATATAGAAATTAAGATTAAGGATTAATTCATGATCAATAAATCCTTAACTTTACCTATGAAAATTACTCATAGGTAAGTTTGTTATAAAATTATTTACGTTCAGCCGGCACGATTTGATTACCGATAAAAGCCACTAAACGATCTAGTAATAAACCAACTACACCAACATAAATGAGGGCAACAATAATATTGCTTAAACGAGAACTATTATAGGAATCCCAGATAAAGAAACCAATACCGACACCACCCACTAACATTTCCGCAGCGATAATAGCTAACCAACTTAAACCAATACCAATTCTTAAACCAGTGAAAATATAGGGTAAAGCCGAAGGTAATAAAATTTTCCAGAAATATTTGGTTTTTGGTAAGCGTAATACTTTAGCAACGTTGCGATAATCCTGGGGTATTTGTTGCACGCCGACGGTGGTATTAATAATAATCGGCCAAATAGCAGTAATGAAAATTACGAAAATCGCCGAAGGTTGAGCCTGTTGGAAAGCAGCTAGGGCGATCGGCAACCAGGCTAACGGGGGAATAGTTCTTAATATTTGAAATAATGGGTCTAAAGCATCATACATAAACGGGCTGGAACCGACGATAATACCGAGAGCGATTCCCACAAAGGCAGCTAAACTAAAACCTATTGCTACCCGTCTTAAACTAGCGTTGATCTGCCAAAATAAACCTAAATCAGTGCCACCATTATTAAAAAACGGATCAACAATATATTTCCAACTTTCCTGCACTGTTTTCACTGGGGAGGGAATAGTTGAATTAGCTCCTGAACAAGTGATTTGCCAAATTACTAGGAAAATTACAATAGCAATGAAAGGACGAATAATCTTTTGATGATTCTTTTGCCAAAAATCACCTAACCAAGCGACGGGATCGAAAGAGGGTTTTTTTCTAATATTAGTAGTCATGATTGCTATTAATTGATAAGTGAATAGTCTTGAATATTTAGGAATAGTTGAGTCAGTCAATATTGCATTTGTCAACCATTGGAGAGTAATTGAGCTGAACTGAAACTTTTATAAAAATTTAAGGATTATTAGGAAAGGCAGGGGAAATTATTAATAATTTCCCTAGAATAGTTGGTTCAAGTAAAATCAGTCAGATTTACTTAAGACTTACTTGAGATTTTTAATAGCTAAACTATTCAAATAAGCCATCGGATCATCAGGGTTAAAAGTAACACCATCAAAGAAGGTTTCTATCCCACGGGAAGGAGATGCCGGTATTTCATTGGCTGGTAAATTTAAAGATTTGGCAGCCTGTCGCCATAAATCTTCCCGATTTACCTTATCAACAATTTTCAGATCAGTGGTTTGTGGTAAATATCCCCAACGCATATCCTCAACTAAAAACCAAGTATCATGACTCTTGAATGGATAAGACGCATAATCCCGCCAGAATTTCATGGCTAGAGAACTATTAGTGATAACTTGCCCCGTACCAAAATCAATATTCCCTTGAGACCTGCCCAAAATATCTTCTACAGGTACTTTAAACCATTTATCTTGAGCCACGATTTGACACATCTCAGGAATATTAGCCGGATCATCACACCATTTTTGAGCTTCCATCACCGCTTTTAAAATAGCTTGAGCTGCCTTGGGATTTTTATCTACCCAATCTGCCCGCATCGAGAAACATTTTTCCGGGTGATCCTTCCATAATTCCCCTGTGATTAAAGCCGTATAACCCTGCTTCTGAGTAACTAATTGAGCGTTCCAAGGTTCCCCCACACAGAAAGTTTCCATATTACCGACTTTCATATTAGCCACCATTTGGGGTGGTGGCACAGGAATTACCGAAATATCTTGATCCGGTAACATCCCACCAGAAGCTAACCAATAACGCATCCATAAATCATGAGTACCACCGGGGAAAGTAATAGCAGCTTTTACATCCTTACCACCTGATTTCGCCTGTAATACGGCATCTTTAAACTTGGCAGCATCTTTAATGGTTAACTTCAAAGGTAAATAATCATTACTGACAGAAATCGCCTGACCATTAGTATTCAAACGCGCCAGAATATACATTGGTACAGGTTGATTACCCTTAGTAATCGTACCTAAACTCATGAAATAAGGCATGGGTGAAAGAATATGAGCGCCGTCAATCCCGCCACCTTGAGAACCTAATTCTAAATTATCCCGTGTGACAGGCCAAGATGCTTGTTTGACAACTTTTACATCGGTCATGCCGTATTTGGCAAATAGACCTTTTTCTAGGGCAATAATTAAGGGAGCAGAATCAGTTAAGGCAATAAAACCTAAAGTAGCAGTCGTCACTTCTGGTGCTTCACCCGGTGCAATATTGGTAGCCGGGGTTTGAGTCGGACTACCACCAGTGGCAGGACTAGGACTCTGAGTTGTTGTGGGTGGCGGTGGCGGCGAACAAGCATTGATCAGAATTGTACTGGCGGCACTGGCACTAGCAATAGTAATAAATTTGCGACGGGAAATTTGACTCATGATTAGTTTGATTGTATTTGTTTGAATGTATTAGGTAATTTGTTTTTGTTTTTTAGTTAGATCGACTAATAGCTAACTAGGGGCAATAGTTTATTGTTAATTGCTGAAATGTGGTTAAGTTGAATAGCAGTGAATAGTTATTAGCAAAATACTGTATTAAGCATCAATTACCACTTGCCCAATCGGAGAAGCAGAACAGGTGAGAATTTCATCTGATGCTAAACCTTTTAAGGCGGGTAAATCAGTATCATACTTAACTTTACCGCTCACTATTTTTTGTACACAAGTGCCACAAGTACCACTACGACAACTATGCGGTAAATCTACACCGACTTTTTCTATGGCATCTAATATTAGATCATTTTCTGTACAGTCAATAATTTTTTCCGATTTCAGTAGGACAATACTGGCAGGTATTGGTGGTTTTGTTTCCTCTGCCACAGTAACTTGTAAGTTACCGCTAGGTATCGCAGATAAATCGACACCAGGTTTCAGATTTGCCCCAAAATTATCGATTAATAACTGACGTAATACAGGTTTTAAATCATCACAGGGAATCGCTTTTTGTACACATTGTCCTAATTTGGCATTATGTCCGACTTGACCGCCCATGAATAGGTCAACTCCTTCCAAGGTTTTACCATCTTTGCGGACTTTCGTTCCCATTAAACCAATATCAGCCACTTGCGGTTGTCCGCAGGAGTTGGGGCAACCCGTCCAGTGAAAACGCACAGGTTTTGTCATATCTAATTCTGCATCTAGTTCTTTAATTAAAGCTAAAGCCCGATTTTTTGTTTCAATTAAAGCAAAATTACAGAATTGTGCGCCGGTACAGGAAACTAAGGTACGAGTTAAAGGAGCGGGATTAATAGAAAATTTTTCTAATAGAGGTTCACTTAATAATAAGTCTAAGCGACTGTCAGAAATATTCGGGATAATCACATTTTGTTCGACACTCAAACGTAATTCTCCATCGCCATATACTTCTGCTAGGCGGGATAATTCAAATAAATCAGGGGCAAAGAGGCGACCGACGGGAATATGTAAACCGACATAATTTAAACCAGCTTGTTTTTGGGCAAATACACCAATGTGATCCCGTTTTTCCCAGATAATTTCATCTTTAGCAGCCGCTGGTGCTAATATCTGCCCTAATTGTTTTTCTACTTCTAACCGGAATTTTTCAATGCCCCATTCATCAATTAACCACATTAACCGGGATTTCTGGCGATTAGCTCGCAGTCCGTTATCCCGATATATTTCTAAAATAGCTCGACATAAACCGACGACTTGATTTGGTTCTACCCAGACATTCAGAGGAATAGCTGGCTCGCATCTTTTCGCCGAAAAGAAACCACCGACTACCACATTAAAACCAAATTTGTTATCCTGAAAAGCTGGCACAAAGGCAATATCATTAATTTCTGCATGAACGGAATTATCCCGGCAACCTGCGATCGCAATATTAAATTTACGGGGCAGATTACTAAATTCTGGATTACCTTCACCTGTATTAGTAATCATGTCCTGCACAGCTTGTACTATTTCTCTCGTATCAAATAACTCATCCCGATCTATACCAGCCACCGGCGATCCGGTAATATTACGGACGTTATCCATACCTGACTGAATACTAGTCAAACCCACCGCCTGCATCCGTTGGAAAATATCAGGAATATTATTAATTCTAATTCCCCGCAGTTGCAAATTTTGTCGGGTCGTAATATCTATCGCCCCATCATCGCCATAACGTTGACCGATTTCCGCTAAAGTGCGTAATTGTTGACTATTAATTACACCATTAGGCAACCGTAAACGCATCATAAATTTGCCAGGTGTAGCCGGTCGAAAAAAGATACCTAACCATTTTAAACGATAATTGAGATCGCCCTCATCCATATTTTCCCAGCCGATTTGGGCAAAATGTTCTATTTCATTTTTTACTAATAATCCATCTTTTTCTGCCTTAATTTTTTCAAATTTATTTAAGGTAGTTGATGAACGTTCTACGGTACTAGTCATAATAGCTTTTACCTATTGATTAGCAAATTTTTCCCGCTTATATAGCAATCCCATTTGAGTTACCTATTTTATTTTTGCAAATTTAAACTGATCGGAGGCTTCATACGTCAATTGCCCCGCAATCAAATAATTGAGGATTACTATATATACTATGAGAATTTATCTGCTGTGGTTTTGATTGATTTAATTATTTGTTGACTATTAACTTAAGCGGGATATTTTTTTCTGTTCGTAGCGTTTGTTACAAAATATTAAGTTTCATGAAGTTTCTCGATATTAATTATGCAAAAATGACATTTGACGTAATATTAGGCTTTTTAGCCTATTTAACTCATCAAAAAATAGTGATAATATTACAAATATCAATATAAATATAAATTCTTATTATGAATGAAGAAAATTTATCGGCTAGTTTTTCAAATATTTGGCAAGAGAATATTAGTTTGCTAAAAGAAACGATTAATCAGCGGGGCATAGAAACGGATATTAGGATTGATGATAATTATTTAATAATTGTCTTAAAAGGTTCTCCTGAAACATCTTCAGAAATATTAGTAAAAGAGTTAGGGGATTTTATTAATAATTTAAACTGGTCATCTGCTGATCATGCAGTGGAAATGGTGACGTTATCTGCTCAAGATGTCACGAATACTAGTAAAGTTTGGCAAATAGACTTTGCGATTAACCCGCCTAGTATTAGTCAGTCTAATCATCCGCCTAATATTACTGAACCTCATCATCAATCTAATATTTGGGGCAAATTTACTCACATAGCAGGTAATATTAATAAAGGTGTAGCGAATAATAGTCAAGCCATCTGGGAAAATATTTCTAATAAAGTAGAATCAACTAAAAATACTGTAGGTGAAACAGTTAATAATACAACAAAAAATGTCGGTGACATAGCCAGTCAGACCACAGAAAATGTGAAAAATGCTATGAATACAACAAGTCAAGCTATTGCTGAGACTATTGATCATACTAGTAAAAACCTCGGTCAAACAGTCGCTGATACTAGTAAAGTCACTCAAGCTATAATTACTCAAACCACCACAAAATCGGGCAAATTAGTTAAAGAAGTGCCTAGTCATGTCGGTAATACTATTAATTTTATTAATAAAAATTCCCTCAGCCAAAATCCTTTCTTAAAAAAATTAATGGGTAATATCAAAGTTGATTGGTTATTAGATTTAATCAATCAAGTAGATATAGTCAGTGCCCAAAACGCTGTGAATAATTTGAAAGAAGCACACCCGACCGAAACACCCCGGCAAATAGCTCACCGGATTATCCTAGAAAAAGCGGCCTATCTTGCCAGCATGGGTTTAGTCACTAGTTTAGTACCAGGTTTATCGGCTGCTTTATTAACTGCTGATTTGGCTGCTACTACAGCTATTTATGCCGAAACTATCTATCAAATTGCCGGGGCTTATGGTTTACCGTTACAAGACCCCGCCCGCAAAGGAGAAATATTAGCAGTATTTGGTTTAACCTTGGGTAGTAATTATGCGATTAAATCTGGTGTCGGACTTTTGAGAAATATTCCTCTAGCTGGGGCAGTGATTGGGGCTGGTAGTAATGCTGCTCTTTTATATAGTTTAGGTTATGTTGCCTGTAATTTTTATGAAGCACAGGTGCAACCGCAAAATTTAGAGGCAGGATTAGAGGAAATAGAAGCAACCGGCGAAATGTTTTTACAAGGGGCAATCGCCCAGGAAATAGTCACAGATCAAATATTAGTTCATGTCTATTTAGCAGGCAATCCAGGGAAAACCTGGCAGTCAGTTTCATCAGAATTAGAATATTTAGCCCTCAGTCCTGCTTCCCGCCAAGTATTGGAAACATTACCAGAAATAACACCTATAGAAATTTTATTAGAGCAAATACAGGGCGATTTTGCTTTTGCCCTCATGGCGAAATGTCGGGCGATCGCTGAAAGTGATGGGGTGATTACGCCAGAAGAACAACAATTATTATCCTTAATTCAATCTAAATTAAATAATCATCAGATTAAAACTAACTGGGCAGAAGACCTAGTGAAAGGGGCCGGCAAAGGTTTATTAGATACTTTCATTGATGCTAAAGTTAGTCGTGGTTTATTGGCAACTTTGACCGATATTATTAACGGTAAAAAAGTCGCTAACTATGATGATTTACAAGAGGTATTAGGGCAGGTTGATCAAATGAGTGGAGTGGACTTTGAGCAATTTTTGGCAGATTTATTTAGAAAAAAAGATTATACAGTGCAAATGACACCCCGCACTAATGATTATGGAGCGGATTTAATTATTAGTAAATTTGGCAAAAAAACTGTGGTACAAGCCAAACGTTATTCTAGTAAACTGAATAATTCGCCTATTCAAGAGGCTCACACTGCTATTAATCACTATCAAGCAGATGATGCGATGGTGATCACTAATAATTATTTTACGGCTAATGCTCAAAATTTAGCTCAATCAAACCAAGTAAAATTATATGATCGTGATGGTTTAATTAAGTTAATTATGGATGTGCAAAAAAAATAATGAAATAATATTCTTAATCAATCACCAGCATTTCAAAATATATTCATCAACTCACTAAATTATTGAGGAATAATCATTATCACTCAAAACCTGATCCCTATTAATAAAATCTGCTTGCGAGAGAGATGGCGAATATATCAAATTAGCACCCGATACTACAGGTATTATGAAAAGTGAAATTTATCCTGGTGGTTTGTGGTTAGATGTGAATACTTTGTTGACAGGTAATTTAGCTCAAGTATTAACGGTATTACAAGCAAGTATAAAAACTCCAGAACATGAAATATTTATGCAGAAATTGTCTAATATTCAGTAAGAAGAAACGAGAATTAAAATTCTTGATACTGATGTTGTTTTTTCATACCATCTAAATGACTGGCTACCAAGATCATCAAAGGTAACATCATATTAATAGTAATCAATCGGATCAAGTGACCAGCCGTAATAATTTCTACATGATGATTTAAAGTCAGGGCAATCCAAATCATTTCTGGCGAACCACCGGGAACTGAAACTAATAAACAGGTTAACCAATCCCAATGGGTGATTGATTTGGCAACTAAGGCAACTATTAAACCACCTGATAAGGTCATGGCAACGGGTAGAGTCGCAAAAATAATATTTTTCGGGCTTAATTGCGGATTAATTCCCCAATATTCCCCAATAGTTAAGCCTAATAATAATTGACCTAATAAATTAAAAATAGCTGGCAATTGAAAATAATCAGGGGAAACTATCGGTAGAATATCTGGCAGAAAGTTAATGACTATACCTGTGAGAATAGAGCAGAAAAAAGCCGCTACAGGAATATTTAGTTTATTACCAGTTTCTACTGCTAATACAGTCATGCCAAAGACAGCAGAAAGTTTTAATAAATAAATTGGTTCTAATATTTGTATGGAATGGGTAAAAGTATGAATTGTATCGGCAAAATTATGATTGATTGGCACTTGTACCATTAAGGGTACTAATAAAATAACGGCGGTAAAGCGCATGACTTGAATCAAAGAAACTAAAGCGGGGTTTTTGCCATAGTCAGCCGCTATACTACCCATAATGCCAATATTACCAGGGACTGTAGCAAATATGGCGGTGAGATAATCAGTTTTTATTAGGTGTTTATAAATATAGGCGATCGCTACTCCTAGACCTAATAAAAGGAAAGTTAATAATAGGAAAATTGGTATTTGGGGAGAAACTGCGGCTAAATCATCATGTTTAACGGCTAGTCCTACGCTTAAACCGATCAACATTTGACCAATTTTGCGAGAAGTGCGATTAGGTTTTGCTTGATCGTTATAAAAATTGTGATAAATATAAAATACTATTGCTCCGGCGATGATACCGGCTAATATACCCGCCCCCGTTCCTACACCTATAAAAATTAACCCGCCACAAAAAAATAAGGCGGTAATTAACTCAACTGTGGTTAACCAATAAACATCTTTGATCTGAAATTGCCATTTACCGGGCGAAAATATAATATCAAACACTATTGACCTCTTTTTTTATAGAGAATTGAGTAATTGTTAGCGAGAATTGTCAAATTAACCGCAAAAAAATTTTGAAGTCCCGCTAATTCTTCTACCGTTGCTATAAATTTACTTTTACTTTCTCCATAGAAACTATCTGCTAATACTTTCCCTATGTTAAATCCTACTGCTTTAAAAACCCGGTTCTTGATATAAAAATTATTGATTTTCCATAATTGCCAACCGATTCAAGAAATCCTGCACACTAGCCGGTAAACGCCTCATAATCTTACCTTTTTCCCTATCTACCGCCACCAAAGTTACCTTCGCCGTCACATATAACTCATCGCCATCCGGCGACGTAATCAAATAATCCCAATTAATCTTCACCCCCTCCGTCGCCATCATCTTGGTTTTCACCGCCACAGTCATACCCATACGGACTGATTTGTGATAACGGATTGACATTTCTACCACTGGTAACTCATAACCAGAACTAACCAAGTCGGCGTATTCAATGCCGATGAGACTAAGAGTTTCTACCCTCGCCTCCTCCATCCAAGTTAGATAAGTACCATGCCAGACCACCCCGGAATAATCCGTGTGATGGGGAAAAACCTTGACCAAACGAATATACCAACCGTCATTCTGGGACGGCAAATGTTCAATCGCATTAGTGGGAAGAGAATTATTAGACACTTTACAAAACTTTCCAAAACTCTACATTTCTACAAAATTATCATTTTATGGGGGACTTATGCTTAGATCTTAACTGTGTGTTTTTACCCACTCCAGTCAACACTCAATTTAACCCAAATAAACAATTTATGATTGATAAAGTTTTAGTAACTGTGGCCGGGCGGGGACTCTGTGAAGAAATGTTCAATATGTTATTGGACATTCCCTGTTTTCGCCCCTCCAGTGTCACTGTATTACACGTTGTCCCTGAACAGATCATTGCCGAAGCCATGTCAGAAAAACTGGAAGCAGGTGGCAAAATTTTGGCAGAAGCGGTCAAATCCATCAAAATTGATGTGGCTAAAATCAACCCTCGTTTAAGACAGGGGGATCCCAAGGATATAGTTTGTGAAATTGCTGATGAGGAAAATTCTGACCTGATTATTATTGGTTCTAGGGGTTTGGGCCGTCTGCAATCAATATTAGAAAATTCTGTCAGTCAATACGTCTTCCAATTGACTTCCCGTCCTATGTTGTTGGTAAAAGACGACATCTATGTGAAGAAGATCAAAAAAATTATGGTGGCAGTCGATAAGTCAGAGGAAGCAAAAAACTCCCTGAAATTAGCCATTAATTTTGCTAAGGATATTCCCAGTAGTCAATTAGTTTTAGCTCATGTGAAGGATTCCACAGGTAAAAGTGAGGAACTGACTGACCCCGATAAAGACCCCATTTTAGTTAATGCTGTGGCAGAAGTGAAGAGAATGGGTATTAGCTGTAAGGCCATTACCGCTGTTGGGAAACCTGGTCCTGAATTATGTAAATTAGCAGATGAAAATAATGTTGATCTACTAGTATTAGGCTCCCCAGATCGTCGCCCTTCTATTGCTAAGAGCTTAATAGATTTAGATCGTTTGTTGGGAAGTTCCCTGTCTGATTATGTGCGGGTATATGCTAACTGCCCTGTCCTATTAACCCGTAATATTAGTATTTAAGTCTAATATTTCAGTCAATTCATAATAAAAAAAATCATAAGACGAAAAACTTAGGTATTATGCCCAAGTATTTCGTCTTCTTTGCCGAAAGCAAATAAAAATTTAGCCTCCTTGACGGCTGGCTGTTTGAATATAAAGAATGATTAAGAAAACGGCTGGAACTAAAACAAATAAGAGCGTGGCCACAAAACCCAGATCGTTGACTTGCATACTAATCGCCTCAATTTAAAGCAGGTTAACTAACAAGCCCTAGAATATCATTATTTGCGCTTCGGTTTTGTTTTCACAGAAATTGGTCCATTCACCATGGTTTGACAGGCCAAACGATAATTATCAGGTTGTTTTTTTAATTTTTGTTCTTCCACGGGGGTGCGGGGGGAAAGGTTTTCTAATCCTTCTGTAATTTCTACAATACAAGTACCACACTGACCATAACCCCCACAATTCATCATTTTGCCGGTGAGTGTATAGAGATCAATTCGATTTTCTAGGGCTTTTAAACGTAAATTGGCCCCGTCTGCTGCGATCACTTCCTGATTTTCGTTGATAAATTTGATATTGGCCATGATTATTTTTAGGTGATATTAATTAATAGTTGTTTGTCTTCACAAATGTTAACCATATTTAACTTTTTTTTACAAATCAATCAGCAAATTCTCTGGCTCTATCTGTAATGCAAAAAGAGGACTCCCGTTAAACCTTTCAGGTTTAACGGCGAGATGAATTTTTGCCAATAAAAAACTGAGCGATAGCGAATCCTTTTGACGGATAGGCCAAATATTGTCAACTTAATGGCAATAAGTGTTAAAATTATCATGACAGTAACCAGTCATGTGGGCTGCCAAAACAAAACTCAGTACCTAGAAAATTAAATAGTGAAAGTATGGGGTTGTTGGCTGAAAAAACCTAGTCAACATAAAACTTTCAAGGAAAAGTAAAACCTAGATACTAGCCGTAGGGCATACGGTAACTTGGAGTAGAAACCAAGTATAAAACGCTTGTGGAGTCGTTCTGGCGGGGGTATCAAGAGTAATCTTGATGTCTAGTTAAGAGGCAATCTGAAAGAAGCAAGAATCTCCCGTTATAGCC
>Ga0209575_10000346_pt1 | contig 36235 bp, 24 predicted proteins | sample Medcelwee11metaG_FD_187172 | JGI IMG/M metagenome (GOLD analysis project Ga0209575, IMG submission 187172) | Freshwater pond sediment microbial communities from the University of Edinburgh, under environmental carbon perturbations - Medium... | ecosystem: Environmental > Aquatic > Freshwater >...
CGCTTCAATTACCTTTTTTCGTAAATCATAGCTATATGCCTTGGCCATTATTATTCTCTTTTTTATGATATTTTTTCTTTTCCCATCATATCTCATTTTTGTCCTGACTTACTTGGCGGCTGCTATAAATCAGGCGATCCTTTATGGCGTGATCCAGCAGATCTAACCATAATTTGGTAATTTCACACTCAGTTTACTGATTTTCCATGAAATTGTAAGGGGCAATTGATCTATTGCCCCTATATTATTTTGATTATTAATATTGCTCAGTATAAGAACCCTGATACCAATGACGCACCGCTAACCAAGCCACAGAAGTTAATCCCGCTATACTAAATACTATGCCACTATAGGGAACTAATAGGGCTAATACAGGTAAAATCACGCCAGTAATAGTACAAATAATCACGCCAATTTTTGCCCGCTGACTTTTCCCTAAACCCCAGGTTAAAGCCAGAATAATCGGTGTAATCAGCGTCCAAGCAGTAATTGGGGCAATCACTCTACTAATATAAGTTAAAGCTAATATGCCTGCAAAAAATATGCCAGAGGCGATCGCCACATCTTTTATATTCATGGGTACGGAAAGATAAAGTAAGAATAGCCACCACAACAAGACACCGGGGGCAAGAATTAATAATCTCGGTAATATACCAGTATTTTGCACCGGGGCGATCGCTGTAAATACACCAAAAGGATTTTTCACCGATACATTATCATCAAATACCCAGGTAAATCGGCGGGCTTGACCGGGTTCTTCTTTAATTTCCGTTGGTCTAATACCACTAGCAAAATCAGCATAGGGAAAATTCGCTAAGACAGTTAAACGAAAATTTGATAATAATTGTTGAGCCGGAAAATATACCCAACGGGGCGGTCCTTCCACTTGATAGCTAACTTGAAAAGTTGTAGTTTCTCCTGGTTTTAATTGGAAAGGAAAACCAAAATCACCAGGATTAATCGCTGGCATACGTTGTTTATTTTGTTCTACCCGAAATCCCTGTAATAGAGAATAATTTTGGGGTGGGGGAATTTCTAAGAAAAATTGATTAACATCACTCAATAGATTTTTTACTTGATAAACACCTTGAAAATCTACGATATAAACCGTTTTATTATTTTGTGGTTCCGTTGCTTGATTAATTTTCACATCAATCTGACTAGAGGCGATCGCCAAATATTTATCAACTTCCCTAGTCGTTTTCACTTCAACTGAATTACCATCCACATAACGATATTCAGTAAAAGGTTCTGTCACCCGATAACGGACTGAGGGAGAAACTTGCTCTAACCGACTATTTTCACCATATACATTTGCTGATACCCCCGCCGTCATTTTCGCAATTTTTGCCTGTTCCCAATGGTGATAACGATTACTGAGGGTACTACACAGGAAAAAACCAGGCACGATTAAAACCAGAATTAAAATTAAATGTTGCACAATTTTAATTAACTGCCCATATTCTTTTAACCATTGATTGATCACCATAGATTGATCAGTATTTTTGCTCTGGGAAAAATTAAAAATAGCAATTACCACACCTAATACTATGACCAAAATAGTTAGCAGTAATGAATATTTGATAGTTTGTTCCCCAAATTTGATCAACTCATTGGGGTGCGTTAGGTCAGGTAAATTAGGAATTCCCTGCTGACCTAATAATATTGTATTTAAGATCATCGGTAAAAAAACAAAATGATAATTTTAATATTTCATATGGGAATGAAAACGGCTGAATATTACTGCTCGCAAATCAGACAGTAAATTTGACTAAAAAGTTTCTACGTCAATTTTTCCAAGATTCAGTACAAAATATATTCTCTCTATTCGTAATATTAGTAATAACCGTATTGAGTGATCAATATCACTGTTAGTTCTGGAAAATATTGCCAGGCATATATTAGAAGAAATGTTAAGAAATGTTAAGTAATTCTTATTAAGAAATGTTGCAACTTTTATTTTTACTTGCTAAGGTGTTTTATTAAGAGCACTTCCGCAATAAGGAGAAAAAAATTATGTGCTGTCAACCAATGTAATCTCAAATATTTTCAGACATTGCTATCTATATGTAAATAACGCAACGTCTCCCTTTTACCTCGTGGGAAATGTCTGAATCTTATCAATATCATCAGAATTGCTGAACTATTCATAGTGTCAGACAAAATCACTTTACTCAAAATAGTTAAGGGCTGTGTATTTAACCCTTAACTATTACTTAACTATCAATTGACTGACAACCCGAATTTTCAGGAGGTGTCAATATATGCAAATCAATGAAAAAACTGCTCTGATTACTGGTGCTTCTAGGGGGATCGGCAGAGCGATCGCCCTAGAATTAGCCGAACAAGGCATGACAAAATTAATTTTAGTAGCACGGGATCGCAGCCGTTTAGCGATAGTGGCGGAGGAAATAGAGAGTATTCATCCTCAAATAGAAGTAGTGAAGTTAGCTATTGACCTGACGGACACAGTTAATGTACATATTGCGATCGCCCAAGCCTGGCGGGATCACGGTCCGATTGATCTTTTGGTGAATTGTGCTGGTGTGGCTCATCAAACCCCATTTTTACAATCACAACCTAGTCAATTTGAGGCAGAAATTTCTTTAAATTTAGTGGGGATGTTTACAATTACTCGCCTAGTAGCAAAACGCATGGCAAGTCAAAAATGCGGGGTGATTGTTAATGTATCGAGTTTAATGGGTAAGGTGGCAGTTCCCACTATGTCAACCTATTCGGCGACTAAGTTTGCGATTATTGGCTTTACCCAAGCCCTCCGGCGGGAACTTGCCCCCTATAATATTCGGGCGATCGCCCTGTTACCCACCTTGACGGATACGGATATGATCCGTGATTTCCAACTATTCCGGTGGGTGATGCCGATGACAGCGGAACAGGTTGCCAAAGCTCTGGTTTCTGGTTTAGAAAAAGATTCCGCAGAAATATTAGTGGGATGGCAAAGTCATCTAGCTGTATTATGTCAACGCTATGCCCCGTGGCTATTTGAGAAAATATTAAACTTTGCTAGTCCGCCCTTGCAGGAAGCATAAATAATTTCTCAATAAACTGAAAAAAAATCGCCCTCTTACTTCTTGTTAAGGGGGCGATTTTCGCTGATCATGAATTATTCATAAATTATTTAATACTGCTTAGACTTGACCGCTTCATATTTCCGATTTAACCGTTTCGGCAAAACAAACTTTTTCCTCACACCTATTATTTGATGGGTACTACCTTCCCTTGCTACCCGAATTAATAAACCAGCTAAAATCAAACTACTAATCATCGAACTACCACCATAACTAAACAACGGTAAAGGCAAACCCGTCGTCGGTAAAACCCCACTAGCCACCCCAATATTCAACAAAGACTGCCCAATCATAATCACCATCACCCCCACCGCTAATAATTGATATTCCATAGTTTTTACCCGCAGAGCCACCCGCAAAGCCACCGCCCCATAGGCAATCAACATCAATAAAAATAACAAACCACCAATTAAACCAAATTCTTCCGCATACACAGAAAAAATAAAATCACTATATTGAATCGGTAAAAAATATAATTTCTGTTGCGATAAACCTAAACCCGTGCCACTCACCCCACCCGAACCAATCGCTAATAAACTCTGCACCAATTGATAACCATCACCCACGGGATCAGACCAAGGATTTGTAAAAGAGAGAATCCGTTTTCTCTGATATTCATTAATCGTAATACTCAATAAACCTAGAACAAAACCGGCGATCGCAGTGCTACTTAGATAAACCGACGGTAAACCAGAGGCCAAAGCTACTAACCAAATAGTCATGCCACATAAGGCCGTCGTACTTAAATTCGGCTGTGCCAAAATCCCTAATAAAGTTAAACCAAAAATTCCCAACCAAAACCAACGATGCCACCAACTGAGACGAAACCAACGGCTAAAAAATACGGCACACTGCATCACTAAAAAAGGTTTCATCAATTCCGAAGGCTGAATCGGTATGGGTCCGACAGAAATCCACCGGGTTGCCCCATTAATAGTTGTCCCTAAGCCGGGAATATTGGTTAACCAAATTAGGATTAAACAAATAATCATGCCAACCTTGGCCACCTTTAAACTTTTGGCCAAAGGCGTATAAACTAAAAAATTAAAACCAACCAGGCCCACTAATACCCAAATTAATTGCCGTTTAAAATAATAAGTCCCATCACCCGATTCTATTGTCCCACTAGGAAAAGAGGCCGAAAATACCATCACCAGGCCCAAGAATAACCAGAAAAAAGTTATCCAGCGTAATATTCTGGCCTCAATTCCCCAATGATCGGTTTGAGGTTGCCAAAAAGTGAAGAAACGGCGAATATTCATGGGCAAGTTATTGATCAAATTATTAGGGAAGTTATCAATACTAAGGAAAAATTGCTACAAACGATAATATATAGCAGTCGCCATGCGTATTAGGACAGATATGTAGGGTGTGTTAACGAAGTGTAACGCACCATTCCAAGGGTTTATCAGAAATTTTGTCTTAACTACCTGAGTGGCTACTATAAATGAAAAATATAAATGAATATCAAGGAGTGCGAGCGTCTCGCTCGCTATATGTACCTATAAACAAAAACAAGAGGCCAAAAGACCTCCCGTTCATGATTTTTATGATTAATTAAAAAATCAGGATTACAGTAAACCAGTATTAGTACCAGGCTTACCAGTGGCCAACTGCACTTTAACAATTCTGCCACCCATTTTCATAATCCGTTGCTGTTCCCGAAACCAGCTATCATAGGGGACCAACTTTGTGAAATAGGTATTTTGTAACTCTCTTTGAGTACGGATGCGACTTTGGCTTGGAACACAAGCTGTCACTTTAAACATTCTCATTTTGATTAATCTCCCTAACAGCCGAATAAATCGCTAATTATTAGCTATTTTTTTTATTAAAATTTTGGGTACTATTCCCACATCATATTTACCATCCAGGCAAATATGATTAAATAGGCCCATAACCTAGTTAAGTCAGGGAGTTACCCAGTTCATACCAGCCCGCCAAAACTAATTAACATAAATTACTAATAATCTTATTAACTAGCCTCTAACGCTCTCAATATAAACTCAGTAACTTCCCTGACTCTAGTGATATTATTGATAATTGACTTAATGACCAACGAATAATCAATATTTTTAACTATTAATTACCATTGCCACCCAACCAATAATCTTTAACTAAAACTAGCTCAAGCCAGAACTAATATAGTCGAAATAGACACCCATTTCACGACCAGCATCAGCCCCTACTAAACTAGCGGTAACTTCTTTCATAGCTTGGATAGCTTGTACAGTAGAACCAATAGGAACACCTAAAGAATTGTAGGTTTCTTTTAAGCCATTTAGTACACGCTCATCAAGAATGGAAGGATCGCCAGCTAACATAGCGTAGGTAGCATAACGTAAGTAGTAGTCCAAATCACGGATGCAAGCTGCATAGCGACGAGTGGTGTACATATTACCACCGGGACGAGTGACATCAGAATATAACAGAGACTTGGCAACTGCTTCTTTAACGATAGTAGCAGCGTTGGCACTGATGGTGGAAGCGGCACGAACCCGCAGTTCACCTGTGGCAAAGTAGTTCTTTAATCTGTCTAAAGAACTGCCGTCCAGGTATTTACCTTGGACATCAGAAGAATTGATTACAGCGGTAATAGCGTCTTGCATTGTTTGATTTCCTTAAAGTGGCTTAATCTTTTGAATTTAGATAGAAAAAAGATTTTGCGGTTTTAGAGCTAAAAAATTAGCCCATGGCACCGATCACATAGTCAAAGTAGGAGGCTGCTTCAGCAGCATCATCACCTGACAGTAGCGATGTAGCAACACTCTTCATGGAACGAATGCCTTCGGCTACTGCATCCACAGGAGTACCTAGAGATTTGTACATCTCACGGACACCGACTAAGCCAATTTCTTCAATGGGTGTGACATCACCAGCAACTACACCGTAGGTGACCAGGCGTAGGTAGTAGTCCATATCCCGTAAACAGGTAGCGGTCATTTCTTCACCGTAGGCGTTACCACCGGGAGAAACAACATCAGGACGTTTTTGGAATAACTGATTACCAGCTTCCTTGACGATGCGTTCACGGGACTCACTTAAGATTTGAGCTATGCGAACACGACGATCGCCGGAAGTTACGAAGGCCTTGATCCGATCTAATTCGCCAGGGCTCAGATAACGGGCCTCAGCATCGGCGTTGACAATTGATTTGGTGACTATACTCATGCTTTATACCAACAGAGTTTAAGAAGCTAACGGGTTGCATTTTTTTAAACAGGGCGATGAATTCCTTGGGCCTTACAGCCTGTCGGTTTTCACTGCCCTGTCAGTAAATTATTCTGCGATATGTTGTTCCCTTGGTTACATTTGCTTAATAGTTTTTAATATTTTGTTCTTTGTATTGACAATTACTAGAGTCAATGATAAAGACGTGATCATCTTCAATATTTCAATAATTTTGAGTATTTATACTTGCTAAATATATGGCGATACAGTAGAAGAAATTTATAAATTGCTCCTAACTAACCTGGGAAAAATAGTTATATCTATACCTGCCTATATTTATGCAAAATTTTTAAAATAATTTTATGGGTTATTGTTCATTGCAATTTGGGGATTTGATCAAATATTGACTAGTTGAAGTTTTTATTTAATTGTTTACCGAAAACCTTTTTGTAAAGTGTATTGTCATTAAGTCAGGTATTAAGTTTAGGTATTGAGTCAGGCATTATGGGTATTAATTGTTATCAACTAATATTTTTTTTACATATTCCTGAAAAATTTATGCTACGATTAAATATTTGTCACCATAATTTATGGAAGTTTGCCAAAATCATGGTAAATCTTGACTAGATTTACAGTGAACGAAGTGAAACATATTTATATAGCAATTTAAAACAACTGGGGGTATTAATCCCTGAAGGCCGTTTTTCCCTTAATTAATTTATGCCATCTATTTGATCAATGATTGTTAATACAAAAAATCCTATGAAAAAAAAACTGACATTATCTTTATTGGTATCTCTAGCTAGTTTAAATTTATCTGCCTGTACTATTTTTGAACAAATTCAAGGGTTAGTTACTCCAGCTACTACCCCTAGTCCGATGGTTAGTCCCGTCAAAAAAACTCAGTTACGAGAACTATTCCCTGTTAAACAAAATGATAAATATGGTTATGTGAATAAGTCTGGGGATTTAATTATTCCAGCCTCTTTTGATGAAGCAAAAGATTTTTTTGAAAACCTAGCATCTGTTAAACAAGGTGAAACTTGGGGTTTTATTGACAATACTGGTAGGTTAGTTATTCCGGCTGTTTATGAAAAATTTGCCCATTTTTCTGAAGGTTTAGCTGGAGTGAAAAAGACCGGGGAAAAATATGGTTTTATTGATCGTCAGGGCAAAATAGTAGTTGAGCCACAATTTGATGAGGTGCGTAACTTCTCAGAAGGTTTGGCTGCTGTGAAAAAAGATGGTGCTTGGGGTTTCATTGATAAGTCAGGTAATATGGTGATTGACCCTGACTTTAGAATGGGAGCGGGGCGAGGTTTTTTTGTGAGTGGGTTGGCGGCTGTACAAAGAGAAGATGGCTCTAAATATGGTTATATTGATAAAACTGGTAAGTTTGTGATTGAGCCTAAATATGAATTTGCTGGTGATTTTAGAAACGGTTTAGCCAGGGTAAAAGATGAATTAAAATGGATCTACATAGATTCTACTGGTAAACAAGCGATCAAACAAAGTTTTGATTTTGCTAATGATTTTTCTGAAGATTTAGCCGCCGTGAAAATAGCAGAAAAATACGGTTATATTGATATGACTGGTAAACGGATTATTCAGCCTCAGTTTGATTTTGCTGGTAATTTTTCGGAAGGTTTGGCGGAGGTGAGAATAGATCAAAAATATGGTTATATTCAGCCGAGTGGTGAAATGGTGATTGAGCCGATATTTGTCAATGCTTATAGTTTTAATAATGGGGTGGCAGAAATTGAAACGGAAGAAGGACGAGGTTATATTGATAAAATTGGTAAATTTATCTGGAAACCAACTAAATAAGATAAATTAATTTGTCTTGATACTTTGATTAATTTTGATAATTTCGTTGATCATGGATCAAGATGTGCATAATGTGGCGTTCTCAATAAATTTATTATATTACGAATTTTCATTATGTTACAAAGATTAATTGCTAGTGGTTTAATTTCTTGTTGCTTATTTAATCCTGCCCTACCTGTGATGGCGAATTTACCCGGTCAACCCTTGACTAATAATAGATACATAACTGAAAGAACTCCTTATATTTTAGGACCGGGCGATCGCCTACAGGTAGAACTTAGTAATGTACCGGAATATAACAAAGAATATCAAGTATTAGTAGATGGCACGATCAATCTTTATTTGATTGGTCCGACACCAGTTACAGGTCTAACTCTGCCAGAAGTAACTAGTTTAATCACCCAACTTTATCTGAGACTAGTGAAAAACCCCCTGGTTAATGTGAATTTAATTGGTTTACGTCCTCTGACTATTGCGATCGCTGGACAAGTAGCCGTGCCGGGAATTTATACATTAGATTTTGGTGGTAGTGGTGGTGGTTTACAGTTTCCTAATGTGGTAAAGGCAATAGAAACAGCTAAAGGTATTACTGCTTTAGGGGATTTACAAAATGTAGAAATTCGTCGGCAACAAAAACCCGGTTTTCCTACCTTAAATACAACAATTAACCTGTGGCAGTTTTTACAAACGGGTGAACTACCAGCTGATATTACCCTGCGTGATGGGGATACCATTTTTGTGCCAGCAGTATCAGAAATTGATTTAACTGAGTTACGTCAACGGGCGAATGCTAGTTTTTCCGCTGATCTAACAAAACCTGTTAGTGTTGTAATTGTGGGGGAAGTACATAGGCCGGGTCCTTATACCGTATTTGCCACTGATGCGGTGGCGACGGGGACTCAAAATACTCTTAGTTCGATCAGTATTCAAGATTCTAGTACTTTGGCGGGTTTACCCACGGTTACTAGAGCTTTAAGGATTGCTGGAGGAATTACATCCCAAGCTAATATTAGAGAAATTCAAATTCGCCGACGCTTATTCACAGGACAAGAACAAGTGTTGACAGTGAACTTATGGAATTTGTTAAAAACTGCTGATATTAACCAAGATTTACTATTACAAGCCGGTGATAGTATTATTGTACCAAAAGCAGAACAAGTTGACATTAATGAAGCTCCCCAAATAGCAGCAGCCAGTTTTTCTCCCAATACTATTCAAGTCAATCTTGTGGGTGAATTAACTAGGTCTGGTTCTGTATCAGTACCTCTGAATACTTCATTAAATCAAGCTATTTTAACAGCGGGAGGATTTGACCGACAAAGGGCTAGTCGTGGTAATGTGCAATTAATTAGGGAAAATCGTAATGGTACTGTTTCGGTGAGAACATATTCAGTAGATTTTGCCCAAGGTTTAGATGAAAAAAGTAATCCACCTTTACAGAACAATGATGTCATTATTGTAAGTGCTAATGGTATCACTAAATTCTCTGATAAGGTGGAAAATATCATGCGACCTTTTACGACTTTTACTGCTGGCTTTATTGGGATAGTTAACTTTGTTAATTTTTTAGATACTTCTTTTGGTTTGAGTAATTCGACTGATAACAATAACAACAATTAAATAATTAATTTGAGAGAAATCAGCACCAATACCGAAAATCAAGAATTAATATATACTAAATAAATTAAACTTGATGATCACTCCTAACAAAATAATAATTTCCCCTTAATCATGACTAATAATACTGCCCAAAATTCCCTACAACGCACACCTTTATATAATTTAATCCTAGAACAACAGGGAAGAATCGTTCCTTTTGCTGGTTGGGAAATGCCCGTGCAATTTAGCGGTATTACCTTAGAACATAAGGCCGTGAGAGAAAATGTCGGGATGTTTGATATTTCCCATATGGGTAAATTTATCATGACAGGAGAGAATGTAATTGAAAAATTACAAATTTTAGTACCCTCAGAATTGAAGCGCCTAAAACCAGGACAGGCTCAATACACCGTATTATTAAATTCTGCTGGTGGCATTATAGACGATATTATTATCTATTATGTCGGGGCGACCGCTGATACGGATCAGGAAAAGGTAATTGTGATTGTCAATGCGGCAACTAAATCAGGGGATAAGGAATGGATACTTACTCAGTTAGCAGCCAGTCAAATAGAATTGCAGGATGTGACTAATGATCAGGTATTAATTGCCTTACAGGGACCACAGGCTAATAATATTTTACAAAGTTTAGTGACAGAAGATTTAAGTAATATTCCCTTTTTTGGTCATACCCATGCCACTTTATTAGGAACATCGGCTTTTTTAGCGAGAACTGGTTATACAGGGGAAGATGGTTGGGAAATTATGTTACCGGCTGATCTGGGTGGGCAGTTGTGGCAAAAATTTGATTCTCTCGGTGTAACAGCTTGTGGTTTAGGTTGTCGGGATACTTTACGATTAGAGGCTACTATGGCTTTATATAGTCAGGATATTGATATTAATACAACGCCTTTAGAAGCGGGTTTAGGTTGGTTAGTACACTTATCTAGTCAAATAGATTTTATTGGTCGCCCTATTTTAGAGCAACAAAAAGCGACGGGGGGAACTAAACGTTTAGTTGGTTTAGAAATGTTATCTAAATCTATTGCTCGTCATGGTTATCCGGTTTTAGTTAATGGCAAAAAAGTTGGGGAAGTTACCAGTGGTACGATGTCTCCTACCTTGGGCAAGGCGATCGCCCTGGCTTATGTACCAACGGAATTATCACAGGTCGGACAAAAATTAGAGATAGAAATTCGGGGGAAAAATTATCCTGCTATTGTGGTGAAAAAACCTTTTTATCGTTCTCCTCATCGGGCTTGATTTTGCCTTATTAATAATCATCACACTTTAGGGCGAACAGCCGTTCGCCCCTACGCAATTTCTTTTAATAAAATCAATCAGGAAAATTGATTTAATCATGAAAATAATTTTCCCTCTATCGAATACTCGACAACAATTAGGCAAAAATATTGTTATTTATGTTCTATTGGCATCAATTGCCGTTGCCATGTTATTTCCCCTATTGTGGTTACTCAGTACAGCTTTTAAATCGAGTGGCGAAAATATCTTTCAATTTCCACCTCAATTTATTCCTAGTCAACCTACCTTAGAAAATTTTATCAAAGTTTGGCAAAGTCATCCCTTCGCCCAATACCTCTGGAATAGTACGATTATTGCCGGTTTAACAGTGGTTGGTAACTTATTATTTTCTTCCTTAGCCGCCTATCCTTTAGCTCGCTTGAATTTCACGGGGCGGGATGTGATTTTTGCGATTATTATCGCCACGATCATGATTCCCTTTCAAATAGTCATGATTCCCCTCTATGTTTTAACTATTAAATTAGGTTTAAAAAATAGTTATTTTGGCGTAATATTTCCTAGTTTAGCCTCGGCTTTTGGCATATTTCTAATACGGCAAGCCCTGCGAGGTATTCCCCAGGAATTAGAAGATGCTGCCCGGATTGATGGCTGTAATGACTGGCAAATATGGTGGTTAATCATGTTACCTCTGATTAAACCAGCATTAATCACCCTCAGTATTTTCACCTTTATTGGTTCCTGGAGTGATTTTCTCTGGCCTTTGTTAATATTAGATCGCCCGGAATACTATACCCTACCTTTAGGATTAGCGAATTTAGCCGGTGCTTTTTCCCTAGATTGGCGACTAGTAGCGGCTGGTTCGATTATTGCCACAACTCCAGTTTTAATCATATTTTTAATATTACAAAAATATATTGTGGCGACTGATAGTGCAACTGGTATTAAGGGGTAAAAAACTATAATTTTCTATTTTTCTAGGTAGTAGGGGCAATTGATCAATTGCTCCTACTTGATCATACAATAATTGCATTAATATTTCTCTTGGACAGGTAATATATTATAATTAATATAATATTTTAAAGTTAATAATAAATTATGCCTAAGCCTAATCATCCATCGGCTAAACTATCAGTTAGTGAGGATATTGCCGATGATCATCATCCCTACCTACCGGCAGAAATAAATCAACTGCGAACAGAAATACAAGAGTTAAAGGAGCAAATTATTATATATGAAAAATCTCAATCAGAATTACAGTATCGTCTCAGTTTAGAAGAATTATTAGCAACTCTCTCTACCCATTTTATTAATTTACCCACCGCAGAAATTGACGGCGGTATTCAGACGGCTTTAGAGTGGATTGGTAGTATGTGTAGCGTAGATCGGGCTTATGTTTTTTTAATTGATGAAACTAATAGTTATTGGTATTTAGCTCATCATTGGCATCATCCCCATATTCCAGAAACAGCTTTTCCTAATAAACAGAATATTACCTATTCTGATTGGCAGGAGGCTTTTCCAGAAATTATTGAACAGCAAGTAATTTATTTACCAGATGTAGAATCACTAGAATTATCAGAAAAGGAGCGATATTGTCATCTGCTTTACCCGGAAATTAAATCACTAATTTTAATTCCCATGGTTTCCCAGGGAGAATTAATTGGTTGTTTGGGGTTTGATATGATTAGTCAAACGAAATATTGGTCAGAAGAAGTAATTTCTCTACTAAAGATTATGGCGGAAATGTTTGTCAATACTATTAGTCGCAAACGTTTTGAACAAATATTATCTAACAATGAAAGGAAGTATCGCCACTTAGTCGAAACCTGTCAAGATTTGATTTGGTCTGTGGATCAATACGGTCGTTTCACATACGTAAATCAAGCAACCGAAAATATTTATGGTTATTCACCAGAGGAAATAATTGGGAAAACTTGGCAGGATTTAGCCTATTCTCAAATTAATCTGATGAGTGATTTAGAAACTGCCTATATTATTCAGTGTTTAGTAGAATGTCCGAAGGGTTGTGAAATTGTCCAACAAAAACGAGATGGCACACCAGTTTATTTAAGTTTTAATTCGTTGATTTTATGGGATGCTAATGGTGATTTTCAGGGTGCCACTGGTACGGCTACGGATATTACGGAACGCAAGCAGTCAGAAGAGGCTCTCAGACAGGCAAAACATCAATTACAGGCCGTATTAGACGCAGTGCCTTGGTTAGTTTCTTGGATTAGTCGGGATTTACGTTATGTGGGAGTTAATCGGCAATTAGCTTCTAGTTTTAAATTAGTGCCAGAGGATTTTATTGGTAAAGAAATCGGTTTTCTTAATACGGGTCCTGGTTTCGTACAATTTGTCCAAGACTTTTTTAATAGTTCTGAGGAACAAATTTCTCAAGAAGTGGAAACGAAAGTGGATGGGCAGGTGAAAAATTATTTGATTGTTTTTAAAAAGTATGATCAGGGTCAGGCTGTGGTCTGTGTGGGTATTGATATAAGCGATCGCAAACAGGCAGAGATCATTCAATCGCAGTTAATAGCTTCTTTACAGGAGTCAGAAAGAAAATATCGGACGCTCTATGAAGCGACTGGTGATGCAGTAATTTTATTAGATCATGCGGGAGTATTTTTAGATTGTAATCGGGCTTCCTTACAAATGTTTGGTTGTCATAGTAAAGTGGAATTTTGTAGTCAACAATTTACCGATTTTTCTCCTGCTCTGCAACCAAATAATCAGCATTCTTTATTACTATTTCAAAATGCGATTGAAAAGGCTTTAACTACTGGTAATACTCGTTTTGAGTGGATCTATCAACGTTTAGATAATACTTTATTTCCGGCTGAAGTATTATTAACAGCCATGGAAATCGGTGATTTTTCTTCGCCCCATCCTTTACGGAATAAGGAAGATAAATTATTGCAGGCGGTGGTAAGAGATATTACGGAAAGAAAACGCAATGAAGAAAAAATTAAAGCATCTTTAGAAGAAAAAGAAGTTTTATTAAAAGAAATTCACCACCGAGTAAAAAATAACCTACAAGTAATTTCTAGTCTGTTGCGTTTGCAATCCCGTTATATTACTGATCCACAAATATTAGAAATGTTACAGGAAAGTCAAAACCGAGTACAATCTATGGCTTTGGTGCATGAACAATTGTACCAATCAGCCGATTTATCCCGCATTGATTTTGCCGATTATATTCATAGTCTCACCTCCCATCTCTATCAAGCCTACGAGGGGAATGCCAAAAGAGCGAAATTGCTGATTAACGTCACCCCCGTATTATTGAATATTGATACCGCCGTTCCCTGTGGTCTGATTATTAATGAATTAGTTTCTAATTCCTTAAAATATGCTTTTCCCGGTAATAATATGGGTAATATTCAGATTGATTTTCAGAATAGTTTGGACAATTCCCAAGAACTCTGTCTCACCGTCCAGGATAATGGTATTGGTTTTCCCCAAATAATAGACTTCCGTAGCTCTGGTACTTTGGGATTAAGGTTAGTTTGTTCTTTAGTCAGACAATTAGGTGGTAATATTGAGTTAGAAAACGATCTAGGTACGATATTTATTATTAAATTTCCCCATCCCGATTTACGTTAGTTTTTGATTATTTTGATGATTTGAATTTAATTGTCTATTTTATTTTTCCAGAAAATTTATCACTATTACCATGATGTTAATCAGTGAAATACCAAAAGTGGGTGTGTAAATGAAGATCAATAAAGTCAAAATTTTAATCGTAGAAGACGAAAGTATTATTGCCGAGGATTTGGCGGATAGTCTATCTAGCAAAGATTATGAAGTAGTCGGTATTGCGGCATCTGGTTTAAAGGCGATCGCCCTTGCCAAGGAGAAAACGCCCCATTTGATCTTAATGGATGTCATGTTACAGGGGGATATGGATGGCATTAATACGGCAGAAATTATTAAAGAAACCCTGCAAATTCCCGTTATTTATTTAACCGCTTATGCGGATCATCAGACCTTAGAACGGGTGAAAGCCACTAATCCTCTGGGTTATGTAGTGAAACCTTTTAATGAAAAAAATCTACATTTGACAATAGAAGTCGCTTTACAAAAACATCTTTATGATGATGCGACGAATTTACCCAATCAAATATTTTTCAATCTGCGATTACAGGAAATATTAAGGAAACTTAGCACCCTGCAAAATCAGCCGCTGATTCCCGTATTCGTTTGCAAATTACAGGATTTACAAAGGATTCATGGTACATTAGGGTTACAACAATGTCATAATTTGATCCGACAAGTGACCGAACGGTTAATCAATACCTATTCTAATTTAGCTTTAGTCGCTCGTTTGGATACTAATCTCTTAGGATTAATTGGTAATCCCTGTCTGGATGGGCTAGAGTTAGAAAGTCTCACCCAAGAAATAGTTAATAATATTAAACAGCCCTTACTGTTAGAGAGTTATGAGGTCTCTGTCACTAATAATATTGGTATTGGGATTTATCCAAATGATGGAGAAACAGCGGAAGAATTAATTAGAAATGCTCAATCTGCTATGTATTTGGCCGAAAAAAAAGGTGGTAATAGTTATGAATTTTATCAACTAAATAGTAATTTAGAGGCGATCGCCCAATTAGCTTTAGAAACTAAATTACGCAATGCTCTAAAAAATCAGGAATTTCAATTATATTATCAACCGCAAATTGATCTAAAAACTAATCAAATTGTGGGGGCGGAAGCCTTAGTCAGATGGCAACAAGGCAATATTATTGTACCACCCGCTCAATTTATTCCTTTAGCAGAAAGTACAGGTTTAATAATCCCTTTAGGTGAATGGATTTTACAAACAGCCTGTGAACAAGCTCAGTCATGGTTAACAGCCGGTTTTTCCCCTTTACGGATCGCAGTTAATCTTTCCCAGCGACAATTTACCCAAGGAAATTTAAGTGATTTAGTCACGCAAGTTTTGACCAATACGGGTTTACCAGCTTCTGCCTTAGAATTAGAAGTGACGGAAAGTATGGTGATGGAAAATGAGGCGATCGCCCTAAAAATGATTGAGGATTGGCAAAAATCAGGGATTAAAATTTCGATTGATGATTTTGGTACGGGTTATTCATCTTTAAGTTATTTACATAAAATTCCCTTTGATGTGATTAAAATTGATCGAAGTTTTGTCAGTAATACGATGAATAATGCGAAAACCGCTGCTATTACTATAGCGATTATTCAATTGGCCCATAATCTCAATTTAAAGGTAATTGCGGAGGGAGTAGAAACGCAACAGGAATTAGATTTTTTACGACAAAATGAATGTGATCAAGTGCAAGGGTTTTTCTTTAGTCCGCCTATTCCGGCTGAAAAATTTACAGAATTATTATTAAAGCAACGGGGGCAAATAACATCAGATAATCGCATTTATCATAATTCTGCTGTTATCTAAAATTCCAGGACAGTAGGGTGTGTTAACGAAGTGTAACACACCATTCCAAGGGTCTATCAGAAATTTTGTCTTAACTAGCTGAGTGGCTGATATACGTTGAAATTTTGTTGGGTTGCGTGCCTTAACCCAACCTACGATTATTTGATTAATCTAATACTAATAATCCTGCTCCATAGGCTGGGGAATAGCGAGGCCAAATAACCTGAATAGCAGGATGATTAATTTGTAACTGCTCAATAAATTTATTTCTGAAATTAGCTTGACTTTGCCAAACCCCGCCCATCGTCACTAACTCAATAGTTTGCTCGGATGCAAATAAATCTTGATAAACAACTTTTACCCCTAATACCAGTTCAGCGATCGCCCCTTGAATAATCTGATTAGCGACTAAATCGCCGCTCATCGCCTCTTGATCAACTATTTTAGCCAGGGCTGCAATATCCGTTACACGCCAACCAGAGCGATAAATTAATTTAATTAATCCTTCCACATTGACTAAATTCAAATGGTTTAAAAAAGCTGAAGTTAAACTAGTATTAGCACCTCGGCCATCATAAGCCCTGAATACTGCCTTTAAACCCTGAATAGCAATATCATAACCACTGCCTTCATCACCCAAAAGATAACCCCAACCGCCAACCCGTTTAGTTACACCCTGCTGATTCTGCCCGAATATTTGGGAGCCAGTGCCAGCAATCACCACCATTCCCACAGGTTCACCAATACCACCAACTAGAGCAATTAAACTATCATTACAAACTAAAATATGACGTTCCGATAAAGACCATTGAATATTAGCTGTATTAATCATAATTTCTGGCAACCAAGTTTTCACTAAAGCAATATCCTCCGGTCGGCCTGCCCCCGCTAAACCTAAACCAATACCAGCAATATCTATAGTTTTCATCGTCAAATTAGCATCAGCGATCGCCCCAATAATTGCATCAATAATCGAATTTTTTGCCTGTTCCTCACCGATACTTTGATAATTAGATGGTCCGGCTTCCCCTGTTCCTAGAATATTAGCAGTTTTATCCATTAATACTGCTTGGGTTTTCGTACCACCCCCATCTATTCCTAACACATACTTAGTCATGATTTTTCTCACCCCAAAAATCTAACCAATAAAAACCCGGTCTCCCCAAGAAGCCGGATTTTTTATATTGATCAATTTAAAATTTGCTAAAAATTGCTTATGAAATTTGGCAATTATTATAAATAAATTACCAGTAAATTACAGTAAATTATTTTGTTGTAAAGCCTTTCTGGCTCTTTCTGCTCTTGGTTCAGCCGAATCAAAAACTTCATCCATTTTTTCTAAAATTTCACCGGGGTAGTTTTCTAATAATTTCATTGATAAAGAAATCCGTTTACTACCTTCATCTAAATCAAGAATCATCACTTTCACAAATTTACCAATCGGGAATAAATCAGGTAAAGGTTTATCAATTTGATTTTGACTAATTTGCTTAATATGAACTAAACCCGTCACTCCATCCAAGTCAACAAATAAACCAAACGGTTTAATATTAACAACTTTCCCCTCAATTAACTGACCAATTTCCAACTGATTGAAACCAGCGGTTTGCATTGCTTGTTTTTGGGAAAATACTAATTTTTTATTATCTTGATCAAGAGTAATGACATTCACCATGACACTTTGACCAACTAAACTAGGTAAATTATCCTGGTGCATTAACTGAGAACGAGGAATAAAACCACGTAAGGCATGATAATCAACCGTTACACCACCTTTATTTACGCCGGTAATGTGTACTTGTACAGTTTTATTATCAGCAAAAGCTATGTCTAATTCATTCCATACTTTTTTCAGTTGCAATTGACGTAATGACAGGGTAAATTGCCCATCTTCTGTTTGATCTCGGACAATCAAAAATTCCCGTTCTTCTTCCAAAGGCATCGCTTCCGCATGGGTCATCCCTGCACCCATAACTATTTCATGCCATGGCAAGAAAGCAAGAGACTTGGCTCCAATATCAACATAAGCCCCATCTGTGTCGTGGCTATAAACCTTACCTGAGACGATTTGCCCCTTTGCAAATTCATAATCATGGGCTTCTAAGGCCTTAGCAAAGTCTTCTAGGGAAAAGGTTGATTTATTTTGATTACTGTTTGGCTTGGACTGCATGATTTTTCAAAAAATATTCTGGCTAATACAATATATCCCATCTCATCTGGCTTTTAGCTGTAGTCAAATGATTATTTTTTCCTTAATTGTTGAGAGTGAACTTAAATAGCTGTTGGACCTTTATCCAGGCATCTTGAGCAGCGGCGGGATCATAACTATTGCGTTGATCACAGAAAAATCCATGGTCAGCCGGATAACGCCAAATTTCATGTTTGATCTGATGTTTTTTTAATGTTTGCTCGATTTCGTCGATTTGGACCGCTGGTATTAAGGGATCTTGTGTGCCAAAAAAGCCATGGATGGTCCCGTGAATTTGCGGTGTAATATTCACGGTAGGGGGACCACCACCCGGACAATAAGTAGTAATACCAGCTCCATAAAAGCAAGCTGTGGCCTTAATATCAGGCAAAGTGGCCGCTAAATAGACGACATGACCACCAAAACAGAAACCAATTGTGCCAAAACCGTCTGGTTTCACCATCGATAAGGTTTTTAAATAGTTAATAGTGGCTTGTATGTCGCTTAATAGTTCTTCTGCCTTAGTTAAATCTTTATATTGGCGACCGAGGGCTAATTCTGGTTCTGTATAGCCAACCTGAAAACCGGGGGCCTGACGTTGGTAAATGGCCGGGGCGATCGCCACATAACCTTCCCTGGCAATCCGTTCTGTCACATCCCGAATATGGCTATTTACCCCGAAAACTTCTTGGATAACGATCACCCCTGGATAAATACCAGGATCAGCAGGCCGGGCTAAATAGGCACTAATTTGTAAATCACCGTTCGGGACCTGTACATCAGCAGTTTCTAATAGGGCCATATTATTTAGATAAAATTGTTTATTTTATGAATTTGTTTAATATATTAAAGAGGATTGACCGATACAATAGATCGCACCAATCACAATTTTCCTGCTCATCTCTTAAGTCATTTATCCAGTTGAGGTTATGGTGCAATTTCAAATTAAGCCAGATAGTGAAATACCAGCTTCTAATCAGTTATTTAATCAAATGCGTTTTGCGATCGCCTCCCGGCAATTTCCCCCAGGGCATCGGTTGCCGAGTACGAGACAGTTAGCCATGCAAACGGGCTTACATAGAAATACGATTAGTAAAGTTTATCGGCAATTAGAAGAAACGGGTTTAGTGGATGCCCAGCCTGGTTCTGGTATTTATGTGAAGGATTTAGGGCATGAAGCGGGAGCCAGATTTACTTCCCCCACTTTTGAAAAGTATCCTGAAGCTAACGGTATTGTGAAAACTAGTTTAGATAAGTTATTAGCTTTACGTTGTACTTTGAATGAAGCACGGGAAATGTTTTTAGCAGAAATTGATTGGCGGTTACGCTGTAGTGCCAGGGTATTAGTGACTGCTCCTAGTCATGATCTGGGGATTGGTCAGTTAATGATGCAGGAATTGGAAAAGGCGTTATATATTCCGATTCAGTTAGTACCGTTGGAAGAATTAGCGGAAGTGATTGAACAAGTACCATCGGGAACGGTGGTGACTAGTCGTTATTTTATTGGGCAGGCGGAGGCGATTACGGCTCCTAAGTCTATTCGGGTGATTCCTATTGATATTTATGATTACAGTAAGGAAATCAAGGTTGTCAAAGAATTGCCGGCGGGTAGTTATTTTGGTTTAGTTAGTTTAAGTTCTGGTTTATTGCGGGCGGCGGAGGTGATTATTCACAGTATTCGGGGGGATGATATTTTGGTGATTACGGCTCAAACTAATGAGAGTTATAAGATTAATGGTATGGTGCGATCGGCAAGGGTGATAGTTTCTGATCAGGCGAGTATTGCGACGGTGAAGGCTGCTGTACAAGCTGCCCGTGAGGATATTATTCGCCCGCCCCAAATATTAGCTAGTGAGAATTATATTGATGATGAGTCTATTAGTTTATTGAAACGGGAGTTGGGTTTAATTTAGATTATCAGTGGTATTCTTTAGATAAAATTGATAATTTCCAGAGAAACCCGGTTTTTTGAAAAAACCGGGTTTTTAAATGCCTTTTGCCATAATTTAAAAATGATATTTTATATAATCGCTTACCTATTATTACTCTGGCAAATACCAGCTTTTGCCGTTTTATTATCCCGCCTGATCAAAGGTCCCACCAGGCGATCGCCCTTATTACCAAAGGCGAGTAATCCGGCAAAATCTCAGACAGTGAGCGTCATCGTTCCTACCTTGAATGAAGCAGAGAGAATTACACCTTGTTTACAAGGTTTAACTGTACAGGGAGGGGAAGTGAAAGAAATTATAATTGTTGATAGTCGTTCTACCGATCATACCGCTGAAATAGTTAATGATTGGGCAACCAAAGATCAGCGATTACAATTAATTAACGATGATCCTTTACCTGCCGATTGGGTAGGACGACCCTGGGCTTTACATCATGGCTTTCTGCATAGTTCACCCCAAACTACTTGGTTATTAGGCATGGATGCTGATACTCAACCGAAAGCGGGTTTAGTTGCCAGTTTATTAGAAGTCGCCGAAACAGAAAATTATGATTTGATTACCCTATCACCTCAATTTATTTTGAAATACCCTGGGGAATTATGGTTACAACCAGCTTTATTATTAACTTTAGTTTATCGTTTTGGACCGACTGGCACGGATGCTAATACAGCCGATCAGGTGATGGCAAACGGTCAATGTTTTTTTTGTCGCAAATCAGTATTACAGGCAGTTAATGGTTATACCAGTGCGAAAAATTCTTTTTGTGATGATGTAACTCTAGCCAGAAATATTGCTCACCAAGGTTTCCGGGTGGGTTTTCTCGATGGTTCTCAATTGTATCGGGTGAGAATGTATGAAGGTTTCCAGGAAACTTGGCGGGAATGGGGGCGATCGCTCGATTTAAAGGATGCTAGTACACCAGCCTTAATAGCAGGTGATTTATGGTTATTATCAGCAGTACAAGGTTTACCCTTACTAATTATTTTCAGTTATTTCATATTAGCGATCAGTGGATTTTCTATTTTCAGTAATTTCATGGAATTGAATTCAGTTAACCTATTATTAGGGTTAAACTTATTATTAATCATGATCAGAACTGCCATGAATGGGGCAATCGCCCCCGCCTACTATTTAGGGGAAGCTGAATATAAATGGTTATTCTGGCTATCACCCTTAGCAGATCCTTTAGCCTTTCTGAGAATTTGGTTATCCGCTACCCATAGACCCCAATCGTGGCGAGGTAGAGTTTATAGTTGGGAAAATCACCGGAAATGATCGGCATTGCTAGGAATGGACAAAACAATATTATTAAAAATTACTGAAAATAGATCGGTTATGATAAGACTTGCATCAATCCCGCCAACCAACTTATAACTTGGACATCAATGACAGATGGGGAAAAATTATCCAACAGAATCAATTGAATTAGCAGAAAGATTAAAAACCCTGGAAACAGAAAATGATTATCTGAGGCAAAGGGAAAAACAGTTGCAGGTAAGTGAGCGGATGTTTCGCAATATTGCCACTAATATGCCGGGGGTAATCTTTCAGTTTTGTAATCGGCAGGGGGTTTGGACTGTTGATTATATGAGCGATCGCATTTATGACATTACAGGTATAAATGCTCAGGAGATCATGGCTAGTCTGGATATTTTCATCAATATCCAGCACCCTGATGATTTAGATAGTTATATTGAGTCTATAGTGACAGCCGTTACCGATTTAACTCCCTGGCATTATGAAGGACGTTTAATTAGGCCAGATGGCACAATCAAATGGTGGCAAGGAGATTCCCGACCCAGCCAAAATGAAAAGGGGGAAATAGTTTTTTGTGGGGTAATTATTGATATTACCGAACGCAAATTGATGGAAGAAAGGTTATCGTCTTCAGAAAATGAGTTACGGGTTTTATTTGGGGCGATGAATGATCTCGTATTAGTGATGGAGCGGACGGGTTCTTATGTGAAAATTGCCCCGACTAATCCTTCTCTTGCCTATAAACCCAGTCAGGAACTATTAGGGCAGAATTTACGGGATGTCATGCCGATGGATACGGCTAATTTATTAATAGAAAATTTTTGTCTGAGTTTAGATGAACAAAGATCCGTCGATGTTGAATATAACTTAACCGTTGATGATCAAATTAAATGGTTTGATGCAACTATTTCCCCTCTTCAGAATAATTTAGTAATTTTAGTAGCCCGTGATATTACGCCCCGCAAACACGCCGAATTACTATTACAGGATATGAATGAGGAGTTGGAATGGCGTGTAACACAACGTACTCTGGAACAACAACAGATCGTGATTAAATTAGAAAAAGAAGTGAGCGATCGCCTCATAGCAGAAACCCAGCTCAAGGAATCCCAAGAATTATTACAAGTGGTGATTGATACTATTCCCCAATGTATTGCTTGGAAGGATCGTAACTTAAATTTTTTAGGATGTAATCAACAATTCGCTGATGTCGTAGGAATTAAAGAACCTTGGAAAATAGTTGGCAAAAATGATTTTGAATTGTCTGCGTCAGCAGAACAAGCGAATATCTATCGGCAAGTTGATGAGTTAGTAATGATACGTGATGAACCTCAGTTACGTTTTGTCGAAACCCATCAGTCAAATAATGGTGTGAATAGATGGATAGAAACTTCTAAGTTACCATTACATGATCAGGAGGGTCAGGTAAATGGTATTTTAGTGATCTTTGAAGACATTACCGAACGCAAGTTAGCGGAAACAGATTTAGAAAGAATCCGTCAGGAAAAAGAGGCTCAAAGTGTTTTATTTAGAAGAGTTTTAGATAGTAGTTTAGATTCTATTTTTGCTAAAGATAAAAATTTAAAATATATTTTAGCTAACCAAAGTTTTGCTAATTTAATGGGTAAAACCGTAGAAGAAGTTTTGGGGCGAGATGACCTAGAATTGGGAATTCCCTCGGAGGTAGTCATCGGTAATACGCAAAAAGGTATGAGGGGATACCGCAATGATGATATTTTAGTCTTAGCCGGAGAAAATGTTTATATTCCCTTAGAACTATTACCCACAACTGATGGTAGTCACCTTTTTAGTGAAACGCAGAAAATGCCTTTACGCAATAATGATAATGAAATTATTGGTGTTTTAGGGATTGCTAGGGATATTACAGAACGGTTACATTATCAAGAAGAAATCCAAAATTTCCAAAAAAGATTAGAATTGCTTTTTGAAAACTGCCCAATTGCTTTGATGGAGTGGGATCATAATTTTAACGTGGTAACTTGGAATGTGGCTGCGGAAAAAATATTTGGTTATTCTAAACAGGAAGCATTAGGGCATTTTGCTGCTGAATTAATCGTACATGAAGTAGCTAGACCATTAGTTAATCAGGTATTTTCTGCTTTGTTGCAACAGGCGGGCGGTAGCCGTAGCATCAATGAAAATATTACTAAAGACGGACAGACTATTATTTGTGAGTGGTACAATACACCGATTATTTCTATGGATGGTAAGGTGATCAGTGTAGCTTCCATGGCGATTGATATTACTGCTCGTCGTCAGGTAGAACAGCAGTTACAGGAACAAGCTCAATTCTTACAAAGTATTTGGGATGGGGTAGAATACGGTATTTTTGTGTTAGATGTATTAGAACAGGGAGCCGATTTTCGTTATAATGCCTTTAACCCGGCGATGAATCGCAGTGGGGCGATTTCTTCAGAATTTTTATTAGGGAAAACGGTGAAGGAGGCTCTACCACCAGAAATAGTAGAAAACTATTTACAACTTTATCGGCAATGTGTAGATTCAGGTAAAAGTTTAATGCGGGAAGAGCGTTTTATTTATGAAGATCAGGAAACTTGGTGGTTATTGAATATTACGCCTTTAAAAAATACAGAGGCAGGGAAAATTGAGCAATTAGTGATTACGGCTACGGATATTAGCGATCGCAAGGAAGCAGAAGCCGCCTTAATTCAATCGGAAGCCGAATTACGGGAAAAAGCGATCGCCCTAGAACAGGCTTTAGATAGTTTGCAACGGACGCAAATGCAATTAGTACAGACTGAAAAAATGTCATCTCTCGGTCAACTAGTAGCTGGTATTGCCCATGAAATTAATAATCCCGTGAATTTTATTTATGGTAATTTAATTCACACCCAAGATTATATTCAATCGTTATTAGAACTAATTGATCTTTATCAAACAGATTATTGTCAACCTTCCGATCAAATTGTTGAAAAAATTGATGAAATAGACCTAGAATTTATCCGCAGTGATTTACCCCAGGTGATTGGCTCCATGAAAATGGGAGCGGAACGCATAGAAAAAATTGTCTCATCTTTACGCACATTTTCTCGTTTAGATGAATCAGCCATGAAAGAAGTTAATATTCATGATGGTTTAGAGAGTACCTTAATGATTTTACAAAATCGTTTGGGAGCAACGCCAGAACACCGGGAAATTTTGGTGATCAGGGAATATGGTGATTTACCAGCGGTAGAATGTTATGCTGGCGAGTTAAATCAGGTATTTATGAATATTTTAAATAATGCGATTGATGCTTTAGATGAACGGGAATCTACGATTAGTTTAGCAGAAATAGAAGCACATCCTAGTTATATTAAAATTTCTACGAGTTTACACACAGAACAAGAAGTATTAATTAAATTTGCTGATAATGGTTTAGGTATTCCCGAAAACTCACAAAAAAGATTATTTGATCCTTTCTTCACCACTAAAGCAGTCGGTAAGGGGACGGGTATGGGTTTATCTATTTGTTATCAAATTATTACTCAGCATCACGGCGGGAAAATAGATTTTATTTCTATGCCTGCTAAGGGGACAGAATTTATTATGACTATTCCTCTCAGAATTAATCACATTTAGTAAAAATCGAAAAAATGCACAGAATAGCAACGACTCCCGGCGGTTATAATCCTTTAGCAGAGGGCGTAATAGTCATTGAACAAACACCTGCTCCGATCATATTTTTAACGGCGGCTGATACAGATATTCAAACTTTGGCAGGGGCAGTTAATCATTTACCAGAGAATTTTCCAGCCGTGCGGGTGACAAATTTATTAAATTTACAGCAACAATTTACTATTGATGATTATGCTGAAAAAGTATTAAGTCAGAGTCGTTTAATTGTCATACGGTTATTAGGGGGAGTTTCCTATTTTCTCTATGGTTTAGAAGTATTAAAAGAGATTGCCGAAAAATATCAGATTAAATTAATAATTATTCCCGGTGACGATCGCCCGGATGCAGAATTAATTAGTCATTCTAATATTAGTTTATCGCTAGTTAATCAGGTTTGGCAGTATTTTGTGGAAGGTGGGGTGGAGAATTTTAAGAATTGTTTATTATTTTTAGGTAATATTTTAGGGCAATCCAATCAAACTGAATATCAATATTTACCACCGACAAAAGTTCCTAAAATAGGGGTTTATCAACCGTTCACCATAAATAATTTTACATTACCAAAAGTCGGTATATTATTTTATCGTTCCCATTATTTAGCCGGTAATACTGCTCCGATAGATGCTTTATCTCAGGCTTTAATTAATTTACAAATACAGCCAGTACCTGTCTTTGTTACTTCCCCTAGAGATGAGGAAATACAGGCAGAATTATTACAGTATTTTTTCCCTAGTATTAGTGATCAGCATATTGATAATCAAATTAATCATCAACAGAATACTCAACAGAATATTCAACTATTAATTAATACTACTAGTTTCGCCGTTTCAGTCGTGAAAAATCAGGAAACAAATTTAGAGAATGAACAATTTTGTCACCCGCTATTTCAGAGTAAATTAAAAGACTTATCTCAGAAAAATTCATCTAATCATCTGAATATTCCGGTTCTACAAGTAATATGCAGTAGTAGCACCCTTGAACAGTGGGAAAATCAATTATTTGGTTTATTACCCAGAGATTTAGCCATGAATGTGGCTTTACCGGAAATGGACGGTAATATTATTACTCAGGCGATTTCTTTTAAGGCAGTGCAAACCTGGCATGAACAATTAGAAACCGATGTCGTGAGTTATATTCCCCAAATAGATCGGGTGAATTTTGTTGCTAACTTGGCGAAAAATTGGTTGAATTTACGGCAGAAGTCACCGCAGACAAAAAAGATCGCTCTGATTTTAGCCAATTATCCTACTCGTAACGGACGGTTAGCTAATGGGGTCGGTTTAGATACACCAGCTAGTTGTGTGAAAATATTAGAGGGTTTAGCCAAACAAGGTTATTTAGTTAATGAAATACCAGCGAGTGGCGATCATTTAATTAGTATTTTAACGAAAGGTATTACTAATGATCCAGAAACCCATCATTTATATAATATTAATCAAACTTTATCTGTCGAAAAATATGCTGAATATTTTTCCAATTTACCGCTGAATATTCAAACTAAAATTACCGAACGTTGGGGAGAATATGCCCAAAAAAATATTTTTCCTGTATCCGGTCAACAATTTGGTAATATTTTTGTCGGTATTCAACCCAGTCGGGGTTATGATTTAGATCCTAGTTTAAATTATCACGCTCCCGATCTGGAACCCACTCATCAATATTTAGCCTTTTATTTTTGGTTAAAATATATTTGGCAAGCTGATGCCATTGTTCACGTCGGTAAACACGGTAATTTAGAATGGTTGCCCGGCAAAAGTGTTGCTTTATCTAATGAATGTTTCCCAGAAATCGCCCTAACTGAAATACCGCATTTTTATCCCTTCATTGTCAACGATCCAGGGGAAGGTTCCCAGGCAAAAAGGCGATCGCACGCTGTGATTATTGATCATTTAACGCCACCGTTAACTAGGGCTGAATTATATGGCGATTTGCAACAGGTGGAAAATTTAATTGATGAATATTATCAAGCCGAAAGTTTAGACCCTGCCCGTTTACCAGTGATTAGCGATCGCCTCTTGAAATTAATCAACAATACTAATTTACCGACTGATTTCGCCAACTTACCAGGTAATCAACAATGTCTCAAGTCGCAACAATTAACTGATTGGATTGCCATGACCGATGGTTATTTGTGTGAATTGAAAGAAGCCCAAATTCGGGATGGTTTGCATATTTTTGGTAGTTGCCCGACGGGAGAACAATTGCGGGATTTAATTATTGCGATCGCCCGTTATCCCAGTTATCAACGTTTAGGTTTCACCAGGGCGATCGCCCTAGATTTACAGATAGATATTGATCCGCTGACAGTTGATTTTGCCGAACTATTAGAACCACCGCAAATTATAGTAGGTAAAACCTATTATAATACGGGCGATTTGGTGGAATATTTAGAGAAAATCGCTGGCGATATTATAGATAATTTATTAAATGCAAATCATGCACTAAAAATTGGTGTTAATACCGACAAAGAAATTAACTGGATTACTCACTATTTATTACCATCCTTACAAAAAACCTCGGAAGAAATCACGAATTTATTAATCGGATTAGCCGGCTATTATGTACCAGCCGGACCATCAGGTGCGCCGACTAGAGGTCGCACCGATGTATTACCAACCGGACGTAATTTTTATGCCGTTGATATTCGATCTGTACCGACAGAAACCGCCTGGCAAATCGGTCAATTAGCTGCCAATAATTTAATTGAACGATACACCCAAGAAAACGGCGAATATCCCAAAACTATTGGTTTATCCGTCTGGGGAACTGCCACTATGCGCACAGGTGGCGACGATCTAGCCGAAGCCATGGCATTAATCGGAGCGAAACCCGTCTGGTCAGGACCAGAACGGCGGGTGATTAATTTTGAAATTTTACCACTATCAATATTAGGTCGGCCCCGTGTTGATGTGACTCTGCGTATATCAGGTTTTTTCCGGGATGCTTTTCCCCATTTAATTAATTTATTTGATCAAGCAGCGATCGCAGTTTCCCAATTAGATGAACCAGCCGACATGAACCCGCTCGCCCAGAAAGTACAAGAGGAAACTCAATATTGGTTAACCCAAGGTTTAGAGGAAAAACAGGCAAGGAGGCGATCGCAATATCGGATTTTTGGTTCTAAACCAGGAGCCTATGGAGCCGGTTTACAAGGTTTAATTGAATCGCAAAATTGGCATAATGATGCTGACTTAGCAACAGCTTATATTAACTGGAGTAGTTACGCTTATTCCGGTGAACCAGAACAATTACAAGTAACAGGTGTCAACGTTCCCGAAGCCTTTAGCGCCAGATTAAAACAAATGCAAATAGTCTTACACAATCAAGATAATCGGGAACATGATCTATTAGATTCCGATGACTATTATCAATTTCAGGGCGGGATGATCGCAGCCGTGCGTCATTTAGCCGGTAAAAATCCCCACGCCTATTTTGGTGATCATTCCATGCCAGCTAAACCGAAAATTCGCCAATTATCAGAGCAAATCGCCAGGGTATATCGTTCCCGTATAGTTAATCCTAAATGGATTGCCGGCGTAATGCGACACGGTTATAAAGGAGCCTTTGAAATGGCTGCCACTTTAGATTATTTATTTGCCTATGATGTCACCGCCCATTGTGTCGAAGATTTTATGTATGCCGGCATTGCTGAATCTTATATTTTTGATGAAAAAGTACAAGATTTTCTGCAAACGAAAAATCCTTGGGCCCTGCGGGATATGTCAGAAAGATTATTAGAAGCTCATCAACGGGGTTTTTGGTCAGATGTACAGCCTGATCTTTTAGATAAACTACGGGCGATCGCCCTGCAGGCAGAGGCTGATATTGAGGGGAAAGGATTACAGATTTAGCTAGGGAGTGAGACGCTCCTACTCCCAATATTTATAACATTGCTATATAATACAAGGCAAATACCATGAAACTATAAATCCATCAAACTTTAAATATGACAATGAATGTCAAAGGATACGCAGCTCATTCTGCCACAGATTCCCTATCCCCCTACAGTTTTATTAGAAGAGAACCTCGCCCCGACGATGTTTTAATCAAAATTCTTTATTGTGGAGTCTGTCACTCAGATTTACATACTATTCGGAACGACTGGGAAAACTCCCAATATCCCGTTATTCCAGGTCACGAAATCATTGGGGAAGTAATTAGCATCGGTGCAACAGTCACCAAATTCAAACCGGGCGATCGGGTTGGTGTCGGTTGTATGGTAGATTCCTGTCGGACTTGTCCTGCCTGTAATCAAGGACTAGAACAATATTGTTATGAATTTCCCATATTCACCTATAACAGCAATGATCGTCATGATCATTTACCTACCTTTGGCGGCTATTCTGAGCAAATAGTTGTATCAGAGCAATTTGTCTTAAAAATCCCCAATAAATTAGACCTAAAAGGAGCCGCTCCCCTGTTATGTGCTGGCATTACCACCTGGTCTCCCCTCCGCCACTGGCAAATCAGTCAAGGTAGTAATATTGCAGTAATCGGTTTAGGTGGTTTAGGACACATGGCTCTGAAATTAGCAAAAGCTCTAGGTGCGAATGTCACCCTCTTTACCCGTTCACCTGGTAAAGCAGAGGATGCCTATCGTTTAGGGGCAGACAAAATCATTGTTTCCACCGATGAAACACAAATGGCATCCGTCAAGGGAGAATTTGATCTAATTATCGACACCGTTCCCAATGCCCATGATCTTAACCCCTATATGCCGACCTTATCCCTCAACGGTACTTTAGTATTAGTAGGATTTCTCGGCGGTTTAAATCCCCTCTTAAATACCGTTCCCCTTATCATGGGACGCAAAGCCGTAGCCGGCTCCGTCATCGGTGGTATTAAGGAAACTCAGGAAATGCTTGATTTCTGTGGAGAACACGGTATTACGGCAGATATTGAAGAGATTAATATTCAGGATATTAATCACGCCTACGAACGGATGGAAAAAAGTGATGTGAAATATCGCTTTGTCATCAATATGGCTTCCTTGACTGAAAATTAAAACAAGGCAATTAAAAACTCCGGTTTTTTTGAAAAACCGGAGTTTTCTGGTTAAAGTCTGGTTAAACTTAAATATTAATCACCTGCCGTTGTAAATCCAATATCTCTTCTATACCACCAGTCGCTAAATCTAATAATTCATTCAACTGTTGCCGACTAAAACTACCAGCCTCCGCCGTTCCCTGCAATTCAATTAACTGCATATTTTCCGTCATCACTACATTAAAATCAATATCAGCAGCCACATCCTCTGGATAATTCAAATCCAAATAAGCACTATTTTCCAACAATCCCACCGAAATAGCAGCCACCTGATGAATTAAGGGCGATCGCTCTAATTTGCCAACAGTCAATAACTTATTCACCGCATCAGCCACCGCCACAAAAGCCCCATTAATAGAAGTAGTGCGAGTACCAGCATCCGCCTGTAATACATCCGCATCAATCGTAATAGTTCTTTCCCCCAAAATTTTCAAATCCAAACAAGCCCGTAAACTTCTACCAATTAACCTTTGAATTTCCTGAGTACGTCCCGATAATTGTATTAATTCCCGTTTTTGGCGTTGTGGCGTAGAACCGGGCAATAACCTGTATTCAGCCGTTAACCAACCTTGCCCTTTTCCCTCTAAAAATTTCGGCACACCTTCCTCAATAGTGACATTACATAATACTTTAGTTTGACCAGCTGTTACTAATACGGAACTAGTAGCAAAACTAGTAAAATCCAATTGCCAACTATGGGGACGCAATTCATTATATTTTCTACCGTCAGGACGTTGCCAAGTCATATTTTTCAATTAGTTATATTATTCCTAACTGCCTAATATACCTGATCATGTGCCGATTCGAGAATGTAAGTTATTATTGAATTTTTGCTTTGCCATTACCTTGCTTTATTTATTATTGAATTTAATATTATTTATTTATTTTATATAGATTGTAACAATAAAAAGCGATCGCCCTTAATACCTGATTGACATTTTTTGTTAGAATAACTAATTCTGCACCAATCATCAAATTAAATTTAAGAAAAAAGGAGACCGGCAATTTATACCCCGCCCTTAGCCCGTTTAATCGAACAATTGCAAAAACTACCAGGCATTGGACCCAAAAGTGCCCAGCGTTTAGCCATGTTTATTATTAAACGCCCTGATCAAGAAGTCGAAAGACTGGCCCAAGCCTTACTAGATGCCAAACAAAAAGTTGGTTTATGTCAATCTTGTTTTCACCTATCCGCCGATCCGATCTGTGAAATTTGTCGGAATACTCAACGTGATCAGACAATCCTCTGTGTTGTCACCGATTCCCGTGACGTAATCGCCTTAGAAAAAACTAGGGAATATAACGGTTTGTATCATGTATTATGCGGAGTTATTTCCCCCATGGATGGGATTGGACCAGAACAACTGACTATTTCCCCCCTCGTTAAAAGAGTCAGTCAAGGCAAAATATCAGAAGTGATTATGGCGATCGCCCCTAGTGTGGAAGGAGAAACTACAACTTTATACATTGGCCACCTGTTAAAACCATTTACCAAAGTTACCCGTATTGCCTTTGGCCTGCCGATGGGTGGGGATTTAGAATATGCCGATGATGTGACTTTAGCCAAGGCATTAGAAGGCAGACGAGAAATAGATTAAGAAATGTAAATTTAATAATCATTTACGGACTAAACAGAAGCTAGGTAGCCCGCCATTCTGTTAAATTTAGATAGGGTGATCAACAGGGATGCTTTACTGTTTTAATTTACTTTTTGCTAATCATGAGAAAATATACTTAGTGTCAATAGTAAATTTTGCCGATAGAAACCCCCCACGGTAAAAAAAACTATATTAAAATTAATCAATGCAATCAAAAAATTTATGCTAATTCAGGGCGATCGCAGACTCAGGAGAAAAAAAATTAATTTGCTGAAACTTATCTTAATAGTCAATTAAGTTAATTAATTTTCATGTACCACTCATCTAATTTGTAATCAAGGGAAAAAGTCATGACAACTTCGTTAGAAATAAATATTAGCCAGCCCGATCAACCCGTACCTCCTAGTTTAAGTCAGTTAATCGATACTATTAATAAACTGAAGGCAGAATTAGAAACCTCTCGCACTCTCAAAGAAAATCAATATGTACAAGCCTTAGTGCAAAAAATTCAAGGTTTAACGGAAACTGCCATGCACGAGGCTGCTATTCAGCCGAAAAATGGGGCGGCAGATCATAATGGGCATAATGCCGGTGAATGGCAACAGGTGAGGGATTTGGTCTGGAATATTACCCAACAAATGGGGCAGGTGCCGAAAATAGACGGCGTATTTCAGGTGACGGTTAATTTAGTCAGGGAATATTTACAGGCGGATCGGGTATTAATTTTTCAGTTAGATGAAAAAGGTAGTAATAATATGACTCGGCAGGAAGGCAAAATTATTGCCGAAGCCTGTTTACCTGGTTATTTGCCCTGTTTAGGTACTTCTTTACCAGCAGTTGGTTTTAGTGGTGAGCGCCAAGCAACAACTATACCGAGTATGAGTTTAGAATGGCGTAACCCCACCCCTATTAATAATGCACCCCTCGCAATTAATCATTTATCACCAATTTTTGTCTGTGATGATATTTATAGTTTGGATGTAAATCCTTATCAAAGACAACTATTAGAGCGTTTCCAGGTGAAGGCGAATTTAAGTCAGCCGATTATGTTAGATGGGGAACTGTGGGGCTTTTTGGTAGTACAACAATGTGCCATGTCTCGCCATTGGAAAGAAGTAGAAACCTATTTAGTTTCCCAAATATCTTTAGAATTAACTTTGATTTTACAGCGATCGCAATTTCGTTCCCAATTATTAAGACAAACAGAAATTGATCAAGCCGTCACTAAGGTGGTAGATAAAATTCGGCAATCTTTGAATATTGAAGCAATTTTTGAAACAACTACCTCAGAAGTCCGTATATTATTAAAAGCTGATCGGGTTGCTGTCTATAAATTCGATGAAAGATGGGGCGGGGAATTTGTCGCAGAATCAGTGAATAAGGGTTGGAATCCTTTAATTGGTAGTGAGCGGGCAAAAGTTAATGATACCTATTTATATGAAACAAAAGGCGGACGTTATGCAAAAGGCGAAAGTGCGCCGGTCGATGATATTTATAAAACCGGCTTTGATTCCTGCCACTTAGAATTATTAGAACGGTTTGAATGTCGGGCTTATATTATTGTGCCGGTATTCCAAGGGGAAAAATTATGGGGTTTATTAGCGGCTTATCAAAATGGTGCGCCCCGTCACTGGTTAGACTTTGAGGTGAAGTTATTAGAACAAATTGGTAAACAATTAGGTTTAGCTTTGCAACAGGCGGAATATTTCCAAACGGTAGAATCGCAAGCGAAAGAATTAGCGGAAGTAGTTGAGCGGGATCGGCAAACCTTAGCAGAACAGGAAGAAACTGCCTCTAGGGCCCGGATTGTTTCCAGGGTGGTAGAACGCTTTTTACAGAACCAGGATATTGAGGCGATCTTTGGTGTAACGGTGCGAGAAATTCGCAGTTTATTAGATGCAGATCGGGTGGGAGTATTCAAATTCTATCCTAATGCTGGTTATGATGATGGAGAATTTATTGCTGAGGATGTATTACCTGGTTATAGTTCGGCGAAGGCGATTAAAATTCATGATCATTGTTTTGGTCAACAATACGCTCCTGCTTATCGGGATGGGCGGATTCAGAATTTGCCGGATATTTATAACGCTGGTTTAACCGATTGTCATATTGATGTATTATCCCAATTCCAAGTGCGGGCAAACTTAATTATCCCCATGTTGAAAAACGCTCAATTGTGGGGTTTATTATGTGTGCATCAATGTCGGGGTCCGAAGGTTTGGGATGATAACGATGTTACTTTTATTAAACAGATTGCTTCCCAATTTTCTGTGGGTTTACAACAGGCAGAATTTGTCGAACAGATTCGGCAAAAATCTGAAAAGTTAGCAGAAGCCGCCGAACGGGAAAAAGCGATTTCTCAGATCATTGATAAAATTCGTTTAAGTTCTAGTATTGATGGCATATTCCAAACCACTGTGCATGAGGTGCGTCGTCTCCTGAAAACTGATCGGGTGGGGGTATTCAAATTTAACCCTGACTGGAGCGGTCAATTTATTATGGAGTCTATTAATGGCGGTTGGGTAAAATTAGTCGATAATACCAGTTTGAAAAACCTGCGAGAAAATATCCTCTGTCAGGGTTTACAAAGTATGGCTGGTATTAATAATTTTCAAAGCGATATTAAAGACACTTACCTGCAAGATAATAAAGGTGGTATTTATCGCAAGAAAAAACACTTTGCTTGTAATGATGTTTATAAAGCTAATTTTCCTTCCTGCTATGTGCAACTATTAGAGCAGTTTGAAGCAAAGGCTTATATTAGTGTACCGATTTTCAAGGGTGATCAACTGTGGGGTTTATTAGCCACCTATCAAAACTCAGCGGCTCGCCATTGGGAAGAAAGTGAAATTAACTTGATGACGCAAATTGGCGACCAGTTAGGCATAGCTCTGCAACAGGCTGACTTTTTACAACAGTTACAAGCCCAATCTCAACAGTTAGCCTTAGCTGCTGAACGGGAAAAACAAGCAAAAGAACAGTTACAACAGGGAGCGATTCAATTATTATCGAGTGTAGCTCCTGTATTAATGGGTGATTTGACTGTGCGGGCAGTAGTGACAGAGGATGAAGTGGGAACGATTGCCGATGCCTATAATAATACGATTCAAAGTTTGCGACAGTTAGTAATGCAAATCCAAACGGCGGCGATTCAGTTAGCTCAAACTTCCCAAAATAGTGAGGTTTCTATTGTGGAGTTGTCAACCCAAGCTCAAGGACAGTTAAGTGAAATTAATCATGCCTCAGCAGAAATTCAGGCAATGGTGAAATCAACGGAGGCGGTAACGACTAATGCTCAACAGGTGGAGGTAGCGGTACAAAAAGCTAATACGACGGTGAAACGCAGTGGCGATGCGATGAATCGGACGGTAGAGGGTATTCAAGGGATTCGTAAAACTGTGTCTGTGACACGGGAAAAAATTAAGCGGTTAAGTGAATCTTCCCAAAATATTTCTAAGGTGGTGAGTTTGATTAGTAATTTTGCTACCCAAACTAACTTATTAGCTTTGAATGCTGCCCTAGAAGCAACTAGAGCTGGGGAATACGGTAAAGGTTTTGCGGTGGTGGCTGATGAGGTGCGATCGCTGGCTCGCCAGTCAGCAGCGGCGACAGCAGAAATTGAGGCCCTAGTCGCAGAAATTCAAACGGAAACTACTCAGGTGGCAACGGCGATGGAATTAGGTATTCGCCAGGTGGTCAAGGGTAATGAATTGGTGGATGAAACGAAGGAAAGTTTAACTGCAATTGTCACAGCCACTGCCCAAATTAGTGAATTGGTGAAGGGTATTGTGGAAGCGACCCAAATGCAGGAAGTGCGATCGCAGTCTGTAACTCAGACGATGACGAATGTGGCGGGTATTGCTTCCCATACTTCTGATGATGCGATTCAGTTGGCAACTTCCTTTAAACAATTATTAGGATTAGCTGAGACTTTACAAACTAGTGTGGGTAAATTCAAAGTTTAATACGCAAAAAACCCGGTTTTTGGCAAAACCGGGTTTTTTTATGCAGTTATAGCAGTCGCCAAGGTGGTTAGGACGCTTGTTCTAGTACATACTCCATCGCATCCCGAAGGCAGTTAAACTGACTTATTTGTTTGCGAATCCTACTTTTTATCCATGACCAGCAGTTTTCAATCTTGTTTAGGTCCGGCGAATAAGATGGTAAATATTTTAGCTCACAACCTGCTCCTTCTATTAATTCCC
>Ga0209575_10000348_pt1 | contig 35997 bp, 31 predicted proteins | sample Medcelwee11metaG_FD_187172 | JGI IMG/M metagenome (GOLD analysis project Ga0209575, IMG submission 187172) | Freshwater pond sediment microbial communities from the University of Edinburgh, under environmental carbon perturbations - Medium... | ecosystem: Environmental > Aquatic > Freshwater >...
GGGGACCCAGGGCAACCCGGGAGCGGGGTCACGCTGGCGCAGGCCATGGCATTCTGCCGTTGGGCGGGGGGGGGATTGCCGACGGAGGACATGTGGATCCTGGCGGGGGCTGGCCCAGCGGCGCGTCGCTATCCGTGGGGGGATACCGGGGCGGTGTGCCGTCGTGCGGACTGGGGGAGGGAGAGCGGGCCGTGTGCCCAGGGAGGGAAGGGGCCGGACTGGGCTTTGGCGATCGGGCTGGACCGAACCCCCGAGGGGATCTCGGGGATGGGCGGGGGCGTGGCCGAGTGGGTGCGAAGCGAGGACGGGGGCGTGGTGCGGGGAGGGTCGTTCCGCAGCCAGCTTGCGACGCAGCTAAGGACGTGGAGGAGGGAGCGAAGGGACGGGGGATTGGGGTACGACGACGTCGGGTTTCGGTGTGCTTACGAGTGACGGGGCATCAACGCACCGGATCGCAGCGCATCGCGCACGTTTCCTCCCCTGAGGGTGGCACGGTGCAACGGCATCGCTGGTCGACCTGTCCGTCGAAGTCCTTGTCGAGCAGGACGACGACGACCTGGCCGTCGTGATTGCATCCGCACGCCGACCCCTCGGAGACGAGAAGGTCATTCGGGCAGGGGCACCGCGTGACCCCGTCGGTGCCGAAGTCGGCTGGATCCGCAGCCCTCGCCGCGACGACGGCGGACCACTCCAGCAGGACGCTTCCGAGCGCGAGAGACATCGCGAGGCCGAGCAGCAGTCGTCCGACCAAGGTCGATGCGCGGAGTTTCACGAGGCTGCCGGCGCCTGCGAGCACCAGAATCAAGAGAAAGCCAAGGGCGACCGTGTAGCCCGAGGCGCCGAGCATGACGAGCCACGGGATGCGAGCCTCGACGAGAGCGAGGGGGCGCAGCGCTTCCTCGAGGGCAGGGCCGATCCACAGCAGTCTTGCCAGAGGAAGCAACAGGGCTCCCCCAACTGCCCCGCAGAGCAGGCCCGAATCGAGTGGCGTCCAACGATGTCCCGGCATGGGTCCCATCATACGACACGCACCGCTTACCTCCGCACCAACCTTCTGTGCCTTCTGCGTCCTCTGTGGTTCTCCGCAGTGCGATCTAGGATCGACATCGGACGGTCAAGGCTTCTTCAAACTCCACCGGATGACCGTCACCGATCTCTTCGCCACGCCCTGGACAGGGAAGGTCAGCGCTCTGGACTGGACCACAATGCAGTCGCGAAGCTTCTCATCAATCTCTCCCGTGCTCTTGGCCGTGACGTCGGTCACTTGTCCATCGGTGCCAACGCCGTACTCGACGTCGAGGGTGCCCTGCGTGCCGTCGCCTTGTTCCGCCGCAGCGAGAATACAGGGCTGCGTTTGGGCGAGCATGTTCGAGCTCAGCTGTCTCGCACGGACGACGGATACCGCCCCTTCCTTCGTAATGCTGACGTATCCGTTGAGCACCGTGTCGTCACCACGCTGGACTTTGAATGATGTGTCCCGCGGGACCATCACCCCTTCTTCCCCGACAGGTGCCACCTTACCGGCGACGCTCAGGCAGGTCGTCGCCTCGATCTCGACGACCTCCAGCTTGTGCTTGCATCCCGGGCCTGATACGGCGCCCGCGGCAGCGGCGACGGCGAGGAAGCGGGCACGGCGGGTCAGGATCTTGGACTTCCAATCGGCGGGGGACATGAGGCGTTCGAGGATACACCTGCGTTGGGCGTTCGCGCGCGCGGATGCGCTGGCTGTCGGCACAAAGGTTGCTCCTGTCTCCCGCGATGAAGACAAACACGATGCTCTCCTTGGGGACCCTCACCGCGCTAGTCGCGGTCATCGCGCTCCCCTGCCAAGCACAGGAAGAGCCCGCGGGTGTGGCGGAGGAATCACGTCCGGTCCCCGCTGTTGCCGAACCACCACAGCCTCCTGTGCTGCCCGCGCCCCCTCCCCCTCCCGTCGGCTATCAGCCCTTGGCGCCGGACCCTTCGAGCGACGGTGCGTACGACCCGCGTGCAGGGTGGGCAAGGCCGCCCATCCCGTATCCCGCGGACGAGGACCGTCGGTCGGAACCGAGACTCGAGTCGCGTTGGTATGGGTGGCAAACCCTCCTCGTCGACGGCTCGGCGCTGTTGCTTGCCTCCGACGCCTCGGTGCCCGTCTACGTGCTCGGTGGACCCATCGTTCACTGGGCCCACGGCAACGGGTGGCGTGGTGTGGGCAGTCTGACCCTGCGCGTCGGCGCGCCGGCGCTCTTCGCGGCGGCTCTCGTGAGCGGGTGCGATGGCGGCGGAGACATGGGCTGCTACGGCGACGCCCTTCTCGGGGTGGTCCTGGGTGTGGTCACAGCGGTCGCCGTCGATGCGGCCGTTCTCGCTCGAGACAAGGTCGTCGTGGAAGACGACGCGTCGTTCTCCCTCGGCCCTGCCCGGGTGACACCGGCCGTGAGCTTCACTGAATCGCAAGGAAAGGTGATGCTCGCGGGGACCTTCTGACCGGTTCCACAATCCCCGCCGCCGAACTACAGTCACTCCCATGACAGCAGGAATTCTCTGCATCGGGACCGAGATCACGCGGGGGGAGATCGTCAACACGAACGCCACGTGGCTCGCCGATCGGGTCACCCAAGCGGGGCTGGAGGTCACGGAAATCGCCTGCGTCGACGACGATCGCGCGCGGATCGTCGACATGCTGCGGCGCATGGCCTCGGAGCACGAGGTGATCGTGTCCACGGGAGGACTGGGACCCACGAGCGACGATCTCACGTCGGCTTGCGCGGCCATGGCGGCGGGCCTTCCTTTGGTGCGGGACGTGGCGTCCGTGGAGGCGATCCGGGATCGCTTTCGGGTCATGCGCTTCACGATGGCGCCGTCGAACGTCAAACAGGCGGACATGCCTTCGGGGGCGGTGGTGATGCCGAACGCGGTGGGGACGGCGCCGGGGTTCTGGATGCGGATGGGCCGGGCGAAGGTGTTCTTCTTTCCGGGGGTGCCGCGGGAGATGCACTACCTGTGGGAGACGCATGCGGAGCCGGTGGTCCGGTCGATGGCGCGCGAGCCGGCGGTGCAGCTGCGCCTCAACACGTTTGGGGAAGGGGAGTCGGCCGTGGCCGAGCGGCTATCGGACATCGAGGCTCGCTACCCGGGCATCACGGTGGGGTATCGGGCTACGTTCCCTGCGATCGAGGTGAAGCTGTTGGCGAAGGGGCGCGGGGCGCGGGAGCTGGTGGAGGCGGCCGCGGTCGACGTTCGAACGCGGCTGGGGAAGCTGGTATACGCAGAGGGACAGCGGACGTTCGTGAGCGTGGTGGCGGATGCGGTGCGGGCGCGCGGGTACCGGCTGGCGCTGGCGGAGTCGTGCACGGGGGGGCTGGTGGCGCAAATGCTGACGAGCGAGTCGGCGAGCGACTACCTGGTGGCGGGGATGGTGACCTACGCCAACGAGGCAAAGACGAAGCTGCTGGGTGTTCCCGAGGCGATGCTCGAGGAGCACGGGGCGGTGAGCGAGCCGGTGGCGAGAGCCATGGCCGAAGGGGCGGCGCGAGCGATGGGGGTGGAGCTGGGCCTGGGCATCACGGGCGTCGCGGGACCCACCGGAGGTTCCCCCGACAAGCCCGTGGGGCTCGTGCACTACGCCGTGGCCTACCCCGGGGGTGTGGAAGTGCGCCATCGCGTGTTCCCCGGCGAACGAGCGCGCGTGCAGCGCTTCGCGGCGTTTGCCGCCCTGCAATTGCTCCGCACGTGTCTTGCGTGAGGGGGAAGACGATCAGATCAGCAAATTGTCGTCCACGTCAAACACCTCCTGCGCCACGATGGTGGAGGTCTCTTCATCGCGACGGACCGCGAGCTCGTAGAGCTCACCGAGGATCGCGGGATGCTCTCGGATCAGCTCGAGGAAGTCTTCCCTCGGCAGGTGCAGGCAGAGCGTGGCGTGCTTCGCGGTCACGCGGGCCGTGGAAGGCTTGCGCAACACGAGGGAGACCTCGCCCACGATGTCGCCGGGGCCAAGCTCGGCGAGCACGAGGGTTTCGTCGCCTTCCTGCCGCGCAACGAAGACTTCGCCGGACGCGATGAGGTGCAGACCTCCCGCGGTTTCACCTTGCTCGATCAGCACATCGCCGGGTTCGAACGCGCGGGTCACGAAGCGCTCGATGAGGGCAGGACGCTCCTCGGCTCGCACGGCGCGCAAGATGGCGCTGGTGCGCACGAGGTTCTGAACCATGCGTCGCTGGCAGTGGGACGCAAGCACGGTCCCGACGGTGGGGTGCTCGACCGCCACTTCGTCGAGGGCGTCCTTGCGGGCGACGAGCAAGATGCTGGGGCGGCAAGCGACGACACTTGCTGCGCGGGGAGCGCGGGAGAGCAGGGCCATCTCGCCGAACAGGGCGCCTGCGGTGAGGCGTGCGAGGACGGTCGTTTCGCTTCCGACCACGCGGCGGGCTTCGAGCTCGCCTCGCGCCACGATGTAGGCTTCGGCGCCTTCGTCGCCTTCCTGAATGATGAGAGCGTCCTTGGGGACGGACATCACTTCGAACTTCTCGACGAGGGCGCGGAGGGAGGCGGGCTCGAGGTCGGAGAAGAGGGGGACCGGGGCCACGGGGGGCGGGCCGGTTCGTGCTTGCTCCAGATCCTTGCGCACCTTGCGAGCGGTTCGCAGGATGTCGGCGGTGCGGCTGACGAGGGCCATGCCCGTCAGCACGGAAGGCAGGGGATTGATCGTCGGCGTCTGGGGCAGCAGGGGTGGGGCCGACTGGGGCTGCAGTCGAGGCGATCCCCGGCCGAAGGCGAGTGCGATGGCCGTGAACATGGGATCGGGGTCGGCCCCGAGACCGCGCAAGTCACTGCACGCCGCAATCGCGAGCGGCAGGTTGCCCGCATCGACCGACGAGTGCAGGCAGATCTCGAGGGCCTCGCGGGCGGTCTCGAAACGCTTGGCTTCGGCGAGCAGGCGTCCGCACAGCAGCAACCCGGAGGGCATGCCGGGATCGTGTTGAACGACCGCTGCGGCCCAGCGCAAGGCGGCGTCGCGCTCGCCAGCGAGAGAGAGGGCCAGGGCGCGGTCAATCGGCGATTCCGCCAGGGCGCCCCCCGGCAGTTCTGGAGGACCAGTACGCATGGGTGGGTCACCTATACCATGTCGGGGTCGGACGCACACGAGGTGTAGGTACCGTCCCCGATCAACCCAGCCCGTAGCGCTTCAGCTTCTCGTACAGCGTCCGGAGCCCGATGCCCAGGTGGTCCGCGGCCTTGCGACGGTTCCCTTCGAAGTGCGCCAGCGCTCTCGCGATCGCCTCCCGCTCCGCTTCCTCCATCGTAGGTAAGGACCGGCGCGGCGTTCCGCCCGGGGCGACGTCGAACAGTTCCTGCCCGAGCTCACCGTCCTCGGACAGAATCGCCGCGCGCTCGAGCGCGTTGGCCATTTCCCGCACGTTGCCCGGCCACGGCTGCTGGGCAAGATAGCGCACCACCTCGGGGCTCAAGCGCAGGTCTGGACGCCCCGTCTCCTGCCCGATTCGCGCGAGCAAGGCGCGTGCGAGCTCGGGGATGTCCTCTCGACGCTCCCGCAGCGGAGGGATGCGAATCGGGAACACCGCCAGCCGGTGATACAGGTCCTCCCGAAACGCTCCGTCCTGCATCATGCGCGCGAGGTCCCGGTTGGTCGCCGCGATCCAGCGGACGTTGCAGGGCACCGACTGGTTGCCCCCCACCCGTTCGAACTGCCGCTCCTGCAACACCCGCAGCAGCTTGGCCTGGCTCGAGGGCTTCATCTCCCCGATTTCGTCGAGAAAGAAAGTACCCCCGTCGGCCAGCTCGAGTCGTCCCCGACGACGCTCCGAGGCGCCCGTGAACGCCCCCTTCTCGTGCCCGAACAGCTCGCTCTCGAGCAGGGTCTCCGACAGGGCCGCGCAGTTCACCGCCACGAAAGGACCGTCGACGCGAGCGCTTCCGGCGTGGATCGCGCGAGCCGCCACCTCCTTGCCCGTGCCACTCTCTCCCAGCAACAGCACGGTGGCCTCGGTTCGCGCCACCCTTCCAAGCGCCTTCTCCACGGGCTCCATCGACGGCGCCCCGTACGAGAGCCGCGCCACGTCCCCGCGGGCCGCCGCCTCCCGCACCGCTCGCATCCGGTAGCGCTCCTCCGCACGCCCGACCACCATCCGGATCTCCTCCGGCCCCGAGATCGGCTTCTGCAGGTAATCGAGCGCCCCGAGCTTCATCGCGTCCACCGCCGTGTCCACCGACCCGTGCGCCGTCAGCACGATCACCTCGACCTCCGGGTGCTCCGAGCGAACCCCCCGCAACAGGCTCATCCCATCCATCCCCGGCATACGAAGGTCCGTCACCATCACGTGAAACGCTTGCCGTCGCAGCAGCGCGAGCGCCTCCGTGCCGCTGGCGGCCTCGTGTACCTCGTGACCTTTGCCCGCGAGCGCGCCCGCAAGAAAGCTCCGGATTCCCTCTTCGTCGTCCACGATCAGTACGCTTGCCATGCTTCATCCCTGGGGCAGGGCGATGCGGAAGACCGCACCACCTTCGGGGTGGTTCGCCGCGTCGATGCGCCCGCCGTGCAGCTCCACGATGCGCTTCGCCACCGCGAGCCCGAGCCCGGTCCCGCGCACGCGCTTGGTGAAGAACGGCTCGAAGATCCGTTGCTCCTCTCCCGCGGGAATGCCCTCGCCGTGGTCCCGGATGGTGATCACCAGGTGCGACGCCTCCGCGTCCACGACCACCTGCACATGTCCTGGCTCGGGGGTGGATTGCAGCGCATTCTGCATCACGTTCACGAGCACCTGGCTCATCCGCTCCGCGTCGAGCTGCCAGGTCTGCGGCGCACGTTCGACGTCGAGGTCGATGCGGTCCCGGTCCAGCTCACAGCCCGCTTCATCCACCAGCGTGGCAGGGTTCACGGCCGCACGACGGATCTCCGCCGTCCTCGAGAAGTCGAGCAACTGGTGGACGAGCCGCTCCAGCCGCACCACGTGCTTGACCATCACCTCGGCCCAGCGGTTCGAAACCTCATCACCCGCTACACGCTCCGCGATGAGCTGCGCGTGACCCTTGACGGTTGCGAGCGGGTTGCGGATCTCGTGCGCGAGAACCGCGGAGAGCTCTCCCAAGGCCGCGAGATGCCGCTGCCGCGCGAGGTCTGCTTCCGCTTGTTGCGCTCGCGCCGACGCACGCCACAGCACCGAAGCCACCACCATCAGGGCGATGGCGGCCAGCACGTTGAGCAGCACGTTGGCTCTGGACCGGTCGATCAGAGCGACCGCCGACATCGGCTCGAACTCCACGACGAGGGCCGGACCCCCAGGGTGGTTGCGATGCGCGACGTCGTTGGGAGGTGGGGGATGCTGACCGAAAGGGGGTGGGCCGAGGCCCGGGGGACCCATGCCAGGCGGGCCAAGGCCAGGAGGCGGGGGTGGTGGGGGCACGAGCCATCGCACACGATTCCCCACGCGCTGGAGGCCCCCGGGGTGCGGCAAAGCTCGCCCCCCTTCGAGACTCTCCCCGGCTTCTGCGAGCACGACGCCGTGGACGTTGACCATGGCCGCGTAGCGGAGCCCCCACGCGTGTCGCATGGAAACGACCGCAGCGAGATGCTCCTGGGTGGGCGGCCCCTGCGTGGGGCGCGACGCCTCCAGAATGTCCCGCGCGAACCCTTCTGCCTGGCCCCGCGTGACGTCGTCGACCAACCGTCGTGCGCCGAGGTAGCCGTGCACCGACGACCCGATCAGCACGAGCCCCAGCACCAGGGGGACAGCGAGAAGTCCCCAACGGGAGAAGCGCTGCAGGCGGGTCGGGTTCACGGCTCCTTGGTTCTTCCTGGAGGTCAGCCTACATCACGGTGCACCTCGCGGTCAGCGGGGAGGCGGCCCCGCGGGCACGCAGAAGTTCTCCTTGCAGGACAGGGGCGGAATGCCATCCCCTCGCGGACAGTCCGCGTCGGTGCCGCACGTGGGGGCACAAACCTTCGCGCCATGGGGCGTGGCGTGACACGCACAGCCCTTGGCCCCGGGGGGACAGGCCCCGCTGCAGGCGGCGTCGTCCTCGCAGGCCTTGGGGGGACGGGGCGGGGGAGGGTCGGGGACGCAGGCCCCTTGCCTGCACTGCAGCTTGCCCCCATGCGGGGCGGCAGGGCAGTCCGCGTCGGCCTGGCAGGTGGGCACGCACGCCTTCTCACCCTGGGGACCGGCGGGAAGGCAAGCGCACCCCGCGGAACCGCCGGGACAGGCCTGGCTGCAGTCGGCAGACGTCTCACAGGGGCGGGGCCGCGGTGGTTGGCCTTGGGGGGCGGCCTGGGTCTCGAGGGCGACTTCTTCTTGCGACGTGGCGTCATCGGACTCGGGTTGAACACTGGCGCACGCGGTGGCTGCCAGCAGGCCTGCGCCGGCGAAAAGGACGAGGGACAGGGGAAGGTTCTTGCGATTCATGGTTCCTCCAGCGTGGTGTTGCGATCGGGAGGAGCACGCCCCGTGCCAGCGAAATCTACTTGAAAAATCGTCGATCGCAGGCTGTGGCCCTGCAGTTCCCGCACCCGGCATGCGGAATCCGCATCACGGCTCACGGAAGTGCAGGACACCGGGATCCCTCGAGTGGATCCTGTCCGCGGGCTCAGAGAGACTGTCTCAAAACACCCCGGGAACCCTCACGAAACCGGTGATTTTCATCACGCGGGTTAACCCAACCGGATCGGGCTCGGGCTCGGGCTCGGGCTCGGTTTTGAGACGGCCTCTCAGAGCCCACGGCAAAACATGGGAAGCCCGCCGGGGCGGGCTTCGCACGGTACGCCTTGTCGAACCGTGTTATCGCGTCCTCCTCCACTCACCCCAAACGAGCACAAGTCGTGATCGCGCAAAGCCCGCCCTGGCGGCGGGCTTCACCCGAAATTGCCGTGGGCTCTGGGCCCGCGGACAAGGGAAGCGAGGTCCGTTTCACTATCCCGATAAGGACTGTCGAAACTGCGCTACCCCGTCTCCACGGGCTTCGCCTCTTTTTCCAGCCGCTTGCCCATCAACGCCTCCCACATCCCCTGATCATCATGCGCCGCCAACACCGTCGCCAGCGACCCCAACACCATGATCAGCGCATGCCCCGGAACGTCCACCATCGTTCCCGCCGTCAACACCAACGCCAACGCTCCCACCATCGTGGCCACCTGCCGCCGCATCGTCAGCGCCACGATCGCCACCACCGGGCCGAGCACCGCAACGAACCCATCGACGACCCGCGGGAGGGCCGACATCGGCATGGCGACCAGGTGGTCCTGCAGCCGCGCCGCAAACACGACCCACGTGGGGGCTTGCACGTGAACGCCCGAGGCCGCCCACGTCACGAGCATGGACACCACGAGCGCAGCGAAGGTGCCTACCGACACGGTGCTTCGACGCCGTGAGGCGATCCAGGAAAGAGCCACGAACAACCCAACGCCGTGAAGCACGACGGACGCCGTCGCGAGGCCGGTGGACAAGGGAGCCAGCCGCGCGGCCTGCGTGAGCGAGGGGATCGCGACCAGACCCGCGCTGGTGACCCGGGCAGCCGCGCCCAGAGCGAGGATGGCGAGCACCAGGCCCAACGCTCGCGACCGCGTCTCACGAATCCCCTCGATCGCCGCGATCATGGCGGCCGAGCAGGTCACGGCCCCGAGAAAAAAGCACGCAAAAGGGGACAGCCGAAAGCGTGAGGCCGGCACGGCGAGCACGAGCACGATCGTGGACTGGGCCACGAGCAGCACACGGGCCACGAGAGGCACCCGCGTGTCCCTTCCTACCACCAGAAGCAGCCCGATGGACAGGGCCGATGCAGTGAGCGCGAGCAGGTGCGAGCTGATGCTCGCCACCAGATCGATGTGATCGATCGCGCGGCCGAGGGCCAACCCCGCACTCTTGGTGGCCGGGGCAATGCCCTGGCCCAGCACCATCGCCACCAGCGCCAGCACCGCGGCAGGACGCACGAACCGCCCCACCTCTGCGATCGTCACACGCAGCGGCCGGACCGACTCGGAGGGCGCTCGCTCCGGGGCTTCGCTCACGGCATGCCCTCTTGGTTCTTCGGCCGGCCGAGTTGCATCGACGGCGTCGAACAGGAAGATGCTGGCTCCGGTCCCCGCATGACGGGGTTCATCCTAGATGCGGTCGATCGAATTGTCGATCCTCCGCTCCATCGCCGTCACGCCCGCCCGTCACCCCTCGTGCGCCGGACGCAGAGGACGACGCATCCCGTAGCGAGGTCGGCCTTCCTGGTCAGGGGGTCCTGCGGGCGGGAGCCCTCGCTCCCGCGGGTCCGAGGGAGGTCTCGGGTCCCGCGGCGGGTTCTTCGGGGCGTCCACCGGCGGCGGCTGGCGAAGCATGTACGGGTGCGCGTTCATCGTCGAGCACGCGTAGATCGGGTTCCGGTGGAACTCCCAGTGCAAGTACACGTTGCCGTCGGTGGAGATGATCGCGGGGGGCGCCTTGCCGAACGGGCCCGAGCGCTTCACCGAGTCGAGCGCGCCCACATCGAACGCCGTGATGCCGCTCGTCTTGATCACCCCCATCTTGATCACCCGGCCCGAGTCGGGCTCGACCACGATCTCGAGCCGCGCCATGACCTTGTAGTCGTTGATCGGGTGGTCGAACGGCAAGGCGTCGAGGGACGCCAGGAAGGTGTCAGCGAACACCGGGTGGATGCGGTTGTGAATCTGCACGAGGTACGTGGCAAAGGGCACTCGCGCCGTGTTCAGCGCCGTCTGGTTGCCAGGCCGCACCGAGGACACGTAGTTCTCGATCGCCCCGCGCCACCGCTCGAAGTTCGTGGAGTTCCACGAGCCACGGTGCTTGCTGCGGCGACGTTCCCCATCCGCGGCGCGCTGCCGCGCTAGCTCGTCGTGACCCACGGCGGCGACCACATCGTTCATGTTCAGGTTGGTCTGCACGCCGCGTTCGTTGGGGCCCGCACCGAGCCCCAAGCGGTTCGGGACCGGACGTGGATGCACGTGGGGCCGCGTCTCCTGTGGCTTGGTCTTGCGACGCGGGTCCAGCGAGTAGCTCCCCTTGTCAGCCGTGACAGGGTCCGGGCCTTCGGCGCCGGGCGGCTGCTCGGGGGGCTGGGCGGTCGGAGGCGGGGGCGGTTCCGCGCGAGCCACACGAGGCGCTTCGGGCCCCCCGGGCGGCGGTGGGGGCGGTGCCACAGGCGTCGGCGGCTTGTCCTCGCTCCCGGGCTTCTCCTCTGCCACGTGTTCTCCCGGCGCCTTGTCAGGATCCCCCTCCCGGTCCTCGCTGTCCCCGACCCGGGTCTCGTCGGCGTTGCCTGGGTTGCTCTTCTCCGCAGAATGCTGCCCCCCAGGCGTGGGGTTCGGGTCGTCCTGATCGTGCGAGGTGATCCTGGCGACGGACTCCTCCTCGACGCGATTCGCCTCGTCCCCGATGAACCGGGCGTTGGGGTTGTCCTGCTGGTTCTTGTCCTTGACGTGCTGCTTGACCGCGATGCGCTGGTCCTTCTTGGGCTCCACAGGGGGCGGCGCCTTCGGCTGCTCCGCCGCGGGAGGCGTGGGCGCGGGAAAGATCTGGATGGGGGCGTTCGGCTTCGGCTTCTCCTCGACGGGCGGTTCGGGTTCTACAGGGTCGGGTGGCTTGGGCTCCGGCGCCAGCTTCTCAGGCTCCTTCGCTGCAGGCTCTTTCGGGACTTCCGGCGGGTCGTCTTTCCTCTCCGGCGGCAGGTCCTCGAGCGTGATCTCAATCCCGTCCGACGCCTTCGCCACCTCCGACCGCACGGACTCGGCAAACCAGCGAACCTGGCTGAAATCCTCGACCACGCGCGCTACGCGATCCGCGCCGGCCGTCCACATCAAGTGCGCCAGGACGGCTGCGCCGACCCACGCCAAGAAGGGAATGCCGATTTCGCGCTTCATTGAAGAACGCCTTGCCGAGCTACTTGCTGGGGAGAGTATGACATCAGATGCGAGATGGGTCCCGCGATGTCAAGCGAGGACCTGCGGAAATCACCGGGGAACCGCGCTGCCACGGCGCAACCTCAGAACTCCAGGTCGCCCCGATGCCTCGGCTCCTCCGCCTCCGGTGCCCCCCCTTCATCCCCGCGACACTCCTGCGGCGCCCACTCGAACACCCGCTCCGACGACTTCGTCCGGAAGATGCCGTCCTCCGTCACGACCCAGACGTCTCCGGCCGACCGCACGAATACGTCCGTGGGCGATCCTGCCCCGTCGGGCAACCCAACACGCTCCCACCCACTTCGGGGGGAACCCCGCCAAACCCCCGTAGCCCCCATCTCGCCGGCCACGAGATAGAACACGTCGCCGTCGCGGCCCATCGCCCGAACCAACCCCGGCAGCGCGCCCCCTTCCACCGCCCAACGGCGTCCGTCCCAGTGCGCCAGGACGAAGTCGCGACGACCCTCGTCAAGCGCCAGGCCAGTCACCCAGACGTCGTCAGGCCCCGCGGCGTGCAGCGCGATGGGCCGGTCCGGTCCAGGCCGCACCGGCAACGACTCGAACTGCTGACGACCCCCCGACCATCGCTCCGCCACCATGGCCGAGGGCGCTGCGTCCGGGTCGTGCACGCATTCGGTCGAGCCCAGCACGACCACGTCCCGACGCGAGAACGCGAGAAGGGCGAGGGGTTCTTCCAGCCGCGTGTAGCACCCAGGGTCGTCTGGCCCGAACGGCTTGTCCTTCGCCGCCGACGGGAACAGTCGCGGGCTGGGCCCGTCGAGCGCGCGAAGCCGATACCCCCAAGGGGGGCCCGTCCGCCGCGGCACTTCGAGGGAGAGCGTGCCCTCGCCGGGCACCGTCGCGATCAGCAACTGGTGGACGTTCACCGCGCTCACCTTCGTCCAGGTGCCACGCTTCCACCGGTGCAGGGTCCCCACCGGCCCGCGCACCGCCCAGGGCACCCACCCCCGAGCCATCCACGCCGACTCGGGCCACCGCCCGAAAAGGAAGACGTCCTGGTTCCAACAGGACACGACGCCCCGAGCCAGAGCCGGGTCCTGCACGAGCGCGTCGCCTCGAAGCTCCACGATCGCATGACCGTCCTGCTCCGACGTCACTAGCACGCCCGTTCCCAGACGCCACAGGTGAAGTGAGCTTCCCTTCGCGAAGGGGTGAAAAGGGCTAGGCGTTTCGGTAACGGTCGGCACGTTCGGGGCAGCCGGTATGGGCTGTGCGACAGGCACGGGCTGCGCGCTGACGGCAGGGGGTGCGGGCGGCGGGGCAGGTGGGGCCGGCGTGCCCGCGCACGACGAGGTGAGGGCGAGTACGAAGAGCCAATGAACGCGAACCACGGCTCGATGGTACACGTTCGACGCGCTCAGGTGTTCGAGGAGGGAATTCTCAACCTCACCGGGTGTTCAAGCCGCAGGAACCGACAAGGGGGCAGTCGTCGCTCGCGGGGCGCGGGAGGAGACGATTGCGCCCATTACCCAAGGAGAACTTACTTGCAGCAGCCTTCTCTCGTCAGCACATTCCTTTCCTGCACTTGCGCGTTCGCGATCCTCGCTACCACCGGCACCGCAGCCAGCGAAGAGCCCACCGTCGACAACTCCCCATCGTTCGGCGCGCGAGGCCAGGTCGTTCTCGACGACTTGCTCGGGGTGTCCACGTCCTACGTGGGAGTGATGTCCCGGAGCTCGGCCATCGTGGCTCCCAGCGGGTGGATCAGCGCGTGGAGGTCGTCGAGCGAAGAGAACGCGGCAGACGGAAAGTACACGATGACGCGGACCTCCTACACGCTCGCTCCCACGGTCGACTACTTCCTCCGCGACGGGCTCTCGATCGGTGGCTCTGTCTTCTATCAGTACGCGGATACGGAGATGGACGCGCCCAACGAGACGGACGTCTGGGGAGGCCAGAGCGAGCACGCCGTGGGCCTCGCTCCTCGCGTGGGGCTTGCGTGGCCTTTGGGCAAGGACCTCAGCCTGTGGGCTCGCCTGGGCGGGGGTTACACGTACCAGGTCGGCAACTTCGGCGACGGTCCGAACACGCGCGGCTCCACGTGGCAAGCGTCCGCGGAGGCCATGCTCGTGGTGCAACCGAGCTCATCGCTGTTCTTCGCGGCCGGGCCGAGGTTCGCGGCGGCTTCCCACGAGACGAAGGATGCCGATAGCGGCGCGACGCTGCGCGAGTTCACAGCCATCGGTGGCAGTGTGGGCGCGGCTTTGGGCTTGGTGCTGTAGAACGAAGTCCCCCCCAGCGAAGTGGCGCGTGTGATACGGATCTCAGCATGCGTACGCTGTTGCTCCTCGCAGGACTGAGTTGCCTCGTCGCGTGCGGTTCGGACGAAGATACTCCATCCCTGGGCGCGCCGGACGCAGCCGTGGGAGGAAGCGGCGGCGCAGACGCCTCCTCAGGTGGGACGGGTGGGGACGCCGCGGCAACCGGCGGGGGCGCAGGACAAGGAGGCATGTCGGGCGAAGGTGGCTCGGGCGGTGTCGGTGGTAGCGGTGGCTCGGGCGGGGTCAGTGGTACCGGTGGCTCGGGCGGCTCGACCACGGACGGTGGAGCCGGCGCGGGGGGCAGCGCGTGCGTCGACTCGTGTCCCGTCGACCAAGGCGTCCCCTGGTCCTGCCAGAAGCGCTTCATGTACGGGATGAACTACGCTTGGCGAAACTTCGCGGGGGACTTCGGCGGAGTGACCCCCTGGAACGTTCCGGGCGTGTCCGCCGCGCCCAACGACTACGACGCCGACCTCGCCGACATGCGCGCCCACGGCGCCAACGTCATCCGGTGGTGGGTCTTCCCCGACTTCCGCGGCGACGGCGTCACCTTCGACGGCTCGGAATCCCCTACCGGTCTGGGCGGCACCGCGCTCGCCGACCTCGCAAAGGCCCTCGAGCTTGCCGAGCAAAACGACGTGTACCTCATGCTCTGCCTGTTCTCCTTCGACGGTTTCCGCCCCAGCGAATCCGTCGCAGGCATCTGGACCCCGGGCATCGCGCCCATCGTGCAAACCCCCGCCAAGCGCATCGCGCTGCTCGAGAACGTGGTTCGCCCCTTCGCTGCCGCAGCCGCCACGAGCCCCCACGCGCACCGCCTGATCGCGTGGGACGTCATCAATGAGCCCGAGTGGGCCATGACCGGTCCGAGCCCCTACGGCGACCAGAACTACGACCCCTCCGCGGACCTCGACCCGATCAACCACGCGGAGATGGAGAGCTTCGTCGGCGACATCGTGTCGGTGTTGCGAGACGAGTCCCAGGCCCTCATCACCGTGGGTGGGACCGCGTTCAAGTGGGCAAACGCGTGGACCCAGACCGACCTCGACTTCTACCAGTTCCATATGTACGAGTGGATCGACCAGTGGTGGCCCTACACGGACCCGGCTTCGACCTACGGCCTCACCAAGCCCATCGTGATGGGTGAGTTCCCCATGGGGGACCTGAAGCCGGGGGCGAGCTACGACGACGTGGTGTCGTCGTGGTGGCAGCACGGGTTTGCGGGAGCACTGAGTTGGCACTACGACGAAGCCACTGCCGCGGGGCTCGACGCCGTGAAGGCGTTCGCGGACGAGCATGCGTGTGAGACGCGGTACACGGTGGGTCCGGGCGGTCGGTCATTGCGGAGCACAGGGAACCGCGTTCGGACGCCTTCGATTTCACAGCGAAGGTGCGGGGTCGTGTCGGGCCGCGCGGTGTGCTCGCCGATCTGAATCAATCTGCGGGCGGGCAGAACACGATGTCGTAGTCCTCGCCCGCGCAGGCAGCCATGCTCTCGGCGTCGTCCTTCGACCACGAGTACGCATCGGCACACCCCGCTTCGAACCACACCGCGACGGGATTGGTCGGGTCGTCACGGTCCGGGCTCACGCACGCCACCGTCTCGCCGTCTGACGGATACCTCCCCGCCTCGGGACAGCCAGCCAGCAGGTCGTCCGCACAGGTCAACGTGCGACATGCGGCACGGTCCACCGCCAAGATTCGTAGCGGCAAGTTGAAGGCGTCGACGTGACTCAGGTTGTACCAGTCGTAGTCTTCGAAGTCGGTGTTGAAGGTGAACTCCGCGAGCGAGTGCCGTCCGGCCCCGGGGTCCTCGCCCACGAACCCCCAGTACCGCTTCGAGGCGATTTCCCCTGTTGCCGCACCGACGTCCCGGCACGCCACGCCCCCGGGGTCCACGTCGCCGGCCTCGATGTCGCTCCCCCGAAACGAGACCGTCTGCGCGCAAAGATTGACGAACGACACGGTGGTGCGACCGTCCCCCGTGACGGAGCAACGCCCTGCGTCTTGCGAGACCGGCGCGTCCCCCGGCCCCACGTCGGACTGCGTTGCATCGCTCGAGGTGTCCACGGTCGCGTCGGCACCTCCCGCGTCGTCGCGTGCCAATAACGTGGAATCGTCAGCCGAGCAGCCGAGCGTCACTCCCGCGATCCCAAGGCAAGTCACGCAAAACGTCCTCATCGAATGCACTCCTCGGGCTGCGGCAGACTGACGTACGCCTGCCCGATCACGGTGAGCTCGCCGTCGGGGCCGAGCAAGTCCACGTTCTGCATGTTGTCCGCACGCCCCGAGAACCACGCGTAGCGCTGCACGCGCGGCTCGCCTTCGAGCCACGTCACGGCATCCTCGAGGAACGCCTTCTGCTCGTCCATCGTGGCCGCATCGTCGCACGCGAACTCGGTCACCCATAGCGGCTGCGTGAACGCGGCCTTGTACCCCTCGACCTTCTCGATCAGCCACTTCGCGCGGTTCGGCCCGTCGGGCGTGCAGCCCACGTAAACGTGCACCGCGATCGCGTCGACACGGCATCCCGGGCAAGCGGCGAAGAAGTCCTGGAGATAGCGCACCGGGTCCGTGTCGTGGCAGCCCCCCCCGCAGAAGTTCACCGCCGGCGATGCCAGGGCGAGCCCCCGCTCCTGGGCGATCTGCTCGAGCGAGGGCCAGAGCGCGGCGGCCTCCTGGGCAGACAGGTTCGCTTGGGAGAAGAAGTTCGGCTCGTTGAACCCGAGCAGCGTGCGGGCACCCCCGGGGATCGCGGCCGTGACCTTGGGCACGTCCACGAACGCTTCGCCCCACACCATCGGGACGTATTCCACCCCGAGTCCCTCGTAGGTGGCAATCACGCCGTCGTCAGGGACGAATCCCCAATTGTACCACCAGCTCACTGCGCCCGAGAGGGCCTGCAGGTCCGCCTTGGAGTGGTGTCCGTAGGCCACCCCGCGCTTGCATAGGGACCGATCCGAAGGGCTGCCCGCTCCGCCCGCTCCGCTCTCTCCCCCCGACCCGGCTCCTCCCTCCTGCACTGTACCGCCCGAGCCCCCGGAGCCCGCCGCGCCTGTCGCATCGTCTCCACACCCCGCCATCCCAACCAACAGCGACCACAGCACGACCACGCGAAGCATGAATGGGCTCCTCTTCAAGGGCTCGGCAACCTCATCGCTACCAGATCGTCAATCACGCCTCGGTCGAGCGTCGCCGGAAGTCACCATCTTGGCCTGCAACAGGGGAGGGAACAAGGGCTCCAAACTCGGCCCACACGGTGTGGCTGTGGTTGCATGCCGGCGTGGACCCCGCCCTCACGGCAACCTGGCTCTACCCGTGGCTCGCCGCTTCGCTGGCGGCGCTCGTGGTCTTCGAGCTGATTCGCCACGCCATCACCAAGGCGCTGCGCACCCTTCGGCACCGATGGATCGCCTTGCGCGCTCTGCGCGGCGAGCAGCATGCGGAAGACCTGCTCGTCGATGCGGGCTACCAGATCGTGGGACGGCAGGTGGAGGGGAGCTACACCGTGCGGATCGACGAGACCGCGACGCGCGTGGTAGTGCGAGCAGACCTTCTGGTGAAGGACCCGAGCGGGCGCACGCTGGTGGCGGAGGTCAAGACGGGACGCGAAGCGCCGCGCATCGAAAACTCGGCGACGCGTCGTCAGCTTCTCGAGTACCGCGTGGCTTTCGACGCCCCCGGGGTGTTGCTGGTCGATGCGGGGCAAGACACCATCCACACGGTGCGCTTTCCGATGGACGTGCCACCGTCGACGGAGCGCGTGGTGTCGTCGTGGATGCGGGCTGCGGTAGTCGGTTTTCTCGTGGGGGTCGCGGCCGCCATCGGGACGGCGACGTACTTGGGGCGGCTCGATCTGGGGTGAGAGCGAAGTAAGGGGGATCAGTCCGGGATGAAGTCCGTGCGCGTGGCAAGCGCCACGAAGGGCAAGCCCGCCTCGCGCAGGGCGTCCGCGCCGCCTTCGAGACGGTCCACGATCACCACGACTCCGACGGGGTTCAAGCCAGCCGTCCGCAGGGTTTCCGCTGCCCGCAGGGTGGAGCCGCCGGTGGTGATGACGTCTTCGAGCAGCACGACCGGCATGCCCTTGCGCATGGACTTGTCGCCTTCGATGAGCTTCTTCATGCCGTGGTCCTTCTGGGTCTTGCGGACGTAGAAGGCGGGCATGGGCTTGCCGTGCAGGAAGCTCGTGAGGGCGACGGCGGAGGCCAGGGGGCACCCGCCGAGCTCGACGCCAGCGACGGCTTCTGCGGGGGGAAGCTCCGCGAGGGCGTGGAGCATGAGCTCACCGAGCAGGACGTGGCCTTCGGCGGTGAGGGCGACCTGCTTGCAGTCGATGAAGAAGTCGCTCTCGCGCCCGGACGCCAGGATGACGCGCTTGCGCTCGAAGGACATCTCCGTGAGCAGCTGGATGAGGCGGTCCCGCTTGGCCTTCATGTGCTCTCTCCGCGCTTGCGCACGGCGCCCTTGGACTTCTTCTTGAGGGCCGGGACGACCGGGGGAGGAGGCTGATCGTCCGACGAGGTGGCGGGAGAGACCTCGGCGCGTGCGGCTTCCGCGATGGGTGCGGGGCGAACCCTGCCGACGCGGGGAACCGCAGGCGCGGGGGGCGGCGCCGCGGGGGCAGCAGGAGGCGCGGGGGGAGCGGCTTCGACAGCCTTGGGGGCGCGTGCGGGACGGGGTGCCGGCGCGGGTCGTTCGGGTGCGGCACGCACGGGCTGGGGCGCGGGACGCTGGGCTGCCTGCGGCGTGGGACGAGCTTGCTGCGCCACCTTGCGCGCGGGGGCTGCGGCAGAAGGCTCGCCCATCTCGATCCGGCCGCGGTACAGCGCGCCCTGGTCGATGCGGATGCGCGGAGCTTGCAGGTCCCCGGCCACGCGGCATCCCTCCTCGAGCACGATCGAATCCTGCGCGTGAAGGTCTCCCGCGAGGGCGCCACGCACCACGATGCGGCCTGCCGTCACCTCCGCCTGGATGATCGAGGTGCCCTCGAACACGACCTCACCCCGGACCTCGATCGCTCCCTCGATGCGCCCGGCGACGCTCAGGTCACCATCGCCACGGAGGTTTCCGCGAATGAACGTCCCTTGCCCGATGATCGCCTCGCTGTCGGCCATGTTTCTTCACCCACCATGTCTGGTGCGGGAACGGTCCCCGCGTGTCGCATCACCTCTCCGTGCACCTCGCGTGCAGGGGGGCTCACACATCCATGTCGACGTTGCCCTTGAAAGAGGCACCGTCCGCGATCGTGAGCCGGGCCGCCTTCACGTCGCCCACGAGCCGGCCACCCGCTTGCAGGTCGACCCGGTCCGCAGCCTGGACGTCGCCCGTCACACTCCCGCCCACCACGACGGAAGCGGCCGATACGTCGGCCTCGATCGTGGCTCCCGCCTCGATGATCACGGCATCCTGCGAGGTGAGCTTCCCGCGGATGGTTCCTTGCACGACGACCTCATCTTCCGCGATGACTTCGCCTTCGATGGTGATTCCTGGACCGATGACCGTACTTGCCATGGGAATTCTCCGGAGCTCGCGCGAAGCGAGCGTTGAGATCCGCTATCGTCGCCCCTCGCGCAGCTCGTCGGGCAGTTCGAAGTCCGCCGAGATCGTCGCGGAGACGACGGCGCCTTCGTCCATCGAGAAGGCCTCGCCCTTCACGTTCCCGCGCAGGGTTGCTCCCGCGCCGGCGTGAACGGGACCCGCCGCGACGACGTCCCCGTCGAGGCTTCCTTCGACGGTGACGACGTTGGCTTCGACGGAGCCGTGGACCTGGGCGCCGGCGGTGACGACGAGATCGCCTTGGATGGAGATATCGCCCTCGACAGTGCCTTCGACGGTGAGGCTGCCGTCACCCGTGATTCGACCCTGGATGGAAATGCCGCTGCCGAGCGTGGAGGCGGCATCGAGTTCGACCTTGCGCATCGACGAACGTCCTTGTGAAGCTTGCTTGGGGGGCCGCACGCTAGACCATTCGGCTGGACGTGTCATCCCGGGATGATGGGGTGCGGTGCGGTTCTGGGGGCTGGGCGGCGTGGGTCACCCTGTCGCTTGCTCCCTGTGCGCCCGCTCGAGCACGGCGCCCGCGTTGGGCACGGTCACTGCGAGGCCCCGCGCGTACAACCTGCGGCGTTCCTCCTCGGGCAAGTCACCCGGGCGCCCGGCGCTGGCATAGGCGAGCAGGATCCCCCCGCTCACGCTGACGTTGAGGCTCTCGGCGAACCCTCGCATGGGCACCCGGACAGCATGGTCGCAGGCCTGGGAAAGCACCGGCTCGATGCCCTGGTGCTCGTTGCCCAGCACGAGGGCCAGCCGAGGGATCGACCCCAGGTCCGCCGCCTCCAGATCCCCCTGCGGGTGCGCCCCCACCAGCACCATCCCGTCGTCCTTCAGGGCTTTCACACAAGCGTCCGCATCCGCGTGGGACCGGACCTCAACCCACTTGTGCGTCCCGCGCGCGACCCCCGCGTGCGCGAGAAACGACGCCCCCTGCTCCACCAGGTGGATCCTCGCGATGCCGAACGCCTCGCAGGTTCGCACCAGCGCGGCCCCGTTGTGCGGGTCGCAAATCGCATCCATCACCACCGTCACGGACCCAAGCCGGCCCGCGAACACCTGCTGCAACCGCTGCCTCCTGCGCTCCGTGGCGAAGGGCTCGAGCACGCGGATCACGAACTCCGCATCCACTTCCCCCTGCGCGATTCGCCGGGCAAGCCGATCCCCCCACATGCTCACCTGGATCGTTTCAATGTCCGCGCGTCGCATCGGGGCCGACCATAAGGGCCCAGACCCGACCTGTCCACCTCGCATGCCACCGAAAACCTCGCTCGCTTGCGCATTCCGTGTTCGCTTTCTCGCCGCCGCTTGGGTAGTGAATCGGACAACCCACCATGACTTTCCGGATCATCGAAGGGACCCACTGGTGGGCGCTGCGCACCAAGGCCAACTTCGAAAAGACCGTCGTCGACCAGCTCGAAGGACGGCACCTCGAGGCCTTCCTGCCCACCTACCGGACCTTCTCGCGACGCAAGGACCGTCGCAAGATCATCTCCCTGCCCCTGTTCCCGGGCTACGTGTTCCTGCACGCCGACCTCACGGACCACGACCGGCGTGTCAGCGTGATGCAGACGCGGGGCACCGTGCAGATCATCGGGGGGCCCGACGGCCCCGTGCCGGTTCACACCAGCGAGATCGACAGCATCCGGGTGCTCTGCGACTCCGACCGCTTGCTCGAGCCGCTCACGAGGGTCGAGGTGGGCAAGCCCGTGCGCATCGTCGCCGGCGGGCTGGCCGGCGTCGTCGGCGTCGTGGCCGAGGTCAAGGGCAAGGGCAGGCGCATCATCTGCAACGTCAACCTGCTCGGTCGCGCCGTGGCCGCCGAGCTCCGACCCGAAGACCTCGAACCCGTCGGACCTTACGACCCGATCGAATGAAACTAGGAACTAGGAAGAGGAACACGGAATGCGAATGCGAACGCCAGCGTGTCGCGGAAGGTGATCGGGAAGCTCGCAGTTTGGAAGCCATTCCCGTTCCCGTTCCCCACGACCGCGGTTCCGCTACGGCGCAAGGTCATTCAGCATAGACCGTCGGGAACCTACCGCGTCGCCCGCTCGTAGTCCGACGCCGCACGGTCGATGATCTCGTAGTCGCGCGACGCACGCTCCTTGTAAGCCACGAGCTCCGCCGTGAAGAGCGTGAGGCCCCAGATTCCATTGTCCGCCTCGCGAAAGGGGTACCGCGTGCCGCGCGTGGTCTCGACCGTGGCCCGCTTGCCCACGCGTTCCACCGCAGAAATCCCGGACAAGTCCTTGCGCAAGCGTGCGTCCCACCCCTCGCGCATCGCGAGCACCGCCCACAGCGCGGCCGGGTCCTTGGCGTCCCCCTCGTCGCGATACGCCGTCTCCCACTTGGTGCGCTCCGGCTCGTCGAACGTCTCTCGGACTCGGGCAAGGGCCTTGGCCCGGTACTCGCGGATGGTGAAAAGCGCGTGCTGCGCTTCGGTCTCGAGGTACGGGAACACGTCCCGCTCCTTGCCCTTGCTCACGGCGAGCACGATGCGCAGGTAGGCCCCTTCGGGCGTCCGGTCGCTGGGAAATCGAAAGGCGGCGTAGGCAGACCACCCCAGGGGCACACCCACCACGACCGCGCCCGCAGTCCCGAGCAGAAGTATGGCTTGCCGTCTCGTCACCCGCGCCAGCCTAGCTCCGGGCGCCCGAAGTGAGTACCGGGATCGCAATCCTGAGAACCACAGAGGACGCAGAAGGCACAGAAGGGCCGCGGGGCAGCGGAGAGCAGACGGTCTGCGCGGATTGGAGCGATCCGTTCACCTCTGGTAGGCTGTTGTCACGACCCCTTCTGCTTGGCCGCCATGAAGTCGGTAACCCCAGCCATGATCGGCTTGTTCCTGATGCTCCCCGGTGCATGCTCGCCGACTCGTTCGTTCCATGAACTCGCAGAGGACGCGGGCGATTCCGGGGTCGAGGATGCCGCAACCGAGGACACCTCGAAGCCCGACACGTGTGTGGTTTCCGTGACCTGCGCGTCCAAGGGGGCGAATTGCGGTACCCTGGACGACGGGTGTGGCGGCGAGATCGACTGCGGTACGTGTCCCGGCGGCCAGACCTGTGGCGGCGACGGGACGCCGAACCTGTGTCCCGAAGTGGATAGTGGTGTGGACGCGGACGTTGGGCCGGACGCGGACTTCGATGCGGCTTGCGAGGCAGGAGCGAAGGAGTGCGACGGGTTCCAGGTCATGGAGTGTGGTCCCGGCGGTGCGTGGGAGGCGGGGGAGTGGTGCGCGGCGGCGTGCGTCGATGGGGCGTGCGGTTGCGCGCTTCCTTGGGGCGGAGCGCTGGCGGACGGGGAGAGCACGACCGCCTACGAGCACGACGCCGAGATGTCGCCGGAGCTTTGCGCCAACCATGCGGAGCAGCGGACCTGTCAGGGCGACTTGCTCACGGGCAGCTACGCGTTCGGTGATTGTCAGCAGCTGTTCCGCGACTGTACGCTTCAGGGCCACGGTACGCTGCTGCACGGCGAGCAGGTGACGGGTTACGACACACCGACCGTGGCGTGCGGCTCGACCTGCGCGCAGACGACCTTTGCCTGTCACGACGGGTCCGTGCTGGGGGGCTCGGTCTACTTCGCGAGCTGCGCGGAGGACTGCTCCTGTGGTCCCTATCCGGATATCTCGGTGACGGGGTCGACGAGCGGGTGGGTCGGCGGGTCCAACCCGTACACGCACGACTCCGCGTTCGAGAGGGCAGCGGTCCACGCGGGCTTGCTCGCCGTCGGGGAGACCGGGACGATCAAACGCACCAGCATGGGGGTCATGTCGGGTTTCACCGGCAGCACCCAGAACGGGATCACGACGTCGTCATGGAGCAGCGCCACGTGCGGGGTCTTCCTGTCGAAGTGAGGTGAGAACGGGGCTTCCCCCCTGCACCCGACGCGTGCTAGCCCTGCCGGTTGGATTCGTCGTCGTGCGAGCCCCACGCTCGCACGGGCTTTGCGGAAAGGCCCCACCGTGGCTGCCAGCAATCTCGCCAGCCGTCTCGCGACGGCGGCCGTGGGCGTTCCCGCCCTCCTCGGCCTCCTGTACTTCGGTCCCGCTTGGGGCTTTTACGTGCTTGTTGCCCTTGCCGGTTGCGTCGGTGCGTTCGAGCTGTATGCGATGACCCATCCGGGGGACCGGGTCGCCCAGGCTGTGGGTGTCCTGACCTGTCTTGCGACCTCCGTGTGCGTTTACTTCTTCCACCGCGATGCGCTCGTGATGCTGACGCTGCTGCTCACGGCGCCGATCGTGGCGATGCTCGTCGTGCTCTGGCGATTGGGGGACATCAAGACCACGGCGCTACGGGTGATGGCGGGCGGATTCGGTCCGCTGTACGTCGGCGCGTGTTTGACCACGCTGGCGCTGCTTCGCAAGGACCTGCCCGAGTTCGACGGGGCGGGGTACGTCGTGCTCGCGCTCGGGCTCGCCTGGGGGTCGGACACGGGGGGCTACTTCGCGGGCCGGCATCTCGGGAAGCACAAGCTGTACGAGGCGGTCAGCCCGAAGAAAACCGTCGAGGGGTCGGTGGGCGGGGTCGCGGGCGCCACGCTCATGGCCGTGATCGCGCACTTCTGGTTCCTGCCCTCCCTGCCCCTGGCGCACGCCATCCCGCTCGCGGTGGTCGGGTCGCTGCTGGGGCAACTCGGGGACCTCGGAGAGAGCCTGTTGAAACGCTCGACCGGCGTGAAGGACTCCGGGGCGATCTTGCCCGGGCACGGCGGCATTCTGGACCGGGTCGACGCGCTGCTGGTGACCGCGACCGTGGTGTACCTGTATACGCGGTGGGTGGTGGCGTAGCGGCCCCACTTCCGATCAGAAAACCACAGAAGCCGCAGAGGGCACAGAAGGGGAGGGGAAGGTCACTTTCTTGCGAAACTGTGCGGCACCGGCTGTTCAGATCCGCAAAGACCACGAAAGCCGTCTGCGGCTGTCGGCGGAATCTGCGGCCAAACGCCCGCCTTCTGGATTCTGTGCGCTCTGCGCCCTCTGTGGTTGCTCCTCAGCCGCCTACCCCTTCGGCAATCGCTTGACCATCTCGCACGCCGGCTTGATGCCCGCCGCGCAGGTCTTCTCGAGAATCTCTCGGGACGTCGCGATGTCCTTCTTCACGCCGCGGCCCTCCGCCAGCACGGCAGCGTACTTGAGGCATGACCCGGGGTCGCCCACCTGACAGAGGCTTCCCAGCATCTTCGCGCCCCGCTCGATCTCCGACTTCCCGCCCAGACCCATGATCAACGCCGTGCCCAGGATCGAACACGCCTGCGCCGACCCCGCCTGGCACGCCCGGTCCACCTTCTCCAACCCGCCCTTCACGTCGCGCTCCGTCCCACGACCATCCAGCATCGCCGCAGCCTCTCCGGCGCACGCGTTCGGGTCACCCCACGCACATGCCTGACGATACAGGCTCAAGGCCCGGTCGTAGTCGGGCTTCTCCCCCGTGATGCCCGTCTCCACCACCGTCGCGAGCCCCGTGCAGGCGGGTGGATGCTCCTGCTCACACGCCTCCCGCAGTCGCTTGACCCCGCCAGCCACATCCTTCTCCACACCCACGCCTTCCACCTCGACCGTGCCCAGCTGCGTGCACCCCGCGGGGGACTGCTCGTCGCACGCCTTCTTGAAGAGCTCCGCCGCCTTCTTCGGGTCCCGCTCGACGCCCAGCCCCATCAGGTGCGCTCGCCCGAGCGCCACGCACCCCTCGGGCAGGTGGTTGTCACAGCTCTTCTTGAACAGCCGGATCGCTTCGTCCAGGTTCTGGTCGACCCCGGCGCCCGTCGCATACAGCTCTCCCAGCTCAGCACAGCCCGCCGGCGGCGCCTTGTCACACGCGATCTTGAACTGCTCGATCCCCTTCTTGACGTCGCGTTCCACCCCCACCCCGCGCACGTACAGCGTGCCGAGGAAGGCGCAGGCGTCCTTGGTGTCCGAGTCGCAGGCTTTCCGGAACAGCTCGACGGCCTTCTTCGGGTCTTGCTTGTCCTTGGGGCCGCTGATGTACAGCACCCCCAATCCCGCGCAGGCCCGTTGCTCGTTGGCTTCACAGGCGGTTTTGAACATTTGTTCCGCCTTGGCCTCGTCCTTCTTCCCCACGCCGACCCCGTTCCAGTGGGCCACACCAAGCTCGGCGCAACCGCGCTGCTGGCCCGCGTCACAGGCTGCCTGGAAGAGCTTGACCGCGCCGTCCGCGTCCTTCTCGATCCCCCTGCCGCGCATCTTCGCGAAGCCCAGACCCACACACCCTAGCTGGTTTTTGCCATCGCACGCCCGCTGCAGGACTTTGACCGCCCGCGCCTCGTCGCGCTCGATCCCAGAGCCATTGAGCAGGGCGCGGCCGAGCCGGGCGCACCCCTCCAGCTCGTTGCCCTCGCAGGCGCGGGAGAAGAAGGGAACCGCCTTGGCGGCGTCTTCCTCCACCCCGTGGGTGCCTTCGCCATACATGATGCCGAGCTTCAGGCACGCAGACGCCGACGGCTCCTGAGGGGCATTGCAAAGCTGGCTGCAGGCGGTGGCCGTGCCAGCTTCGCAGGCGGCGACCACGGCTTCGTGGTCGTGCTGCTTCTTGTAGTGGTGTCCGAGATAGGCTCCGGCAGCGGCCAATATGCCGACTGCGGCGACGATGAGCAGGTTGCGGCGGCGGGTCGGGGGCATCATGTGGGTCGGCATAGTCGCGGATTGCCGCCCGGGGTCAAGGGACGATGCACAAGGGGATGTTCTTTCCCGGCCTTGTCCCGTACAAAGGGGGCATGCGCCACGACCAATCCACGCTCCCGCTGATCGAAGCGCTCGACGCGTACGTGAAGATGGGAAAGGCCCCGTTTCACATCCCCGGGCACAAGTACGGGCGCGGCTTGCCGGAAGCGTTCCGCGCGCGAATCGGGATGGAGGCGCTCCTTCGCGACCTGGCTTCCCTCGTCGGACCCGAGATCGATTCGCTTCACGATGCGTCCGGCTGCATCGCCCGCGCGCAAGAGTTGATCGCGGATGCCTTCGACGCCACGCGATCGCTGATGCTGGTCAACGGGCCGGACATCGGGCTGCAAATGGCGATCATGGCCGCGTGCGACCCGGACGACGAGATCATCCTGTCGCGAAACGTGCACTTCTCGGCCGTGGGAGGGATCGTGATGTCGGGCGCGTGGCCCGTGTTCACACCCGCCCGCTTTGACAAGGAGCAAGGCCTCCTCGAGAACATGACGCTGCTCGATCTGCGCCACGCGATCCAGAAACACCCGCAGGCGCGGACGCTCCTGCTCATGAGCCCCTCGCGTCATGGCTTCGCGCCGGACCTCGACGAGATGGTCGAAGAAGCACACAACGCCGGCTTGACCGTGATCGTGGACGAGCGCCTCGGCGCCCACTTCCGCTTCCACAAGAAGCTGCCGATCTCGGGCATCGAAGCGGGCGCAGACCTCGTGATCCAGGACTGGCACCAGTGCCTCGGCGCCCTCGAGCAAGGCGCCGTCCTGCACGTCCGCGGCGAGGCAGCCGAACGATGGGGAAGAGTCCAAAACGTCTTCCAGACCATGACCACCACCAGCCCTTCCTACCTCGTCATGGCCTCCCTCGACCTCGCCCGGCACTACGCCGTCATGCACGGCACCGAAGCCCTCGACCACTGCATCGGCCTCGCACGCGAGATCGCCGGCTCCATCGACCGACTCCCTGGCCTCAACGTCCTCGGCTACGAGATGCTCCGCCGCTCCGACGTCGACAACATCGACTGCACCCGCCTGACCATCACCGTCGCGGAGTCAGGCCTCACTGGCTACCGATTCGCGCAGCTCCTCGAGGAAGAGCACGACATCGTGGTCGACGGCGCGGAAGAGGCGAACCTCATCCTGTCGACCGGCTTCCAGCTGAGCGAGGAAGCGGCCTACAAGCTGATCGATGCGCTCGAGCGGGTCGTCGGGGACTACGGTCGCCAGGCGCCCCTGTACGTGGACGTCCGTCGCCCCACCCCGGTGTTCAGCAACAACCTCGTGCTCGCACCGCGCGCGGCGTTCTTCGCCCCGCGGCGCAACGTCAAAATCGGGGAGGCGGTCGGCTTCGTCTGTGCCGAGCCGATCCATCATCACACGACCGGGCTCCCGCTGATCTTTCCGGGCGAGGAGATCACGAGCGAGATGGTGGACTTCATCATCTCCGAGGGGGCGCGCGACGCCACCGAATTCTCGAGCAACGACCTGTTCTTGCAGCAGGTGAGCGTGGTCGACGAGCGCAAGATGATCTTGCACCGCAGCTTCTTCCGCGGCGCGGCCGCATGGGGTGGATGATGACGAAGGCCGAAGACTTCCAGCCGATGCTGCTCCAGTCGATCGAGCCTCGGCCCAAGCGCATGACGTTCAACCGCTTGGGGGAGGGGAAGGACGGAGGACCGCCGGAACCCTCGAGCATGGGGGACGCCGTCTACGTGTTCGACAGCTTCTACATCCCGCATGACGTGCACGTGGAGGCCCTGACCAATCTCCAGTCCTTCATCGCCGAGCTGTCCGGGGCCCTTCGCGCCTACGCCCTGGTCAATGGCACCACGAGCGGGAACCTGGGTATGGTGCTCGCCTCCGTGCGACCCGGGCAGAAGATCATCATCCCCCGCAACGCCCATAAATCCGTGCTCGGCGGCGTGGTCCTGTCCGGCGCCGCCCCGGTGTTCATCCAGCCCGAGATCTCCGCGGAGCTCAACCTCGTCTTCACCATCAAGCCCGAGCAGATCCGGCAAGCCGTGGAAGACAACCCGGACGCCACGGCCGTCCTTCTGACCAACCCGACGTATCAAGGGTTCTGCCTCGACCTGGCCGAGACCGAACGCATCGTCCACCAGGCCGGAAAGCTCCTCCTCATCGACGAAGCCCACGGCCCCCACTTCCGCTTCCATCCCGACCTTCCCTTGAGCGCCATGCGTGCCGGCGCCGACATGGCCGTGCAGAGCTCCCACAAGATCCTCGGCCCCCTCGCCCAGTCCTCCGTGCTGCTCGTCGGCACCCAGCGCGTCGACGAGATCATGCTCCGCATGGCCATGGGCATGATCACGCCTTCGAAGATCTCGCACCTGCTCGCCGGTTCCCTCGAGGCCGCCCTGACCCAAATCGCCGAGGACGGCGAAGCCATCCTCCAGCGCGTCATCGACATGACCGAAGATGCCAGGAACCGAATCAACAAGGTCCCCGGCGTTCGCGCCATCGGCCGAGAGGTCATCGGAAAGAGCGAAAGCGTCGTCGACGTCGACCTGACCAAGCTCGTCATCGACGTGGCCGGGCTGAACCTCTCCGGCTACCGCGCAGCGCGCGTGTTGCACGACGACTACGGGGTGAGCGCGGAGATGGCAGGAGCCACGACCGTGACGATGGTGGTGACCCTGGGCAACGATCAAAAGGACCTGGACCGCTGCGTGGCGGGCGTCGAGCAACTGTCGCGCAGGCAGCGCAGCGCGCGGGCTCATTCGAGCCCCTTGCTGCACATCCTGGCGCTGCAAACGCCCCCCATGGGAAGGCAGGTGTTGGTGCCGCGCGACGCGTTCTTCGCCCGCAAGGCCCGTGTGCCGATCCCTGAGTCCACCGGCAAGATCAGTGGCGAGTCGGTCGTCCCCTATCCGCCGGGCATCCCTGTGCTCGTGCCGGGCGAGGAAATCACGCCCGAGATCGTCGAGTACCTCACCGCCGTCCGACGCACCGGCGTGGAGATCCACGGGTGCGAGGACCGTAGCATCTCCACGCTCAAGGTCGTGGACGAGCGCGAGTTCCTGCACGACTTCGGCAGCGGGTGGGGGTGACCCCCCTTCACGGAGGCGGAGGCGGAATCGACCCAGCCTGACGGAACGGCACGTCGATCGAGACGGTCGTGCCCTTGCCTCGCTCGCTTTCGATACGGATGCTTCCGTCGAACGCCACCAGCGTCTCCCTGGCGACCGTGAGACCGAGCCCCGCGTGCTGGCCCCTGTCCTTCGTCGTGAAGAAAGGATCGAAGGCGCGCGAAAGGACCTCCTGGGTCATCCCTTCCCCCGTGTCCCGGATCCGGACCTCGATGACGTCGTCCCGAACGCAGCCCTGGACACGCACGCCCTTGGGGCCACTCGAGGAGCGAAGCGATTCGATGGCGTTGACGAGCACGTTCACGACCACCGAGCCCAACTCCACGTAGTGGCCCGGACAGGGCGGCATGGGCTCGAACTCCGTCTCGAGGACGGCGTCGTGGCGATGCGCGGCCCGCGTCAGGGCGACCGCTGCCCCGAGCACACGCTCGAGGTCGACCGTGACCACCACGGATCGGTTCGCCGCTCCCACCAGCAGCCGGAACGCGGCCACCATGTCCCTCACCTGCTGCGTGGAATCGCGGATGCCCTCGGACAGGTCGAGCACCTTCGCCACGGTGTCCTCTTGCGCCGCCTTGTCCTTCGCCACGAGCTTCTCGATTTGGCAACCCGCTAGCGCGATGAACGTCGCCGGGTTGTTGATCTCGTGGATCAACCCTCCCGCGATCGTCCCAAGCGACGCCATCCGACCGACCAGCGCGATGGACCGCATCGCGTCCGAGACCGGAGGGAGAACGCCCATTTGGCGGAGCCGCAGCGAGCTTCCGATCCGCCTGCCGAGCGCTCCGAGGACGTCAGCCGACATCCGGACAGACTCGCACGGAGCCCCTCCCTCGGGATGACCCAGCACGATCGCGCCCAAGGGCTTCGCGTCCACGAGAGGCAGGAGCGTGAAGCTCGCAAGTCCCATCGCGCAGAGCACGGCTTCGAGCGGCACGCTCGCGTCCGGATTCTCCACGCAGGTCGGGGCCCCAGGCAACGCATCCCATGTGAGCTCGGCGTCGCGCGTTTGCAACACGAGCCCCGCTTGGTTCGCTGCTCCGCCACGACCGTAGGGGCCGAAGATACACAGCACCCCTTCGCGCTCCAGGATCAACGCCACCCGATCGATGGGACCGGCGAGGGGCATGCGTTCCGCCAGATCGCCGAGCACGGACGGTTGTGTCGGGTCCCCGTGTTCCCACGCCCCCATGACAGCATGGACAAGCTTTCCTGCATCCCACGGGGCGATCGAATCCACCGAACCTCCTCGAGTGGGCCCAAGCGGGCTCACGTCGTGGCTGGGATACTATCAGCTTTCGATCCGTTCGATCACGAGCGGTCTTGGGGGGTCGGCCATATCGTCGATGTGGAAGGCGCCAAGGATGCGATCCAGGGTCGGTCGGGCCTGCTCCACGCTCCGCACGTGAACATGGGCCAAGGGCGCCCCCTTCTCGACCTTCTCCCCGAGATGGGTGTCCAGCACGATGCCGACGGCCGGGTCCACCGCCTGGTCGGCGCGCGTCCGCCCCGCTCCCAGCGTCACCGCCGACAACCCCATCTCCAGCGCATCGATCCCACGGACGAAGCCGGACCGCGGGGCAAGCACCGGGACCACGTGCGGGGCCGACGCCATGATGCCCGGGTTCCGAACGACCCCGGGATCTCCCCCTTGTGCCGCGATCATCTTCTCCATCACCTCGGCGGCCTTTCCGTTGCGGATGACCTCGGCGATGCGCTCGCGAGCGTGGGCCATGTCCTTCGCCGCGTCGCCGAGCAGGAGCATCTCGGCGCACAGCGCGTACGTGCATTCCGTCATGTCTGCAGGGGCTCGCCCGAAGAGCACGTCGATGGCTTCCCGCGTCTCGAGGGCGTTGCCAATCGTTCGACCCAGCGGTGCGTCCATGCGCGTGAGGACCGCCACCACGCGCTTGCCCGCGCGGGTCCCCACGCGAACCAGCGCCGACGCGAGCGTGCGAGCCTGGTCGAGGTCCTTCATGAACGCGCCCTTGCCCACCTTCACGTCGAGCACCAGCGCGTCGATTCCCTCCGCGAGCTTCTTGGACAAGATGCTCGCCACGATGAGGGGGACGGACTCGACGGTCGCTGTGACGTCACGCAGGGCGTAGATACGTTTGTCGGCGGGGGCGACCTCGGCGGTCTGACCGATCATGCAGCCGCCCACCTCGCGGATGATGCGGGCAAAGGCGTCCGTGTCGAGGTTGACGTTGAACCCGGGGATCGCCTCGAGCTTGTCGAGCGTGCCGCCCGTGTGGCCGAGGCCCCGGCCGGACACCATGGGAACCGGCACGCCGCAGGCCGCCACGATGGGGACGAGCGCAAGCGAGACCTTGTCCCCCACGCCGCCGGTGGAGTGCTTGTCGACCTTGATGCCCGGGATGTGGGACAGGTCGAGCACCTTGCCGGACTCGAGCATGGCCTCCGTGAGGGCCACGGTCTCGACGTCGGACATGCCGCGCAGGAAAGCGGCCATGAGGAAGGCGGACATCTGGTAGTCCGCCAGCTCGCCGGAGACGAAGGATTCGATCAGGCGTTTGACCTGGTGAGGGGAGAGCTCGCGGCCGTCGCGCTTGGCGGCGATGAGCTCGACGAGGTTCTGCATGGCCGGAGTCTATACTACGGTCGGGTCGATCGACGAACGGAAGCGGAACGTGGGGGGTGCCGCCGAGGTGGAGAGGGGGCGGCACCGCCCCCGGACGGGGTTCAGATGGTGGGATCGGCGTCGAAGCAGCAGCGGAAGCCGACGTCGAAGAGCTTGAAGGAGCTGCTCACGTTGTAGAACGTGAAGTCGCACGCGGCGCCTTCACCCGTCGGGTCCGCGGTGTTGAACGCGCCGCCCATGAGGGTGAAGTTCGAGGTGGTGGCGGTGCACGCGGGGTTGCCCGTTCCGGGCGGGCAGGTGAGCTCACGCAGGTTGCCCGTCAGGTCGTTGACCCGGGCCGTCGTGGAGCCCCAATTGGCGTAGCAATTCGCGACGAGCGAGGAGCCCGTGGGGAGCAAGCCATCCTGGTTGCCCGCCGCGGAGGAGAAGTCGAACGGCCCGAGGTTGCAGGTCGTCCAGTTGGTGGTGGTGTTGAAGGTGGAGCAGCTGTTCGCAAAACCCCACCTGCACGACCCGGTGGTGGATCGGCACGAGCTCTGCCACTCGCTGTTGCGGCAGAGACGCCCGCCCATCTCCACGCAGACATGCTGCGCTTCGGGCCCGGAGATGTTGAACCACGGCACCTTGTCGTTGACCGAGCACGCCGTGGTCTTGTCGAGCGTCGTCCCGGAAGGCGGCGTGGGCTGGTTCGTCAACATGGTGGCGGACCGCCACCAGCCATTGCCCGTTCCAGGCGTGGTTTGGGTCGCGCCCGGCCGGGTGGCCTCGTAGCGGAACATCCAGACGTTCTGGGCGCCCAACTTCACGACGTTCGGCTTGACCCAGTACGTCGCGTTGGTTCCCTTCGCGCGCACGGGCTCGTCGACCACGCCGTCGCAGTCGTTGTCCTGCCCGTCGCACGTTTCGTCGCAGGGGTAGCCGGATTGTCCGGCCAAGGTCCCGCAGGGCAGCTTCACGTTGGCGATGGTGACCCCGGCCGCGTTCTGGCAAGACGTTGTGCTCGTGGTTGCGCACTTGTACGTCCCGGTCTGCTGGCAGAGCCCGTGCTTCGGGGTGACGTTGTCGTCGCTCGCGCACACCTGACCGAGGTAGCCCTGGTTCAAGATCGGGGGCTTGTAGTTCTCGTCGAGGTTGCCGTTGCAGTTGTTGTCGAGCCCGTCGCAGGTGTCCGGCGTGGCGGCGCAAGACGCGCCCGTGCAGTGGCCCGCAGGGTAGGTGCACTCCCACGCGCCCTGATTGCACGCGACCTGGGTGGTCAGACACGCGCCCGTGGCCCCGGCGCCGATCCCGCACACCTGCGTCGGCGACGGCGTGACGACGTTCTCGTCGACCTGGCAGCTGCAGTTGTCGTCGATCCCGTTGCAGAGCTCCTGGTTCGAGAGCTTGGTGCAGGGGCGCTCGCAGTCGTTCGGGTTGCCATCGCAGTCGATGAACCCGGGCATGCACTTGTTCGCGGGGTCGGGCTGGCAGCCGGCGGCGCCGCAGATCCAGTTGACGTGTGCGCCGAGCAGGGTGCAGTCCGTGCCGCAGGCCTTGCAGTTGTGCACATCCGTGTCGAGGTTGAAGTCCGGAGACTTCTGCCCGTCGCAGTTGGCGTCCACGCCGCACGTGTCCTGGGCGACCTGTGCGGTGACCGCGCCCAGGCAGACCTTGGCGCCGCTGACGCAGGTGAGCACGCCCGCCTGACACGCGGAGGTCCACCCCGCAGGCGCGGCTGGCGGGCTCTGGCAGGCAACCGGGTTGTTGGACCCGTCCACGATGTCGGTCGGAAGCGCGGCGCAGACCTTGCCCCCGCCCGTCTTGTTCATGCAGAACTTCGCCGTCGGCAGCGCCTGGCAGTCTCCGTCCACCTGACACGGAACCGGAACCGCCGTCGCGGACCCATCGGTCACGCCGTCGCAATCGTTGTCCGCCCCGTCGCAAATCTCCGTCGACGGGTTGATCGCCCCGCTGCAGACGAGCGTCGCCGCGGTCGAGCAGATGTACGTCCCCTGCGTGCAGAGGCCGACGTTGTTGCCGCACTTGCCCCCGGCATCCGTGGACCCGACGTCGACCTCGTTGTCGCAATCGTTGTCGAGCCCGTCGCAGATCTCGGGGGTCTCGTTCACTCGCAACACCTTGGTGCCACAGACCTTGTTGCCCGTCGCACCGTCGACGCAGTAGGGCTTGTCGGGGTCCGTGCACTCCGCATCGGTCGTGCAGGCGGCGCTGCCCGTGTTGTCGTTGACGCACTTGACCTGGGCGGCGACGCAGCGCGTGATGCCCGTGTGGTAGGGCTTCGAGCACTCGCCGAAGGAAGCGCCGGTGCACGCCTTGCTCAGCCCCGGGTCTCCCTTGTTCGGGTCGAGCAAGTCGGGATCCGTGACGTCGACGTTGCCGTCGCAGTCGTTGTCGACCCCGTCGCAATACTCGATGTCGCAGACCTCATTGGGGGCGCAATCGACGAGGGAGCTTGGGTCGAGCGGGTCAGTGCGCTTGGTCTTCGTGCACGCGTACTCGCACCCGTTCGGGAACAGGCCGTCCACGTCCACGAAGCCCGGGGCGCAGTTCACGATCTCACACTTCGTGTTGCCCTCGTCGCAGACCGTGGGAGGCGGGTCACCGATCTTGACGCATTGGGCGGAGTCGACCCCCGCCTTGCCCAAGCAGTTCCTCCCGCACGTGCCGCAGTTGGTCGCGCTCGAGCAGAAGTCGATGCCATCGTCTGGCACGCCGTTGCAGTCGTCGTCGATGTTGTCGCACGTGAGGTCCGTGTCCGACTGCTTGACGCAGAGGTACTCGCACCCGTCCGCGGGGTCCTCGTTCAGGTCGTAGTAGTCCGCGGAGCATGCGGTGTAGGCGCACACGCCCGGCGTGCCCGGCGTGGCCGAACACGTGGCCTGCTCGGCCCCGAGCACCTTCAAGGTGCAGTTCGTGTCGCACGTGCCGCAGTGATACGGGTCGTTCGACAGGTCGAAGTCCTCGTCGGTCTCCCCGTCGCAGTCGTTGTCGAGCGCGTCGCATAGCTCGATGCCGCCGTTGGTCGGAACGCAGCCACCGGTCCCACCGGTGCCACCACCACCCGTGCCGGACTGGCCGCCGCAGTTGATGCACCCGCCTCCCGTTCCCGACGACCCTCCCGTGCCGGACGTGCCTCCGGCGCCGGTTCCGCCAGCGCCGCTCGTGCCTTCGCCCTCACAGTCGTCGAAGCAGTAGGATTCGGTCGTGCACCCTGCCGCGGCAGCCAACGACGCTCCCAGGAGAAGCACCAAGAGTATCCTATTCATCGCTGGCCTCCGTCGCGTCCGTCCCTCGGAGCATTGACATCCTCTCCACCTCTTCCCTTCCGTAGTCCCATTCTCCGCCCGCGCCGCGCGAGCAGCGATATCCCGAGCATCAACAAGGCGGCGAGCCCTCCCGTGCGGGAGGACCCCACCCCCGTTTCGCAAGCACAACCGCCGCCACCCGTGGCGAGACCCCAGTTGCCCTTAGCCTCGTCCTTGGCGCCGCCGTCCGTGCCGCCATCCGGCCCTCCTCCGGTCCCGGAGGTGCCTCCCCCGGTACCAGCTTGGCCGCCTCCGCCTCCCGAGCCTCCAGCTCCTCCGCTGCCGCCGGAGCCCTCCACACACTCACCACCTTCGCAATCCTCGCCCGACGGGCACAGCACGCCTTCGCACGGCCAGCTGCCGCACTCCCCGGTCAACGGGTCGCACCAGCTGCCGTCGTCACACGTCTCCTGCTCACACGCGCTGGCTACGCACTCGGTCCCGTTGCACACCTGACCGCTCTCGCAGTCCCCGGCGCAACCCGTCGCCACGCACGCTCCGCCTTCGCAGCGCTGTCCCGCCTCGCACGTCACCCCCGCGCAAGAACCCACGCACT
>Ga0209575_10000349_pt1 | contig 35862 bp, 22 predicted proteins | sample Medcelwee11metaG_FD_187172 | JGI IMG/M metagenome (GOLD analysis project Ga0209575, IMG submission 187172) | Freshwater pond sediment microbial communities from the University of Edinburgh, under environmental carbon perturbations - Medium... | ecosystem: Environmental > Aquatic > Freshwater >...
GGACCAGCATGATCTCGGGCTTCCCATCCCCCGTCATGTCCGCTACCGTGAAGACTCGTTGACGTGCCCGATTCCCATACTGGTAGGACACGGAGCTCGTGCTCCCGGTGCAACCGTTCGGGGACGAAGGCGTGGCGTTCTTGAAGTAGAACCAGCCAGGGTCGGACCAGGTTTGGCCGCGATAGGTCACCACCTGCTGCAAAAAGACCTGACCGCCCGTCGTGTCCTCGTCCAGGCCTACGCGCACGGCTCCGTCGCCGACGCCAACCTCGACACCGGGATCCGCCGCGTCTTCTCCTCCACCCTTCACCTGACAGGGCAAGACCGAAAACGCACGGAGTTCACCTCGCTCTTCGGATCCTCCATCGCCGCGATCGTGCGCCACGCCCTGCGCAAGCAGCTCGAGGTCACCAAAGACCTGCTCCGCAGGCTGTCGACCCTCTCGGTCTTTCCAGATTCGTTCAAGAACGACGCCACCGCTATCCTCTCCCCCCTCGTCGCCGCGGGCGACGCCGCGGTGGAGGAGCAGAAGCAAGCCGAGGTGGCCCGCATCGCCACCCGCCTCGATGTCACCGCTTGGAAAGAAGAGGTCAACGCCCTTCGCCTCTCCGTCTACGCCCAGCTTCTCAGCATCGCGTCCAAGACCGGGCGAAAGCGCTCCTGGGCCGAAGCCTTCTTCCCGTCGCAAGCTGGGCGCGCCGTACCATCGGGAGAGGAGCCCGAGGACGGGCCGTCGCACGAGGACACCGACCCGATTGACGAGGGAGATACTCCCCCGGTGGAAGGTTGATGCCCCGACATCCGGCTCAGCAGCCCGGCTGACGACCCCTCACCTATTTCCGGTCCGGCTCGAACCTCGCCCTGACAACCGTTTCACAACGCGCCCATCGTCGCCACTGCTCCCAAGGCAAGCGCTTGCCGAGGCTTGTGCTCCCCCGGACATCGGCAAGGTGAAACCTCACCACGCCACCCTGCGAGCCGGGTGTCGGGTAGGTGAGGGGTTCCCGAAACTTCTCGCGGCGCCTCGCGGCGCCTAGTACCGTGTGCCCGACGTTCGTACCGGGATCGCACTCCGGAGAACCACAGAGGTCACAGAAGGCACAGAAGGGTAAGGAGTTGCGTGGTGCGTGTTGCCCCTGGCTCCGCCCGTTCCTGGTTCTCTGTTCCGTGTTCCGTGTTCTCAGCTCCTAGTTGATGTCCGTCATCCGCCCATTGTCGTGGTCGAGCCTCAACCCGGTAGGGACTTCGGGCACGAGCACTACCGCCCCATCGAAGCCCGACACGTCTTCTCGTACAAGTTGCGGAAGATGTTGTTCGGGTCCGTGATCGCCTTGACCGTCTCGAAGTTCTTGCGGTGAAAAATGCTCCAGAACTCCTCCTCAGGATAGTAGTTGTACGAGATCAGCGTCTTGATCCCGTGCAGCTCCTGCAGCTTCGTCTCGAGCAATCGATAGTAGTTCGTGTCCCCCCGCTGCCGCATCCCGTAGACGGCAATGTCCACCATCAGCTCGTCGTCGAACCCCGTCCAGAAGTCGTCCGCGAGCCACTCGTAGTCATGCACCCGACGGTACGGGACGCACCACAAGGGGAAGTGGCCGAAGTCCTTCTCGTACCACAGCAGGAACTCCTTCAGGCGGGAGAAGGGCAGGAAAGTATCCACGGTGACGTCGGGACGGTTGTCGTCGAGCAGCAGCCAGCGGGCCTTCTCGGCGAGCCGCAGGACCTCCGACGACCCGAGGAACTTCCCGAGCACCAGCCGGCCCAAAAACGACTTGGGGTGGACGTTGGTGACGCCCTGGTCGTAGCGGAAGAAGTAGTGGGGCGTCTCGAAGTAGTCCTCGGTGCGCGTCGCCGTGCTCTGGTAGTAGACCTTGAGCCAGTCGTAGCGGTTCGTGTAGGGCGCCGTGTCCACGAAGTCCCCGACACACAGGGATAGCTGGGTGTTCGAGTGGATGATCCCGTCCATGAAGGCGACGTCCTGGCGCTCGAAGTGGTCCTGGATCGAGGCGAGGTAGCTGTCGATCGTAGCGTGTTTCTCGTGGCGGATATGCACGTAACGCTTGGCCGGAATGAGCTTGAACACGAGCCGGGACAGGATGCCGACCGTGCCGAAGGACCCGTGCATCATCTGGAAGATCAGCGAATGCTCGTTGTCCGGCGTGCAGGTGAGCACCTCGCCCTTCGCGGTGATGATCTCGTACTCGAGGCATGTGTCGTGGAATCCCCCGTACTGGAAGGACATCGACTCGATGGAACAGCCCGCCACGGCTCCCCCCACCGTGATCGTCTTGAGCTCCGGGACCACGATGGGCACCAGCCCGAAGGGCAGTGTCTTGTCCACCAGCTCGCAGAAGGGAACCCCGGGCTCGGCGATGCAGATCCGGCGCACGGGGTCGACCTCGATCACCTGATCGAAGTCGAGAAGATTGACCTTCTCGTCCGTGTGCTTCTTGTCGTTGACCTTCGGCACCTGGTGGGAGACGACACGCTTCTGCCGGGACAGGGGTGCGGTGCTGCGACGGTTGCGGAGCTGCTCGGCGACCCGCGCCACCTTGCGCTCGTGCTCTCGCTCCTGCCTCTCGCCTTCGGGCGTGGTGGGTCGAAGGGGCTTCGTCGGGGGGGCTACGTCGTTCATGAATCCTCGCAGGGTCAATTCCCGTTGAACAAACCAAGGGCTACGCGCTCGGCCAGCTCACGCCACGTTGCCCCCTTGCGAGCGTGGTCCGTGGCCTTGAAGCGCAGGACGTTGTGCGCGAACACCTCGATACGGGAGACGATGTTCGGCGGATAGGGCTGACCGTCGTTCTCCAGGGCCAGCACCGGGTATTCCCGGGCCTTGGCCCACGGGGCGTAGACCCCTTCGATGAGGCGGCCCGGCAGGCACCCGAAGGGCGCAATGATGGCCACTCCCGAATAGCCCTCCTCCATGGCCGCCGCCCCCACCGCCGGGGACACCGTCGCCTCACTCTCCATCTCCGGGTCCACGAACTGCTTGCTGCCCTGTCCGATGATCTTCCCCATGTCGTGGGGAACGTGCGGGATGAGGCCCGTCGGCTCGAGCACCTTCGAGACCTTGCCCTCGACATGCTCCTTCCAGATCTTCTCGACCAGGTAGACCGCCTCCTCCTTCACCACACCATCACGCACGCTGCGCAGCCAACCCTGCCGCTTGCGACGCCCCTCCAGGATGAACTTTCGCGCGAAGTCGGTGTAGTGGAACCACTCCGTGACGCCCGTGACCTTGGGGTAAATTCCCTTGGAAATGAGCATCTCCGAGATCTCGTCGACGGAGAAGTTGTCGCGGCGCACATAGATCTCACCGACGATGAGCACCTTGGGGACGTCCTCGAGACGGGCCTTTCGGGGGATGCGGTCGAGCCGCTCCGCCGCCCGCTTCAGCTCACGGTCCAGCTCCTTCGGTCCCCCGAGCAGAGCCTTCATCACGTCGCGCCACACGGAGGAGAAGACCACCATCGAATCGACGGGGTCCTTGGCGAGCAGGCGCAGGGAGGTACGAACGTCGGTGAAGTAGTCGCCCAGCACGAGGGCGCGCCACACGTCCTGGTTGAAGGTCGCGCCCATCTCCCGGTAGGAGTTCTCCGAGTTCGCAACCAGCAGCACGACGTTCTCCCAGCCCATCTCCTCGAAGAGGCGGTCGAAGAACACGTGGTACTGGCCTGTCCGGCAGGGCCCGAGGGTCGAGGGCACGAACACCAGATAGATGCCGTCGCCCTGGTTGGGCGGTTGCTCGCGGAAGAACTTCAGGATCGAGCCGAGGACCAGCAGCGCGGGAATGCACTCCTTGCCGGAAGCGACGTTGCGAGCGAGTTGGGTCGAGTACACGTCGGGCAGCGGCAGGTGGGTCGACTCGATCCCCTGGCGGCGGGCTACCACGTCCATGGCCTCGGTGGACAGGTCCCCCATGGAGGGCCACACCAGGTGCACGCGCGGGTCCCGAATGTCGTACCGCTGACCCGTCTTGCGGTCGACGACGTCGCAGTACTCCTCCTTGACTGCAACGTAGTAGCGACGTTCGAAGGGGCGTTCGGCGGCGGGGGTGACGTGGCGCCGGTAGCTTTCGACGATGTCGAGGAAGGCCTCGACACGGGTATCGAGGCCGGCGTCGGCGGTGTGGGAGTCGATCTCGAGGACGAGGTAGGGTTTCTGCCCCATGAGCCAGCGCACGTAGTGCAGGAGGAACGAGTCGGGGGCGCAGGAAAAGTTGGAGATCCACGCGAGGTAGAGGTTGTCGGTCCGCTTGACCTGTTGGACGGCCCGCATGTTCTGCTGTCCGTAGTACCAGTAGTTGTTCGGCGGGATGTCGCCCTCCTCGGTGTAGATCATGTCGAAGGGCAGGATGGTGACCCCCTGGGAGGTGAACTTTCGGGGGATGCCCATGTTGGCGTCGCGCGTGAATGCGTTGTAGGGCCGACCGAGCAAGGCGATGTAGACGCGGTCCGGGTTTGCCTCCACCTCGCGCAGCAACTTGCGCCCCAGGGCGCGGTACGCGTCCAAGAACCGGCGGTACTGGGCAATGCCGACGTCGTAGGCGTGGCTGCCTTCTTCCCGCGTGAAGCCGAGTTGTTCGGCCACCTGCTCGAAGGCGCGGCGGCTCGCCTCGAAGCCGTCCTTCATGCTCAGCACGGGACGAAGGATTTTTTCGTCGGCCAGACCGAAGGCCTGGCGCGCGAAGTAGGGGAGTCCCTGGGTCAGGGGGCACACGCACGCGTGGACTTCCTCGGTGCTGGGCATGTCGCGGAAGTGGGGCAAGAAGACGAAGTCGACGCCGCGGTCGAGCACGTCCTGGATCGCGCCGTGGGCGATCTCGGTGGGGAAGCAGTAGTTGCTCTCCTGCTTGGCGATGCCCTCGGGCACGACGCGGGTCGAGGTCTCGATCTTGATTCCGAGGGTGTGGAAGAACCAGGAATAGAAGGGCCAGAGGGAGTGGACCGTGAACGCCATGGGGACGCCGACCACGCGGGAGGAGCGGACGCGCAAGGAGTCGGGCGCGGGCGCGAACTCCTCGAAGAGCATTCTTGCGCGTTCCTGGGTGTAGTCGATGACCTCGTCGGCGTTGATCTTCCGCTTCTTTCGCTGGTTGGTGTACAGCGAGCAGCGACCGCCGAAGGGGTAGCGCTTGGGGCCGACCGCGAGCCTTCGGACTGTGCAGAGGTTCTCGCAGGACTTGCAGGTGAAGTCCTTGCCGTAGGTGATCTGCTTGTCGATGATGGCGTCGATGTCGAAGGCCCCCTTGTCGATGAGGCCTTCTTCGTTCTTCTGGAGCACGAGGCGCGCGACACCGAAGCAGCCCATGAGCTCGGGGTCGGGCGGGACTGTGATCGACTTGCCGGTCATCTGGGCGAAGGCGAGGGGCACGGCGGGGTTCTTGGCGACGCCTCCCTGCAGGACGATGTGGTCACCGATGGATCGGTTGCCGACGACGCGGTTGAGGTAGTTGGCGACGATGGAGAAGATGAGTCCTGCGACGATGTCTTCGCGAGGAGCGCCTTGTTGGATGGCTTTTCGGATGTCGGAGTTGATGAAGGCGGAGCAGTGTTCGCCGAACTTGAGGGGTGCGGTGGCCTGCAGGGCGATGGGGCCGATCTCGGCGGCGGTGTGGATGTTGAGGTCCCCGGCGGCGGATTCCTCGAGGAAGGAGCCGGTGCCGGCCGAGCACGCCTCGTTCATCGCGTAGTCGATGGGAACGCCGTTGTTGATCAGCACGTACTTGGCGTCCTGTCCGCCGATCTCGAAGATCGTGTCGACGTCCTTCTGGAAGTAGGTGGTGCCGACGGTGTGAGCGATGATCTCGTTGTAGACGCCGACGGTTTCGAGGAAGACGCCGAGCAGCTCGCGGGAGGAGCCGGTGGTCGCGGCCAGGCGGATGGTAGGTTTGTGGTCGCCGAGTTGGGTGCGGACCTCGCGCAGGCATTGCTTGAGGGCGGCGACGGGGTCGCCGTGCGTGCGTCCGTAGTGCTCGGCGACGATCTCGAGGGTGGAAGCGTTGACGAGGGCGACCTTGGTGGTGGTCGAGCCGCCGTCGACGCCGAGGATGTACTCGGCTTCGGGGTCGAAGAGGGCGCGTCGCGAGGGGGCGTGCACCACGCGGTCTGCGGACTCGGACAGGGGTGCGAAGGTCTTGAAGGTGAGGGTCGCGCCGGGGCGGACCAGGGACTCGCGCGGCGGCAGGTTCTTGCCCTGGGCGCGAGCGAGGTGAGCTGCGCCGAAGGCTTCGAAGTAAGGCGCTTGCTCGGGCACGACGAAGTCGATGTTGGGGTTGCCCTTGCGGATGAAGTCGACGAGATGGCGGTTGCGGGTGACGCCACCGATGACCACGACTTGGCCGCGGGCGAGCTTGGCCTTGATGAGGAACTCCGCGACCTTGTCGGCCATGACCTTGCTCAAGGACAGGGCGACGTCGGCCTTGGTGGCCTCGCCCTTGTTGAGGCGGTGGGTGCAGTCCGACTTCATGAAGACGGAGCAGCGTGCGGAGATGGGGTGAACGTGGGCGCCTTCGCAGATGTCGTTGATGACCTCGAGCTTGAGGTTCATGCGGCCGAGCTGCTGGCGGAGGAACTCGCCGGTGCCCGAGGCGCACTTGTTGCCTGCGTAGGTGTTGACGATGCGCCCGCGGCTGTCGAGCACGTAGACGACGAGGTCTTCGCCCCCCATGGACACGACGGCGCGGGGTTGCAGCTTCAGGGCGTCGAGGGCGGCTTCGATCGCCACGGCGGCGATGACGTCGGGCAAGTCGAGGCGGTGGCGCCCCTCGTTGCCGGTGGCGAGGCCGCGGATGGCGTCGACGCCGTCGAGGCCCAGCTGATCGAGGAGTCGATCGAGGGTGCCATCGATGTCGCCGTCGTGCGGGAGGATCGCCGACTTCGGCTCGCCGTCCGGGTGATCGGAGAGCAAGCAGAGCTTGAAGGAGGTGGATCCGATGTCGATACCGAGGGTCTTGTTGGTCATGGCTTGGGCCGCGCGGTGAGAGAGCAGACCTCGGGGGATCATTGGGTCCCCGTCGGAGGGAGCAGGGGTTAGCCCAAGCGTGGGGCGTGCGCAATTGTGGTGGGGGGATGGGAGGCGGATCGTGCGGAGAGGGCGGTTGTTCCCGATCGCAGGAGAAACCGGTTCGTTCTGTACCTACAGATGATGCAGAACCCGGTCCGCATACGCCCATCGCAAGCAGAGAGGGCGCACCACTGGCGCCCGCCACTTCGGCGTGGCGCACCGCCGCTTGACCCAAATCCTCCGTCGATCTCCGCGAAAGAGCGTCTCTCGCCCGCTTTACGAGGGAGAACCGGGGTGGCGGCCGCCACCTCGTCACGAGGGTAACCGCTCGATTTTGCGGCATTCAGCCTTTGGCCCGGCCCCTGCTCTAACGCAAAGCATGTCCCAGGTACACGATACCCTCTTCCGGTGGGCGTTCTCCGACACCCCGCGCGTGGTCTGTCTCCTTCGCTCCGTGCTTCCCACAGCCCTCGTCGCCATGGTCGACTGGGGTGCGGTCGAGAAGGTCCCGATCGAGCTATTGGACAAGGATCTTTCTGAGAAGCGGTCGGACCTGGTCTGGTCCCTGCCGATGCGAGGTAGAACGATCACCCTGCACCTGATCCTCGAGCACCAGAGTTGGGAGCAGCGGTTCATGGGGCTGCGGGTCCTCGACTACGCCCGGGCGGTGTGGCAGTGGTGGTTGGACCGCAACCCTCGTGCCCGGAGCTTGCCGCCAGTGGTGGGGCTCGTCGTGTCCCACGACCCCGACGGCTGGCAGTCCCCCACCCAGCTGTGGGATGCGTTGGATTCGGACCCTGCTCTGGAGGCAGCGTTGGGGGCGTGTTTGGTCGATGTGGGGTTTCTGCTGGAGGACCTGCAGAAGCGCAGCGACCAGGACATCCGGTCCTGGGCGATGGACGAGGTGGGCAAGCTGACGCTCCTGCTCTTGAAGCACGGTCGCGGGTCTCCCGGCATACTGGGGCTGCTCGAGACCTGGCGGGAGCTGTTCGTGTGGGAGCAGGTCGAGCAAGCGCTGCCGCGGCTCGTGTGGTATCTTCTGGTCGTTCGCGAGGACGCGACGGCCCAGCAGCTTCATCAACTGTTCTCGGAGATGCTCGGCAAGCGAGCGGGAGAAGTCGTCATGACAGAAGCGGAAAGACTGATCGCGCAGGGCGAGGAGAGAGGACTGCAGAAGGGACTGCAGAAGGGACTCCAGCAGGGACTCCAGCAGGGACTCCAGCCGATCTTCCGGCAGATCGAGATTCGGCTCCACCGGCCGCTCCTCGACACGGAGCGGACCCGCCTCGTCGAAAGGCTGGACGAAGTCGGTCCCGACCGGATCGGCGAGGTTACGCTGGAGTTGTCACCCGAAGAGCTCGCTCGCTGGCTCGCCGACCCGAACGCACGGTAGGTCAGGACCGTCGCTGAGGCACCAAGAACGCCTGCACGACGCGCAAGGGGGGACCCGAGCCCGGAGAACACAGAAGGGGGTTGGGGTTGGTGCGGAGGTTGGCGGGTGGTCACGGGGCAGCGGGGTCGCATCCCAGGCGCTGCATCAGGCAAAGAAGCTCGGGGATGCCAGCGGCGACGCACTGCTGGTACGCGTCCTCGCAGGGGTCGGGCGGTGGGGGCACGGGCTGACAGTTCGCGAGCATCTCCTCACAGACCTCCGGGGGCTGGCCGGACTGCAGGCACTGGTCAAACTGTTCGAAGCAAGGGTCGACAGGCCCGTAGCACTGATTCAGCATGTCCTCGCAGACCTCGGGGGGGTTGCCCCACGCCATGCAGTCTTCGAACTGCTGCTGGCATGGGTCCACCGGCTGGCACTGCTTGAGGATCTCCTCACAGACGTCGGGGGCCTGGCCGGACTGCAGGCACTGGTCGAACTGTTCGAAGCAAGGGTCGACAGGCCCGTAGCACTGATTCAGCATGTCCTCGCAGACCTCGGGGGGGTTGCCCCACGCCATGCAGTCTTCGAACTGCTGCTGGCACGGGTCCACCGGCTGGCACTGCTTGAGGATCTCCTCACACACCTCCGGGGGCTGGCCGGACTGCAGGCACTTGTCGAACGCGTCGAAGCACGGGTCCACGGGACCGTAACACTGATTCAGCATGTCCTCGCAGACCTCGGGGGGGTTGCCCGACACCATGCAGTCTTCGAACTGCTGCTGGCATGGGTCCACCGGCTGGCACTGCTTGAGCATCTCCTCACACACCTCCGGGGGCTGGCCGGACTGAAGGCACTTGTCGAACGCGTCGAAGCACGGGTCCACGGGCGCGTAACACTGATTCAGCATGTCCTCGCAGACCTCGGGGGGGTTGCCCCATGCCATGCAGTCCTCGAACTGCTGCTGGCACGGGTCCACCGGCTGGCACTGCTTGAGAATCTCCTCGCACACCTCCGGGGGCTGGCCGGACTGAAGGCACTTGTCGAACGCGTCGAAGCACGGGTCCACGGGCGCGTAACACTGATTCAGCATGTCCTCGCAGACCTCGGGGGGGTTGCCCCATGCCATGCAGTCCTCGAACTGCTGCTGGCAGGGGTCGACGGCACCACCGCAGCCGCCCCAGCCCGGGTCCGCACCGTAGCCACCGCAGCCGGGGTCTCCACCGCAGCCGGGGTCTCCCCCGCAGCCCGGGTCTGCTGCGTATCCCGCGCACCCTGGGTCCGTGGTGTCGCCACCCGCGCCTCCCCCTTGGCCGGCGACGCCGTCGTCCTCCTCCTTGGGCTCGATATCGAGCGGAATCGTGCAACCGACCGACAACAACGCAACAGCAACCAAGTAGTAGCGATTCATGGCAACACTCCTCCTCGCAGCCTCTCGCTGCACATGAGACCATCCCTCGCCGCGGGCTTCCGGCACGCACGGCGCTTGCAGACCGTTCTTGCGACTACGTCGCGGCTACTCGAGCGTGGCCGTTCCGCGAACGGACAACAACCACGGGGTCACGATCTCGGGCTGGGGCTCAGGCTGGGGCAAAAACTCGATCCACAGCTCGTCCGCCTGGGGCCCCTCGGACACGGGGTGGAAGGCCACCCCGAGGAACGCGTCGCCGCCCATCGGCACGAACCCCGAGGAGAACGTCCCGAGCATGGGCTCGAAGCTCGCGTTCCCAGACATCGAAGCGAAGTTGACGATCTGCAGCTCGAAGGGACACTCGTTGCGCACCCGCACGGGAAGGATCTCGGCACCACCGACCGGGGTGGCGGGGAACACGATCTCCTGCGCGGGGTCCACCTTCACGCAGCTGCCAGACGACGGGTCGATCACCACCACGGCGCCGTCGCCCAGCCCCTGGACATCCACGGGGTCAGAGTAGCTGTCGCCCTTGCGCGCTTGGGCGCGGAACGCGTCCTTGGCCGTGCCTTGCACGAACAGCTCGAACCCACCATCGGGCAGCACGGGCACGTCGATCGCGGGCCCCGGCGTGATGCGATTGACGATCCGCAACACCTCTGCGCCCGGCGTCACCGCCCCGGGTTGTCCTCGCATCATCACCCCAGCACCGGTGCCGTCGTCCTCCACCTTGATGAGCTCCGCCTGAATGGAGATGGGGTCCTCGACCGGCGGCGGGACGGGCTGGGGGCTGATGGAGCACGACGCGAGCAGCGCGGCAGCCAGCACCACCAGGGCCAGCGCACGACCGAACCGCCCGACGAGCCCGAGGGTCGCGGAGGAGGGGAATGCGGGGGCGTGGGTTGGGTGCTTGCTCATCCTGTCCTACATCTAGCAAGGCACGCGCCACGACACCATGGTCGCGATGGATCCCTGTCGAACTCGGGTGATCCGCACCGGTGGCTCGAAAAGAAAGTGTAACGGATTGTAATGAGTCGTTGTATGTTGGAATCGTGCTCCAACCCGGTACCCGCCTCGCCCTCCGCTACCTCGTCGTCCGTCACCTCGGCTCCGGCGGCATCGGCTCCACCTGGCTCGTCCGCGACCTGCTCGACGACTCCCCCGTCGCCCTCAAGCTCCTGCACCACCGCTCCACCGACGCCCTCGCTGCCCTCCGTCGCGAGTTCACCCTGCTGCGCGGCCTCGTCCATCCCCACCTCGCACGCGTCCACGACTTCGGCTCCGTGCCCCTGCCCTCCTCCCCTTCGCCTTACTACACCAGCGACTTCATCGACGGCACCCCGATGCTCGACTTCGCACGGGGCAAGCCCTTCGACCTCACCCTCCCCGCCGTGCTCGACGCCTTGCGCGCGCTCGCTCACCTGCATCGCCTCGGCATCCGACACGGGGACGTCACACCGTCCAACATCCTGGTCAAACCCGACGGGCACGCGACCCTCATCGACCTGAGCTGCGCCGTGCCACTCGCGTCGCCCCCTTCGGATTCCGTGTCCGGCACCCCGGGCTACCTCGCGCCCGAAGTCCTCCAAGGCCTCGCCGCCGATGCCCGCGCGGACATCTTCTCCGTCGGCGTTCTTCTGCAACACATCTCGGAAGCGTCGAGCACACCGGCCTCCACCCACGTGATGCGCCTGGCGCATCAGTGTGCACGACCCGATCCCAGCGGGCGCCCCCCTTCGGTCTTGCACGTGCTCGATGGCCTCGGCGCCCCCGCTCACGAACCCCAAGCCATCTACGTCCCTCCCGCACGCCTCGTGGGTCGTGACCCACCGTGGTCCGTGCTGCGACAAGAGCTCGAGGCGCTGCTCACCGGACTACCCGGCGCGCGGCGCGTCTGCCTCAGCGGCGGAGAAGGCGTCGGCAGAACCCGCCTGCTGCAAGAGCTCAAGTGGGAAGCCCAGCTCCGCTTCCCCGTCGTTGAAGGCTCCCCCCGTCGCCCCTTGCCCATCCACGACCTCATCGCCCGCGCTCTCGCCGCACCCGTCGACCCAACCTTCCGCGCCCTGCTCGAAGCCTCCGAGCAACTCGCTCGCTCCTCAACCCCCGTCGTCCTCGTGTTCGACGACGTCCACCTGCTCGACCCCGCAGCACAGCAGGCGCTTCTGGTCCTGGCCCGCGCCCTCTCACCTCAGGGCAACGTGTTGCTCGCATGGAGCTCGATCGCGCCTGACGCTTTGCCCGAACAGACGCTACACATCGATCTGCAGCCGCTCGACGAGACGTCGATCCGTTCCTGGCCCCAAGTACCGGCGCGGCATGCCTCTCGGTTGCTCGCGTGGACGGGAGGATTCCCGGCCGCCATCGTCGCGCTCCTGTCGCAGATGACCGCCCAAGCCTCGGACCTGCGCGATCTTGCGCCCACCCGTTCGGACGCGTTCCCGCTGCGTCGACAGGCCCTTGTCCGCCAGCTCGCTCCCGACCATCAAGCCGCGCTCGCCGTGCTCGCGGTGCTCGACGACGCGCTCGCAGAAGACACGGCCGAGGTGCTCTCGATCGGCCTGGATGCCTTGTCGGACCTGGCCGTGGCGGGCCTCGCCAAGAGGGACACGGACGGGTGGCGTCTGGTCCGCGCCGTGGAAGCCCCTCACCTGCGGGCCGCGCTGGGCGAGACGACAATCCGGGGAGCGCACGAGTCCATCGCGTCCTTTCTTCAGCCGCAGCTCGATGTCGCTTCCATGCGCGGTCGCGCCGCGCCCCGTCTCGTCGAGCACCTATGCCGCGCAGGATTCGTCGATCGTGCCACCGACCTGATGCGCGCGAGCGTGCTCGAAACGTTTCGGGAGCCGACAGCCTGGCGTCATGCGGCGCTGGCGGTAGCGGAGTCTTGCTCGGACGTGGGCGTGCGCTTGCTGTGTGCCGACGTGCTCACGAAGGCGGGGCGGCCCGATCGGGCGCTGGAGGTCCTCGATCGGGGAACGGAGACGGGCAAGGCGCGAGACGGTCGCGTGCATCTGGCGCGGGCCTCGGCCCGCCTGGCGCGAGGGGAAGCGGAGCGAGCCCTGGAGGAGCTCGACCTTACCGACGGGCTCGAGCCCCTGGACAAGGCGTTTCTCGTGCGCGCCGCGATCGTGCGAAGCCGCGCGCTCATTCACCTCGGGGACACGGCGACAGCGATGCAGGTGGCGCGGCAAGTTTGCCCGGAGGACGAACTGGGGGACTTTCCCGATGAGCTTCGGGGAGAGCTGTGTGACGCGATGGGCGTCGCGGCGAGCTATCTCGGTGACGCGAAGGAGGCATGGCGACGACTTCGGGAGGCCGCGGCGGCGCACGAGCGGACCGGGCGCGTGGACGCGCTGCTGCGCACCCTGAGCTACCAGGCATTTCATGCGTATCGTGTCGGGGAGACCGGGGCGGCGGAGCGTGCGTACCGAGACGCGCGCGAACGGATCGAGCGGCACGGGTTCACGGACATGCTGGCCAACGCAGAGCTGAACGTGGGAGCGGCGTGCCACCAACGAGGTCAGTGGGGAGAGGCGCTCTCGAGCTACGAGCAAGGCCTGCGGATCGCCTCGGCCCTCGGACAAGACAGTCACGAGGTGCAAGCTCGTTTCAACCTCGCCAAACTCTACGCGGACATCGGGGCTCCCGACCTCGCGGAGCCCATGATCGAGCGCGGTCGCGCGATCGCAGAACGCACGGGACAGCGCTTCTTCGTGAGCGCGTTTCTCGCGGTCTCCGGAGAAGCCGCCGCGCTCCAGCAGCGGTGGGCCGATGCCCGCGCCGCGTTCGATCTGGCTGCCAGGCAGTTCGAAGAAGCCGGCGCCCGTCGCGAAGCCGTGGAAGTTCGCTTGCAAGCGGTGGAAGCGCGCCTCGCCATGGGAGAGACACAAGCGGCTCATCGCGACCTGGAGGAGGCCGGCTCCCGAGACGTCGTCGACGCCCCGGATCTGATGGCGGCTGTTGCCTCCTCGCGCGCTCGCATCCTTCTCGCTCAGGGCCAAGGACCGGAGGCCATCGCATCCCTCGAGGAAGCGCTCGAGCACGCTCGTCGCGCCGATCAACCCACCGCTCGGGCCGACATTCACCGCCTGTTCGCCCAGGTGTGGGCCCAGCAGCGCGCCACCACCCTCAGCGCCAAGGAAGCATCCCTCGCGAGGGAGATCGACGAGCGCGTGGCCGCCTCTCTGCCGGAATCGCTCAGGGAGGCGTACTGGACGCACCCGAAGCGGCGCGTGGATCGCGTCCCGGAGTCGCGGCACAACCCAGCCCTCGCCGACAAAGTCCGCCGTCTGCTCGACATCAACGCAAAGCTCAACTCGTCGTTGCGCACGCGCGACGTGCTGAGCCGCACGATGGACGCCGCGGTCGAGATGGTGGGCGCCGAGCGAGGTTTCCTCATCTTGCTGGACACCCCCGACCGGATCGACGGACCGGTGAGCGTCCCGGTCGCGCGCAACCTCGACCGCGAGCAAGTGGGCAAGCGACACCTCAAGTTCAGCCGCACCATCGCGGATCAGTGCATGGCTTCGGGAGAGCCTATCGTGACGACGGATGCCCAGGTCGACGGCAGGTTCTCTGGCAACGCCTCGGTACACGCGATGCGACTCAAGTCGGTCGTATGCGTCCCGATCCGGAGCCCGTCGGGGATGTTGGGGGCGCTGTACCTCGACAACCGGTTTCGTCGCGGGTCGTTCGACGAGGAGGACCTCGAGTTGCTCGCGGCTTTTGGCAACCAGGCAGCGATCGCGTTGACCAACGCGCGACTGCACGACGAGTTGCGACGGCGGACCCGGGAGCTCGAGCAGGAGCGATCACGGGTCCAGGCGCTGATGGAAACGCAGGCGGCGGAGATCGATCGTCTGACCGACGAGGTGCGCGTGACGCGCCAGGTGCTCGACCATCGGTATGACTACAGCAACATCATCGGCCGGAGCAGCGGCATGCAGCACGTGTTTGCGATGCTGGACCGGGTGATCGAGTCGGACGTTCCGGTGCTGGTGCTGGGCGAGAGCGGGACGGGCAAGGAGCTGATCGCGCGGGCGCTGCATGTGCACGGCGTGCGCAGGGACAAGCCCTTCGTGGGGATCAACTGCGCGGCAGTTCCGCACCAGCTGCTCGAGTCGGAGCTGTTCGGGCACACGCGCGGGGCCTTCACGGGGGCGGACCGCGACCACGAGGGTCTTCTGGTATCGGCGCGGGGCGGGACCGTCTTGCTCGACGAGATCGGGGACATGCCACTCGGCATGCAAGCCAAGCTCTTGCGCGTGCTGCAGGAAGGGGAGGTCCGTCCGGTGGGCGCAACGCGGTCGAAGAAGGTCGACTTCCGCCTCGCTTGCGCCACCCATCGCGACCTGGGAACGGAGGTCGCTGCCGGACGGTTCCGACAGGATCTGTTCTTCCGCATCAACGTGGTGCCGATCACGTTGCCGCCGTTGCGGGAGCGACGGGAAGACATCGCCGAGCTCGCCCATCACTTCCTCGCGATCCATGCCCATCGTCTCGGAAAGCCGGTTCCCAAGCTGGATCGCGACGCTCTGCAGGCGCTCCTCCGGCATCCCTGGCCCGGCAACGTTCGCGAGCTCGAAAACGTGCTCCTGCAAGCCGTCTTGCTGTGCGAGGGCGATCGCGTCCGCGCGGCGGACGTGCGGGGACCGTCGCGCATCACCCAGGCCAAGCCCATCCGCAACCGAGCGGACTATCGCAATGAGGAGCGGGAGCGCATCCGCGAAGCCCTCATTGCGAGCCGATGGAACGTGAGCCAGGTCGCGCGTGAGCTGGGCATGTCCCGCCCTACGCTATACCGCAAGATGCGGCAGCATGGCATTCAGGAGCCTTGAACTGCGTACCATCGACAGAGACCGTTGCCGTTCCCTGACGGCCGGCTCTTGCCTCTCGACAGCAGAGAGTGGAGGGACGACACTTCATCCGACCGTCATGTGCCCCCCCCTCGTCAACCGTTCTTGTCGGCTCGCTCTCGCCCTTGTTCTCCTGGCGCTCGAGTCGTCGGGATGTCGTACGAAGCCACCTCCGACGCAAGGGGACGAGACCGGCCCCGCTCGCGTCACGCCATCGGCTCCTTCCGCGAACGCCACCCCTGCGCTCTCAGCAAGAGTTGCCACGACGGCCACGAGCGTAGTCCCGCCCGCCGTTTCGCCGGCGCTCGCTCGCGCGAGGAAGCTTCAGTCCGAGGGCAAGGGGGAAGCGGCAGCCGCCGCGTTTGTCGAGGCCGCGGGGACGGGGGAGAAGCTGGACCTGCGAGCGGTGGTCGAGCACGCGTGGATGGTGTTCCAGCAAGACGCCGAGGACGAAAACCTGGAGGTCGAGTTCCTTGCGGGGACCGGGAGTGAGGATCGGGAGCTTGCCGCCCAGTCCTGGTACAACCTCTCACGCTTGCACGCAGCCAGGAACCGGCTCGAAGCGGAGCGCGCCGCACTCGCACGCTCGCTGGCGCTTCGCGACAACAGCGTCGTAAGGCAGAGGCTCGCGGGGCGATCGACGTGCGTGGTCGAAATAGGAACGCGAAACCTGGGTGTGCAACCACAGGTCGTGTCGGGCTGGGAAGGGGTGTGCGAAGCTCTCTCGTTCTGCTTCCCCGGCGAGCAGATCAACAGTAAGGAGGCACGGGAGCGAGCGTGCGTCGAGTGCTCGATGTCCGCGGCGGAACCAGACAAGAGCCACGGGTGCGCGGGGGATGGCCCATGGACTTCCTCATTCAGCTACATGCACTTCAGCTACTCGACGGCGTGGATTGCGCCGTTGGGCAACGAGCGGTTCTTCGTGTCCACGACCCGCGAGGGCAGCTGGCCTGCGATTTGTCGCGGATCGAGCTCCCCGAGTTGGGAGCAAGTGGGCAGCTTGGCTCACGTGACGCTGACGACCCATGACATGGTCGCGTTGCGAGGGCGGAGCGTCCCGCAAGGGGACCCTGAGAACGGCGGCTGTGTCGAAGCCCCCGAGACCGTCGGGCATGGGGTCTACGAGCTCGGCACCGGCAAGCTTCTCGCAGCCTTTCAGACCTCGGACGGCGGCGTCGGCATCCGGGTGGATGTCACCGGTCGCCGCGTGTCGATGCAGGGGGGCGGCTGCGACGGTCACATGCCGCTGGACGGCTCGATGCGGTGGGTTCCCTCCCGCGAAGGTGATCCGCGGGTGGACGGCAAGTTGTCGAGTCCGTGACGCCGTTGGGGCCCGAAGGTGGACGAAGAGTGAGACCCGGCAGGTCCCAGGTGAGTCCGACGCGATCCGCGCGAAGGAAGGCCGGGAGCGGCGTTGATTCTTCGATTGTGTCGATAATTGCACCAGGTCTCGGCCTCTGACTCGCACGTAAGGGACGGTGGCACGAAGCTGGCAACCGAGGCACCGCGTGCATAAGAAAACTCTTCTCGCAAGTATCGCTTCCACGTGGCTCGCCCTGACGGCTTGTGATGCCGCCAGTGACAGCACCTCTGCCAACACCCCGCCAGCGGGGGGCGGAGCTGGGGGTGAGGCGGGGGGAAGCGGAGGGGGTGTCAGCGGCGGAGGCGGCGTCGCCGGGAGCGGCGGGGTCGGCGGCACCGGCGGAGGAGGCGAGACCGGAGGTAGCGCAGGGACGGGTGGCACCGCGGCCACGGGAGGGACCGGTGGATCGGCCACGGGGGGAACCGGTGGATCGGCCACGGGGGGAACCGGTGGCGCCAGCGGGTCCGCGGGCAATTGCCCTCCGCCCGTCGACAATGGCCCGTTGATCGGACTGCCCTATCCGGACCGTACGCCCGCCTCCATCAAAGGGATTCAGCCCGACTTTGGCCGTCCTAGCGGGACATCGGACAGCAGTCGCCTCACCCAGCTCGCCGATGCCGGCGTGGGCGTTGCCGCGCTCAACTTTCTTTGGGCGACATGGGAGCCGAGCGCCTCCTCGGCGCCTTGTGGGGGAGGAAAGATCGAATACGCGGACCGCTGCTACAACAACTCGATGGGCAACCAGGTCCTCGAGCTCAACAACCGGGGAATCGCCGTGACCGCCGTCATCTACGGCGTCCCTGCCTGGGCCCGTACGGGCAACGGCAACTGCTCCCCCTACAATGCCGACTTCCAGATCTTCTGCGCCCCGGACAACGGCGAGGACTTCGCCCGCTTCGCGGGCATGCTCGCCCAGCGCTACAACGGACAGAACGGCGTGGGACGGGTGTCCAACTTCGTCATCCACAACGAGATCAACCACAACGTCTGGTTCGACATCGGCTGCGGAAGCGGTACCCCCTGCGATCGGGAGCAGTGGGTATCCCGGTACGCCGACAACTACAACCAGGCCTACGATCGGATCAAGAGCCACCAGTCCGAGGCCAAGGTCCTGCTGTCGTTCGAGCACCACTTCGGTACCGCCCTCGAGGACCTGAATGCCGACTACCCCGTCGTGGCGGTGGAGAACTTCCTCGTCCGCTTCGCGCAGCTGGCAGGAGACCGCAATTGGCAGGTCGGCTACCACCCGTACCCGCCCGACCTCACGAAGACCCAGTTCTCCGTGTTCGACTGGCCGCGCATCACCTACGGGAACGTCGGTCGCCTCGTGGCCTGGCTCCGCCAGAAGTTCCCGGAGCATCCCCACGCGTGGGAGGTGCAGCTCACCGAGAGCGGGATCAACTCGAGCGCACCGAACTCGAGCGAAGCGGCACAAGCCCCCGCGGTCTGCGACTCCACACGCAACGTGCTCGGCACGCCCGGCGTCACCGACTACGTCTACCATCGCCTGGTGGACGACCCCTGGGAGGGAGTCCTGCAAGTCGGATTGCTACGCAGCGACGGAAACCCCAAGCCCGCCTGGAACGTCTGGGCCGACCAGCACAACTGCGGCTACGAGCACCTGCCCTACACCAAGCTCACACGCAGCCTCGGCAATGGCGCACACTGGGCGTCGTCGCGCGTGGCCCCGAGCAGCTACAACGCAGAATCCAGCTGGTATCTGCTCCGCGACGGCCAGTGCGGCACACACCGGCTGCTCTACGAGTGCATGGTCGCGGACCGGACCACGTTCCTAAGCGACGACGTGGGGTGCCCCGGAGCGACCAACCTGGGTCCGGTGGGATGGGCCTGGACGACCCAGGAAGCCGGCACGGTGCCCCTTCATCAGTGCCGGGTCGGCAGCAACGACTACTTCGTCTCCCCGGACCCGACCTGCGAAGGACAACAGCTCGTGGAGGCCCTGGGCTACGTCCGCCAATCGCCGTGACAAGAGCGGCTTGTCTCACCATCTCTCTTCGAGCTTACCCCGCCCATACCGACCTCCGACGGGCGAGGCCGGAGCGCAACATCTCGTGCCCGCGATCCCAGAGCATCCGATGATTGCGCTTCACCAACGCTTCGTCCTGGACCGAATCCGGTCCCCCCTCGAGCACGATGGGCTCCGATAAGTAGTAGTCGAACTTCACCGGACGCGGCGCCAACCCCCACCCGAAATAGAGAGGGAGCGCGTACTTCGGGTGCCCCAGCACCTTCCCCGTCCACCGCATCTTGCCCAGAATCCGATAGGTGTCGTCGGTCCCCACACCCATGTGCAGGATGACAGGCACGCTGGCGCGCATGGCAAGACGCACGAACCCAAGACTGCGGTCCCAGTGCAAGTGATAGCGTCCCTCGGAGCCTTTCATGGCATCCCGAGCCCCTCCGGGGTACACGTTCACGAGGTGCCCGGCCTTCAGATAGGCGAGAGCTACCTCGGGTTTGCCCACGAGGGCGCCGACCTTGGTCCAGAATCGACGCGACAGCGGGTCCATGAACAGGTGATAGTCACCCAGACCGCGCGGGAGCCTGCCGGTCGCCCGGTAGATGGCAAGGAACACGAAGAACCCGTCGAACCCAAGGATGCCGTGGTTGCCTACCAGCAGGGCCCCTCCCTGCCGGGGCACGTGCTCCAGGCCGTGGTAGGTCGGGCGAAAGTACTTGGACGCGAGCTCGACGATCGGTCCGTAACGGTCGATGAACGCGTAGTCGATGCGGTCGTTCTCGGGGAGGAAGAACGCCTCGTCAGGCAAGAGGCTACTGAACGTGTACCTGGGCATCGTGTCGATACCATAGCCGTGACACGGCGCCCCGTCAGCCTCCCTCTTTCCCCCGTCCGCTCACACGTTCCACCCGCGCTGTACCGCGGGTCGGGCCTTGAACGCGTCGAGCCACGTGCGAACCTGCGGGAACGGCTCGATCAGCTCACCCAGCCCGTAGAAGTGCAGAGCCTCGATCCAGGGCGCCACCGCGATGTCGGCGATGGTGTATTCCTCCCCGATCAGATGGGGTCCCTGCTTACCGAGCTGTTTCTCCAGCACCCCCAGCAGACGGTTCGTCTCGGCGACGTAGCGATCGATGGCGTAGGGAATCTTCTCCTTCGCGAAGGTTGAGAAGTGCCCTGCCTGGCCGAACATCGGTCCCACCCCGCCGACTTGCCAGAAGAGCCACTGCAGCGTCTCCATGCGCCTGACGGGATCCGTCGGCAGCAACCGTCCCGCCTTTTCCGCGAGATAGACGAGGATCGCCCCCGACTCGAAGACGGACAGGGGCTTGCCGCCTGGCCCCTCGGTGTCCACGATGGCGGGGATCTTGTTGTTGGGCGACACGGCGAGGAACTCCGGCGCGAACTGCTGCCCTTGGGTGATGTCCACGATGTGGACCCGGTACGGCAGCTCGAGCTCCTCGAGGGCGATGGCGGCCTTGCGACCGTTCGGGGTATTGAAGGTATGGAGTTCGATCACCTGGGTCTCCTTGTTCGGCATGCGGGGTCGACTCCCCTTCCGATGCCCATCCGGCAAGGTCGGTCGCAAACGATTACTCCAGCGGCAACCTCACCACGAACGCGGCCCCCTGCCCGGGAACCGACGAAACCACCACCGTGCCGTCGTGGGCCTCCGCCACCGCGCGCACGAGCGCCAGCCCAAGCCCGCTTCCCTTGTTGCGCTCGCGCGTCGTGAAGAACCGGTCGAAGACCTGCGCAAGGTCGCCAGGCGCGATGCCAGGACCGTCGTCGGCCACCTTCACGACGGCCTCCCTCCCCTCGACCGAAACGCGCACGGTCACGCACTGCGAGGCAAAGGAAGCCGCGTTGTCCAACAGATTGCGCAGCAGGGACTCGACGCTCGCCTCGACGCCGTGCGGTTGCGGCGATCCCGCACAGGAAACGTCGAAGACCAGATGGGGGTGATGGAGGCTCTGGGCGGCCACGACGCCCCGCGCGAGCGCGGACAGGTCGATCGGCGCCCGTTTCTCGCCGGGCATTCCGGCCTCCGCCCGCGCAAGCTCGAGGAATTGACTGACAAGGGCATCGAGACGGGTGCTCGCGTCCCGGAGCATGCGCGACAGGCGCGCGGCCCGCGCCTCGTCGACCCCCCCCGAGGCGAGCGTCTCCGAGCACGCGCTCACCGTGGACACAGGGGTCTTGAACTCGTGGACGAGGTCCGCCACGAACCGCTCGTTGTCCCGCCTACGGTCGTCGAGCTTGGCGAGAAGCGTGTTGAAGGCCCGCGACAGGTCGCCCACCTCGTCCATGCCCTGGGGCGCGAGCGTACCCTCGGGCCTCGGAGAGGCGGCCTTGCGCATCGCTTCCTCCTGCAGAGCCTCCAGGGGGCGAACGATGCGTCCTGCCATCCACCACGCGAACCCGAGCCCCACCGGCAGGAGCAACAGCACGAGGCGAATGAGCTGGAATCGACTGTCATACAGGGCCCGCAGCGCGCGACGCGAGGTCTGCTGCACGTACACGAATCCCCCACCCGGAAGGGGTTGCACTGCGTGACAGACGAGGAGCTTGGACCCCACCGACGTCCGACAACCGATCGCGGCTTCGCCTTGCAGGGCCCGCAGCGTCTCCGGCCTGTAGGCGACCTCCCCGAGGGATTCGTCGAAGGCGTGAACCGACGGGGACCGGTCGTCCCCGAGCACTCTTTCGCTCAGATCGTGAAGGAAGTCGGTTTGTCGTTGGTGGTCCGCGTCGACACGCACCTGAGACGCCGGCGTCACCCACCGAATCCGAACGCCGTGTTTCCGTGCGGTGGCGCGCACCCTGCCCTCGGCACCCGACGGGTCATGGGAGACGGCATGTTGGGCTTCGCTTGCGGCTTCGACCGTGGCAGACCGACTCGAACCCTCGACACGCCGCTCGGCGAGCCCCCAGGCGAAGGCGAAAGCCAGCGGCGCCACGAGCAGCGACACCGTGACGAGCAGGACCTTGAAGCGCAGCGAGCGCAGGATCGGCGTTCGGGCGCCCGGCTTCACGCTAGCGACCCTGGGTGGGCTCTCGCCATCGGTAGCCCATGCCGATGACGGTCTCGATGGCGTCGAAGCCGGGGTCGATCGCTTCGAGCTTCCGACGAATGCGCCGCACATACGTGTCAATGATGCGATCCGCGACCACGGAGGGATCGCCACGAGCGAGGTCGAGGAGCCGATCCCGGGTGAGCACGCGTCCGGGGCGCCGCATGAGCGCCTCGAGCAGCCGGAACTCGGTGACGGTGAACGGGACGGCAACTCCCCCACAAAGCACCTCGAGCCTCCCGGGTCGCAACTCCACGGTCCCGCTCACCACCGGCACCTCGGCTTCCGGCTCCAGCCGCAACGCGTCGCGACGCAGCAACGCGGCGACCCGCGCCACCAGCACCCGCATCGAGAACGGCTTGGTCACATAGTCGTCCGCGCCTAGCTCGAGCCCGAGGGTCTCGTCGATGTCATTGTCCCGCGACGTCAGCAGGATGAAGGGAACGCGGTTGTTCTCCTCCCGCAACCGGCGGCACAGCGAAAACCCGTCGAGGCCGGGCATGTTCACGTCGCTCACCACAAGGTCCGGGCGTTTGGAGCGAATCAGGGACAGGCCCGTGGTCCCATCGGCTGCGGCAACGACCGTGTGCCCGGCATCCTCGAGGGCCATCGAGAGGGCGTCGAGCAGCGACGGGTCGTCATCGATGATGAGAACGTTGGACATGGGTCGTGGCGAGGTCGTACCACCTTCCGGGCTGCGGCTGAAGCCTTCGCGTGCGTCCCGGATCTGGAGCCATCTGAGTTGGCCGCAGATTCCGCAGAGAGCCGCAGATGGTTTCGTTGCTCCGCGCCGCACTCGGACGGAACGCTCTCCTGGCGACCGAGGGAAGCATGCCCTCTCCGGTACGTATCCGCGCCCGTGGCGGCGCGACATCGTCGCGCCTAGCTTCGAGCACGGCAACGCCGTGCCCACGCCCCAGGGCCATCCTGCCCAGCTTCATGACCGGTCCCCCCGCACGCCCACCTCCACGACGACGGGCTTGTGGTCCGACACGTTTGCAGGCAGCACCCGTGCCGACCGGATCTCGAGCGGCGACGACACGAGGACCCAGTCCAGACTCCGTCGTATCCCGAGCATCGCGTAGGTAGGAGTCCCGTCGGAGGGAGCGGCGTCCAGGTCCAGACGCTTCGCCAAGTCCTGCACGCAGCCCGTCTCCTCCCAGGCGCAATTGAAGTCCCCCATCACCACGAGCGGCAGGGACTCGTCTTCCAGCTCTTTGGCAAGCTGGGCGACCTGACGCCCGCGTACGCCGGCGCTCAGGGGGTCGAGATGGACGGAGATCACGCGCACGCGCATGCCCCCAAGGGCGTCGATGGCGACGGTCGCGCCCAACCATCCCTTCGCACGCGTGGTGCCTCGTAGGAGCGTCTCGCTGCGAGGGTCCTCGAGCGCAACGGGGGACAGCAGGGAGGAAGAGTGTCGCTGGGAGCCCGAAGTCACCGAGGCGTCGTCTGCCCAGTGCTCGAAGTCCCCGTGTTTGGCGATGGCGGCGGTTTGTCCGCCCTCAGCGCCGTGGATGGACTCCTGCAGGGCCACCACGGTGGGCCGCTCAGAAGCGAGCAAGTCTCCGATCGCCCGCAGGTTGGCGTCCTCGGTGGAGGCGCGCACGAGGAGGTTTGGCACGGGCATCCGGGTTCCGTGCACGATGTTGAGCGTGACGAAGCGTGCGGTCCCCGGCAGCAACGGGTGGGGCTGCGACAAGGCCGACGCGGGGGGCGAGTTCGCGGCTCCCACGTAGCAGGCGCTGGCACCCAATAGCAGGGCGGACACGAGGAAGATGGGCTTGCGGCGTTTCATCATGGGAAGGAAACGATCCGCATGTGAACGCCGCCTTCGGCCGGAGGTGAAAGGTGGGTGAACCGGTGTGAAAACGGTGTGAATGGCCTAAGGGGCCGGGTCGGGGCGAACGGCGCGCAGGAACATCTCGAGGGCGAACTTCCCCTCCTCGACGGGGTCGAGCGACGGGTCCTTCATGGCACCCATCAAAACCCCACGCATCGCGCCGGCGTGGAAACGCTTCAGCCGAACGAGGTCTTGCGGCTCCACCACCCCTTCGCTCACCCCCTGAGCCAAGAGGTCCTCCAGGATGGTACCGAATCGCTCGTGGACATCCGAGAGGCGTTGGTTCGAGAAGATGGAGTCGGGAGGAACGAGGTCGGACTCGAAAATGCCCTCGTACAGCGCAAAGGAATAGAAGGCCCTGTGATCGCGGATGAGCTCCATGACCCGTTCGTGCCGGGCGCGCAACGCACCGGCGAAGTCAGGCGGGTCGCCCGGCTTCGCCTCGAACGCATCCCGCAACTCCTTTTCCCTTTCCGTGGTCAGGGCAACGACGATGTCCTCCTTCTGCGCAAAGTGATTGTACACGGTGCCCACGGACATCCCCGCGAGCTTCGCGATGTCCTGAATGCGTGCACCGCGCAAGCCCTGGGTCGCGAAGATCTGCTCGGCCGCGTCGAGCACGGCCTGACGGTACATCGCCTTGGCTTTCTGGCGAAGGGAGGGCAACCCGTCCGTCGAATCCGCATCTGTCCCGTCCGGTCGCGGCGTGTTGGTGCTGTCCATCTCGTTCTCCTACTCCGCCGCCGAGGGCTGCACGGTGGGTATCTTGGCGGCCTTCTTGCCACGGTTCCACAGGGCTCCCGCGCGAGCGCGCATCCCGTCGAGCACCGAGTACACCACCGGCACGATCCCCAGCGTGAGGAAGGTCGACGTGACGAGGCCGCCGATGATGGCGACGGCCATGGGCACGCGCGTCTCGGCTCCGTCGCCGCGGGCGAGGGCCACGGGGACCATGCCCGCGATCATCGCGACCGTGGTCATCAGGATCGGCCGCAACCGCACGGGACCGGCCTCCAGCAGCGCCGCCTGGGCGCTGAGCCCTTCCTCCCGGAGTTGATTGGTGAACTCCACCAGCAGAATGCCATTCTTGGCAACGAGCCCGAGCAACATGATCATGCCGATCATGGCGAAGATCGACATGTCCTCACCCGCCAGGAACAGGGCACCCAGGGCCCCGATCACGGCCAGCGGCAAGGCCATCATGATCGACAGTGGATGGATCAGGCTCTCGAACTGCGCGGCGAGAATGATGTACAGCAGAATGACCCCCATCAGGATCGCCATCACGAAGCTCGTCATCGCCGACGCGAGCTCTCCTCCCATGCCGCCAAACCCCGTGGTCACCGACGGAGGGAAGGTGGACTGCGCGAACTTCTCCAAGAAGCGCATGCCCTCGCTCAGGCTGGCCCCCTGCAGGTCGGCGAGCATGGTGATTTGCCGCACTTGGGCCCCGTGATCGATCTGGCCGGCGCTCGTACCATCGCTTAGCTGCGCCACGTTACGCAGCTCGACCAACGCCCCGGTCGGCGTCCGGACCTGAACCGCCCCCAGCGCCATCGGGTCCGCGAGCACGGACTCCGGGAGCAAGACTTTGATCTCGGAGGTTCGACCCTCCTGCCGAAAGTCTCCGACCTTGTCTCGCCCGAGCAGCACACGAAGCGCTTGCCCCAAGGGCGCCGCCGCGATCCCCAGCGACGCCGCCCGGTCGCGGTCCACCACCACGTCAAGCTGCGGCTTTCCCGCCCGGTAGGTCATGTCCACGTCCACGAACATCGGATTGGCCTTCATCGCGGCCTCGGTCTTCACCGCCGCATCGAGCACCTCTTGCCAGTCGGTTCCGCGCAGCTCGAACTGGATGGCCTGGGTGCGCCCCCCACCTCCCCCCGTCGAGGACGCGTCCATGACGGCCACTCGCGTGCCCGGCAGGGCCCGGAGGTTCTCCCGCAGATGACGCTGAAACGCCTTCTGCGAGTAGGTCCTCTCCCCGATCGGTACGAGGTTGATGAGGACCTCTCCCTTGTTCACCTCTTCCTTGACCCCTCCGCCCGCCGTGATGAACGTGGTGCGCACTCCGGGGACCTTCTCGATGGTGGCCGCGAGGTCCGCGAGCTGCCGACCCGTGTCCTCGAGCCGGCTCCCGGGAGCAAGCTCCACCGTCACCTTCGACGTGGACATGTCCTGCGTGGGCATGAAGGAGAACTCGAGCCGCGAGGCCATCAAGACGGAAAGCGCCAGCAGCCCCACCGCGCCCGCGAGCGTCAGGGCCCGGTGCCGCAGCAGGAAGCCAAGCACGTGTCGATACCCGTGCTCGAGCCACGAAAGAACCCGCTCCACGAGCCGCCAAACCCAGCGGTCCATCCTCCCCTCCTCCCGGAGCACGCGGGACGACATCACCGGCGTGAGCGTCATGGACACGGCATAGGAGATCAGCACGGCCACCACGACCGTGACGCCGAACTGGAAGAAAACACGCCCCATGATGCCCTCCATGAAGGCCACGGGCAGGAACATTGCCACGACCGACAACGTCACCGCGAGCACGGCGATGGCAATCTGACGCGTGCCCTCGGCGGCCGCGCGCATGGCCGGCATGCCCTTCTCGAGGTGCCGCACGACGTTCTCGATGACCACGATCGCGTCGTCGATCAGAAGGCCGATCGACAGCGTGAGCGCGAGCATGGTGACGATGTTGAACGTGAACCCCAGCGCGTGCATGAAGGCGAAGGTGCCAATGACGGACGTGGGCAGGGCGACCGCGGATACGAGGGTCGATCGCCAGTTGCGGAGGAAGATGAGCACCACGACCACCGCGAGGAAGCCGCCGATTCCCATGTCCTCCTGCACGGCGCTGATGGAGCTGCGGATGAACTTGGATTCGTCGTTGACGACCTGCAGCTGGCAGCCTTCCGGAAGGCTTGATTGGAGACGCTGGAGGCCCTCTTGGATGGACTCGACGACCTGAACGGTGTTGGAGCCGGATTGCTTGGTCACGGTCATGCCGATGGCGGGCAGGGAGCCCAGGCGAGCCATGCTGCGGGGCTCGGCCGGCCCGGCGGTGACGTCCGCGATCTCTCCGAGCCGCACGGGAACGCCCTGGGGACTGGCGACGACGAGGGTTTGCAGCTCTTCGAGGGAGCGCGCCTCGGCCTTGAGCTTGACGATTCTCTCCACGCCGGGCTCGGCAGTCCTCCCACTGGACAGGTCAATGTCCTGGGCGCGGATGGCGCCGACCGCGTCGAGCGGGGTCAACCCGTGAGCGCGCAGCCGTACCGGGTCGAGCGTGATACGAACCTCGTGCTGCTGGTCCCCGAACAAGGTCACGGTTCCGACGCCGGTGATCTGCTGCAGGGCAGGCTTGATCTGGTCCTCCGCGAGCGCGGAGAGACGCTCGGCAGGAAGCGGCCCGCTCAGCGCCAGGGTGAGGATGGGAGTCGCGCCCGGGTCCAACTTCTGAATCAAAGGCGTCTCGATGTCCTTGGGCATTTTCGAGAGCACCAGCTGCACGCGGTCACGAACGTCCTGGGCCGCGACGTCGATGTCACGCTCCATGTCGAAGCGAATGACGATCTGGGAGACGTTCTCGACGTTGACGGAGTTGAGGGTATGGAGTCCAGGGAGGGTGTTGAAGGTCTCCTCGAGAGGCTCGGTGACGTCTCTCTCGATCGTCTCGGGGTCCGCCCCAGGCAGGACGGTGATGACCGTGACGATGGGGATGTCGATGTCGGGCATCATGTCCACACCCATCTTCGGCCAGGAAAACAGGCCGAAGACGATGAGCGTGAGCAGCAGCATCGACGTGAAGATCGGGCGGCGGATGAAGAGCTTGATGGGATCCAAGGGGCCTCCGATCGTCAGTTCGCCAGGGCGCGCACAGGCCGCCCCTCGGGAATGCCAGCCACGTCGAGCGCCACGGCGTCGTTGGGGGAGAGCCCCTCGGTCACCATGATGGTGCCCGGGCGGATCGGGGCGCCCACGACAGGCTTGCGTTGGAGTGCGTCATTCGCCACGACGTAGACGAACGACTTGCCGTCCGCGCTGTGGACCGCGGAGGCGGGCAGGAACAAGCCCTTCATTGCCCTGGATCCCGTGAGGTCCACGGTGGCGAGGGCGCCAGGTTTGAGGCCTGGGTCCACCGGCTCGACGACGTCGGCCAGGACTTCTACGGTACGGGACAACGCGTCCACGGTGGCGCCGAGGGCGGAGACACGGACCTGGAAGGCCTTGCCCGAAGGGCTCGCGATGGCCGGGAGCAGGTCTCCGGCGTGCAGGAGGGGCGCGAGAGCCTCGGGCACCGCCATGCGAACCTCGAGATGGTCGGGGTCGACGATGGCCATCAAGGGTGTAGGGGGCATTCCGCTGACCGTGTCTCCGGGGTTCTTGAACCGCGCGGACACGACGCCTGAGAACGGGGCCACGATGGAGGCGTCGCTGATTTGCTGGCTCGAGGCGCGAATGGCGGCGCGGGCCTGATCGGCCTGGGCGGACGCGATGTCGAAGGCCATGCGGAGCTTGTCGTAGTTGGCGTCGGACAGGGCTCCCTGGTCGCGCAGGGCCGTGGCTCGCTCGAGCTCGGTCTTGGCGTTGGCGAGGTTGGCCTGGGCGAGGCGCCCCGCGGCTTTCGCATTTTGTAGCGATATCGACGCCATGGAGGCATCGAGTCGCACGAGGGGCTGGCCGGCCTTGACCCGGTCCCCGACGCGAACGTCGAGCTTGACGATCTGGCCGGTGGTCTTGGCGCTAAGGGTCGCCTCGCTGCGGGAGCGAAGCGTGGACGTGACGCGACTTTCGCCGGAGCCGGCTTGGGTCGCGGGCTTGACCACGCGAACGGGGGTGGGCTGAGCCGAAGCGGCAGGAGGCAGCGCCGCTTTGGCGCCGTTGCTCTCGCAGCCGGCGGCGATGAGAACAGTCAGGGTCACGACCAGCATGAGGAAAAGGGGCTGTGCGGACATCATTGTGCGTCGCAAAATCTTCTTCATGGTTACATCCACTTCACGATAGGGAGCGTTCATGTTCTCCTGAGCAAGCGGGGCGAGACCGTGGGACAGGACGGCCCGACCGGGGAGGGAAAGAGGGATATCGGGGACCGCCGACCGAGGTCGACGTCGAGAGTCGACTGGGAGACAGGCTGGCCTTCGGACGGCTCGCGGCGCAGCCAGGGTTCGCTGGCCTCCCACCAAGCGCGAGCCTCCTCGACGCCCCACGGGGAGGGACAGAGGCAGGCCTGCAGACGCTGCTTGAGCGCCCGAGCGGACTGGGGGCGGTCCTCGGGGTTCTTGGCGAGACAGTCAAGAAGGATCCCGGCGAAGTCCTCGGGTACGGGCTTGCCCAGCCGGTCGCCCGGCGGTTCCGGCGCCTCGTGCAGGTGCTGCCCACACACCTCCACCACCGAGTCCCCGTCGAACACGTGCGTGCCCGTGAGCATGAAGTAGCCCACGGCCCCCAGCGCGTACAAGTCACTGCGAAGGTCCACCCCGCGTGGGGAAAGAACGGCTTCCGGCGCAAGATAAAGCGGAGTTCCCGTGATGGTGTTCGCGCCGGTGATCGACGGGCCGGCAGACGCTACCAGGTCCTTGACCAGGCCGAAGTCGAGCAACTTGGGGACGTCCACCTCACCACCGTGGCGGCAAAGCATCACGTTCGCGGGCTTGATGTCACGGTGGATGAGGCCCACGTCATGGGCTTCGGCGAGCGCCCCTGCCATCGCGACGAGCACGTGCAGCACCCTGGCGACGGGCTGGGCGCCGTCGTGCTCGACGATCTGCTCGACCGTGGCGCCGTCGAGCAACTCCATCGCGTAGTAGAAGATGCCGTCGGGCGTGCGGCCGTAGTCGAACACGGTGACGGTGTTGGGGTGGCTGAGGCGAGCGGTGAGCCGGACTTCTCGCTCGAACCTCGCGAGGGCTTGCTCTCCGGCCTTGGACGCGGGGAGCAACTTGACCGCCGCAGGACGCCGCAGCGACGCGTGACGAGCGCGATAGACCACGCCCATACCGCCCTGGCCGATCTTCTCCTCCAGCACGTAGGAACCGAGCAACCGGGCCTCCCGCGCTTCCCGACGCAGCCCATAGATGACGTGCGACGTGACGGTGGCGAGCGCGGCGGACAGCACCCACCAGATCGCCACCGACACAGCCACGGCAATCCGTGTGGAGTCGCTCTCGCCCGGGGGCGGTGGGACGTGGGCTAGAAACGCCACGGCGAGAACAGGCGCGCTGGTGAGCATGACCAGGAAGGCAGTTCTTCCCGGCGTGCTGGGGACGAGCACGGCCCGGGCCATCACGCCGAGGGTGAGAAAAGGCAGGGCGGCCAATACGGGGTAATCGACAGCAGGGCTGAGCACGATCATGGCTGCGTAGACGCTCGCGCTCGCGAGCAGCACGACCGTCTCGATGCGTTCGACTGAGCGTCTGGACTTCGGTCCTTTCCGACACAAGACCCAGGCCGCCAGCAGCACGAGAGAGCCCAACAGGTGCAAGATCATGGAGGGGTGAAGGAGTGGATCGGGCTGCGAGGTAGCGATCCTCGCGACCGTTCGAAAGGCAAGCAGGACGCCGACGACGACAGAGCCCACCAGACCGAACAGGCCCAGGCGCTGTTGGAGAAAACGGACGCCGCCTTCCGAGGCCAGCGAAGGCAAGTCTGCGTAAAGAGATCTCTCCTCGGGCGCGTTCATCGGTTGCGCTCCACGAGGCGCTCGGTGCCCCACACGATGGCCACGGAGACCGCGGCCACGCACCAGCCGACGACGGCGTCGATGACCCAGTGGTGCGTCAGGTACACGGCGGCGAAGAACATGCCCGATGCGTACAGGAGATGAATCCAGCGCGTCTTCCACGTGGTCGGCTTCCAGGCCGTGAGCAAACCCAGGACGGGAAAGGCGCAGTGCATCGAGGGCAGCGCCCCGAACACGGAGGAGGAGCGAGCATAGAACGATGCGAAGTAGTCCAGGCCTAAGAGTTGGTCGACCCGCGCCAGGCCCGCCGGGTCCGGCGCCGTCGACAGGTCAATCGCGCACCCGCGGTTCTGCACGTACCAGGGGGGAGCCGCGGGAAGAAAGACGTACATCGCAAAGGCGATGTAGTTCGCGATGGCGAGGGACCACAGATAGCGACGCATGCGCGGCCGGTCGACGAAGAATAGGTACGCGGCATACAGGAAGGCGATGTAGATGAAGCCGAAGTAGGGGATGGCGGCGAGCAGGTCGAGCACCGGGAGGCGGTGCACGGCGAACCAGTCCGGAAAGGTGACTCCCTCGGCGAACGGGAACGGAAAGAGCCGAAGCTCGAGGTCTCGCAGCTCGCAGCCGAGCACGCCGTCCGGACGCACGAACGCTGCCTGCGCGTAGCGGACAGCATCGTAGCCGATGGCGATGGTCAGGTAGGGCGTGGCGTCGAGCAAGAACTGACGGGCGCGGGGGCCGATCGCGGCCAGGACCAGCACCAGGGCCAGAACGAGGGGGTGCTCGAGACGGACTTCCCCCCACACGGCCACGACGAGTACATAGGCAAGCGTGGCCACGACAGGGATCAGCCACATCCTGGGGGCGCCTCGCGACCTGGGGACTTCGCTCGTCACGGGGTCGGCCTGTGACCCGGAAGGAAAGTGGATGCCGGCTGCACGGAATGAACTCTTAGTCCCGAACTCGAAATCGTCAATCACAAAATGAATTAAGATTCACGTCCGTTCATGGCGGATCATCACGAGCATGTGGCGGCACCGGCAACCGGTCCTGTTCAGAAACCGAAGTCGACCTTGTCGCGGCCTCGCCGCGCTTCGATCTCAACTCTTCTGTCGGGTTCACGCGTCGTCAGGGGCGTGCGTACGAACTGGTTCTTGGCCGCCTTTCTGGGGGCGTTCTCGACCGCTGTTTCGGGATGGCGCGACCCCGTGGCCTCGGCCGGTGGCGCCTCCACCGATTCGTGAGAGTCGGGGGCGGGTTGCACCCCGCGGTCTTGTCGCATCTCGCGCTTCTCGAGTGCGGCGGGAACCGTCGATGCGGTGGGCGAAGCGGCGGAGACAGGGATCGAAGGGGCGGACGCTTCGGAGGCACCGCGCGTCAGTACGGCGACTGCCAGCAACAACAGGAAGGAGGCTACCAGCGCGGCAGCTGCACCATGTCCTTTGAGCGGGGTGAAGTGACCCCTTGCCCTCTCGGCGAGGCTGTGCGTGCCACCATCACCTCTGTCCGTCGAAACGTCGGGACAGAGCTGAATCGTGAGTGCAGAGGGGGGCTCGGAGACCGGGCGGTCGGATGGCGGTCGCCATGAATCCAGATTCCAGCGGGCGCGAACCGATGCTGTGGAGATGTCTTCGAACGTGCCGCGGTGGATGAGCCAGTCCGCGAGGGCGACGCCAAACTCACGGGCCGATCCCCACCGTCCCGCGCGGTCCTTGTGGAGCCCGCGCAACACGATCGAGGCCAACTCGCTGTCGACTCCGTCGAGCGACGGCGTCGGGGTCTCGATGATGCTGATGAGCACCGAAAGATAATTCGAACCCGTAAAGGGGCGTCGACCGGCAAGCATCTCGAACAGGATCATGCTCAGCCCCCAGATATCGGCCCGCTCGTCCACGTCTGGCTGACCGCGCGCTTGTTCGGGGGACATGTACTCTGGCGTTCCCAGGATGGTGTTGCCCTGGGTGATCTGCGGTTTGCCCATGGGAGATGCAGCGAACTTGGCGACGCCGAAGTCGAGCACTTTCGGAACGATGCAGCCAGCGTCGTCGGTGACGATCATGATGTTTTCGGGTTTGAGGTCGCGATGGACGATCCCCTGGGCGTGGGCCGCGACGATGGCTTCGATGATGGGCAGCATGAGTTGCACCGCGTATGCCTGGGGAAGGGCGCCTTCTCGCCGCAACATGTCGAACAGGCTTCCACCATGCAGTCGTTCCATCACGAAGTAGGGGTCGCCAAACTCACTGAACCCGAAGTCGAAGACCTTGACGATGGAACGGTGGCGGAGCCGAGCCGCGGCGTGGGCCTCCAACAGGAGTCGATCGCTCGCTGTGGTGCCGCTCAGCTCTGGGTGGATGATCTTGACGGCGACCTCCACGCACAGGGCCAGGTGGTCAGCCGTCCAGATGGCCGCCATTCCGCCTTCGCCGACCTGCTCGCGCAGCCGGTACTTGTCACCCAGAATCATCCCCGCCCGGTAAACGCGGGTGCCCCGTTCAGCTCCAAGGTCGACGTCCGCCGACCGGAGAGGGTCAGCGGCCCCGGCTAAGGTGTGGACCATGGTTGCTCTTCCTGTGTTGGTGCGGATGAGTTGCGACCGGTTGTGTCAGTACGTCGGAAACGGCGAGGGCGCAGGTGGTCACCTCCTGCGCAATGTCTCGTACGCGATCCAGTCGAACCCTCAGGTCATGTGCGGAATGGGTAACCATGTCTCGAGTCTCCACGGGGCTAATCGTCCAATTCACACACCTTCTCATCCGAATCATTCTTCTCGCACGCAGCGTCGTCCGCACAGTCCTTGTCGGACACGCACGGCTCACCCGGCTCACAAAGCCTTTCACATTGCTTGCCGCACGGTCTGCCGCAAGTTAGCGCCGTCTCCACCTCGGTATCCTCCGCAACGTCCGTGTCGACCGTATCGGCGGCGGCATCCGGTGCGGCTTCAGGCGCGGCATCGGGTGCAGCATCGGGTGCAGCATCGGGTGCGGCTTCGGGTGCAGCATCGGGTGCGGCTTCGGGTGCGGCTTCGGGTGCGGCATCGGGTGCGGCTTCGGGTGCGGCTTCGGGTGCGGCATCGACATCGGATGCAACATCGATCTGCCTATCCACGTGCACATCGGTCGAAGCATCGAAGTCGAAGGGTTCGCCGCTGTCGACCTCGTGCTCGGCAGCGTCGTTCCCGCCCAATGTCTCGCCACCTGTGACGTAGGAGTCCTCCATGGCGAGGGGACACCCGGAGAGCACCAGACACGCGCCGGACAGCAGGGCCATGAATGTGCGCATCAGAATCTCCCCCCCAAACCCGCCGAGCGCGGGCCAATCCACGGTCGAATTCCCGCCGACTCGGACTTCGATCCAGCGTCTTCGACACCCGACGTCAGCAGAAGAGTCGCTCCGAGGCCCAGACCGGCCAGCCCCACCCCGTAGCCCACGAAGGAAGCGGAGCGCAGCGAACGATAAGCATCCAGATCGCCCTGTGCCGAGGGCGGGCAGACATCGTTGGTGCACTGCTCCTCGAGGTTGCCCCGGTGCTGCGCCGCCAGGAGTCCGGTGGTGATTCCGATCGCGGCGCCCGCGCCACCGACAGCGAGGGACGTCCAGCCGATGGTTTGCTGGGTCGACGATCGAGGCAAGTTCGGAGGCTCTTCCACGATGGCAACCACTGCCTCGTGGTCGCCTTTCGCAAGCTCCACGCTGCGTTCGAATACGAGCCGTCCGGTGCCGTCGAAGACCTCGACATGATGCACGCCCGGGTCGATCCTCTGCGCGCGGCCGTATTCCGCGCCGTCCATGACCTTGCCATCGACCAAGACCCGTGCCGTGGCTCGATCGTCCGGATGGAGGGTGACGGTCAGCCGGGGCACGAGGGGGTCGAGGTCGCGCAGCTCGACCGCGGCTCGCTTCACGGCCAGTCGGAAAGCGGCGGGAGACTCATCGTCGACACGTGACTGCGAGACGCGTGAGTAGGTTTCCCGTGCTTCCACGAGCCGCCCAAGCTTCACGAGGGCGTCCGCTTCTCGAATGGCGAGCGTGGGCGCCGGCACCAGTTGGTAGGCCCTGTGGAACAGGTGGCGCGATTGCTCCCAGTCGCCGTTCGCGTAGGCCTCGACGCCCCTTTCACCAAGGTCCTGTGCCTCGTCGCGCCCCTTCTGATCCGCAGGCACGGAGGGAAGGCTCGCGTGTGCGAGGGTGACAAGGAACATCGCTGTCGAGATCACGACGAGCGACGTCCACTGGTGGGGAGCGAGCGTAGCCATTTTTGTTTCCCGTGGTTCAAGTTCACTCCGATATCGTCAGCGTCAGATGGGCCCTCCTCCGGTGCTTTGAGAGCAAGCTTCGTTCCATGGCCCGGCGCAGGCGGATGAGACGACATTGCTGCGGCCTTTCTGCTTCGAGACGGATGGACTCGTGGCGATTCCCGAGAGCGAGAGCCCCGCCTCAGGGCTGTGTCCCCACTGGACATCTTTCAATGCCGGCGAGACCCAACTTCCCGTCCAGCGGCAAGACCCAAGAAGCGCCAACGTCCACGTCACGTGAGGCCCCGGGACCCGGCTTCCTCATCAAAACGAGTGCCCCTTCCTTCGATTCGAATGGGTGTGGGTCCCACGTTGCAGCGGGAATGGCGAGGAGTATTCCGCGCCCCGAAGCTTCAGCGATCGCCGGAAGAGCGGTGTAGTCAGGACGCCGTGGGAGAGATTCGCGTCGGCTCATCCGCGGAGGGAGGCGTCGTCGTCCATCTAATCCCAAGTCAAGAACTGTTCGAAGAACGTGCTTGCGTTTGGGGCTATCCGAGCCGAAGGCGAGGCGTCTTGGGGTGAGCCGCGGTGAGCGCGGCGAGGGGGCTTTTCGAAAGCCCCTTGGAAGAACTTAGGCCCAAAGCAGCGCGGCGCGCTTGATTTGGGCCTAGTACCGTGTGCCCGAAGTGAGTACCGGGATCGCACTCCGGAGAACCACAGAAGACGCAGAAGGCACAGAAGGTTGGTGCGGAGGTAGCACGCGCGGGTCACGCCTGACGAAAGGCCCTCGCAGTCACAACTCCGCCCGTTCCTGGTTCTCTGTTCGCCTTCCGTGTTCTCAGCTCCTAGTTGATGTCCCTCATCCGTCCATTGTCGTAGCCGGGCCTCAACCCGGTAGGGACTTCGGGCACGCAGCACTAAACATCTCCAGATGGACATGGAACGCTAATCGCGGAATCGGCTGACATGGGCATCGATCAGCGAGGGATAGTCCGCGAAGTCCTGGAACGCGGCGCAGATGGCGGCATCGCGCTCTTGCGTGGT
>Ga0209575_10000351_pt1 | contig 35667 bp, 33 predicted proteins | sample Medcelwee11metaG_FD_187172 | JGI IMG/M metagenome (GOLD analysis project Ga0209575, IMG submission 187172) | Freshwater pond sediment microbial communities from the University of Edinburgh, under environmental carbon perturbations - Medium... | ecosystem: Environmental > Aquatic > Freshwater >...
TCTGATTTTTGCGATAAACTCATCCTCGCGCTTTGCTTTTGAGAATGCGACAAAGATCGCTCCGGTCAGAAACAAAATACCAACCAAAGTACCTGTCAGGTTAGCCTTGATCAGTCCAAAAAACACTGGATCCTGAAAAACTCCGGATCCGGAATAAATAGTAAATACTTTCGTATCGAGGAATCTGAATTCATAATCGGAGATAATTATGAATAGTCCCAAAAGAGCCGATGGAACCAGAAGGATCCATCCCACCCTCTTAAAATGATTTGGTAAAAGCAGTTTCGTTTTCATTGCCTTTTATATTGGTTAATAATGCAAATGTAATGTATAGATTACAATTATGCAAGTATTAATTACTTTTTGTAATGTATACATGTCATTTCTTTTGATAACTGATGATTTTTATAGGCTGAGGCTAAGAGCGGAGAGCAGAGAGAAAGGGCAGGGCCGAGCGTTTATAATTTGCCCGTGGACAATTTTAGCGTATGTGGCATAGTTATTGTGCGATTTATTAAAAGAAACGGAACCATGATAAGACGCGGTTATATAATTATCGCCGGTACAGCTCTGCTGCTTGGCTTGATTTTTTCGGGCTGTGAGAACCAGATTAATCAGGAGGCGGGATTCCTTGAGGGTGTGATTTCCATCGGACCAATTTGTCCTGTTGAGACAGATCCCCCCGACCCGGGTTGTCTGCCTACTGCCGAGACATATAAAGCTTATCCTGTCAGTATATGGACACCAAACGGCAGAAGGAAAATTGCTCAGATAAATCCTGCGTTGGATGGCTCTTACAAAACAGAGTTGGCTCCTGGAAATTACCTGGTTAAACTTGGAACCGCCAATAATGGTATTGGTGGCAGCAACCTGCCTGCTGAAGTGACAATTACCTCACAGAATAAGACAGTTCTTTATATTGACATTGATACTGGAATTCGATAGTATCGTCCACCGTTAATTACATCCCTTAGCCACGGCCACGGCGGACTAAGCCGGGAAATTTCTATATTTGAACTTATGAACCTGAACATCATTAAGGACGTACTCTTTGGCGTGGCAACAGGTGATGCACTGGGGGTGGCTGTTGAGTTCAATAACAGAGAGGTACTTCATGAAAATCCTGTCACCGGCATGGCGGGCTACGGAAAACATGGCCAGCCTCCGGGTACCTGGTCTGACGACAGCTCACTGACCTTCTGCCTGGCGGAGGCGCTGACACAGGGGTTTGACCTTAAAGTCATCGGGCAGAATTTTGTCAGATGGCGCCAGGAGGGGTACTGGACTGCCCGGGGAAGGGTATTTGACATCGGGGGCACAACGGCACGGGCTATAACCCGGCTGGCTGCCGGAGTGAAGCCTGAGACGGCAGGTGATGATGATGAAAATTCCAACGGTAACGGCTCTTTGATGAGGATACTCCCGCTGCTGTTTTATATCGCCGAAAAACCGGCCGGCGAACGTTTCCACATCACAGAACAGGTATCGTCGTTGACCCACAGGCATGTACGGTCAGTTACAGCATGCTTCATTTACCTTGAGTTTGCACGGTACCTCAGCATAGGTATGAAAAAGGCGGATGCGTATAAATCGGTCCGCGTCGTCACCGCAGGCCACCTCGCCTCACTCAATGTCCCCAGGGATGAACGCAGGTTGTTTGAGAGACTCCTGAAGGGAAATATTCAGGATCTGCCAGAAAATGAGATAAAGAGCACCGGGTATGTGCTGGATACCCTCGAGGCATCGATATGGTGCCTGATGACGACGCAAAGCTACAGGGAGGCCGTCCTGAAGGCGGTGAACCTCGGAGAGGATACGGACACTACTGGAGCTGTCACCGGAGGTCTGGCAGGTCTCCTGTACGGTTACAAGTCCATACCGGAAGAATGGATTGACACACTTGCCAGGAAAAATGATATCGAGGATCTGGCTGCCAGGGTAAAACGAGCTGGTTATAAGGAAATTAAGAATTAAGAATTACGAATTAAGAATTATAAAATCAAGGCAGATTTAGACAAAACAGGAAATGGAATGCTCCATTAAAGAAAGAAAACCTTAGCGGTTGTAGAGTACCTGCAGTGCTCTCATCACCGAAGAGGGGTAGCTCGTCTGGTGGTTCTCGCCGGGGAAGATATGCGTCTCTACCGTCAGGCCGGGGTAGTTATGCGACTTCAGCAGTTCTGCCATCTTAATCATATTTCCAGTCATCTGATCCCCTTCCATCTCTCCTACTGTCATTAATAGCCTTGCATTAAGATCTTTATGTGCTAAGGCATACTCATTTTCATAAGTAAAAAGAACACCTTCATCATACCAGATAGAGGGACTGCCTGCAAAATAAATGCTGAACAGACCCGGGTTCTTAAATAAAACGTACAAAGAAAATAATCCTCCATAGGAGTATCCTCCCAGTCCTCTGTTCACTGGTGAAATGCGGTAATTCAACTCTGCAAACGGGATGACCTCCTTCTCAATAACCTCCAGGAACGTTGCAGCACCACCCGACTTGACAACTAATTGTCGTCCGAAAAGTGCAAATAATGTCGTAGCCCAGCTTGTATCTGTTGATACGACACTCGTCGGGGTGAGGTCACGAGTCCTCCATGCACCAAAGTCGGCCATATCCTGTATCTTATAACCTATACCGATGATAATTAGTTCAGGGTCAACAGGACCGATGACCTCGAAGATGTCAGCTATATTTGACACCATGGGAAAGTTCCGGTTGGCGTCAGTGAAATACCATGCCTGGTAGATCTTTTGCGGATTTGCATAATAGGCCTGCGGAAGCTTGACGTAAAGGTACATTTCCTGGCCGAGTAACTCAGACCAGAAGGATCTTAACTCTGTATTCGGCACAGGGACCGGCGGGTATTTGCCTGCCGACTGTTCCGGCTGATCCTGGGCTGCCATGTCCAGGGCTGAAGCAAGAAAGAGGGAGAAGGCAAAGGCGAACTTCACTGAGTGTCTTAGGATGGTTGATCTCTTCATAGCCTGGAGTATTATTCGGTGAAACTCAAACTGCTGAATTCCGGGAAAATCAGATCTTATTCCAAAGGTAAACTATAGAGGAGGAAAAGTCAAGAAAGGAGGTACTTTCCTGGCCGGATACAGATGGAATGGGGCATGCTGTAGCCGGTTGGCGGTGCGGCAGACCCGCTAAGCGGGGAAACATGAAGCATAGAGCGGCCTCATCTGAGCTTCTTCAGTGCGTTATATCCGAGGAGAAACTTCATCTGTGTGATTGCAATCGCGTTGAGCTGGCGCAATCGGTTACCTTGGTTTAAAGCCTGATGTATCATAACTGCATTAATACTCTCAAGGTTAGATAATACAACCAGTTGCTCAATAGTGGCGTGATCACGGACATTGCCTTCTGCGTCAGGATTGGCTGATCTCCAGTCTGCAGCAGTGAGACCGAAAAGTGCGACATTTAATAAATCAGCCTCACTGGCATATGTCAGGTTCATCTGCTTTCCCGATACTTCCGGAGGAATAAGGTTTTCCCTGATAGCATCAGTGTGGATTCGGTAATTTATTTTAGCAAGTGTCCTTTGCAGATTCCATTCAAGCTTCAGACGATTATTCTCATCCTCTTTTAGCCTCTGAAATTCCCTGATCAGGTAAAGCTTAAATTCAGGACTTAACCAAGAGCCAAATTCGAATGCTATATCCTTATGTGCATATGTTCCTCCACCATATCTCCCGGCCTTGGAGATCATACCTATAGCTCTTGTAGTTTCAATCCACTTCTTTGGGGATATCCAGAATCTATTAAGGCCTGCCTGTTTTTTAAACCCCTCGAATTCGAGGGTGTTAAAATCCGGATTATTTATTTGCTCCCAAATACCAATAAATTCAATAGTATTCCTGTTTCTAAGCCAGTTAGTAATAATGTTTTCATCACCGAAACTTTTCACCATGTCAGTTAGTGAAATATAATCAGAATCCTGATAATCAATTATATTGATGACGGATCCTTTCACAGAAATAGTTCTTTTTCTTACCATAGCGATAATAGTTTTAGTTACAATTAATACAGCGAGACCTGGAAGGTCAGTAACAAGTAAATTTAATAAAAATCAAGCCAATCTCAAATTGATTTCTCCTCAAAATGTTCGATAAGTTGAAGTCAAAAGTGATTTTAAACCCAGACGGACCAAAGGAGGCCACCAGGCAGTATTACTACTTGTTTTTCTAATACATTTGTATAATACATGCGACGAACTGAGGTATAAAACATTCAATTGAAATCATATGGACCGAAGAGACTGGTTAATAAAAACAGGGATGGCTGGCACCGGGCTGATGCTCAGCAGGTATCTGAAAGCATCTGATCTTTTCAGGTATATGCCTGCCGGGGATTTCACAAAAGCGGATTTCGGTCCTGATTTCAAGTGGGGCGTGGCTGCTGCTGCCTACCAGACAGAAGGCGCATGGAACATCGACGGGAAAAGCGAATCCAACTGGGACTACTTTTCACATATCCCGGGGAAGATTGCAAACGGAGAGAATGCCGACGTTGCAGCCGATTTCTATCACAGGTATTCTGAGGACATAGACCTTATCAAGGCTATGAATTTCGATATCTTCAGGTTCTCTGTCTCATGGCCGCGCGTCCTTCCGGCAGGAACAGGCGCTGTAAATTCCAGAGGCATAGAATTTTATCATAGGGTGATCGACAAGTGCCTGTCTGTCGGTGTTGAACCGTGGGTCACAGTGTACCACTGGGATATGCCACAGGTCCTGGAAGCGCAGGGCGGCTGGACCAACCGTAAAATGATCGACTGGTTTTCAGAATATGTCGGTGTTTTATCAAAGGAATACGGCGGTAAGGTAAAGAACTGGATGGTCATGAATGAACAGCTTGCCTTCACCGGAAACGGTTACATGAACGGCGTTTTCGCTCCCGGTAAAAAAAGCCTGGGCGGCTTCATGAAAGCGGTTCACCATGCAGTGGTCGCCAATGCGGAGGGAGGACGGATCATCCGGAAAAATGTTCCCGGAGCAAACATCGGGACCACACTGGCAAACACCTGGGTGGAATCTGTCGACCAGGATGACAAGAACAAGGAGGCTGCAGCACGGATGGATGCAATAATGAACCGCCTGTTCATTGAACCGGCACTGGGACTGGGATACCCCGAGGATACAGTACCGATGTTAAAGAGGCTGAAATCACACTACCAGGAGGGTGATGCGGAAAAGATGATATTCGATTTCGATTTTATCGGTATCCAGTATTATTTCAGGACGATAGCCAAAAAATCGATGATGCCCGGCATGAGGGCCAAAGAGATAATGGCATCGGAACGGGGCGTGCCTGTAAATGAAATGGGAGGAGAAGTATATCCTGAAGGGTTATATCAGATCCTCAAAAAGTTCAGCCAATACAAAGGGATCAGAAACTTAATCGTAACCGAGAACGGTACCTGCGTTCCTGATAAGCTTGAAAACGGACAGGTTCACGACAAGGATAGAATAGCCTATTTCAAAGATCACCTCGCTGCCGTTTTAAAGGCCAAACGGGAAGGTGTAAATGTAAACGGCTATTTTGTATGGTCGCCGACCGATAATTTCGAGTGGGACAAAGGCTTCAGTCCGCGTTTCGGGTTAGTCTATGTCGACTTTAAGACACTGGAACGGTATATCAAAGATTCCGGTCTCTGGTTCAGGGAGTTTCTGAAATAAGCCCAGGGGCTTGTCAGACGCTTTTTCGTTCTATTTCACCCAGTCTACCCGTGCTGAGGGGTAGAAACTGATATCCATGGCTTTCATCCGCTCGCCATGATTTGCGAGGCGGACCTTATATTCGTCCCAGCTGCGCAATTCTTTGGGTGTCCATCCGATCTCGGCGTAGCCGGGAAGCCTTGGGAAGAGAAGGTATTCGGCTTCGGCGCGGGCGGCTATGGTTTCAGCCCAGAGAGGCGCTTCTATTCCGATAATATTTTCCTTCTTTATTCCAGGAACGAGGCTTTCCGGATCCCAGTTGTAAGCTTCATCGACTTCAATGTAAGCAGCCCAGTGCAGTCCAAAGATGCTGGTCGAATCATACTGCATATCGATATAGGCATATTTCGACGGTGAGAAGAGTACTTTAGCCCCCTGCTCCACTCCTTTAAGGGCATTTTCTGCTTTCGCCCAGTACTGAACCGCGGAATTTGGTATCAGTGTTGCGCTGGCAATATCATCCCAGCCGAGAACCTTCTTGCCGTAAGCAGCCACGGTATCCTGTACCCTGTTAACGAAAGGTATATAGTCTTCAAGTTTAGTCGAGTGTGATTCGTCGCCCCCGATATGGAACCATGGACCGGGGGTCATAGCGGAGAGCTCACGGACAACATCACCAATGAATTTATAAGTGATTTCTTTCTTTGTAGCCAGCGAACTGAAACCGACATCAGTGCCTGTGTAAAGCTCCCTGGCTTTACCATCGGCATTTAATTCGGGGTATGATGCCAGGGCGGCATTTGTATGGCCCGGCATGTCTATCTCGGGGATAACGGTGATGAACCTCTCCTGAGCATACCTGACTATTTCGGAATACTGCTCCTGTGTATAGAATCCGCCTTCGCCCCCTCCCACTTCAGACTTGCCGGCATGGGCGGTCAGGTTGGGCCACGATTTTATTTCGATCCTCCAGCCCTGATCGTCTGACAAATGCAGGTGAAGCGTGTTCATCTTGTATGCTGCCATCTGATCGATGAATATTTTTATATCCTCCACTCCGAAGAAATGACGCGCAACGTCGCGCATGGCCCCGCGATAGCCGTATGAGGGATAATCGCGGATCGTTCCTGTTGCCAGCTCCCAGGGGCCTTCCTGTGCAGTGGCCAGCTCAACCTTAGCTGGTAAAAGCTGTCTGATGGTCTGAACACCGTAAAACAATCCTGCCGGCTTGCTGGCTGTCAGTGTGACCGACTTTTCATTGATAACCAGTTCGTAGCCTTCATCGCCCAGTGCCGGGTCGTTTTCTGTCAGTGCGAGAAGAATTTTCCCCCGGACAAGGTCTTTTGCAGTTGTTTTTACTTCAAGGCCAAATCCGGTTGATGGATTTAGTCTGTCTGCCAGGTATTGTCCGATCCGAAGTATTTCGGGTGATTCACCTTTAACATAAATGTCAGTACGGTTTGTAAGAATGAATGATCCTCCAGTCGGTGTTATTGATACCGGTTTCGGGATGATATTCGCTTTTGAAAGATCAGTGGGGGTTGCGGGGGTGGTTGAGCAGGCAACCGTCATTAATGTCGCCGCGGAAGCCATAATTGCCATGATGGTGTTCAGTGTTTTCAATGGTCCTTAATTTAACGTTTATACTATTCTTACCTCTTCCATCCGGTAGTCCGGAGGCCTAAAGTTAATATTTTCATTTTAAGAGCAAATCAGGGGGCAGCAGGCAGCAGGCAAAATTTCAGATGTCTGAAACAATTAATTCCTTTCAGCGTACAAATATTAAATTGTACCAACTAAAAAATCCCATGAAGCCAGTCGTTTTTCTTTTTCTTTCAGCAGTTCTTCTCATCAGTTGTGAAGGCAACAGCGGAAAAATAAATCATAAAGTCAAATACACAACAGAAGCAATTGACCTGAAGTCGCAGACTGTTGAACCTGAGAGCTATTATACCAACCTAGGTGACTACATCACCAGTATTACCCCAAGGTATTTCGGTGCTAAAATAAGTGTCCTGATGTATCAGGATCACTGGCAACAGAAGGATCACAGCATGATCTCCTACATTGACGGTCATGACAATGATCCTAATTATGAAATCGGTATTTATGTGGATTTTTCAAGTAACCAGGAAGCCACATACACTCCGATACTCTACGGTGATCTCTGGAACGGCCTTTTCAGGCAGAAGGAAATACTTTTCAATTATTTCTATTTCATTCCTGACTACTTTGAGCAGGAATTTGAAATCCCTGCCGGCTACGGGAACAATACTATTATCGGACAGAACGGGACCTACTCAGTTGATCCAGGGACCGGTAAACGCTACATAAAAATTTATCAGCATCCGCTTCTTGAACCGGTGTTCGGAAATCCTGATCGTCAGCCATTCGGATATTTCTTCGGGAATACTGAATCAACCTTTATTGTCAATAAGGAATGTCTTGAATTGCCCGCCTCTGAGGACTATCCCTGTGGGGGCGCCCACTGCATGATAAGAAGCAATCATTTTACTCCTGTCACTGTGACGATGCCGGATGACGGTGAAACGATTGAAATGTATTCAACCGTCAGCTTCGACACTGAAAATCTGATCCAGGTATATGCCGGAAATGACAATGTACCCTACACTGCTGATGACTGGTTCACTTATGCTCCCAATTTCTGGGAAAGGATGAATGTCAGGCTTGAAGTTCGCTGAAACTACGGCGGACAGAAAGCCCTATGAATACCGGTTACAGAATACCGGACTACGGTAATCCGGAAGTCCGGTTTTTTATGACCCTGACAGATACAATAGCAAGGGTAACTAAGCTGACAAGAATCCAAACTGCCAATATCACAGTTGCCAGCAGGGTAAAACTGAAATCGATATCAAACTGAAACTGTTGCTGTTGGAATTTCCAAACCTGGTCCTCCTTTACCATGATCCCCGTCAGGCGCAACGGTATGACCAGGAGCTTTGTAAGGTCAAATTTTACATAGCCTTTTGTCGAGAACCATGCCACGTCTCCCATTGTTGAGATGTTAGCACTGTCTACGTTGAACCTGCAATCGCCCCAGGATTCCCAGTCAGATTGTACCAGATAGGCTGCCCTGTCATAACCGATGAAAACTTCACCGGGCATTGTTCCAAGAATCAGTATATTTCCTCTGGAATATAGTGATTCCATAAAAGTGCTGATCTGGCTGGTATCACGTCTGGAGTAGCCGTCCTGAAACTTATTCAACTGATCAATTATCTGCCTCCTTGTGCTGTCGGGAGCATTTCCTTTTGAAAACGCAGCTGTTGCCGGTGATAAGATTCTTTGCTCGTCAGCTCTCCTGAAAATCCGTGTTACAAGGAAAAGAATTACCAGCAGTAATATTATTCTCAGTAAGATCTTAACAATATCTTTCATGTTTTCGTCTAATTGTAATATATCCAGCCGGACCTAACGCGGGTGTAAACGTAACTATGCACTCTCTTTTCTGTATACGAGTCTGTTTTTTCAGTCTTTATTAATGAAAGCCCGTTGAGAAAACCTTGCAATAGCCACCCCTATTGATGCACCCAGGGCCAGGATAAGCCAAAATCCGGCATGATTAGGTTTACATTCAATCCTTGAATAGAAAACCAGATACAGGCTAAGTGTTATTACAAGTGGTATCAGTGCATAAATGACTCCATTTCTCTTTTTCATGTTCTATGGTTTTAATTTCAATGTTTAAAAGTCTAATTTATAATAAATTATTTGCCCACGCAATTCAACACGTCGTCATGCGGCCTCAGAAAAGATGATGAAAACCGGACAAACAATTGCCACGGTGGTTTGTTTAAGTAAATGATAAACAGATAACATGGAAAATCTTATGTTCATTCAGACCATTCCGGAAGCAGAGGCTGAGGGCAAGCTCCGCACTATCTATGATGGAGACATTCAGAGCATGGGTTATGTGCCCGACCACGCTAAGGTTTTTAGTCTTCGTCCCGATGTGCTGGAAGCCTGGCGCGCCTTCCAGGGGAGTATCCGTAAAAACCTGCGGCTGAGGCGCTATGAGCTGGTGACGCTGGCGGCGGCGATGGAATTGAAATGCCGGTACTGCCTCCTCGCCCACGGAGCAATACTTCTAAAGAACGGGGTCAGTAATGATCAGTTGCGTAAGATACTTACGGATTTCAAAGACGCAGGGCTGGAGCCCTCTGAGGTCGCGATGATGGAGTTCGCCCAAAAGGTCATCAGGGATGCCAGCGTGATAACCCGGGCAGATATAGATGTGTTGCGGGCGCTGGATCTCAAAGACGTCGAAATTCTTGATATCACACTGACTGCAACTATGCGCAGTTTTGCCAGCAAGACATTTGATGCGCTGGGCGCCGGACCCGATACTGTCTACGCCGAACTTGAACGCCAGCTGGCTGATCTGCTTCCCGCGTAGGGTTATTGATCTGAAGTATCTCTATTCGAAGTAGGGTTTCTTTTGAAATATCCGGACATAATCAATGTCGTGGTACTGCGGAAAGGTTGTGGTTGAATCAGGATTGCCTGGCCAGCTTCCTCCGACAGCAGTGTTGAGGATAAGATAATGCGGGGTGTGAGGGATACCATCAGCGGTAGAGTGGAGCAGGCGCCCGTCGATATACCAGCGTATTGAATCAGGCTCCCATTCCAGTGCATATATGTGAAAATCCTCGGAAAAGTCGACAGAGTCAATCCATTTCCCCGAGTTGGACTTTCTTGAACCATCGAATGAGCAGTAATGAAGTGTTCCGTAGAGGATATTCGGCTCATGACCCAGGAATTCCATTATATCGATCTCGGTATACCAGGGCCTTGCCTCAGGGATCAGTCGTTCTTTTCCGCTGGCGACAGCGTCTTCCATTGTCTTTTCCATCAGCCAGTCGCGGTTCTGAGGATATAGCCAGTGAGCCGGCCACAGGCCTTGTCCTATTGGAAGCCGGGCGCGGATTTCAAAACGGCCGTACACAGGGGCGAATTTGCCTTCTGTATCGAGTCTTCCGCTGGTATATTCCCTGGATCCGTATTTACGTATACGGCTTCTTATGCGAAGCAGTCCATTTTCGGTGTAAACCTCATCAGGCACATAATATTGAAGTTCATTATGCTTACTGGTCTCCCGTATCAGGACATTCCATTTACTTGTATCGATATGCTTTCCATCAAATTCGTCGTGCCAGACCATTTTCCATCCGTTATTTATTTCAGCCTGGTTTTGTGACAGTCCCTTTCCGGAAAGGAGGAACAGGAAACACAGGAAAAAAGGCATTATCCTGATATTCATTTTGTCTGATTATTAATGATTTGAGTGATATCAATTATGTACCTGATGCAATTTAGGCAATAATTATATAACCTGATTACAAGCATTGATTTTGAAGGCAACTCTCAGGCCGGCCACTTGTTTAATTCGCTAAGCTCAAGACCGTAGTCGTGCTGCAGATCTTCGTGCAGAACGGGAATTTTCTTTATGATGGTGTCGATCTGCCTGTTGTAAAGGTTCATCAGTGAAGTGTTCCTCTGTATCGGCGGGGAGAGCTTTTTCAGCTTTGTGCAGAAATAAAGAAGCAATTCGACCTCAGTCTGCTTCTTCTGCGAATACCTTATGTACTTCCTGGTGTTCTTCAGAATCTTCCTGACACTCTTTTTGATAAAGTAATATGTAGTCTTGTTGATCTGCTCAAACTCCTCATCAATCTCCTTCTTCACTCCTGCTATATATGACATCTCGTCTGATGATTCAAACAAAAGGTAAGTCAGCAGCTCCTTGTTCTCCTTTTTGAATCTTGACAGGCGGAGGCAGAGATCGCGCAGTTCCTTAGGGGTACGGTACGTTAACTCCTGGCTTAGCTCTTTGACGGTGACGGTCTTCATTGACACGACTATAAATTAACTGCCGGTATGTGTTAAATGAAATTGCCGTCGTAATCCATCCGGGGATCGTCATTTGCCAGATCGATGACCCTGTGAAAGCCGATATTGCCATTCTTATGGGTCGATGAACCTGCATTATAGCACCGCGGGATGCCCCAGACGCCGTTGTAGATCTTACCGGCAGTAACAGGATTGACGTGATAATGACCGAAAAGGAGCATATCGACCTTATTTTCAATTATCACCTTCAGGTCGCCGCTGTCCTTCAGCTGCATCCCGAGTTTAAAGTCGAACGGGTGATGGTGCAGGTAGACAACCTTCTTCCGGCTGAGAACCTCAGGCCTGTTCAGCATCCTCTTCAGCCGCCTAAGCTGTGCCACTCCTATCTCACCCTCGGAGAGGAAGCGGTCGCGCCAGTGCAGCTCGTCGGCGGTTGAGTCGAGTCCGATAAAAGCAATTTTGCCAATGATATCCAGCTTTGGATAAGTGATTCTCTTTGACCCGTAATACCTTTCTTTAAACGAAGTGACAGAATTCGCATATCCCCTGGTGCCGGTGCCATAGTCGTGGTTGCCCGGAACGACCAGCACCCTGTACCCGCGTTCTTCAAGCTGCCTGAGGCCGTCAAGGGCCTCATCGGTCTGGTCACTTTTCGTGGCATTGTCCACAATATCACCTGTAACCAGAATAGCGTAATTGTCTGCGGGTTGTTTCAGGAAGGTGATGTTATCTATCAGTGCACGGAATTTGTCACCGCAGTCTTCATGTCCGACATGCAAATCTGATAAATGAATGATCTTTTTCAAGGAATGGTTGTGATGATTACTGATGTTAAAAATACGAAATTGTATCTTTCGTTGTCTGCTTTCAGACTTTAAGGACTTTACAGACTTTTAACTTCTTTAACCTGTAGGGGAGTGGTGCAATGCAGCCTGATCCCCTCTGAAGTAAAACCTTCAATGATGACCGTATATTCCATCTCCTCATCAGAAGTGTAAAATTCAATGGCGGCTGAGCCGTCTGGTGATGTCACAACACCGGGGTTCCAGTAAAGAGTGTTGCGGAAGTCCGGGATTCTGGTTAACCTCCCGGCGTCAGCACTGTAGTCAGGTGAATAAAAAATCTCATCCTTAAGACACCCCTCATATACCTGCCTGAAGACAGAACTGCTCGATTCCAACGAATTCAATATACCCTCTTTTGAGATAAAGCTTACGATCCCCTCAAAAACATAATCGGAATAAAAATACCTGGTATTGATGATCTCCGTCTTCTCCAGCTCCTTTGCGCTTACTTTCATCAATTCTTCAATGTCAGATACCGGAACCCCGTCAAAAAGCACCAGCGCCGGATTATTGAACATCTGATACGGGTTGCTGCTGACAACCTTAAGAGCAGCCTTTTTGTCCTTTGTGAATAATATCACTTCGGGAAGTATCTCTTTCACGACCTCACGGATGTTTGTCAGCTCAATATAATCTGACATATCGACGATGCGGTCGGAGCCGCCAAAAAAGTCACGCCTTTTAAAAGCAGAGGGAGCATCGTTTTTATCCCTTACCTGTTCGTAATTATTACTGACCTGCATGGCTATGACCGCATTGTTCAGCTTCACGGCGAGGCTGCTATCGAGCTCAAAAACAGGCGGACTGAATCCGTTATAAGTATTGAAGAATGTCTGATTAAGCTCAACGTAACTTCCTGAAATATCAGGTACAAGAGGCTGAATGACAATTTCCGCCAGTCCGTCCTGGTCCTTGACCACAAAAATAAACTCCCCTTTTGCATTTGTCCTGGTGAACTGGCATCGTGCTGTTTTACCAACGAAGGAAAGAGAGATATCGGTCTCCCTTAATGGCTGGTTATTAATCCTGTTATAGATCACGCCCCTGATCAGCTCTCCCTCCAGGTCGGGAAGATGAGGAGGAGATGCTGACAGATCATTTGCTGACCCTCTGCCGGCTGTTCGGGTGACAAGGTATTTCCGGTCAGCTCGTGCAAGATAAGATTTCACAACAGCTACTGACAGATCTGCTTCGACCGGCTTGCCGTCATTGCCGGAGACTGTAATATCTATCTTCACCCTGTCTCTTATCCCGTACTTTTTTCTGTCAGTATTTGCTGTAATGCTGACCTGACGATCAACAGTTTCATTGCAGTTAAATTCTTTACTCTCAGCATATGACAGGCCCTTACTGTCTGCCTGTCCCGCTACATCAGCTACAAGGTCATTAAGGTCCCTGAACGGATTGATCACGGTTATTGCAGTGTATGCGAACTGGTCTTCCGGGAAATTTTCCATCCAGCCTGTGTATGCCCTGATCAGATAATTTCCTGAGCTGAGCGTATCTGAAAGCCTGAATGCAGCTGATCCTGAAGTCCCTTCCACCCTGATTTTAGTTTGTCTGACGGGATTATTGCCGGTGTTCAGGATTTCAAGATAGGCGATCTTGCTGAAGTCGACAGGCAGGCACGAGAGCTCATCCATTTCATAGACCTTGACCCGGATCTGTTCTCCGGTGATGTAAATCTCCCTGTCAGTGGTAATAAAAAGTTTTTCCCTGTAGGTATCAGACATATCAACATCCAGTGCCGGGCTCTGGCCCGACAGAGTGCTGTTCATAAATGGAGTCATGAACAAAAAGGGTAACAGCAACAGGGATTTTTTATTGACTCTCATGACTTTCCTCCTTAATTCAGATCAATCCACCAGTCCGGTTTTGTCAGAGATCCAGTCAGTTCGCAATCAGAACATAAGACCGACACAAAAGCCAGGTCTTCAAGTACATTGGTTGCAGCATTATAAATAGGTTCAACAAATGCAAACTCACCTTCATCGACAAACATATGATATAATTCGCCCCAGGACATTACAGGAGTCATTGAGCCAGGCACATGAAAATCCAATGGGTTAACCTCGTATCTGATGCAATCAGGGTGAAAATACGGGAGGTTAAGACCGTCCAGTTCATGAGCCGTTATATACATCCTCTCCTGTTTCACAGCTGAGACCTGGAAATAGCCAAGTACTCTCTCCCCGGGGTCATTCAGGCAGGTGACATTGCTTATGACCAGGTAAGGCTGTTCATCAAAGATAGAACCTCCGGATTCATTCACTTTCTTAAGATTATTCCAGAATTCAAAGGCTTCCCTGGAGAGCGAATATTGCTTTACAAGGATGCTGTATTGTTGTGTCAGGCGGTCAGATCTGGAAGGAGCAATAAAGCAAACAGGCGCTTTTTTAAGGTCATCATCCTTCCCCGGCACTATCGAACCTTCCATTATCGCTGACGATTTCACCGTCTTCCAGCAGATGTCTTTTACTTCAATTATCGGAAGAATGAGCGTATCACTGATAAAATCAAAACGCTGAAAATCAGTCAATTTGAACTTCCAGGTCTCTTCATATTCCCAGCGCAGATACTGGTTCTCCCCGGAACCCTTTTCCGTATCGACATAAATCCTTAAACCCTCCAGCAGTTCGCTCCGGTCGCCGCTGTACTCTTTGTCTTGCTCATAGTAAATATTATCAATTCCCGGGACGGGAAGCATTTCAGCGGGATCTGATTCATATTCCCTGCCGTCAGCAGTTTTAATATGCAAAGTATACGTTTTGCCAGTAACACCCGTGAATTCTGCGGGGTTTGTAACATATGATCCGCTGCCTGTAAGTCCGAGATATGCTTTATTGCCTGATTCATCTGAAATATAAACCGTGGCGTCTGTCACTCTTTCAGGAACTGATTCTTCCTCCTGGATACTGCGTGTAAGTCTGACCTCATAAGGAATCGCTTCGTCAGTCATCAGACCTTCAACAACCAGGAGAGATTCATAGCCCTTAAGAACGGGAGTATAAGGATCAATACAGGTACTGAATGCCCATGTCACAAGCAGCAATACAAAAACTTTTTGTAACTGTTTCAACATGTGCCTGTTATATAAAATTCTGCCACGCCGGGATTAATTTTAAAAGGAAACCAAAAGTAATATATATCCTTTACTTTTATTGTCTCCGGACAATTCTGGCGAGAATTATTATCTTTTATTAACAATTAATGTAAGCCAGAATCATTGTCCGAAGGGAAAAATTTTGTTATTTCGGCATCTTAAAATTGGCATGCCGTTAATGAACAGGCAGTTTCTTATTCTACTATTCCTGGTATTATCAGCCGCAGTCACGGGACAGGCTCCTTCGAACAAAGCAGAACGATCTCAGGACATTAATCTTCAGAAAAAACATCTGTACAGCCTGTACTATGAGTCAGTTTCTGTACCGAATGAGCTTATTAACGGCAAGGAGTATCTTCCTTATTTTTTATACAGCAAGCATAACCCGATGTTGTTTGAAGGTGAGATACCGAACGCAACCCTTAAGATCAATGGCAGGGAATACAGGAATACCAGGCTGCAGTATGATACATATCTTGATGAGGTTATTTATACGGATACCTCCAGGATGGTCGACAACTCTTATCCCCGCATCGCGCTCAACAAGGATATAGTTGACGGCTTTGCAGTCTTTTTTCATGGTGACAGTATGATATTCAGGTATTTAAGATTTCCGGATAAGGAGATTGACGACGGTTTCTTTGAAGTTGCCTATGACGGAGATACAAGGTTCATTATCAGACATAAGTCCTCACAATACATCTATGATGCCGTAAAGGAATACAAGTATTCACCTGAGAGATACATTCTGGCCGGCGGAAAATTCCATGAAATAAAGAACAGCAAGACCTTTCTCGCGCTCCTCGGAGAAAAGTCAGATGAGGTGAAAGCGTACATGAAGAAATCAAGGATCAAATTCAGGACGGCTGACAAAAATGATATGGTAAAAGTCGTGTCATATTATGATTCACTCAGGAAACCAAATACCGGGATGTGATGAAGAGGCTCACGACCATAATCCTGCTTGTTTTCTTTTCAGCTGTCATGACAGCCCAGGATTATCCTTTATCTCTTCAGTTCAGCGACATACTTTTCAGGGACCTGGCAGATACAGTTGAAAAGACAGTTCCCGTAAAGATCTATTATTCTGACAAATGGGTTGACACACTCTATATTGATGTAAATTCAAGGGGAGAAACGCTCAGCAGCCTGTTTGACAAATCACTTCTGAATACCGGATTTTCATTTTTTATCACCGACGACAATAAGCTTATTCTTTCAAAGGGAAGCCGCATCAAGACCAATTTCAGCAGGGAGCTGCAGGATTATCTCAGGAAGAGAGTGTCCGTTCCTGATACGGTCAGGTATGTTCAGTCTTCTGACATTGATGAGGAGACAGCCATAAATGATGAGTATAAGATATTCAGGATAGGCAGTCCTTCGGCATTGAGAAAATCAGAGACTGCCTTTTTATCGGGGACTGTAAAAGAAGTTGAAACCGGTGAGCCTTTTGCCGGGACGGTAGTATATGTTGAAAAGCTGAAGGCAGGTGTGGTCACAAATAATGCCGGTTACTATTCGCTTGAGCTTCCCAAGGGTCAGTTCACGGTTGAATACAGGATGGTAGGGATGAAGACGGTAAAACGGAATGTAATGATTTATTCTGACGGGATGCTGGATGTGGGGTTGGTGGAAAGCATGAACCAGCTTGGTGAGGTCACTGTTTCTGCAAGCAGGGAGAGCAATGTCCGCGAGATTGAGATGGGGATTGAAAAGATCAATATGAAGATGCTGAAACAGATCCCGATGGGGATGGGTGAAGCAGACCTTATGAAGACCTCGCTGCTTTTGCCAGGCGTAAACTCTGCAGGAGAAGCGTCATCCGGTTTTAACATACGCGGAGGTAACGTCGATCAGAACCTGATTCTTTTTGATGGTGCACCTATCATCAATCCTTCTCATTTTTTTGGTTTCTTCTCTGCCTTCAATCCTGATATCATTCAGGATGTCGTTCTCTATAAGAGCGGCATTCCTGCAAAATACGGGGGCCGGATATCATCAGTGATGGATATTAAGCTGAAGGAAGGTTCCACCGAGAAAGTAAACATCAGCGGAGGGGTAAGTCTCTTTACCGGGAAACTCATGGTAGAGGTGCCCCTGCAGAAGAAGAAGAGCTCAATCGTTCTGAGCGGCAGGACGACCTACTCAGACTGGGTTCTCGGCCTCCTTGAAGATGTTCAGCTGCAGAAAAGCAGCGCGGGGTTCAATGATATCCAGGGACTTCTGACATTTTCCGCAGGCGAAAAGGATGATTTTTCCGTTTCGGGATATCTGAGCACTGACAGGTTCGATTACTTTGAAGAAAGTGCCATCAGCTATTCAAACCTTACGAGCTCAGTTAAATGGAATCATAAATACAACTCCAGGCTGTTTTCGCAGGTTTCGGGCATAATAAGCAACTACGATTACGCAGTTGATTCAAAACAAATTCCCGAGACATCAAGCTCCATGAATTACAGTCTCAGCCAGCGGAAGCTGAGAACCGATTTCACCTGGCTGCCGCGTGATAACCACAAGGTGGAATTCGGTCTTGATGCAACACATTATTCACTGGCCCCGGGAACCCAGAACCCTCTGGGGTTAGCATCCGAAATCACGCCGAAATCGCTTGAGAAGGAACAGGCTCTTGAGCCTGCATTATATATAAGCGATGAATATGAAGTCTCACCAAGGCTTCTTCTTTCAGGCGGGCTCAGGTTTACGCTGTTCACTTCCCTTGGTCCTGAGACGAGATTCTTATATGCCCCCGGAGTTCCCCGGTCCGTCACCAGTATTACCGACACGGTGTATTACGGGAAAGGGCAGATACTAAAAACTTATGCCGGACCTGAATTCAGGTTTTCAGGAAGGTATATTGTTGCACCTGATCTTTCGGTCAAAGCAGGAATTCAGCGTAATTTCCAGTATCTGAACATGATATCCAACACCACGTCGATGTCACCCACGGATATCTGGAAACTAAGCGACAGTTATATAAAGCCCCAGAGAGGCGATCAGGTCTCTTTCGGGCTATATAAGGATTTCCGGAGAAAAGCTATTGAGTCATCCATCGAGGTCTATTATAAGAATCTCAAGAATATCATGGATTATAAAGGCGGGGCGACCTTGCTGATGAATGAACATCTTGAGACGGATATTCTGAGCGGGATCGGAAAAGCTTACGGTGTTGAGCTGATGCTGAAGAAACAGTCTGGGACACTGACTGGATGGATCAGCTATACCTATTCCAGGTCATTCATTAAGATTGACGGTGAGTTTGAAAAAGAAAAGGTAAACGGAGGGGAATATTTCCCAGCCAATTTCGATAAGCCTCATGATCTTAAGGTTGTTGGGAATCTCAGGCTGATAAGGAGGCTGAACCTGACATCGAACCTGACTTACAGTACAGGACGTCCTATCACCTACCCTGTCGCTTTCTACAACTTTTATAATGTGAACAGGGTCTTTTATTCTGAGAGAAATGAGTTCCGTATCCCTGACTATCTCAGGCTCGATTTTTCAGCCACACTGAACGGTAATCTCAAGGTTAAGAAGCTAAACCACTCCTCACTGACATTTACCTGTTACAATGTTCTCGGGAGGAAGAATCCGTATTCTATATTCTTCAAGGTTGAGGATGGGAAGGTCAATGGTTACCAGATGTCGATTTTCGGCAAGCCCATTTTTCTGCTGACGTATAATTTCCGCATACGCGGGAATGCGTCAACGGATTTCTGAAACAGCCTGCAGCAGTTGGCAGCGTTTCCCTGCAATCGTCACTGATTTTCCAGTTTTTCGACAACTGCTTTGTATTTCTCGTAAACCATCTTCCTGTCTAATTCTCCGAATTCTGCAAGCATGGCCTGATCTTCTTCATCAGTGAAATAAGCTCTTGATGCAGGGTAGAAATTCCTGTCTTCCTTCTCAATGTGTCTGGGGAAAAATTCAATAAGGGTTTTGAGGTTATTGGCGATAACGATCAGGGCAATATCATCACCACCGCGGTACCTGTCATTGGCGTTACTTATCAATGCGGTTGTCTGGCGCACCAGGATATGCTCCTTGATCAGATCATCCATGATCACCTGATCTTTGGGAGTTAACGGCTTTTTTCTCAATTCCCGCATAAGGATGTCTTCCTCCTTACCGTGATGTGTGCGGTCAGCATATACTCTGATGAAATCAACAGCGATATCCACAAATACCGGGTCTATCTCGTGTTTGAATTCTATTTTGGATAAAGCAGTTTTTATAACCATAAGCATTCGCTCAATAAGGCGATGCTCAATCATGAGCAGACCATATGCATGCATTTCTAAAACTCCTTCCTGTGAATGTTGATCTAAAATTCCTCTACCAAGGTAATACAAAATAGAATTTGCACTACTTTTATAAAACAAATTCAACAATGACAATGAAGACTCTCGTTATAAAGATATTTCTGCTCCTGCTGCTGCCTGCCGCGGTCATTAATGCACAGGATGTGGAAGTTACCATCACCGGGATCAGAAATACTAAAGGCCAGATGGGAATAGGGGTGTTCAGGGATAATGAAAGTTTTAAGAAAGAACAGACATACCGCGATCTGCAATTCGCGAAAAAAGATGTCAGCAGCGGTGAGATGAAAGTCCGGTTCGACCTCCCTCCCGGCACTTACGGTCTCGCCCTGGTTGACGACGAGAACGAAGACGGTGAAATGGAGTATAATTTCGTGGGAGTACCTAAAGAAGGATTCGGGTTCTCGGATTATTACGAAAAAGGATTGAAAAAGCCTAAGTTCGACTCGTTCAGTTTCACCCTGGAGAAGGGGCAGAAGAAGAGTATAAAGATCAAGGTCAGGTATATACTGTAATCAGGCGACAGACAGCAAGAGGTCAGATCCGGTAACAGGTTTTACTGGAACAGGTTGCCAAGCACTGAGCCGGCTTCCTTGCCCCTGTTCCTGCCCATGGGCGCCAGGGCTCTTATCAGCTTGCGTATAGGCATCGACTGCAGCCATACCTTACCGGTGCCTCTCATCGTTGCGAGGAACAATCCTTCGCCTCCAAATACCATCGATTTAAGGCTGCCGGTTGTCTCGATATCAAAATCGAGCGACGGCTCAAAAGCGACGACGCATCCGGTGTCAATGCGCAAAGTCTCGTTGTTCAGCTGCTTCTCTATCACTGTACCTCCGGCGTGGATGAAAGCTTTCCCGTCTCCCTCCAGCTTCTGGAGGATGAAACCCTCGCCACCGAGTATCCCCGACCCTATCTTCTTGTTCAGGGTGACAGTCAGTTTTGTGCCAAAGGCAGCGCACAGGAAGCCATCTTTCTGCACAAGAAGAGAGTTCCTGACCTCCCTGAGATCGACCGGTATGATCGTTCCGGGATAAGGTGCCGCGAAAGCTACTTTGCTTTTACCGCTTCCCCTGTTGGTAAAGTGGGTCAGGAACAGGGATTCGCCTGTCAGCACGCGTGATCCGGCCTGTAACAGCTTTCCCATCACCCCCTGTTCTGCCGAGGCGCCGTCACCCATCCTGGCTTCGAAAGTTATTCCCTGCTCCATGTAAACCATGGTGCCTGCCTCAGCTATGACAGTCTCGTTTGGGTCAAGCTCGACTTCAACAAACTGTATGTCATCGCCAATAATCTTGTAATCTAGTTCATGTGATATCATTGGATGGAGATTTAAGTGCCTGAAGTGCTATTATGAATCTAAGTTATGATTATCAGGGGAGACTGGCAAGAAAAGTTTGCAGTCCTTAGACTTATTTTCAATTGCCTATTGCCCGTTTATTTATAACTTTAGCTGGTTGAATAAGCCATGAACGTAAACGAAATCAAGTCGAAGACAATACTCTCTGCATCAAAGATTTATGATTATGTCATAAATCCGTATGTGGGATGCCAGCATGGTTGCACTTACTGCTACGCCCGTTTCATGAAGAGATTCAGCGGGCATCTGGAGCCGTGGGGATTGTTCGCCGATGTCAAAATCAACGCTCCTGAGCTGCTGCGGAAAGAGATAACCAAAAAGAAACGAGGAAGGGTATGGATGAGCGGACTGTGTGATCCGTACCAGCCTCTGGAACTTAAATACGAACTGACGAGAAAGTGCCTGGAGGTACTTTTCGCCAACGAATGGCCGGTGACAATACAAACCCGCTCCCCGCTGGTGCTGCGCGACCTTGATATCCTTAAGGGCGCAAAAGATCTTGAAGCTGGGCTCACCATCACAACGGCTGACGAAAAGATCAGAAGATTATTTGAGCCTTACGCCACATCTGTAGAAGACCGTCTTGACACTCTTGAAGAATTGCATCAGAACGGCATCAGGACATATGCTATGATTGCTCCCGTTCTTCCGGGTGCTGAGGGCCTGGCAGAAGCTCTGGCAGGCAAGGTTGATCATATCATCATCGACCGGATGAATTATCACTATGCCGACTGGATCTACAGGAAAAACAAGATGGACAATGCCCTGTCAGATGAATACTTCAGGAAGATAAGCACCAGTATTACAGATGTATGCAAAAAATCAGGCATAACATGTGAAGTGGTATATTAAGAATGAGAAGGTTACTGTCTCACAATATTCTCCTGCTCATAGCATGCTTTAGCATCTCGGCCATTGTATATCCTCAGTCATATTATGTAGCCTTAAACGGCTCTGATACAAACAGCGGAACGCTGGCCAATCCTTTTCGTACAATAGAAAAAGCGGTGAGTGTGGTTCAGTCCGGGCAGACCATTTATGTCAGGGGCGGAACCTATAATCTGACTGCGACCATCGCGATAGCCAAAAGCGGGGCAGCGAATTCCATCATATCACTATATGCGTATCAGGGCGAGCGCCCTGTGCTCAACTTTTCAGCACAGGCTTTTGGCAGTGCAGGTATAAAGCTGACAGGGAGCTACTGGCATTTCCGGGGAATAGACATTACAGGGGCAGGTGACAACGGAATGAAGATTGAGGGTGGAAGCAACAACATCATCGAACTCTGCAATTTTTACAGGAACAGGGACAGCGGGCTGCAGCTTGACAACGGCGCTTCCGATAACACTGTCCGCAACTGCGATTCATATTTCAATGCCGACCCTGTTGATTACGGCGACGCTGACGGCTTTGCGCCGAAGCTGACGGTGGGCAGCGGAAATTATTTCTACGGATGCAGGGCTTGGAAGAACTGCGACGACGGCTGGGACGGATACATGAGGGGCGCCGATGACCCCAGCACCACCATTGAGAACTGCTGGGCGTTCAGTAACGGTTACCTGGAAGACGGAAGTGACCCCGGGTCACAGGCCAACGGCAACGGCTTCAAGATGGGTGGCAGTGATGACAAGATGCTGAAGCATAATTTTACCCTGAAAAACTGTCTTGCATTCAACAACAAAGCAAAAGGATTTGACCAGAACAGCAACATGGGATCGATGATCCTTTATAACTGCACCGGACATGGTAACCTCGTGGCAAACTACAGGATAAAGACGGAGCTTGCAGCCGGGAAAGTTCTGGCGGTAAAGAACTGCGCCGAGCTGGGTGAAATGGCAGAGATAGGCACTTTTGCCGAGCTGGCGAATAACAGCTGGTTGTCGCCTTTTGTGGTCACTGTCGGGGACTTCAGAAGCACTGACCCCGTTGGCGCCGACGGTCCGCGAAAGGCAGACGGCAGTCTGCCTCATATTGAATACATGCACCTCGCTGCAGGCAGCGATCTCATCGATGCAGGCGTTGATGTGGGACTGACATTCATGGGTACAGCTCCGGACCTTGGGTGTTTTGAGACGGGACTTTCGGGATTATCCGGCAGCAGGCTTTCGGCGAAGATCGTTTGTTATCCCAATCCGTTAAGTGACAGGGGTGTTCTTGAGTTCACCCTTGCCGCCGGCGGCAGATGTGAAGTACGTCTGTTCGATGTCACAGGCAATTATGTCAGGACTCTGGCGGACAGGACCGTTGAACCCGGGGAGCAGCGGTTGCCGATTGATTTATCCGGGTTAAGCGACGGGCTGTATTTATGTCAGGTAAAGGTGGCCAATGTACCTGTCAGCCTGATAAGGCTGATTAAGGTGGGTTCGGGAAATTAGTTGAGGGCTTGAGGGGTTTAAGGGTTTATAGATCCATGGCAATCCCGGCAAGCAGGAGGGCGCAGGGATTTTAGTAACTTTATGAAAAGATTTGTGCAATGTTCATCGATTATTACAAGGTACTGGGGGTTGATAAAAAAGCGACGGAGCAGGAGATTAAGAGCGCCTACCGGAAGCTGGCAAGAAAACTGCACCCCGATCTGAATCCCAATGATAAGGATGCAAAGAGGAAATTCCAGGAGATCAACGAAGCTAATGAGGTATTGAGCGATCCCGAAAAGAGAAAGAAATACGATCAGTACGGGGAGAACTGGAAGCATGCTGAAGAGTATCAGAATGCAGGCCAGTACCAGAATGCAGGGCAGTACCAGAATGCAGGGCAGTACCAGGGGCAGCCTCCAGATCAGGGCGGGCAGACTTTCACCTGGAGCCAGGGTGAAGGAGAGTTCTCAGATTTCTTTGAGTCATTGTTCGGCAGCATGGGAGGTACAGGCAGAGGCAGGCAGACAAGGTACAGAGGAGAAGATTATTCTGCAGAGTTGCATCTTGATATGACAGATATCATTGAGCCACATCAGCGCACACTGACCTTGCACGGTGACAAAATAAGGATCACGATACCTGCCGGTATTGAGAACGACCAGACAATAAAGATTGCAGGGCACGGGGGGAAGGGCAGGAACGGAGGTCCGAACGGTGACCTGTACATAACGTTTAAGATAGGCGGTCACCCGGGATTCAGACGTGACGGGAACAATCTCCATACAACTATCAGCCTTGATCTCTACACTGCTGTACTTGGAGGAGAGATCACCGTTGACACCCTTAACGGGAAAGTAAAACTGAAGGTGAAGCCTGAAACACAAAACGGGAGTAAAATCAAATTAAAAGGAAAAGGATTTCCGGTCTACAAGAGCAAAGGCGAGTACGGAGACCTTTACATAACATATATGGTTCAGATACCTGTTAATCTGACTGACAGGCAAAGAGAGCTGTTTACCGAATTGTCAAAATCTTATAAATAGAAGGCCATGAAGAACGAAAATATGATATCCGCAGCCGAGTTCTGTGAATATCACCATATTGAGATCTCGTTCATCGATTCCCTCAGGAGGACAGGTCTGATAGAGATAGCTACCATCGAAGAATCGTCATACATCAGGGAAAGTCAGCTAAATGACCTTGAGAAGATTGTCAGGCTATACTATGACCTGGATCTTAATATGGAGGGCATCGATACTGTCATCAATCTTTTGCAACGCATGGAAGACATGCAGCATGAGATTATCCTGCTGAAGAACAGGCTTCGATTATACGAGGAATGATTTCAGGACATCTCAGCCCTTTGTCAGGATCTCTACCGCCTTATGCCAGTCGTCTGTCTGAGTGCCGGCTTCGCCTCGGCTGATACGCTGGTTGTATATCTCATAAGCCTTCCTGCTGATCTCTTCAATCGTCGGTTCCTGTTTTACAGCTTTAGCCTTCCTGCTCTTCACCGCTGTGCCTTTTGTCTCTTTACTGCTCTTTACTGTTTTTACAGCGCTGGTTGTTTTCTTTACTTTGCTTTCTGTCTTAGCTTCTGCTTTTTTCATTTTTCCATAATTTAAATAGCCACCTTTCAGTGTTTGTCATGTGGCAAATTTACATCAAATTTTCAATTTTTGGCCACTGAAGTCCTCTAAATAAAAGGCCTTTGTTTCAGCAACCGGATTTCTGTTTTTTATCTTATTCCGGCAAACTCACTTAAAATAATAAAACACTTATTATAAAACAATTATAAATCATTACAAATTATTTTGATTCCGTTGGTAATTGTAGTACTTTTACGGTCCCTGCCCCCTACCCCTAAATTTAGTTTGTTTACTTCTAAACATTATGTTTAATTAATTCATTTCAATTATGTCAGAAAACATTATTCAAGTACTGAAAGATGCATTCACCGACAAGGCAATCGATGCGATCAGCCGTAACCTCGGTGAGGATGCTTCAAAGACAAAAACAGGCCTGACCGCCATGATTCCGACCGTTCTCGGCGGAGTACTGGGACGCAGTGCCAATGCTACCTCTGCACCGGTATGGTGGAATACAGTTGCTGATCTCTTCGGCGGTGACGACGATGATGATCTGAAGCTTGGCTTGCTTGGTGACAGCAGGCTGGCTGACGCCGGCAAAGGTCTGTTAGGCAGCCTGTTCGGCAACAATCTTGATCAGATACTCGGTTCTCTGGTCGGTTCAACAGGATTGAACAAGGCCAAAGCCGGAGGTCTGTTAACCACTGTAGCTCCAATGGTGATAGGTTATCTCAGTCGCTGGGCAAAGAGAAAAGGACTGTCGTTTGGCAGCCTGATGGGCAACCTGCTTTCGAACAAAGCAGCTATAATGGGTGCTCTTCCTTCAGGTCTCGGTGCAGGTCTGCTTGGCCTTACCGACAAACCAAAAGAGGTGTTCAATGACGTTGCCGGAAAAGTAGCAGACGTCAAAACTGTCAAGCCAAAGTTCAACTGGACATGGCTGTTGCTTCTGTTGGGCGGTCTGATTCTTTTATGGATTCTGTTCGGCAGGGGATGCAACCGCACAAAAGATTCAGTAAAAGATACAACCACTGAGGTTGTAAATGATATTGACAAGGCTGCAGGCGACGCTATGGCATCGATCAAGGGTGCCCTTAATGATGCAGGCGACTGGGTATCTGACCTTGGTGCCACAATCAAGAAGAAACTGGCAGACGGATTTGAGATGGAGATAGGTGTCAACTCAGTTGAGAATAAGCTTCTGAATTTCATTGAAGATGCAGCTCTTCCCGTTGACAAAGCAACATGGTTCTCGCTTGACCGTGTCTATTTCGAGAGCGGAAGCGCAGTGCTGAAGGCCGGTTCAAAAGATCAGCTTGACAGGCTCGCTGCCATCCTTAAGGCTTATCCTGCTGTCAAACTGAAGATTGGTGGTTATACAGATAACACCGGTTCCGATGTGGTCAACAATGCACTGTCATCAGAGAGAGCTGAAGCTGCCAAAGCTGAACTCGTCAGCAGGGGTATTGATGCCAGCCGTCTGGAAGCTGAGGGCTACGGCTCACAGCATCCTGTATGCCCGGCCAATGACACTCCCACATGCAAAGCTATGAACAGGAGAATTGATGTAAGGGTTACTGCCAAATAAGGTTCTGTTGTTTCCTTTAAAAGAGCCACAAATTCCATGGCTCTTTTATTATTTGTCATTTCTTTGCTCGCCCAAAGAAATGACGAAGAAAGGGCGCCGGGCAGGACAAGTCCGGTCTCAGCTTCCGCCCGCTACACATGCCAGCACTTTCAGTGCTTTCCCGCCACAGCTTCAACCGTACTTCGCGCCCTGCCCGGTCTTGCCTCCCGCATAGACATTAAGGACTGGCCTAAGAGAATTTCCGGATAAAGTGAGTTTTTTATTGTTTGCTGCGGAGGCCAGTAGTAAGCAATACTGTTTGAGGAGGACAAAGGACGACGAGTTGTATTGCGTGGGCAAAAAATAAAAAATGAGCCCGGAAATTATCTTAAGCCTTGATTTTTCTTTGGTTACTTTCTTTGTATCAAGACAAAGAAAGTAGAATAAAATAAAAATGTCATTGAGGGCGGCGCCGGCCGTATTAGTAACCAGGTTTGAGGATCAGGGTATATTTTGCAGCCCTTCTGACCGCTTGGTCAGAATAGTGATCTTTGTAGAATTTACCATCGAGATAGGTATCTGTCTGTGAGAGGTAGAACTCGCTGCCGGGAACACCTGATGCACCGCCGGGTATTACAGAATACGACTCATCCCAGTCGGCTGTGTTGTAGATATTTCTCACTGATGCTCCAACATTCACCTCAAAACCAGGCTTAAGGGAACCAAACGGGCTGACGGTATGATCACCTCCTCCTGCTTCGTATTTATCAGAATTCAGGTTAAATATTAAGTTCAGTATTTTGACCGTACCCAGGGGATGCACAAAAGTGAGGGTATGGATTTTACCCCATCTCCAGTTTTTTGGATTTTTACCATGCTCTTTTATCAATGAAGATATGCCGTCCCTGAAGCTCTGGTACACGATGTCATCCATGGTCTCCACGGGACCAGTGTTTACATTATCGATCCATGAATGTGGTTTGTCATTGATGATCCTGTATATGAAATATTCTCCCGTCAGATAGTTCAGGTGCTCATATAAGGGACCCAATTCGTCAGCGAGGAGATTCCTCTTGAAGCTGATCCTGAAGAACTCAAGAACTGCCGGTGCAATAAGGGCAGGATCCATATTGTAATCCCAGTCTGCCAGGGCTTCCAGGGCTGTGATCTCTTCCGGAGACAACTCAGCAGTCCGGTCTTTCAGCCTCAGGATCCAGGGAGTGAGCAATGCAGCAAGGTAAGAATGCTGGTCGTTCACCATCCGTTTAAAATCCTCTAAGCTGAAGACTGTCTTTTCATCAAGCATCTGTCTTATCCTGTGTATCCTGTAGGGCACGAAATAGTCCTGGCTGATAAAATACGGATAATCGCTGTCCACGGTTTTATTATTTGCCGATGAGACAGATCCGCCTGGAGGATTAAAGCTATAAGGGAGCTGTTCGAACGGGACATATCCCTTCCAGTCATATTCGTCTGTCTTCCCGCTGCGTATCATGATGCCGTTACCCTTTCTTACGGGGATGCCTCCGGCGGCATTCAGTCCTATATTTCCATTCGTATCAGCATATACAACATTCTGGCTCACCAGCCTGAAGGTGCTCAGTGCCGACCTGAAGTCGTCCCATCCGCCGGCCCTGTTCAGCAGATAGACAGACCTGACCTCGTCGCTCCTGTCGTATCCTACCCATTTCATGCTTAAAGCAATAGTGTCGACATGATGAAAACCATGAAGATATTCAAAGCCAGTCCAGTCTACCTTCTGTGAAGGATCGGCAGGTCTTAGCAAACCTGAAAGTAATGGTCCCCTGTGGGTTGATCTGATAACAACCGTATCCTTCTTCCCGCCTTTAATGTCGATTATCTCGGGTTTTTCGGTCAAGTCCTTCCACTCGCCATTAAAAAGATACTGGTTCGGGTTATCAGGATTTAATTTCTCTGCATAGATATCGATATCATCAGACAGGAGGTTAGTCATGCCCCAGGCGATTCTCTCGTTATGACCTGCTACGATGAAAGGTTCTCCGGGAATCATGACACCAGTGACATTGAGTGATCCCGGGATCACCTGGTGTATCTGCATCCATATTCCGGGGTTGGTAAGGGTCAGGTGCATATCGTTAGAGAGGATAGGCCGGCCAGTCACGGATCTTTTGCCTGATACGGCCCAGTTATTGCTTGCAGAGGAAGCGCTGACCCCAAGATCCCTGACCATGTCAGCCGAGGCGGTAAGCGCAATGACTTCCCTGATCAGGCTGTCGCTGATATGAAAATCAGGATAAACGATATCATTTGGTACATCCCAGTCGGGTATCAGTTCAGACGCTTTTTCAGCTCCTGTCTGCATAACAAGGCTATAGTTGAAGATCTCATCGGCCAGGTTTTTGGTACTCAGGTTCCAGCCCAGTAATCCTAGTATGCAGACGACATTCTCCGGGGTCCATGGTGCAGGTTCATATGAGAGCACCCTGAATTCGAAAGGCAATTTCCTGCCGGGAGTGTTGATAAATGCATTTACACCATCGGCATAGGCCTGAAGGCATGCAACTATGGCGGGATCTTCATCCCTCAGCATGAGCTTTGATATTTCCTCTATCCGGAGGCACCTGGTAAGGATGTCAGTCTGGACAAACGATTTGCCAAAAATCTCAGCCATACGACCGGTGGAGCTGCGTCTTACGAGGTCCATCTGCCAGAGTCTCTCCTGGGCGGTGACGTAGCCTGTGGCGAGATACAGATCGTGTTCGCAGGTTGCATAGATATGAGGCATGCCTTTCTCATCCCTGTATACCGTGACGCTGTCAGTGAGGCCTGGAATGACAATGATTCCTTCATATTGAGGGGATGGCCTGCCGGTTTTGTCAGGCTGTGTAACGAAGCCTGAGGTCAGAGATGTTGTGATGATCAGTAGTCCTGCAAATAATATTTTGCATGGAATTTTCATCTTGACCAGGATTTTTTCCTAATTATTAGACCTCAGCAGATCAACCCTGACGCCGATCATTCGCTGATGCTCCTCGTCGCTGGTGCTCGGGTCTTTCATCTGCAGGAAGGTGGCGCAGGGCAGTTCGGCACACTGACCGCAGTCCTTAAGTCCCTTCTTATTGACCGAGCAGTCGTACAGAGGGCAGACCTTTGAAGGCATCATTTCTTTGGCCCAGAAGGTGGAGCCTTTGACCATATGGCACCCGGTGCAGGTCTTGTTGTAGAATTCGCACTCGTCACATTTAAGTCCACAGGCAGAGAGTATCATGGCAGTGTTATTTTTATGCAAGATACAACATTCATATAAAAAACTTTTGTCTTGTGATTTTTGTCTTCTATCTTACTATGACATTCGCCCTTCCTCCCCTTCAGTCTGTCTCCTCCCTGAAATTGCCCACCGGGCAATTTTTTAACGGTCGGTCCCCTTTAACCTTTCCCTGCGTACGATCAACCATATGACAGCACTGATCAGCGCTGCGAAGAAGCACCATACAGAAGCGAGAAACTCCCTGAAGAAGATACCCGTTATAAAACATGAGGCTGTTACCAGGAGACCAAATATCCACATTTTCCTGACGCTTGAGATAAAGAGCGGTGTCAGGGTAGCAATGAGATAAGCGATGAAGACCAGCAGCGACATCGGCCTGGGATACACAGGCGCATATTTAATATGATGACTGATAATCCTTGGTTCGACATCATTGACCAGCAGGCTCAGGACATAGTAGGCCGATGTCAGCAGACCAACAACAAGGAACAAATAGAGCGCCAGCCTTCTGCTCTTCACTTTTTCCATGGACAGAACTGACAGAGGTATAACCGATGGCCAGATCACCAGGGCCGCTATCAGAAAAATATACATTGATATGCTGAGCATCAGGTCATGCCCCGGTGACTGCAGCGCGACCCATACAAATCCTTCAGAGATTTGCTGCACGCCAAAAATAAACGGTATGGCTGCGAAAAGCCTGCGTGAATGATCCTGGTTAGTGCTGACTGTGATCACACCTATCGCTGTGATCACTGCACCTCCGGCAAAACTGGCTCCGGCTGAAAAACACATGCTGCCTCCTCTTTAGATTCTCCCCTAAGGTAAACTTATTCTGGAAATCAGGTGTGTCTTGTATTTAAGTCGCTTCTATATTCAAAAATCGTCAATCCTTGTTCGATATTCCTTCGCTCATTAGTATCTTGCTTATTGAAAAGTCAATAGATTATGAAGAAACAGTTACTCCTCCTGGCATTGATCATATGCATGATCCCTGCGGCAGCTCAGCAAACGAACGGCAATTTTCAGTTTGCGATGGTGTCTGATACTCATATCGGCGGTGATAGCGCTGATGTGGACCTGCTGCGGACTGTGGACGACATCAATGCCAATGATTCGCTGGCCTTTGTAATAATATCGGGTGATGTGACAGAGTTCGGCTCAGACAGTGAGCTGTTACTGGCAAAAAGGATACTTGACGGGCTGAACAAGCCATGGTATATCGTTCCGGGCAACCACGACACAAAATGGTCAGAGAGCGGCGGCAACAGTTTCCGCAGGGTCTTCGGATCGGAGGCCTTTGCATTCCGTCACGGTGGGTACCTCTTCATAGGAACCAACTCCGGCCCGAATATGAGAATGGGGCCCGGCCAGTTGCCCCGTGAGAATATCGTGTGGCTTGATTCTGTGCTCAGTGTTCCGGACAATAAGGCGATGAAGATCATATCCATCAACCATTATCCTCTTGACAAAAGCCTCAACAACTGGTATGAGCTCGCCGACAGGCTTAAGAAGAGAGACGTGCGGCTGGCGTTTTGCGGTCATGGCCACTCAAACAGGGTGCTGGATTTTGAAGGGATACCGGCTCTGATGGCCCGATCAAACCTGCATGCCAAAGATACTGTTGGAGGGTATAACATCATACGCTTCCAGGGAGACACGCTGCTGACAGCATCGGTGAGAATGCCCGGCGTTGTAACGCTGCCTCCATGGACTTCTATGAAGATTGCCAGGCATGACTACAGCAATGATACAACCTCCTACTCCCGTCCGGATTTCTCCGCGAACAAGAAATACCCTGACGCAAAGGAATTATGGCGTGTGCAGGCGCAGAGTGACATTGGCGCAGGGACAGTAAAGGCTGGGAAGCTGCTTGTAATAACAGGTACCGATGGGTACATCAGGGCCCTGGATATTGAAACCGGTAAGGAGAAGTGGCAGTTTGCCACAGGAGCCAAGATATACAGCACACCGGCAGCCGGAGGCAAGAGAGTGATCGTTGCTGCCACCGACGGCATGGTATATGCCCTGAAACCCAGATCTGGAAAAAAGATATGGAGCTTCGACTCGCAGCAGCCAATGGTGGCATCGCCGGTCATTCACGGTGACAGGGTGTACATTACCGGCTCATCAGGCAAATGCTACGCGGTCAGGCTGAGCAACGGATCGCTGATATGGAGCAATGATCAGGTCGACGGTTTTGTGGAGACTACACCCGTTGTGTATAAGGGGATGCTGATCTTCGGCACATGGAACAACCATCTGTATGCGATAGATACTGAAACGGGTAAGATAAAATGGGACTGGTACAATGGTTACACCAACCGTATGCTTTCGCCTGCCGCGTGCGTTCCGGTCGTCACAAATAACAGGTTGTTCGTTGTCGCCCCAGACAGGAAAATGACCTGTCTTGATGCGATGACGGGGGAAGTGATCTGGCAGTCGGACCTGGGAGGAAACACCGTCAGGGAGTCGATGGGCATCTCTGCTGACAGCACCCTCGTCTATGCCAAAACAATGGACGGGAAGATCATATCTGTCAGGGTTGACAGTCCGGAGGGAATCATCGAGGCTAAGGCGAACATCAGCATCGGTTATGACATAGCACCGGGCGTTATCACTGAAAAAGAAGGGGTGGTTTTTGTTCCGGGAGACGACGGATTTATCTATGCCATTGCAAGAGAAGACGGCAGGCTGCTATGGGAGCACAGGATCTCGTCATGCCTTATCAGCCACATCCTTCCCTTAGGCAGTAACTCGATAGTATGCAGTTCAATGGACGGGATAATAACCAGGCTCTCATATTCCGTGACGGAAAGCGATGATCTTGAACACTGGCCGGTAGGGTCTGCACCACAGGAGATAGGGATACGTATAGCAAAAAGATTTCTCAACACTCCGCACTCGCAATTTAGCTATTTGCAGTATGAGGTCACTCCCACGCAGATAACATATTCTGAAGCATGCACATGGCTGGGCGGACTGTGGCTGGCCGGTGTGACGCATAATGCTGATCTGCTTACCGGCCTGAAGCAACGGTTTGACCCTCTTTTCGATGTTGACAAGAGGCTGCTGCCTCCTCCCAACCATGTTGATAATAATGTGTTCGGCGCTGTACCTCTTGAACTCTTTATGCAGACAAAAGAAGAGAAGTATCTTGTGCTGGGGATAAGCTATGCTGACACACAATGGATCTTGCCCCTCAATGCCCGCGACACTGAGAAAGCATGGCACGATCAGGGTTACACATGGCAGACAAGGCTGTGGATCGATGATATGTTCATGATAACTGCGGTTCAGGCTCAGGCATACCGGGCAACGGGCGACGGCAGGTACATTGACCGTGCAGCGCATGAGATGGTTCTTTACCTCGACAAGCTGCAGCTTGATAACGGCCTCTTTTATCACTCGCCTGATGCGCACTTTTGCTGGGGCCGCGGCAACGGGTGGATGGCAGCAGGCATGGCAGAGATACTGCGTGCGCTACCTGCAGATAATACTGACAGACCACGCATAATGGAAGGCTACAGGGAGATGATGGCCGCCCTGCTAAAATACCAGGCTGATGACGGGATGTGGCGGCAGGTGATTGATGACGAGGGTTTCTGGAAGGAGACCTCGTCGACGGCGATGTTCACATACGCCATGATCACCGGTGTAAAAGAGGGGTGGCTTGACAGTAAGAGCTATGGCAGTGCCGCCCGGAAAGCATGGCTGTCGCTGATAACGTACATCAATGCCGACGACAATCTTACAGAGGTGTGTGAAGGAACAGGCACCAACAACCATCGTGACCATTACATGAACAGGCGTCGTAACACGGGTGATCCTCACGGCCAGGCGCCGGTGCTGTGGTGTGCGGCCGCACTCCTCAGGTGAGGGCAGGGAGCATGGGGCAGGGAACCGGGGGCACGACTTAAATTATTACGGATAATTATTTTGTTTTTATTTGCGGGAAGCGTAACTTTAGATGTTTGCCCCTGATCGGGAAACGAATCTTATTCAACCAAATACATAACTAAAACCAACAACAATGGCAGGATTTATTGATGAATTCATGAAAAGTTATGGTCCTGAAGTGACCAGACAATTGTCATCCAGCTTCAAGGTTGACCAGAACACAGTTCAAAAACTTATCCCAACCCTGGCACCGCTGATCCTTTCAGGATTGAAAAAGCAGAAAGACACAATGGGAGGTGATGAGAGAGTGGATCACATCCTTAATAAATACGGTGATGCATCTGTTCTTAACAACATCAATGACCTTATCGCATCAAAATCACAGGCACAGGCAGTTGATCCAAACCTGGGCGGTCTGCTCGGAGCTAACGGTGGTCTGCAGGCAGCACAGACTCTGGCTAAGAGTCTCAACATTGATGCCTCAACGATAATGAAAATGATCCCGACACTGGCGCCTCTGCTGCTTGGTGCATTGTCGAGGAAGCGTGACACAGGCGGTGCCGGAATAAAAGGTATCGGTTCTCTCCTCGATGCTGACGGTGACGGCAGTATCCTTGATGACGTTGCAGGCTACCTGATGAAAGGTGGTTCAGCAACAGGAACGACAAGAGGCAAAGGCATTCTCGGATCTCTGCTCGGAGGGTTGACCCGTCGCAGGTAAATAACATTAACATGAGACAGCTGGTATTTTTCCTGTCTGTTCTGCTGGTATTCTGGATAGCCGGTGCCTCCTGGTGGTATGTCTGCAAAGTCAGATGCGACTGCAAGACAACAGCTGAGGCTCCTGCGCTGGTCCGGGATACCAGTGTTGTTGAAACCCAGACAGCAGAACAGGTCCTAATGGCAGCCGTTGGTGAGGCTAAGACATTCCTCACCGGGGCAGGCATCCAGAAAGGCTTTTTTAAGAGCGCGTCAACCGAAGGCGATATGAGCTCCGTTTCTGATGAATACATCAAAAACCTGAAGCTGGTTCTGGAAAACAATCCGTCGGCAAAAATTGAGGTGACGGGTCATACTGACAAAACGGGCACAGCCTGGTTCAATAATAAACTGGGGCTTCAAAGGGCTGAGTTTGTCAGATCATACCTTGTAAATGCAGGGATCAATGCGGATCAGATAGTGACAGCATCGAAGGGCTCCGGTGAGCCGGCAGAGTCGAACAGCACAAGTGAAGGGCGGGCCGCAAACAGAAGAACAGAAATCAAAGTAATAATTTAAAAGCTATGGCAGAACGTTTTACAGCAGATCTGCTGTTTATCATCATCGCGCTGCTAATTGCAGCATTGTTAGGTTACCTCATTGGCTACTACCTTGAAAAAGGCCGGTGCAAGAAAAAATGTGATATCCTTGGAGAAGAAATAGCTTCACTTAAAGCAAAGATCCGCAAGCTGGAAGAAGAGAAACAGACTCTGCAATCAGATCTCCGCAGGATTGATGAAGAGAAGAAAACCCTGCAATCAGATGTCCGCAGGATGGACGACGAGATCGCAACGCTGAAGCTTACCATTGAAAAACTGGAGAAAGAAGCCAGGCTGCTGGCAGAGCAGGCGGCTCTTAAGGCAGTGGAAGTACCGCATGCAAAAGTGGTGGCTGATGACCTGAAAGTGGTCATCGGCATAGGACCGAAGATAGCAAGGTTACTCATGAACCGCGGTATCACCACATGGAAGGCGTTGTCTGAGACGTCACCGGCTACTATTGCGGAGATACTGCTTAAGGACGGTGGCGAGCGTTACCGTATTCATAATCCCGAGACCTGGCCGCACCAGGCGCTGC